>Ga0334888_1000657_pt1 | contig 53173 bp, 40 predicted proteins | sample GraSluR1_MG_FD_207227 | JGI IMG/M metagenome (GOLD analysis project Ga0334888, IMG submission 207227) | Sludge microbial communities from methane-producing bioreactor in Wageningen University, Netherlands - Granular Sludge_3_08-R1 | ecosystem: Engineered > Bioreactor > Anaerobic > Unclassified ...
GAAGATAGTTTTAAAAACTCAACAATATATGTTAATATTGTGAATGTATAAAATAGAGGTATCGTTTAAGGAGATGTCAAATTCTTTCTTTCAAGATAAAGCCATTGAAAAATTACTGTTGGTTTAAACTGGCTTTTTTTCAAGCAATTATCAAAGAATTGTATGAAGGGGACAGGTGAATAATGCGATACTTTTTTTATTATTTAATATTTGCATTAATCGTTATAGTTATTCTTTTCCCAATGCTGTGGACCTTTTCTCTTTCTATTAAAACCCATGCTGATATAACATCTTCGATCCCAAAATTTATTTTTCAACCTACAACGGGCAACTATCGCGGGCTGTTTACCGGAGAAACCGGAACGACATCTCTTCCCTCTTCCAAACCTAATTTTCCTCGTTATTTTATGAATGGAGTAATAATTAGTGGTGGAGCAACTTTGCTGGCGATGCTCATAGGAATACCTGCTGCCTATGCATTAACCAGGGCACGTTTTAAGAAAGAATCTACCAGAGAAAACTTGGCTTTTAACATACTCAGCTATTGGTTCGGCCCTGAAATAGCAATTGTTCTCCCCCTCTATCAAATTTATCAACGCATAGGGCTTATTGATACTTATTTAGGTTTAATGCTGGTTTATCAACTGATTGGTATTCCATTTATTGTTTGGATGTGTCGAAGTTATTTTCTTGATATTCCGGTATCTATAGAAGAAGCCGCTAATGTAGATGGATGTAGTCAAGTTCAAACTTTTTTTCGAGTGGTTTTACCCTTAGCAAAGGGCGGTATTGCGGCTACAGCTCTTTTAACCTTTATTTTTTGCTGGAACAGCTTCGTTTTCGCTTTGGTTGTTGGAGGAGAAAAAACCATGCCGGTCACAACCGGATCTCTCGGTTTTATTCGATATCAAGCGGTTTTATGGGGACAAATGAGCGCTGCAATTATCGTATCCGCTCTTCCTGCCATTATATTAGCCATTCTACTTCAAAAACATATCGTTCGTGGATTAACTTTCGGTTCGGTAAAAGAATAAAGGAGGACTACAGTGAAAAAATGGATCATTGCACCAGCGATTCTTGTTCCAATTTTAGTTGGCGTTATTCCTTTTGGATATGGAGTCTATCTTTCTTTTACCAACTGGCGATTAGCTAATCCTGGTATTAATTTTATAGGTTTGGAAAACTATTATTTTCTTTTTAAAGATCAGAACTTTTGGAAAGCGGTTTTGATATCATTTGAGTATGTAGGAATGGCAATTTCAATTGAACTTGCCTTAGGAAGTTTAATTGCCTACCTTCTTACTAAAAACCGTCGTGGCCAATGGTTTTTCCGCTCGATTATTATCATTCCTTTAACAGTTGCTCCAATACTTCTGTCCTTAATGTGGAAATTGATGCTTTCGACATCGGGTGGTGTAGTAAATTACTTCCTAGGTTTTATTGGTATTTCACCGGTAGCTTGGTTAGCCGATCCAAAGATTGCACTTTTAACCCTGGCTTTTATTGATGCCTATATTTATACTCCGTTTGTCGCTTTAATCTTGTTTGCCGGACTGCAAAGCCTTCCTCGCGATCCCTATGAAGCAGCTTTGGTTGATGGAGCCTCAGGATTTGATAGCTTTCGGTATATTACCTGGCCCTTGATGAGACCATTGGTTTTGGTTTCGGTCATGTTTCGTTTAGTCATTTCATTTAAAATTTTTGATACCATTTATGCAACAACGAGCGGTGGGCCGGGTACCTCCACCACCAACCTGCATCTTTGGGTTTACTTGAATGCTTTCCGTTATGGAGATATGGCTTACGCTATGGCAGGTGCGGTTATCCTATATCTTATTATTTATATCTTAACCAATGTTTTTGTCCGAATGTGGAAAAACGCCACATCGTATATTTAAGAATTTAAGTGAAGAGAAAAATAGCTTAGGGGGGTGATCAATGAGTAAAAGTAAAAAAGTGAGGAAAATAAATTAGTACATAATTTTAAAAGGGGGTCAAGGTCTATTATGAAAAAAACGTATTTTGCTCTCGTTACTTTTATGGTTGTTTTGTTCATGGTTTTTGGAATTGCATTTGCTCAAGGATCGTTCGAAGGAACCAAGGTGAATTGGAAACAATTTGAGGGTGAATCCATCAGCCTTCTGCTCTGCAATCACCCAATGCAGGCAACCTTTGATGCCTTGCTCGGTCAATTTGAGGAGCTCACTGGGATTAAAGTCAATGTTTTGACTCTTCCCGAACAACAATTTTTTGAGAGACAGACGGTGGTTTTAACTGGAAAATCACCAGAATTTGATATCGTTATGTCCTCACCGATGCTCAACTGGAAATTCATCCCCGGTGGCTTCTTGGAACCCCTCAATGCTTATCTTGAGGACCCAGCTTTAACCGATGCTGATTTTTATGATATTAACGACTTCTTCCCCATGACCATTAATGCCAGTATGGTAGCAGGAAAGCTCTATGCTATCCCCTATCAGGTTGAAGCCTACACTCTTTACTATCGATCTGATATATTTGACAAATATGGTGTAGCAGAACCAAATAATTTAGATGAGTTATATGAAGCTGCCAAAAAAGTTAAAGCTGGATTTGATGCCGATGGTATCACCGATATCCTTCCTTTCACCTGCCGTGGTATCAAGGGAGCTGGAACTGCCAACTCAGCCTACATCAGCTTGGTTGCTTCCTATGGTGCCAAAGATTTTGACAAAGACGGCAATCCATCCATGTATACTCCAGAAATAGTTGCCATGTCCGATCTCTGGACCAAACTCATTCGTGATTTTGGCCCCAAAGACTGGTCAGCATTAGACTGGTATGACGTAAAAGACGCTTTCATTGCCGGAAAAGCAGCCATGATCATCGATGCCGACCACTGGGGAGCTGAGCTTGATGACCCAGCTATAGCCCAAAATATCATTGGAAAATGGAAAGCTCTTCATGTTCCAGAAGGACCAGCCGGAATTAAATCCAATATTTGGGCGTGGTCGATTGCTATGAACGCTGCTTCTGAAAACAAGAAGCCGGCCTGGTTATTCATGGAATGGGCCTCCAGCAAACCAGTTATGTTAGAAGCTTCCTTGAAATATAACAACCAGACTCCAGTCCGGAATTCAGTATGGAACAATGAAGAAATTATTAAACGAACCTCAGAATGGGGTCAGGGAACTTGTCGTCCTCTGGTTACCAAAAATTTAGAAGAATACGCAGCGTTACAATGGACTCCTAATCCTAACACTTTTGCTCTGAGCGAATTGTGGCAGGAACAACTCCAGAGAATTTGGACCCAGGAAGTCTCTGCCGATGATGCTATCAAAGAAGTGCAAAATCGTGCAATGAGATTGATGCCTCCCAAGGATTGGTTGCAATAGCAAAAGCCGTAACTATAAACAAGATTAAAAAAGAGGAGCTCTGCCTTGGCAGAGCTCCTCTTTTTTGTGGGAAACTGTAATTTTATTTATCTCAATTAGATGAACAATTACTGCTTTATAATTTATAGGGGATATAATATTTGGATAAATGAGTTATTTGGGCATTTTAATAACTAAAAACTTAAAAGGTTTGTCAGTATTATTGATGAGACGGTGAGGGATATCTTTTGGACTTTCAATGCAAGCACCTGGATTCACCGGAGCACTTTCATCGCCAATTTCCACCAATCCACTTCCTTCAAGAATATAGAAAGCAACATCAACCGGTGTGGTGTGTGGTTTTAAAGACTCACCTGGGTGTAAAGTCATATGGATAATCTGGCCATGGTTGTAATCGTAAATCCTACGAGCATCGATATTGTGGTTATTAACAAAAGGCTGGGTTTTATCAACTTCTAAAATTTTCATGGTAATCCTCCCAATAATTTTATAGAACAGGGGATGGTAAGCATTTAGAGGGAGAGTTGGGAACCCTCCCCCCATTTATAGAAAGCTTACTCTCCTAGAATGGCTTTGAGGTCAGCTTCAGGAGTAGTTATGGTCATAAGGTTGAAATTCTCCTGAAGGACTTTTAAAGCTGCCGGGGTAACAAAAGCTGGTAAGCTGGGGCCAAGTTTCATGTTTTTGATTCCCAGGTGTAGAAGCGAAAGGAGAATGCAAACCGCTTTTTGCTCATACCAGGAGAGGATAAAGGAGAGGGGTAGACCGTTGACATCGGTGTTAAAAGCGTTTGCAAGAGCAACTGCTATCTGAATCGCCGAATAGGCATCGTTACATTGTCCAACATCAAGCAAACGAGGAATACCTCCAATATCACCGAATTCAAGTTTGTTGAAACGATATTTCCCACAAGCTAAGGTGAGAATAACCGAGTCTTGTGGTACCATTTGGGCTAATTGGGTGTAGTAATTTCTTCCTGTCTTTGCACCATCACAGCCACCAATAAGGAAGAAATGGCGTATGGCACCCGACTTGACTGCATTGATTACCTGATCTGCGACTCCCATTACAGCATTATGACCAAAACCTACTATGATAGTTTTTTCTGGTTCGTCTTCTGGGAATCCTGGAGCAGCTAAGGCAGCTTCAATAACCGGTGCAAAATTACGATCAGTAATATGAGTCACTCCCGGCCAGGCCACTAACCCGGAAGTGAAAATTCTACTTTTATAGCTTTCTTTCGGTTTTTGAATGCAATTCGTGGTCATAAGGATGGCACCAGGAAATGCGTCGAATTCTTTTTGTTGATCCTGCCAGGCTCCACCATAATTCCCAACGAAGTGAGGATATTTTTTCAGTTCTGGATAGGCATGGGTAGGAAGCATTTCTCCATGAGTGTAAATATTTATTCCTTTGCCCTCGGTTTGTTTTAAAAGTTCAGCTAAGTCTTTTAGGTCATGACCAGAAACAACAATTGCCTTCCCTTTTTTGGCAGTTATTGGAACTGCAGTTGGAACCGGATGACCATAAGTACCGGTATTGGCTTTATCAAGGAGCTCCATAATCCGAATGTTAACCTCACCGCATTTTAGGGCAGTTTTTAACAGTTCATCAAGGGTAAATTGTCCTTTGGTAAGAAAATTAAGAGTTTCATGGAAAAAGGCGTAAACATTATCATCTTCTTGGCCAAGGATTTGGGCATGGTCTACATAGGCAGCCATTCCTTTAAGACCATAAAGGATAAGGTGCATCAATCCAGCTATATCTTCACCATATTCTTTAATGTTGTTTTCAAGGGTTACTGATTCTCCTTGACGAATCAGTTGGTCTAAACTGTCAGCTGGTTTCCAGGTTGCTGGACCACTCAAATCTTCTGGAGTTTTTCCCGATTGACGGCAAGCATCGAGGTATTGCTGTTTAACCTTTTCTTTGATGTTGTAGGCTTTATGAAGTAAAGATTTTAAGCGTTCAGGATCAAAATCAACATTGGTAATTGTGGAAAAAAGAGCTTCAGCAACAAAGACATCAGCATCATGGTTTTTTACACCGTATTGTCGTACTCGGTGGGCATACTGACCGATTCCCAGGATAGCATAAACTAATAGATCTTGCAGAGCAGCAGTTTCCGGATCTTTACCGCATACTCCAAAGGCAGTACAACCAGTTCCTTTAGCAGTTTGTTCACATTGATAACAGAACATATAATGAACCTCCTTTTTTAATGATTATTGTTATAAACTAACGTTTAGTTCTTACAAAAAGAACTTGAATAGTTTAAAAGTTGTTTATTCAATGAAATATCAGTTCTTTGCTTGGTCTATCGATCTGATTGCGATTTTTCAACTAAATCTTTCAAGGTTTTCGAAGACAAATATTGTCTAAACTCGTGTCGCATCTTGTCGATAAGTCCACCAAAAATACAATTTTTAAAAGGGCAAACCCCATTTTTGTTGAAACAACTACCTTCTTCCAGGGGACCCTCGATGGCTTGGTAAATGTCTAAAAGCGTAACTAACTCAATTGGATTTTTTAAGTAAAAACCACCATTGGGACCTCGAATGGAGTCAACCAAATTAATTTTAGCTAGCCTTTGCATTACTTTTGATAGATGAGCTTCTGAGGATGCAGTTTTTTCTGCCATTTGTTTTATAGTTAATGGCTCGCTGTCATGTTGAGCCAAAAGGACCATACTGTGTAAGGCCAATAAGCTAGCTTCAGAGAGACTAACTATTCCTTTCAATTCTTTCACCTCTTTTATTCAGGTATAAAGATACTAAAATACCAAATATATGTCAAGAGGAAAATTCTATAATTTTTTTATTTTTAAAGAAATAAAAATGTTCTGTCCTGAAAACCCACGGGCATGATAAACCAAGCCCCTACAAAAGATTATTTTTCGTGGGAGCCAATAAATTTTATCATTGTAACGACAAGTCATTTCAAGCCCATTGCCTAATTTACGTCCTCTTCATGCGCTGTACGGCAAGGGGGTTTATCCTGCAAATATAGCGAACGGCAAGTTGTGAATAATAATGAGAGTAAAAACTAAGAATTTATAGAATCTGGGAAATAAGGATTAAGAAAAAAATAGAGATATAAAAGGAAAGTAAATGAAGAGGAATTTAAAATGAGGGAAATAACTGGTAGGCCGTGAGGGAATCGAACCCGCAACCTACTGATTAAGAGTCAGTTGCTCTGCCAATTGAGCTAACGGCCCACCTTATTGCAGTGAAAATATACAATGAAACACTAATAATTGTCAAGGTATGAATTTCTATGTGGTAAGGAACCCATGCCTTTATAAAGGACACCTCTACTCTTGGTTTTTTATTCTACCCTGCATTAATACAGTAAAATGCTTGACTCTACGAATTTTCCTGCTAAAATAAGTAAGGCGTGGTCAGAAAGGTTTCCTTTCGCCGTGCCGGAGTGGCGGAACAGGAAGACGCAACGGACTTAAAATCCGTTGGGGCGCAGGTCCCGTGCCGGTTCGATTCCGGCCTTCGGCACCAGTTAAATAAATATCGCGGGGTGGAGCAGTCAGGAAGCTCGTCGGGCTCATAACCCGGAGGTCGTCGGTTCGAATCCGGCCCCCGCTACCAGTTTTGCTATATTTTCCCCTCTAATCAGAGAATTTCAGCTTAGTCTGGTTTTCTGAAGAGGGGTTTTTTGTTTTCTGAGTCTTTATAGAGGAGACTCGTTTTTCCTTATTAATCATTGATTCTTCGCGAAATTAAAAAGCTACAAGCCATGAAAATAATATGCAATGGGAATAATCCTGAATTGGAATACCTTTCTCGCTGTGATATCCTTTTATTTAAAGCATTCATTTATCTCAATTATTTCATCGAGCCTACTTATTTACACATAAAACAACGACCAAGGACTTCATAAGCATCAGCTTCTGAGAGAGATTCGGGGAAGATAAGAAGAGGGGTAAGAGTTAGATTGAATTTATTGGCTTTATTGGAGAAAAGATCCGAAATTTGAGTAGCAAGCTGTGAAGGTTTGAAGTCAATTGAGGCTAAGATATGACCGGCTTGTATTTCAGCCAAGGATAAAGTTGAGGATTCAAAGCAAATAATATGATGAGAAAAGGACAGGTATTCTTTCATAATATCTTCACAGCCGGTGAGATAAACCTGTTGGGGAGGTGGTGATTGACATGGCTTATTGTCATCGACAATCAAGTGATATTGGGAATGATTATGCAAGTATAGCAGAAAGTCTTGGATATAGGATTCATTGTTATGGACAATAAAAGCCGGAGATTGATAACCAGACAGAATGGTTTGGAGTTCTTCCAACACCAGCTCCCAATTGATGGTAATCGGTATAGAATGAAAATAATCAGGGAGGTTGGTTAAATCGCAATTCCAAGTTATAAGAAAAGGTTTTTCCCGAAATTCGATATTTTCACACTCTCGAAAAAAACAATCGGTTAGTTCTTTGGAAAAATCCATTAGGATAATAATACGGGCAAGGCACAATTTTGGGTTTATTTTTTTTTCCATTTCGCCGGGTTGTTTGGAATAAAGATTAATAAATTGTAACTGTGAAGTCGAAAAAACTCTTTTTAAATGAATTTCTAAAAAAGCCGAGAAGTAACGTTCGGGTTGAGCAGCAAAAAGCCAGATAGCCGGTCCCTCTTCAGTAGAAAAAGAAGGACCGGAAAAAAAAAGGAGGATAACTAAAAGTATAATACCTTTTAAAAAACCTCTCTTCATAGCTAAAATTTGCGACGGTTGTATAAAATTTGATTCAGCAGGACACTTCCCACCAGAACTAAACCAAGAGAACCCAACTGCCAGATCTGGTGAATTCCCGCTAACTGCATTCCATTATAGAGCATGGTAATGATAGCGATACTTAATACAACCCCGCCGGCTGTCCCTTCTCCACCCTTGATGCTGACACCTCCTAATACAGCTATGGTGATGGCTTGTAGTTCATAGCCAGTGCCAATATCAGGGCGGGCGCTGGCAATCCGCGAGGTTATTACCCAACCAGCTAGAGCGCTTAGGAGGCCGGAGAGAGTATAAACGATTACTCGAATTTTTTTTACATTAATCCCAGAAAATATCGCCGCCGTTTCATTGCTCCCTACACCATAGAGATGTCTTCCAAGCACGGTTCGATTCATGAGAAACATGAGGATCAAAACCACTGGGATAAAAATAAACAACACCTGAAACGGAAGACCCCCGATACGATGTTGGCCGATAAAATAGAAAGACTCGGGAAAATTGGAAACTGGCATTGGATTGGGGCCAAAACGAGGATCGACCGAAATAATCATAGCCAATGATTTATAGACGTAAAGGCTGGCAAGAGTGACTATAAAAGGAGGGATCTTGGGATAAGCAACCAGGAAACCATTGGCATATCCCATCGCACTGCCGGCGATAAGACCAATGAGGATGGCTAAAGATGGATTAAAACCAGCTCGGCCAATAAGCACTCCAATAATCATAGCGACAATGGTAAGCATGGAACCAACCGAGAGGTCAATGCCAGCACCTCCCGATAGGATGACCAGCATTTCCGCTAAAGCCAATAACCCCAGTTCCACACCGTATTGGGTCATATTGGTGAGGTTATAGAAAGTGAAAAAACCCTTGACGGAAAAGGCAAACACCCCGAAGAGAATGAGAAATAATACCAATAGAAAGAGCACCCGGTTTTCAACGATTTGGCTTCCAATATTTTTCATAACGATTCTCCCCTGGATCGGACGAGGTCGATCATAACCGAAATCAAAATCAGTATCCCGATAACCAAGCCTTCGCTGAGAGCAGGAACGTTCATAAGAACCATACCATTTTTAATAATTCCTACCAAGACTGCTCCCAGCAAGCTTCCAATCACGGTTCCTTTTCCCCCGAAGACGCTGGTGCCACCCAACATTACAGCTGCGATGACTTCGAGTTCGAAACCAGAACCAGTATTGGTTTGTACAATTCCGGTACGGGCAACGTAGATGAGTCCGGCAAAACCGACCAAAAGCCCGGTAAGTGAGTAGACAATTAAAATGGTTCTTGCAAGGTTGACTCCAGAAACTCTGGCTGCTTCTGGGTTGTTCCCAATGGCATAGATTGCCCGTCCGGTTGGTCGGGAACTGAGAAAATAGCTGAAAAGAATAATCAAGACAGCGGTAATCCACATCGATAATGGGATACCCAGCCATTTTCCTAAGCCAATGATCCGTATATCAGGTGGAATTCCTGAAACCCAACGGCCACCGAGAACTTGGTACATTAAAGCTCGCATCATACTCATCATTCCCAAAGTGACAATTATAGGGGGGACATTCCCATAAGAGATGATGATCCCATTGAGGATGCCAATCCCAAAACCGGTGATAATTGCCGAAAGAACAACGACAACAAAGGATGAACCAGCCATAAGAAGTTTTCCGGCAACCACTGAAGCCATACCTAAGATTGAACCCACCGAAACATCAATACCACCGGTAATGATAACCATGGTCATTCCAATCGCCGATATGGCGACTCCAGAAAGCTGTAAGAGTAAATTAGAAAGGTTACTGACTGACATAAATTTCTCAGTACTCAGTGAAAAAATGACCATTAATACCACTATAAGACCCAAAACTGTAAATTCTCTTCGTTTAATTACAATTTGGAGGTTAGCAGTCATAGTTTTTTTCCTCAATTGGTGAGCTCTTGGTTTTCAACATTCTTTCTCCGGTTGCGGCACGAATCAAATTCTCTGAGGTAATATCTTGATCTTCAAAGGCTCCAGTGATACGACCTTCATGCATAACAATCACTCGATCGGCCAGTTTTAGGATTTCAGGAAGCTCACTGGAGATGATGATCACGGCGATCCCTTTCTCAGCTAAAGAAGCAATCATATGGTGGATTTCTGATTTGGAGGCGACATCCACTCCCCGGGTGGGTTCATCGAGCATGAGAATTTGTGGATTTACCCCCAACCACTTGGCTAAGACTACTTTTTGCTGATTCCCCCCGCTGAGGCTATAGATTTTTGAATCAAGGCTGGGTGTTTTGATGGCAAGCTCTTTCACATACTTTTTTCCGAGCTCTTTTTCTTGGGAGTTATGAACAATACCCATTCTTGAAGAAATTTCTTTTAGAACCGTTACACTAATATTAAAAGCGGTACTTAAAATAGGGAAAAGGCCTTGAGCCTTTCGATCTTCAGGGAGATAGGCAATTCCATTGGCCATGGCCTCTTCAGAAGAAGAAAAGCTTATCTTTTTTCCTTGGTAAACGATCTCACCGCTGTCGGGTTTAATCAGTCCGAAAAGAGTTTGAGCGATGTCAGTTCTCCCGGAGCCAACCAACCCAGAAAAACCTAAAATTTCTCCAGGATAAATATCAAAACTAATATCATAATAACGTCCTTTCCGGGTTAGATTCTTGACGGTGAGTATTGGTTTTTCTCCTTTTTTCCCCAGATGATTTATTTCTTCCACTAACAATCGTCCAGCCATGAGTTCAACTATTTTACTGCGATTGATTCCACCGACGAGATGTTCACCAACGACTTCACCATCTCGCATAATAGTAACTCGATCAGCAATGCGGAATATTTCTTCTAAGCGATGACTGATATAGATAATGCCAACCTTTCTCTCCTTTAATTTCTTAATAATTTCAAAAAGTCTTTCGGTTTCATGTTCGGTCAAAATGGCGGTTGGTTCATCAAAGATAATCACCTTGGCTTCATATACCAAAGCTTTGGCAATTAATGCTAATTGTTGCAATCCAACACTGAGGTCTCGCATGGGTTGCTTAATAAAATGAGGGGATATTTGGAGGGATTCAAATAACGATCGAGCTTTTTTTTCTTCTTCATTCCAATCGATATTGCCCCTTCGGGTTTTTATTTCCCGGCCTAAAAAAATATTTTCTAAAACACTCAATTCCCTATAAATGAGTGGTTCTTGATAGACAGTAGATATGCCAATTTCTTGAGCTTTCCTTGGGGAACCAATATTAACCGCTTTCTCAAGATAGAAGATTTCGCCTCGATCCTGAGAAAGTGCTCCAGAAATGATCTTGATGAGAGTTGATTTCCCGGCTCCATTTTCTCCAACCAAAGCATGAACTTCTCCAGGATTTAAAGAAAAATTGACTTTTTTTAAAGCATGAACTCCTCCAAAAGATTTTTCTATTCCACGACATTCGAGAATGGTATCCATGGTGAGCTCCTAATTCTTGACCCTCCCTATAGAGGTTAGGGAATAATTGGTACAAAACTAGTTCTTTAACTTTAAGAATATTTTAAAAACAACGTATATATTCAACTTCATGCATAAAAATATTATGGATAAATAAAGAAAAAGGCGTCCCGAAGGACGCCCGAAGAAAATATTTAGAAGTTAAATTGATCGACATTGTTGGCATCAAAAACCTTGGGAGGACCAAGCACCAACATTTTGTCTTGTACTAAAAATACCGGTTTGGTTTCTATGCCTGGAACATCATATTCTTTTCCATCTTCAAAGGTATTTTTATCCAGCAAGTATTTTGCTGCCCAAACAGTTAGATAGCCCAAATCAACAGGGTTCCAGAGAACAAAGGACTTCACTGCTCCACTTTTCACATATTTTGACATCATTGAGGGAACTGAAATACCAGTAGCAAAGATTTGGTCAATTTTACCAGCTTGTTCGACAGCTTCCGCAACTCCAGGAGCTGAAGTGCTGCATTGACCTATAACACCTTTTAAGTTGGGGAAAGCATTAATCAAATCAAGCATGACATTAATGGCCATTTGAACATCTTCTTCGGCATAACGAATGGTTACTAATTTCATATTAGGATATTCGGCTAGCTTTTGTAGTTCATAGAGAATCCAGGTGTTCAAGTTCCAAGCAGTAGGTCCGCAAGAAACAATGGCGAACTCTCCTTCGTAATTCATGGCTTTGGCTAATTCGTCTAAAGTGGTGTAACCAATTGCATCTTGAAGAGCCTGGTTGACAAATACCTCACGTACATCCTGAGCTCCGTCGGTATCGCTGGTTAAGACAACAATGCCTTTTTCCTGAGCTTTTTTGAGTACTGGAGTGATTGCTGCTGGGTCGTTGGGAGCAACAGCAATGGCATCTACTCCCTGTGTGATGAGGTTGTCAACAATTTCACTTTGTTTGGCAACATCGGCCGTTACCGGACCAGTGTAAATAAATTCAACATCCAGATCTGCAGCCGCCTTTTTCCCACCTTCTTCCATAGCATTAAAATAAGGAATTCCAATTAGTTTGGGAACAAAAGCTATTTTGTACTTTGCTTCTGCCAAAGCTGGAACTAAAAGAACCGCTACCACCAACAACATCATTACAACTAAAATATACGTTTTTTTCATATAAACCCCCCCAAAATATAATATGTATTTTTAATTACAGTTAAATATTACCTATTTAGAACTTTAAATTCAAGTTTCTTTTTTAGAGATTTGTGAAATTTAATTTAAAATAGAATACGGTGCGGTATTTCGATTGCAGGGCGGGATGGGACTTTATCTTGTAAATATAGCAAGAAGCGGGTTGTGAGTATTGAATAGGAAGGATTTCATCCTCATCCTCACCTTCTCCCATCAAGGGAGAAGGAACCTTAAAGTCGTCATTTCTAAGAGCGCAGCGACGTGAGAATCTCTCAAGGTTAATCTTTTTTTTCATCTCGTTTGCGGGCATGATAAATCAAGCCCCTACAAAAGAATTTTTAAAAATACTGTCAAACTGAGCGGTGATTTCCAGCGTGAGGACCTCATTTTTTTCCTTAAACCTCTCCCTTTGAATAAAGGAAGATTGAGGGATTCGATTTTTTTCTCTGTTCTTTCAAATGACCTTACCCTCTTTGCTAAAAGGGATCAAATATTGACAAGGAAAAAGCAGGAATAATATTTGAGCAACATACTCGTCAATTTTACACCGGATTTATAAAACGAGAAACGCTCTATGAAGCGGTGGCGCGCCCGGAGGGATTCGAACCCCCAACCGACAGATCCGTAGTCTGTTGCTCTATCCAATTGAGCCACGGGCGCAAAAAAGAATGCGATACTATTTTAAGGAGTTATTTAGTACTCGTCAAGGTATGAGTGTAATCTGAGGAGGCTTTTATTGCTTTTAATAATTTTGGGCTCTTAAACTTTATTAAAAAAGTGTATAATTATAAAAGGAGGTGAGAGATTGAAAAAAATTGTGTTCATGGTAATTTTAATTTGGTTGGTTATGTCTTTATCGGTTTGGGCAGTAGAAAGTATTGATTCTGAAATTACTCGAATAACTTCTGCTTTAAAAGGCGAATATACCCTGGGAAAACCTGTTATTATTGGGGAACTGACAATTATACCGGTGGTAAAAACTAATGTCTTGTCTTTTGGCAGCGACAAAAACTCTTCTTTTCAAATGATTTTTGGTGGAATAAGCCTTGAACCAGTTGCTATATTAGTGGTAAAAGATGGGATATTTCAGATTTATAATATTGGTGAGCCCGATGCCGGTGTAGGGGAAATATTCGAAACTATTCCAGGATTATTACCCCAAACTCAAACTCTTTCTGAGAATGCAAAACAGGAATTGATTAAAAAAGGGAGGGAAAGTCTTCAAAAAAAGGATTTTGAGAAAGCAAGGCAAATTTTTGAAGACCTTTTAAAAAACAGTCCCGAACTCGCCGATGCTCATGCTCTCTTGGGGCAAGCATTAGGAGAGCTTGCTCAGTCTACAGCAGATCTTAACAAAAAAATTCAATATGGGATGGAAGCCTTCCGGGAGTTTGCTCGTGCTTTAGAAATTGAACCGGATAATCCTTATGCTTTGGTTGCCAGAGGATATGCTCGATTGATGGTTCCCCCTCCTTTGGGAGGAGTTGATATGGCCATCGAAGATTTTAATCTGGTGATCAATAAACACCCTGAATTTATTGATGCCTATATTGGTTTAGCTGAAGCATATAGCAAAAAGGGAGACCAGGAGAAAGCCAAGGAATATTTTAATAAGGTTCTTGAGCTCGATCCAGAAAATGTTCAAGCCAAAGAGGGTTTATCAAGATTGAACGAGTAAAAAAGATTTTTATTTAGAAAAACATATTGAACGAAGATAGCTTTATAATAAAATTTATAAGAGTTAGAAAGTCACTCTAAGAGTGAAATGTATGTTTAATGAAATTTTATTTGAAAGTTATTTGGAGGCGATAGGTATGAAAAAAGCGGTATTAATAAGTTTAATTGGACTAATGGTTTTGGTTTTGGGAAGCTGGGGATGGTCTCAAGAAAGCGTATCTAACGATATCATAACTTTGATGGATGCGGTTTTATCCAAGGTAACCCAAATGGTTCAACCCAATACTCTAATTGGAACGCCAATTCAAGTAGGAGACGTGACAGTAGTACCAGTGATTAAGGTTGATGTTGGATTTGGTGGTGGTGGCGGTCTTGGTATGCCAGCTGGTCAACCTTCTGGTGGAGGCACGGGTGGGGGTATTACTATGGAGCCAGTTTCATTTTTAGTTATTCAAGAAGGTAAAGTAACTCTGCTATCAGCCACGACTCCGGTTTCGCCCTGGAAGGATATTATTGAAACTGCAATGCCTATGATTATGCAGGGTCTACAGGGAATGTCAGGGATGCCAGCGGATATGTATAATTATGAATATGAACCATCGGAAGAACCGATAATTAGCCCAGTACCAGAAGAATAATAACTCTTTGATAAACTTAACAAACTTAGAAGCTTAAAGTGTTAGTATGGCGGGTATGTGATACCCGCCATCCTTTTTTTGTTCTAATTTAATTTTTTAATTTCCCTTTTATCCCCTCTTATAAAAGAGAGAGATCGATTCCAGGATAAGTATTTTCATTGTCATCTAATATCAAGAAAATATCATGAAGATCATCTCGGTTTAGGAGAAAAAAATCAAGATGAATTTGTCTTATACAAAAAAAGTATTTCCATCGGACTTAAAAGTAGTATTTCGTCGGATGAAATCACCTTTAGTGACTTTGAATCTTTGGGCAAGAGTTGGAGTTAAAGATGAAGAACCAGTTCAGATTGGAATCTCTCATTTTTTTGAGCATATGGTTTTTAAGGGTACGACCAATTACCCAGGATTAGAATTATCTAGGCAGGTTCAAGCCATTGGTGGCAATATTAATGCTGGCACCTCCTTGGATACCACTGATTTTTATATAGTTGTCCCTAATAATCATTGGGAGAAATCATTAGAGCTGATTATCGATTTAGTAAACAATCCACTTTTTAATCCGATTGATATCGAACGTGAGAAAAAAGTAATCATTCAGGAGATACATTTAGACGAAGACGATCCGGAAGAAAAACTCGATACCACTCTTTATCATGAAGTTTTTTCAGGAACTCCTTATGAACGTTCAATATTGGGATCAAAGGATACCATTGCTCACTTGAAAAGGGAGAACTTTATATACCACCAGGAATACTTTTATCACCCCTCAAATCTTACCTTGGTAGTCTGTGGAGACCTACCTGAAAATCAGTTATTCGAGAAAATAGATCAATTTTACAAAAATGGGGGAAAACCACTGCAGAATTTGTTTAGCTCCTTTCCTCCTCTTCCTAAGGTACAAAGAAAAAGAATCGAAATCAACATGGACATACACCATCATTATGGAGCTATTGGTTTTTTGGGACCAGGAATTCGGCAAGATGATTTTTGTCTGCTCAAATTTTTATCAGTTATTCTTGGAGATGGAATTGACTCCCGTCTCAATGCCCGGCTGAGGGAAAAGGAACAGTTGGTTGACTCAATTCATACCAATTTTTCCTATTATCAAGAATCCGGGATATTCAGCATCATTTTCACCTTTGCTAATAGTGACCCTAAAAAAATTGAAGCTATAATTCAGGAAGAATGTGAATTGTTGTTAAATCATCCCCCTCAAGATATTGAAATTAAACGAGCTAAAAACCTTTTATTGAGTGGCTTTTATCATTCTATTGAAACTACCTTAGGAAGTGCCGAATTATTGGGGCGTTTAGATACTATTAATACTATTGATACCGTTTTTCGGTATTTGAAGAATATACAAAATGTTCAAACCAAGCAGATAATTGATGTTTTAAAAAAATATCTTGATTTTAATTTTGCAGTAAGTGTTATTATCAATCCTGAGGATCATCGATGAACGAATTACAACAGCAGGTAGAAAAAGTTCGCTTGAAAAATGGCTTAACTTTCTTATTTATCTCTATTCCTGATTCTTTATTATGCTCAATCCATCTTTGCCTGGCTATGGGAAATTTATTCGAAAACGAAAAAGAAAGAGGCCTTTCAGCGCTTTTACAGGAGGCAATTGTAAAGGGGACCCAAACTAAAGATGCGATTACTTTCAATCGTGAAATTGAATCGCTTGGCGCATCAATAGAAAGCTCATCAAATAGTTTTGTTGGAAAGATTGCCATTGAAGGACCAAACGAGCAAATATTTGCTATTCTTGCCCTTTTCTTCGAATTGATTAAAAGTCCAGCATTGAGAAAAGAGGAAATAGAAAAGGAAAAAAGATTTTTAATCGAGCAACTTGCTGCTCTTGACGACGATCCTCTCAAGGCGGCTCTTCTCCGTTTTAAAAAAGCGTTTTATGGAACTCACCCCTATGGGTCATCTACCCTTGGAGAACCTGACTGTCTGGAAACTTTTACTGAAAAAAAAGTATTAGAATGGTATCGTCGCTGGTATGTTCCAAATAATATGGTTATTGCAGTAGTGGGTAATTTTGATCTTAGCAAGATGAAAGATGTATTTCTGCATCAAATGGGAGAGCTCATTCCTCAAAAGGTAAAGCCTTTTAAGGAAGACAATTTTTATCCTTTATCTTTACGGATTGTTGAACAAAAGGATATTCAGGATAATTGGATGGTAATTGGTTACCGGGCACCTTCCCTTTTTGATATTCGGGGAAGAACAGCTTTTGAACTTTTGTCGAACTGCTTAGGAGGGAGCATGTATTCCCGGCTTTTTTTGAAAGTTCGTGAAGAATTAGGATTAAGTTACCAAGTCGGTTCAATATATGTACCTTTTATTGGATCCTCGTTCATCTGCGCTTATGCTGGCTTTTCTTATCCATTCTTTGAGGAGATAATTCAGATTTTTCGTAAGGAATTCAATAACTTAGTTTATATGAGCGCAACAGAATTTGAAGAAACAAAAAATTATACCCTTGGTATGTATTTGAGTCGTTTTGAAACCGTGTATTCACTCTCTTCAATGATATCTTTTTATGAAAGAATTGGTTTAGGATGGGAATTCCCCTTTAAATATCAAGAGTTAATTCAGGGTATGTCTCTGGAAGAGGCTTTAAATATATATAGTAAGCATAAAGGGGAAGGAGAAACCTTAGGAGCAGTGGTTTCTTCTCAGATAAAAAAATAATTTGAAATATTTTTAAAAGAACTCTTGACATTCTTTAAAATAAATATATAATGTCCTTTGGAACAGGGCAGAGAAGTTATAAAAGACTAAAAATAAAAATTTTAAAAATATAAAGAATCTTTCCCCTCCTTGCACTTATGGGGAGTTGGACGCTAGTCCAACTCCCCATAAGTGTTTTTAGGACTTTTTTCTTCAACATTATTGTTATTCACGTTAGATTTTGTTATAATCCATGATTGTCGGGGCGTAGCGCAGCATGGTTTAGCGCACCTGCCTTGGGCGCAGGGGGCCGGAGGTTCAAATCCTCTCGCCCCGACCAGATAACTGGTGTTCCTTCACAACAATCCCTTTTAATCCATTCTGAAAATACAATATCAACCAGTGAGATCCCTTTTTCTCCAGATCGTGAGTTCCTTTTACCATTTTGCTTTCAACCGGGAGATGTTCTGGGGGGAGAGACCCAGGGTGTCAGGACCCAGCATGGTTTGCAGGGCTTCGGGGAAGTTTTTGGTGGAGCTACCCAATTCAATTGACTAAATTAAATGCCTTTATAGTATCATTGATTGAGGAAGCACAATAAGTGGCCTCTATTCTAAGAGTTATCAAACAAAGAGAGTTTTGAGAAGTAAGGTTGAATCATAATCTATAAAGCTATAGAATTATTTATATCAAGATGATTGTATTAGAAAAGTTAGACGGTGTAAAGAAGAAATATGTTGGGATATAGAAAAAGAAAGATTCAGAAAGAGTGTCGCTTGAATTATTTCCAGTACCCCGCATGTTAATGCCACGGTTACCTATTCATGTAGGACTCGATTTCAAGGGGCAATATAACTAAATTAGAACCATGTTGTAATGTATACTATAATAAAATTTGAGATAAAAAAGGGTGTTTTGCTGTCTGATTTTGATTCAAAAGTTATCTTTTAGATGGACAACATATCCAAACGTGTTTACTAAACATTTGAATATTAGGTTTTGGTTTTTTTACGGGTTATAAATATAGTAAATCAGTCAAAATGTTTATGTCTTATCAGTCGAAATCATTTAAAAGATTTAAGAATTTATTTTTTTTGGTGCTCGTAAAACCGGATTTTTTAATGAGGAATAGTTATATTCATGGTTTGTCTACCCCTAGATGTGTTTTGCAAAAGAACTTCTTTCAGATAGCTCATAGTTAAAAAAACCATCCTTTGGGATTGAATTACCAAATGATTAATGATATGAAACAATGATTCAAGTTTATAATCTTTAAAAGATGTTTTGAAGGCATATCATAAAACACCTCAGTTTTATATATTAAAATAAATAATGCTGGCATTTTGAGTGATACTCTTTTACCATAGCATAAAAGTTCAATAGCTTTTGAGAAGAAGCCCCGTTTTAGGTATTGCTATAATATACAAGAAGAATTTATTAATTTTTACTTAATCCCTTGGTCGAGTGATTTGTAAGGAAAGGAATCTCTTTGTCATTATCAAGATTTTAGAATTTATTCGGTTTAAAGAACTCATAAACCAGTCTGGCATCTCTGGTGGCATCAATGCTTGGGTGTTTAATGAGTTCCCATGGCTTCCTTTCTATTTCTTAAGAAATATTTTTAAAGCGGGAAATGGAAACTGTAACAACACCTTTTATAAAAAGCACTTCATGAGTAGCTCTACTATTGCCCTCGGTCAGCTTATTCCATAAAAGCGAGTAATTAATATATATTAGAGGTTGTTGTAGATAAAGAATTGGCTTGAGTCCTTAATTAACAGGCTCACTTTTTAGATAGAAGGGAATTTTTAAATATATAAAACAGGCTAATCGAAATGACCCCATAAAAAGGAGATTGAAAATGAAAATGGGAAACAAAACAAGACGATCATCCTTTCGCCATCGAAAAGATCGCTTCTTGGATAAAAGATTGATAAGAAAAACCAGCGGAGAAGAGGTGCCATTGCGATCTGAATTGCTCAGTAGTGACCAAATGAAACAGCATGGCAAAAGACTCGCCGCCTCACACATTATAAGTCCAGAACGAATACCTGACCAGCATCTGAAACGCTTAGCCGAAAATGAAAGGGTCTTGATTGAAACTTATAGTTTGCTGCTAACAGCGGTCAAGAGAAATCCCAGGATTGCTCCTGCTGAGGAATGGTTTCTTGATAACTTCTATCTAATTGAAGAACAGATTCGTACCGCCAAAAGATATTTACCAAAAAAGTATAGCCGGGAATTACCATGCTTGCTTAGTGGCCCATCGGCCGGGCTTCCTCGGGTGTACGATATTGCTTTGGAAGTCATCCTACACGGTGATGGACGGGTAGATATGGAAAATCTCGTCAGCTTCGTCACTTCCTACCAGACCCTTGTAGATTTAAATTTAGGTGAATTATGGGCAATTCCTATCATGCTTCGTTTGACCTTGATCGAGAACTTACGAAGAATTGCGGCTCGAATCAGCGCTCGTAGGATCAACCTGGATCTGGCTAATTATTGGGCTGACCGCATGATGGAGATTGCGGAGAAAGATCCGAAGAATCTAATTCTGGTAATCGCAGATATGGCACGGTCGAATCCACCGATGGAAGGTTCTTTTGTTGCGGAACTTACTCATCGATTACAAGGACAGAGCCCCGCTCTCGCATTGCCTCTCTCCTGGGTTGAACAACGGCTTACTGAATCTGGGCTAACCACAGAGCTATTAGTTCGATCAGAAAATCAACAACAGGCCGCTGACCAGGTGTCTTTGAGTAACAGTATTGGTTCCCTGCGATTTTTAGGAGCAATGGACTGGCGTGAGTTTGTCGAAACTGCGAGTATAGTTGATCGGGTGTTGAGGGAAGATCCGAGTGGGGTCTATGGAAAAATGGATTTTAGCACCCGGGATCATTACCGTCATGTCGTGGAGAAGATTGCTAAAAGCAGCCATTGTTCCGAGAGCGAGGTGGCGCGTAAAGCATTACAGCTGGCACAAAAAGGTACCTCCGGGAAAGACAAAGATGATCGAACGGCTCATGTCGGGTACTACTTAATCGATAAAGGATTAACGCAGCTCGAACGGATAATGGGGGTTCACTTATCCCTCCCGTTAGTTTTTGGGCGGATAATCCGTCGGTTTTCATTATTCTTCTATTTAGGCACCATCGTCCTGATGACAGGAATTTTTACCTGGAGCTTGTTGAATATTACACCTGCCAATATGCTAACCGGCTGGCTCCTTTCATTGGTCGGAGTTCTCTCTCTTTTGGGCACCAGTCAACTGGGGGTAGTTTTAACGAACTGGTTAGTTTCCTTGCTGGTGAAACCCGATTCATTACCACGAATGGACTTTTCGAAAGGAATTCCACCAGAATCATGTACTCTGGTGGTTATTCCCAGCATGCTCGCCAGTACCCGCCATATCGAGGACCTGATCGAAGCACTCGAGGTCCGATATTTAGCTAACCTTGCCCAGAATCTTCACTTTTGTCTATTAACCGATTTTCTTGACGCAAAAGAGGAAACCATGCCGGATGACAAGGTATTGCTGCAAGTAGCCCGACTGGGAATTGAAACATTGATTGAAAAGTATCGTGATACAAAAGGTGGTCAATTTTTCCTTCTCCATCGTCCCCGACAGTGGAATCCTAATGAAAAAGTCTGGATGGGTTACGAACGGAAGCGAGGGAAACTCATAGAATTGAACTCGTTTTTGCGAGGTGGAGCAAAAGACCGTTTCTCATTGATTATAGGTAATGCTGAAATCTTACAAAAAATAAAATACGTCATTACCCTTGACACTGATACCCAACTCCCTCGTGATTCGGCACGGCAGTGCGTAGGTGCTATAGCACATCCACTGAATTGTGCCCAATATAATGAAGAAAGACGGTGTATCACCGGTGGGTATGGAGTTCTTCAACCACGGGTAGATCTAAGTTTGCCTGGTTCGAACCGGTCATGGTATGCGCGATTCTGCTCCGGAGAGCCAGGTATTGATCCCTATACTCGTGTTGTCTCCGACATTTACCAAGATTTATTCGGCGAAGGCTCATTCATTGGCAAAGGGATCTATAATGTCGACGTGTTCAATCAAGTTTTGGATGGTCGATTTCCTGAAAACCGGATTCTGAGCCACGACCTCTTAGAAGGTTGCTATGCGCGGGCGGGTTTATTAAGTGATGTACAGTTGTATGAAGAATATCCATCACGCTATAGCTCAGATGTGAGTCGACGACATCGTTGGGTTCGTGGCGATTGGCAGATTGCCTCATGGTTGCTGCCACACGTTCCCAGCTTCAGCAACCAACGAGAGAAAAATCCGCTCTCGAGACTTTCCAAATGGAAGATCTTCGACAATCTTCGTCGCAGTCTCATCCCCACAACCTTGATGCTGTTATTCCTTCTTGGCTGGATGGTTTTGTCACCACCCTGGTTTTGGTCTTTGGCAATTATCGGGATTCTCTTAATTCCGTCTTTGATATCATTGGTTTTTGAAATATTCCGAAAACCAAAGGATGTACTATTTCTACAGCATCTCATTTCCACCTTCCACTTGAATGTTAAACGCTTCATTCAGGCAGCATTTACGCTCATTTTTTTACCATACGAAGCCTTTTTCAACCTGGATGCGATTTTGCGTACTGCCTGGCGGTTGCTGGTTACCCATCAAAAGCTCCTTGAATGGAATCCATCGAGCAATCTACATTTCAATGCGTCAAGTCTGGTTACCCATTACCGGGAAATGTGGGTCGCTCCAGTCAGCGCCTTTGCCATTGTGACCTACCTAGTTTTTTACAAGCCAGCTATGTTGTTAGTAGCCGGGCCCATGCTGACAGTCTGGTTTGTTTCCCCGATTATTGCCTGGTGGATCAGCCGACCTCTTATCCCTCGGCCGCATCAGTTTACAGCCAAACAAACCATATTTCTCCGAAAGCTTTCCAGAAAAACTTGGGCATATTTTGAAAACTGCGTTAGTATAGAAAATCATTGGCTACCGCCGGATAACTATCAGGAACATCTCACTGAGGCGGTTGCTCACCGCACATCACCTACCAATATAGGGCTCGCGCTTCTTGCAAATTTAGCCGCATATGACTTTGGTTATCTTCAAACTGGGCAACTTATAGGACGCATAGAAAGCACTTTTGGTACCATGGAATCCCTGGAACGTTACCGAGGTCACTTTTATAACTGGTATGACACCCTGTCCCTTCAACCGCTTCCACCGCTTTATATTTCAACTGTTGATAGTGGAAACCTCGCTGGTCACTTATTGACGTTGCATTCAGGTCTACTCAATCTTCCTGATCATAAGATACTAAGTACCCAGTGGTTAGATGGGCTCAATGATACCTTCAATGTTTTGATGGACATCGGGGGTGAGTTGGTCTCCTATCAGTTTGAAGAATTTAAAGAAAATTTAGCCTCAGCATCTTATCTATCAGCCATGACGCTCACATCAGCTTGGCATTGCATTGATCGACTGGCAGAATCGGCCACTAAGGCGACTGATCGTCTGGAGATAGACTCAGAAAACGAGGTAATGTGGTGGGCAAATGCTCTAATCCGTCAATGTCGAAACCTCCTTGACGAGTTGACATATTTTGCCCCCTGGATATTGCTTTCGTCAGAATTTAAAAGAATTAGCAACATTTCTGGTTTGAATGAAATTCCAACACTCCGTGAATTAGCCTGCTTCCCGGCGAAGTATTCTAAAGCAATTAAAAACCAATTCGTCTCGGCTAACACTCTCGAGGAACGTAAATGGCTTGAAGAGATTCAAAGGCTCATATTAGAATCAAGTAAGCGTGCCAAAGCAAGAATAAATAGTATTGATCGTCTGGTTCGACAATCCAGCGGGCTCGCCCAAATGGAATATGAATTCCTATTCGACAAGGACCGGCATTTATTAGCAATTGGGTATAATGTAAGCGAACATCGACGGGAATCGAGTTTTTATGATCTGCTGGCTTCTGAGGCTAGATTGGGATATTTCGTGGCAATTGCTCAGGGACAATTGTCACAGGAGAGCTGGTTCGCTCTAGGGCGCCTTCTTGCCAACACCGGAGGAGAACCGGTTCTCGTTTCATGGAGTGGTTCAATGTTCGAATACCTCATGCCGCTCCTGGTTATGCCAACCTATGAAAACACCTTACTCGACCGATCTTACCGGGGAGCTGTTGAAAGACAAATTCAATACGGGAAAAAACGAGGAGTTCCATGGGGTATTTCGGAGTCATGCTACAATGCAATTGATGCTCGTCTCAACTATCAGTACCGTGCGTTTGGTGTCCCAGGTCTAGGTTTCAAGCGTGGACTCGTTGATGATTTGGTTATTGCACCATATGCATCTATTCTTGCGCTAATGGTTGCACCAGAAGAGGCTTGTCTGAATCTCGAGCGGCTCGCTACTAAAGGGTACTTGGGAAAGTTCGGTTTTTATGAAGCCATCGACTACACTTCTTCTCGTCAACATCCTGGTCAATCAAGCACTGTTGTCCGATCCTTTATGGCCCATCATCTGGGTATGAGTATCCTCTCTCTATCCAATGCTCTACTCGATCGTCCGATGCAGAAGCGATTTGAGTTGAACCCAATGTTCCAGGCCACAATGCTTTTGCTCCAGGAACGTGTTCCAAAGACCTCAGCTGTTTATAGCCATACCATTGAGCAATCCGATTTATTAATAACTCCCAGTAGCATGGAAACACCAGTACGTGTTTTCGATAGTCCTGACACACCATTTCCAGAAGTACAGTTGCTGTCGAACGGCAGATACCAAGTGATGGTCACCAATTCCGGTGGTGGTTACAGTCGTTGGAATGACATAACCGTCACCCGCTGGCGCGAAGACGTTACCCGCGATAATTGGGGTACGTTTTGTTTCATTCGGGATGTTGCCAGTGGAGATTTCTGGTCAGCTACTTTTCAGCCGACACTGAAACGAGCTAAGAACTATGAAGTTATTTTTTCTGATGCCCGGGCTGAGTTCCGATGCCTTAACCGCACTTTCGAAACCCACACTGAAATCACGGTTTCACCGGAGGACGATATCGAACTGAGACGAATCCGCATCACCAACCATTCCGGGATGCGAAAATCAATTGATGTCACCAGTTATGCTGAGGTCGTTCTCACGTCGACAGCAGCCGACGAGATACACCCGGTGTTCAGCAATCTTTTTGTTCAGACAGAAATTAACTGCCCACAACGAGCTATTTTATGTACACGCCGACCTCGCTCAACCGACGAGAATCCTCCCTGGATGTTTCACCTGATGGCTGTGCATGGGGCAGAAGTTGGAGAAATATCCTTTGAAACCGATCGTATGCGATTCATTGGACGTGGAAACACCATCGTTAATCCAGTGGCTATGCGCGACTTGTCAGCACTTTCGAATAGCCAGGGCTCTGTTATTGATCCGGTTGTTGCAATCCGGCATGGGATCTTGCTCGATGCAGGAGAATCGGTAATGGTATATATTATATCTGGAGTCAGCGAAACCCGTGATGAAGTTTTAAGGTTGGTAGAAAAATACCAGGACCAGTCTCTCGCCGACCGTGCCTTTGACCTTGCCTTGACCCATAGTCAGGTGGTTCTACGGCAAATCAATGCAACTGAGTCTGACGCTCAAATTTATGGACACCTTGCCAGCTCTATAATCTATGCTAATCCATCCTTGCGTGCTGACCCAAGTATTCTCAGCAAAAATCAACGTGGACAGTCCGGTTTATGGGGTTACTCCATATCCGGGGACTTACCCATTGTGCTAATACGGATTGGAGATCCGGCACATATCGAACTGGTACGTCAACTTCTCCAAGCCCATGCGTATTGGCGCCTAAAGGGATTGGTAGTGGATCTGGTGATCTGGAATGAAGAACACTCTGGTTACCGGCAACTGCTTCATGATCAGATCCTGGATCTGATTGCTTCCGGTCTCGAAGCTAATTTAATCGATCGTCCGGGTGGTATTTTTGTAAGAAATACCGACCAAATATCGAGCGAAGATCGCATCTTGTTCCAAGCGGTTGCTCGTGTTATTATCACCGATAATCGAGGAACACTGGCAGAGCAGATCAACCGTTACCGATTTGCAGAATCGATCGTTCCACCATTCTCGAGAGTGAAACGACCCACCGTCAAATCCTCTCCATCGGTTGAATTGCCCCATCGAGATCTGATTTTCTTCAATGGGTTTGGAGGGTTCACCCCCGATGGTCGCGAATATATTATTACTACCAAACATAAGCAATTAACACCAGCACCCTGGGTGAATGTTCTGTCAAATCCCACTTTTGGAACTGTTATTTCCGAAAGTGGATCATCCTATACCTGGAGCGAGAACGCTCACGAATTTCGACTCAGTCCCTGGTACAACGATCCGGTGGTTGATGCAAGCGGAGAAGCCTGGTATATCCGTGATGAGGAAAGCGGACGCTTCTGGTCACCCACACCACTTCCAAGACAGGGTACCAGACCGTATATCAGCCGCCATGGTTTTGGCTACAGTGTCTTCGAACATATTGAAAGAGGCATCTACTCCGAGATGTGGATTTACGTAGCGCTGAATGCACCAATCAAGTTCACCGTGTTGAAAATTCGGAACAAATCGGGTCGGAACCGACGTCTCTCTGCTACTGGATTTGTAGAATGGGTGTTGGGGGACCTGAAGCCGAAAACGACCATGCATCTGATCACTGAAGTTGATCCTAATAGCGGAGCACTCTTTGCCCGTAATCCTTACCATACCGAGTTTGCTGACCGAGTTGCCTTTTTCAGTGTAGACGATTCTTCTCGAACATTTACCTGTGATCGTAATGAATTTCTGGGACGGAATGGTACCTATCAAAATCCTGCCGCCATGAACCGATCAAGGCTTTCTGGAAAAGTGGGAGCTTCATTGGATCCATGTGCTGCTATTCAGGTGACTTTCGATTTGGAAGACGGACAAGAGCGTGAATTCGTCTTCACTTTGGGAGTGGGGCAAGATGCCAATGATGCTAGTCGATTAGTGCATCGTTTTCAGGAATCTGACGCTGCAAGAGGTGAACTCGAATCAGTATGGCAGTATTGGAATCACACTCTGGGAGCAATTCATGTAGAAACACCTGATCTAGCTCTCAATACCCTGACTAACGGTTGGCTCTTATATCAGACCATTGCTTGTCGATTGTGGGCGCGTACCGGTTATTACCAGTCGGGGGGAGCTTTTGGCTTTCGTGATCAACTCCAGGATGTTATGGCGCTCATTCACGCCGAGCCAGGTTTAGTTCGTGAACACCTACTTCGCTGTGCGGCTCGACAATTCCAGGAGGGAGATGTTCAGCACTGGTGGCATCCCCCTTCAGGCCGGGGAGTTCGAACCCACTGTTCAGACGATTATCTCTGGTTACCACTGGTAACCAGCCGTTATGTTTTGAATACCGGAGACATCGGTGTACTAAACGAATCCCTCCCCTTCATCGAAGGCCGCCCGGTAAAAGTTGAAGAAGATTCCTATTATGATTTGCCCGAACGATCTGAGCAAGCCGCCAGCCTATACGAACATTGTGTACGGGCAATCTTGAGAGGCTTAAGTTTTGGTGAACACGGATTACCACTGATTGGTTCCGGTGACTGGAACGATGGTATGAATCTGGTAGGCATTCAAGGGAAAGGTGAAAGTATCTGGCTCGGATTTTTTCTTTATAATATTCTCACTCAGTTTGCCGAGGTTGCCCGCAGGCAGAATGATATCTCCTTTGCCGAAATTTGTAAGAGTGAGGCGATTCGTGTCCGTTTGAATATCGAAAAACACGGCTGGGATGGCCAATGGTACCGTCGTGCATTCTTCGACGATGGAACAGTGCTTGGTTCATCAGACAGCCCTGAATGCCAGATTGATTCGATTGCTCAAAGCTGGTCTATTCTCTCGGGAGCTGGTGATATTGAGCGGTCAAAGACTGCTATGGAATCGGTGAACCAGCATCTGGTTCACCGTGACCAAGCCCTGATACAACTTTTGAACCCCCCGTTTGATAAATCGAATTTGAATCCTGGTTATATAAAAGGATACGTTCCAGGTGTGAGGGAAAATGGCGGGCAATACACTCATGGAGCAATCTGGGTGGTTATGGCATTCGCTGCCATGGGTGACCAACAAAAAACTTGGGAATTATTTTCTATCATCAATCCCATAAATCACGGAAAAACAAAGGATGAAATTAATATATACAAAGTAGAACCATACGTGGTAGCTGCTGATGTTTATGCGCTCCCACCTCATGCCGGCCGAGGGGGTTGGTCGTGGTACACGGGTTCAGCAGGCTGGATGTATCAGTTGATAGTTGAGTCAATCCTAGGGTTGAGACTTGATGTGGATAAACTTCGCTTTACACCTTGTTTCCCGGTAGATTGGAAACAATTTATTGTCCATTATAGGTATCGAGAAACGGTTTATCATATCACTTTTATATGTTCTTCAGGCGAAACGAGAGTTATAGTTGACGGCATTGAGCAACCCGACCAATTTGTTCAATTGATTGACGACCACCAAGAGCATTCGGTTGAGGTAATAGTTCCCGGTTCAAAGATTAATTTTGTTGCTGGGGATGAACCAAATTAGGACCTTAGAGAAGGACTCATTCTAAATATTTGCCCTACATTTAAAAAGAAGCTTTCCTTAGTACAGCAGGAAAACCTCTTTTTTCAAAGCGAGAATAAGAGCTATTTCTTGACTCTTTCGTTGTCGGAATAAAAGGGTAAGCTTTCGAATATTTAATCGCTTGGATTTCAAGGCCTAATATCGTATCGTCGGATCACCCAGCATTGAGAGAAATCTTCGTGATCAATGCAAAAAGGCTCTCTTGGTATTGTATTAAAGCAGCTTTTGCTAATTAACTTAACTTCTTATTCCTCAGTTCGAATAGAGTAGGGAATCTCGATGAGATTCCCTACTCTATTTTATTTCCTTCAAAGAATAATCAGTATTTCCTAAACCGATTAACTGAGCATAGTCAATCTGAGTCCTCCAATTCGCAACGGGATGGACGTCGAGAAACTTATCTTGACCACCCTGAAATGCACGACTTAGCGACGAGTCTCGAAGTCCTATCGAGCGGTTAATGAGATCGGCCGAAGCCAGATCGATAGCCACCAAATCATGACTTCCTAAAATACCGATATCGGGAACCAAACTGGCATCATGCCAATCACAACAATCACAATCGGGACTAATATCGGTTAAAAAATTAATAAAAAGACTCTTAGTCATTTTATCTTTTAAAACCCCAAAGGCATGTTCAACCATTCTTTCTTGTAAAAGTGACGCTGAAGATGTCCAGGAGATAGCGATGGCACCAGTTGGACAATAAACTACACATTCAGCACAGCCAATACAAAGGTCTTTTTGAACTTTTGCTTTATGATTTTTATCAAGGGAAAGAGCTTGGGTTGGACAATGAATGATACAGCGCCTACAACCAATGCATTTTTGCGAATCGGGATTAGGAATGAAAGTTTCTCCATGTTGCATTTGCTTTCCGGAACGAGCAACACAACCCATGCCGATGTTTTTGATTGATCCACCTAACCCAGCTTCAACATGTCCTTTTACGTGGGTAACGACCAGTAAAAAATCAGCTTCATGGATCGCCGAAGCGACCTTAACTTTTTTAAAATGTTTTTGATTAATTTCAATTTCAAAAAAATCACTTCCCCGAAGACCATCAGCAATGATGAGGGGAGCTGGAACGGTTGCATAATGGAATCCATGAAATGTTGCAGTTTCAAGATGATCAACCGCATTATGACGAAAGCCGGTATAAAGAGTGTTGGTATCGGTGAGAAAAGGCTTCCCTCCCCTTTCTTTAACCTCTTCAATAATATAGCGTAAAAATACCGGTTGGATAAAACCATGGTTTCCTCTTTCTCCGAAATGGAGTTTAACTGCAACCAAATCACCAGATTTTAAGCGCTTATCAAGGAGTTGACCGGTCATTCTTTTAACTTTCTGTAGAACCGAATTTCTTTCATTATCAGCTCTCAAACTAACAAATAAAACGGGAGACGACATTCAAACACCTCCAGGCATAAAACAATAACCATCACTTTTTCAGTATATCAGAAGGAACTGGGATAAAAAACAATTTTCAACTTTAATTTCATGTTGACTTCCTTCGGGATATGATAGAATGAAAACCAGGGGTGTGTGGATGGGGTAACCGCAATATTGTGGAGTGCTACCGCTTGGTATCTGAATTTCGTCTCTTGTAGACCAAGTTAAGAAACCGATTAGCAAAAAAACAGGGAAAACTCGCTTTCAAACTGTTCTGACTTAAAAAATGGCAGTTCAACCAAAAAATATATTATCAGGCATTAAATCGGTTAGTTTTAGAGATCGCTTTGTTTTTTTTGTGTATGAGCTCTTTTCCTCTAAGCAGCCCTTCCTTCATGTTTTAATTCTTTTTCGAGAGGATTAGGTTGTAAAGGGTCTCGTGGTTGATTGTAAACAAAAATGGACTTTTTGACTCATCTTTTTCTGAGTTACTGTTATTTTAGAATGACTCTTCTTAAATATAACTCCTGAATGGAAACCAGAAGCGTCTATAAAATGAAATAAAGGGAAGGAGAAGCAAAGAGTGTTTACCGAAATTCAATTACAAACCAGAAAGCAAGAAGAGTTTATTTCTATAACAAGAATATTACGCGAAGCAGTAGAAAAATCGGGGACAAAAGATGGTATCGTAATTATTCAGGTTCCCCATACAACTGCAGGAATAACTATAAATGAAAGCGCCGATCCCGATGTAGTGAATGATATCGTAAGGATGTTAAATGTTATGATCCCCGATCGTTTTGAATATTTACATCAAGAAGGAAATTCTCCAGCCCACATTAAAGCCTCGTTATTGGGGTCTTCAGCGCTGGTAATAATAAAGGAGGGCGATTTAATGCTCGGGACTTGGCAAGGAGTATTTTTCTGTGAATTTGATGGTCCTCGTTCTCGGAAAATTTGGGTGAAAATAATATGAGAAGACGCAAAACTACACCCAATAAAAGCTTAAAGTTATTAAATAACGCACGAGGGCAACTGGATGCTGTTATTCGTCTTATTCATGACGACGCAGCTCATGTTGATATTTTGAAACAAATATTAGCGACTATTTCTTTACTCCGCCGTTCTCACACTGAAATTTTAAAAAAATACCTGGAGGAATGTCTTGACGAAGATAACCCGAACGGGAATGGAGAAAACCGAACCAAAGCTTTGGCAGAAATTATGAAGTATATGGAAAAGAATTTTTAACCCAATTGTTATATATAAATGAATAATAAATATATACTGATTATAAAATCGGTCATATTTAAAATAAATAGATAAAATAACCTTTATAAAGCACCTATAGTAATTATATAAATATTTTATATAATTATTGACAAAATCATGAGCCGAGTATATAGTATAAACATAGTTTATTGTTTTATATATATGAGGTGATGATGATGTCAAAAAGGATGCAGGAACGGTTCTCTCTTTCATCGTTAGCGAAAACACTTTACGAGCAAGGAAGGAGACCTATTGTTCCTTTAATGGGTTACCCAGGTCTCCAATTAACTAAAACTACAATAAAACAAAATCAGTTTAATCATATCGTACAGTTTCAATCACTCAGCCGACTTTATGATCGTTTTCAACCCGATTCCATGTTTTTTATGATGGATCTTTCTGTTGAAGCCAGCGCATTAGGATTGGCGGTCCGTTTTCCCTTAGAAGAAACTCCATCGGTTGAAGATCATCCGGTAAAAACCCATGAAGATTTAAGAGGATTTCGTAAAATAGATATTTTAGGCGATGGTCGCGTTTCAGTATTTATTGAAACACTCCATCATATGCGGAGTGCATTCCCCTGCCCGGTAGGAGCTTATGTCATTGGACCGCTTACCCTGGCGGGTTTACTTATTGGAGCTAATGAATTAGCGATTAAAAGCCTGATTGAACCAGAACTGTTTCGTGAAACTGTCGAGTTTTCTTATCAAGTTGTAATGAGATATACACAGGCTCTCAGGGACGCTGGTGCTGATATGATAATGGTATTAGAACCAACGGCAGTCATTTTTGGGCCGGATCAATTCCGTCAAAACTTGACCAGTCTATATCGGGAAATGGTAGGAATCTTCGATGATATTGAGATTATTCTCCATGTTTGTGGTGATAGTACCCATTTGTTAAAAGTAATGGCTGATACAGGAGTAGCAGGTTTAAGTTTAGATAGTATGGTTGATCTCAAAAAAGCAGCAGAAATCGTTGGACCACAAGTAATGTTGATTGGTAATTTGAGCCCGATAGAAATGCTTACTGCCAATCCGAATGAGGTTTATATTCAAACCATGGAAATATTAGAAAAAACAAAAAGCCACCCCCCTTTTGTTCTTAGCACCGGGTGTGATCTTCCTCAGGATGTTCCTCTTGAAAATATTGATGCGTTTATCAAAGCAGGAAAAGATTGGAGACAAGAATCCGTTTTTAAAAAAGTGGAAGCCAATTAGAGTACTTTTTTGATTTTGATGAGAAAAACCATTAGGAGAACCAATCCAATAAAAAGATTCATTAAAATTCCTAGATGGGAATTAAGAGTTCCATGCCAGGACGGTAAATGAGAGGGAAAATAAACTCCTTTCCATTTACTAAAATATCGAAATGCAACTTCGACGTCGGGGAGAGTTGAAAAAAGAACTGACCAGGCAAAAACAAAAGGAAGAGAAAATATCTTCAGGCAAAAAAGAGAAAAAGTCGCTGCAATTATTATATCAATTATCACTTGACCGACGGTGGTCAAGTCTCGATGAGGGATTGCATCGAGGAGAATGTGCCCCCCTGCCCCTCCTAAAAGTAAAAGGTAAATATTTTGAGTTTGAGTTGCTAATGTTAAACCCCAAAGACTATGAACGATGATCAGCATAATTCATCCTATAAAATTGTAATTTGTGATAAATGAACAGTAAAATAAATGTAATATTTAAAAGTGCAACCAACCCCGTTTCTCCGTGATGCCCCTCCGTTGGAGGGGCATTTCTAGTCGTCATTCTAAGGAACGTATTGTGCGACGTGAGAATCTCATCTTTTGTCTTTTTTCGTCACATAAAGCTAGAATCTATTCTGAAGTTATGCCTTCCCGACTGACAAGGAAGATTCCATACATTCTCGAGCAGCGGCTTTTAAACTAGGAGAAATGTCCCGGAATAATTTAGGTAAAAAGAGTTCATCAGGATGATGATCGGTATACTCGCGAATGCTTTTTAAGAAAGCCACGCGCAACGTAGTGCTGAAGTTGATTTTTCTCACTCCGGCACGGACTGCTTGTTGAAGCTGATCAACTGGAGTCCCACTTCCACCATGGATAACTAAGGGTAAATGCGTCTGTTTTTTTATTTCACGAATACGATCAAATTGTAGTCGGGGTACCATGCCATTATAAAGTCCATGACGGGTTCCAACCGCAACCGCTAACAAATCAACGCCAGTTTTATTGGCAAAAAAGGCAGCCTCTTCAGGAAGAGTGAAGAAATCGTCAGATTCGGGATCGACTTCCCATTGTTCATCTCCTTCCAGTCCCCCTACTCGGCCAATTTCTCCTTCAACAATCACCTCAGCAAGATGAGAAATTTCAACCACTTTTTTGGTAATCTCGATATTTTTCTCAATTGAGTGTCTTGACCCATCGATCATTACCGAAGAAAAGTGATTTAATATGGCGTCCATGACTTCTTTAATTTCATGACTATGGTCGAGATGAAGAGAAAATGGGACTGAAAACTTTCGAGAAAGAGCATGAAGGGCATCAGAAAGAGCGGCAATATCTAAAAAATAATATTCTACTGGAGCGAACTGAATGATGACCGGAGAATTTAATTTTTCCGCCTCTTCTAATATCCAAGTCATGAATTCTAAATGGGGAGAGTTAAAAGCAGGAAGTGCAAATTCCTTTTTTTCCGCTAATTCAATAAGATATTTCGTTGAAACCAGTGGCAATTGTGATTACTCCTTCCTTAAAAGAGAAAAAATTTGGTAATTATGCAAACGGATATATAATACGAGTATAGAGCTGAAAATACAAGTGGATGGATTTAAAAAAAAGAGCGGGGATTTAACCCCGCTCAAATTAGTTTTTAGGGAGTCAGGGTGAGAATTTTTCTTGCTTGTTCTGGATAGGAAGCTATAAACAACAGTTCTTCTTCAACCAGGGGTTTTTGTTTTTCAACATTAGCAAATCGAGTAAGCTCGAGAATTTTTCTAGCCTCTTCCTCGTTTTTGAATTCAACTTCCAAATTATCATAAACATTACGAAAACCACGTATACCACTGTATTCACCCACAACGATTTGGCGACCAGTTACAATCAACTCCGGCTCCCCACGCCCTAATTCTTCATAATCATAAAGCTCATAATTTTTCCGATCTTTGATGACTCCATCAGCATGAATACCAGAAGCATGAGCAAAAGCATTGGCTCCTACTCCTGGTTGAGTTATTGGAATGGGAACCTTAAAAGCATAAGAAGCGTATTTACAGGTTTTCCAAGCGGCTTTGAGATTTACATTTTCAAGAAACGAGTAATTCTCATTGTCAAAATAGTTGGCATATTTAATCGCCAAAATGACAGTAATCAGATCAGCATTGCCAGATCGCTCTCCAATTCCATTAATTGTTGTGTTAATATAGACATCACATCCAGCATCAATTGCTGCTTTGGCGCCACTGATCGAATTGGCGACAGCCATTCCCAAATCGTTATGACAATGAAGTTCAATAGGCATTTTTGAGGCTTCGGCAATCTTAATAATTCTATCATAAATACTAAAAGGGCTGTCATAGCCAAGAGTGTCACAATAACGAAATCTCTCAGCTCCGGCTTCCTTCCCTGCTAAGGCAAAATCAATAAGGAATTCGACGTCAGCCCGTGAAGCATCTTCAGCATTCACCCCCACCCCAACCGCACCCAACTGTAATGCAGCTTGGGTCGCTTCTGTCATAGAATGAATAACATCATCACGAGTCATTCGTCCTTGGAATTTTCCTGAAAGCATTTGTTCCGATGTGGAAATGGATAAGTTGAGATATTTTAACTTTGGAACCAGTTGATATGCCACCTCTACATCTTTTTTGACCGCCCGAAGCCATCCACTTAAACGGATCGGGCATAAAACTCCCATATCAGCCAATTCAAGATTGGCATTCAAATAATTGGTTTCATGATGGGTGGTTGGGAAACCAAATTCACTTTGGGTAACACCCATCTCATTAAGATACATGTTGACAATAGTTTTTTCTATTTTGGCTAAACCTAAATGCGCGGTTTGCACCCCATCACGATTGGTTACATCAAGTAAAAAGATTTTTGGCATGTCGTCGATACCCCCTTTAAGTAATGTTTTGTAAAAAGTTTTTCAGTTGAGTCATTCCTTTTTCTATGCTTTTTTCTGAAGTGGCATAAGAAAAACGCAGATATCCTTCCATTCCAAAAGCACTACCAGGCACAGCAGCAATGAGGGCTTTTTCTAAAAGGATCTCGGTAAGTTGTTGTGAAGTGTCGATTCGTTGATTCTCAAAGCATCTTCCAAAATAAGAGGAAAAGTCGGCAAAAACATAGAAAGCACCTTGAGGAACTGGAAAAGTTATATCAGGAATTTCATTTAAAAGTTGAATCATCAACAACCTTCTTTGATTAAATGTTTTTACCATATTCTGTACTATTTGCTGATCACATTGCAAAGCAGCTAAGGCAGCCTTTTGACTAATAGAGGTCGGATTGGATGTGGAGTGATCTTGCAAACGTCCCATGGCTTGTATTGCTGCTTTTGGGCCGGCTGTGTAACCAATTCTCCATCCGGTCATGGAGAAAGTCTTAGAAACACCGTTGATAATGATGGTTTGCGTTTGAGCTTCTGGAGAAAAGGAAGCTATACTTTTAACCTGAGCTCCATCGTATATCAAATTTTCATATATCTCATCGGAAATTATTATGATATCTTTTTCAACAGCAAGATCGGCAATTTTCTTCAAAATTTCAATATCCCAAACTATTCCGCTCGGGTTAGAAGGATTATTTAAGATAAATAACTTGGTTTTATTAGTAATTTTGCTAAGGATATCTTCCCAACTTATCCGAAGTGTTTTGGGATCGCAATGAATAAAAACGGGTTTCCCTCCTGCCAAACGGATTTGTTCGACGTAAGTCACCCAAAAGGGAACAGGAAGAAGAACTTCATCGTCGGTATCACAAAGGGTCAGGATAGCATTAAAAAGTGAATGTTTGGCTCCACAGGAAACAATCACTTCGTCAGGATGGTAGGCAAGACCATTCTCTTTATTTAATTTATAGCAAATCGCTTCTTTCAATTCGATGATTCCCGATGTCGGAGTATATTTGGTAAATCCCTGATCAATAGCTAACTTTGCGGCATCCTTAATACATTGAGGGGTATCAAAATCAGGTTCTCCAGCACTAAAGGATAGAACGTTCAATCCGTTTTTCTTCATGGTTTTTGCTCGAGCTGATATAGCAAGAGTTGCCGACGGTTCAATTTGATTGACTTTTTGGGATATTTTCACTGTGTGCCCCCTATTTTGGTTTTAATTTTATATATAGGTGGTGGGTAACGCTGGTATTGGAGCTAAAAAATTTTATTTCGGTTCCACGGATTCGGTTTGGAGTGATTCATTTCGACGATTATGGGCTGAATATAATATTAGTATTTCAAAAGAAAAGAGTGAAAAATCTGCCCTAGCCCGTTTTCACTATAAAAAGATTTTATTCACTCTTATATAGTAGTAAGGAGTAATTGTCAAGAATCTGAGCAATTTTTTATCGATGATTTAATGGGTATTGGTTTTTTAAGATTAAAAAAAATTTTTGGTATTGATTTGTTTCTATTATTCAACTTCTTGACATGAATTCATTGAATATGGTAGAAATTGTATCATAGCAATGAAGCTCTTCCCACGATGTTGTGGGAAGAGCTTTTTTTATTTTATCGGTTTTACCAAGGTAATACAATGGAGTGTTACCCGATTAACGCTTTCTTTCCCTCAGAGTTTTGAAGAAAGACCTTCTCACACTACAGTGATTGAATTTATTCCTTTATTGTCTCAGCGAAGAGATTCTTAATCAACCGAATATCCATTATTTTAAACTTTGTCAAGGGGGATTTAAGAATGGACTATAAGGTAATGCTAGATACCATTTGGGTAATTATTGCTTCAATGTTGGTATTTTTTATGAATCTTGGTTTTGCCATGGTGGAACCGGGTTTTAATCGGTCAAAAAAAACACTGTCAATATCCTTTCAAAGAATTTTATGTTTTTTTGCTGTATCAAAATTAGGATTTCTCGTTCTTGGTTGGGGTTTAATGTTTGGAAGTGGTGGCGGTGCAATACATTGTGCCCCTAAAATTTTATATTCTTTGGTAGGGGCTTGATTTATCATGCCCGTGAGTTTTCAGGATAGAAGGCTTTTTTACATATTAGACAGAAGAAATTCTGCCAATTTGCGAAAGGCAATTGCTCTATGACTCAAGCGGTTTTTTATATTTTCGCCTAACTCGGCAAAAGTTTTTTGATAAGGAGGAAGTATAAAGATGGGGTCATAACCAAAGCCCGAACTTCCACGACTTTCCTGAGAAATAAGTCCCGGACAACGACCTTCAAAAATTTTTTCACTTTTTTCCCATACCAAGGCTACTACACAGACAAAACAAGCTGATCTTTGATCTTGGGGGACTTTTTTAAGAAGCTCAAGTATTTGCTTATTTTTTTCTTTTGAATCCAAGGTTTCTCCACCAAAGCGGGCCGAAAAAAGCCCTGGAGCTCCGTCAAGAGCATCAACTTCTAAACCGGAATCTTCCCCAATACATATATTTTCACTGATTTTAAAACCATGATGGGCTTTTAGAAGGGCATTTTCAGCATAACTCGATCCAGTTTCGGCAACTTCCTCAAAAGAAAAATCTTGAAATAAGCTCCTAACCGATATTGAATAAGAGGATAAAATCGCATTGATTTCTTTAATCTTTCCCGAATTTTTAGAAAGGATGTAAATCAATCGGGAAGCGGGTTTCAAGGAAGGCCCCTTTCTAGTAAAACCTTCTTTTGGATAGCTATAATATCTTTAATTCCCTTTTGGGCTAAGGCAAGAAGCCGATTCAGGGTTTCTTGGCTAAAGGGATCCCCCTCAGCAGTACCCTGAATTTCAACAAATTGTCCCTTACCCGTCATTACAACATTCATATCGACCTGAGCCATCGAATCTTCTTCAAAATTGAGGTCAAGGAGATCTTTGCCGTTGACCACCCCTACGCTCACTGCGGCTAAATAATCTTTCAGAAGATTACCTGACTGGAGCAAGCCTCGATCTACGTAATTCCAGAGGGCATCGACTAAAGCAACGAAAGATCCGTTGATTGCCAGGGTACGGGTTCCTCCATCGGCTTGAATCACATCACAATCTATAAGAACAGTTCGTTCACCAATAAGATCCATATTCATTACTGAACGAAGAGCACGACCTATAAGCCGTTGGATTTCATGGGTACGACCCCCAATTCGACCTTTGATAGATTCACGAACATTCCTTGTCGATGTGGCTCGAGGGATCATGGCGTACTCAGCAGTAATCCATCCTTGGTTGGATCCTCGCAAAAAAAGGGGCACTTTATCTTCTATAGTTGCAGAACAGACAATACGATTGTTCCCTTCTTCAATTAAAACTGAACCCTCAGCTGCTCTTAAATAATTTCTGGTGATCATGAGAGGACGAATCTCATCGTAGTTTCGACCATCGTTTCTTAAATGGATATCATCCCGTTCTTTCTTTAAAAAAGAATTTAAATCCTGAAAATTATTGAATTTCTGCAATGAGTTTTTCATCCCTTTCCAATGGTTCTGATATATCAATATGTCCGCAAAGAGTAGTTTCCTCTTTTCCGTCGATTAATAATTTGATCCGCTTAACATCAGGCAGCGAAGTCAAAGTATCAACAATACTAAAAATACTGAGAAGCTCTTGGGTGGTTCCACCCGATTGCCCGTCTTTCATTTCATGACTGAGGTCAACATAGACAATCCCACTTTCGGTGAAAACACCGTTTAATCGGGTTGACTCAGGAAGCGGACTATAATGGGATGAGAGCCTAGGACCTCTTAATAATTCTTGAAGAACCGCCTCAAGCATACTATTGCTCTTTTTAATGAGTCGTTTTTCTGCAACCAAACCGGTAAATTCTTCATTGGTAAAATATAGTACAACTTCAACAGTAGATTCGTTGATTGCTAAAGAAGTTTGGCCGGTCGAGAGAAATCCTGTATCATCAGGAGTTCCCTGGTTCTTTTTTCCTCCTGGAATCAAATATTCACCAGCATAGACGATTGCAAAAAAAACTGCCATACCGATAAGGATATATAAAATTGGATGAAGGAAAGCGAATCTTTTTTTTCTTCTTTTCATTCGGCTTTATTCCTCAAGAATTTTTTTTAAATCTGAGCTTGACATAAATTGCTTAATGCCAACCACCATTCCTCGTACCAGTTTGTCCTGGAAGGCTTCATTTGCCAGGTTTTTTGCTTCGGTTGGGTTGCTTAAAAAACCAATTTCAATCAAACATGAGGGGAAATACATTCCTTTTAATAGGATGAGGGGTGCTTCTTTAAGCCCTCTTGAAGCCTGGCCGGTCTCTTTGACGATGTTATTTTCGATTAAAGAACCGAGCTTCATGCTCACGGTACGACTTCCTAAATAATAAGAATCAAGAAGAGTAGAGTTAACTTTTCCATTTTGTTCTTCAGTATACCCTTCGGAAATAAAACGTTGATTTTCCCGATTTGCAACGTCAGCGGCCCCTTCGCCATGAATCTGTGCACTTCCTACGAAAACTTCAACTCCAGTAGCCTTTTTATTAGGGGCAGCATTGGCATGAATGCTTAATAAAACCACTGGCTGTTTATTATTGGCTACTGCGGATCGTTCCTGAAGGTTGGGATAGGTATCGCCTTCACGGGTCAAATATACTTCATAGCCTTGTTGAGTAAGGGCTTCTTTAAGCTTTTTAGAAACCCGAAGAACAATATCTTTTTCCTGGTATCCATTAACAACACAACCGGGATCCTTTCCTCCATGACCCGGATCGATAACAATAACCTTAGGGTTGATTTTGTCGTAGGGTATTTCAGTTGTTGGTTGGACTGGTGACTTGGGTGTAGGGATAGGTGTAAGCGCTGGTGTTGTTGTAGGTTTTGCCTGAGGAGATGGACTCACTGGAACAACTGTTACATCAGGTGATGTTAATAAAGTTGACGTAATTATATCTAAATAAATACGGGGGTTTTCCCCGCCTAACTGGTTTTTTTGAATTGATGCGGGAGATTTTAAATAAATTATAGCTTCGATGTCACTTCCTTTTTTATTAAGCACTACTCGTTCTACTCGATTATCATTCAGAGAGAACGTCTCTGGTGTTCCTGGAGCAAGGGTAACATTATTAAAAGTAAGAATAATTCTTTTGTTAGCTTGGTCGGTCTGTATAGAATGGGTAGGTAAGTTAGTCCCAAAATCAAAAGTAACTCTTGAACGATTTTCATCACCGTAGGAATGCGATCGAACATTAAGGAGCGACGATCTTCCAGTTGAAAGAGTAACCGGTGAGGTTGTAGATGGAGTTTTTGTTGGTGAAGGTGTCTGGGTTGAGGTTGTTGAGCTTGTATCAATGGCAATTCCAAAGAGCTGATTAAGAAATTGGGGTGAAACATAAACAGAATTGTCTTGAATGACTACCGAACGTCCTAAGGGGATATTTACTCCATTTTCAGTAACGGCAGTTCCTTTGTCAAGTGATAAAACCCAATTTTTTCCTCCAAAAAATAAGTTTGCTTTTTTCATAATAGGGGAATAATATTCTACTCCTCCTATTTCTTTAAATAGAATTTCAACAGAGACATAATTATCGCCGTTGACTTTTATTGTTGGCAAATCCAGTGAAAAGACTTGTCCTTGATATTCAACATTGGTTTTTGAATAAGTTGGTGGTGAAAAAACTAAAAAGAATAGAAGGAGAAAAATCCACAGGTTTAAAGAATTAGAATGGTGCAACATCATTGCTTCCTTCTGGAGAAATATCTTCTAATTCTCCCAAGGCATTCTCCATATTTTGGGAATCAAAACTAAAAGGCTCTATCTCAGCTTCAGACGAAAAATCCTCTCCGATTCCTCGGATTTCTTCATTAGCCTTTTGTGGTGGGGAGAGAAATTGTACGTTCATTGCCCGGACTTCATAGGAAGTCCGTTTAGTTCCGTTTCGGTCTTCCCAATTATTAGCAAGTAGTTCTCCAACCACCGCCACCCTGCTCCCTTTATGAAGAAAGCGTGCACAATTTTCGCCAAGCTTACTCCAAGCGGTTATTCTAAGGAAGGTGGTATCTTTTGTTTGCTGACCGGTTTTATTTTGATAAAACCGGTTCATAGCAATATCAAATCGACACACTGGTGTTCCCTGGGGAGTGTAACGAAGATCAGGGTCACGCGTGAGATTTCCAATGCCAAAAAAATAGTTAATATCTCCAGCCATTTCTGTTCCCCCATATAAACTAAGAAATTCTAAATAAATAATTTCTGTTAGTTTAGCATATTCTAAACCATAAATACAATGACGAATGATGATGAAAAGATTCTATCAGCCTGAGGATATCTCTTTTAAATCCGAGAAGATCTCGTCTTTTCTTTTTTTCACTCTTCTTGTTGAGGAATCCCTTGCTCCCTTTATTAAGGGGAGTAAGGGATTTTAGGGATGATGATTTAAATTGCCCCCCCTTTTTGATCTTTTAATAAACTAACTAATTTTTCATCAGGATTTAGTGCATAGAGATCTTGTCGGCGATGCCTTAACAAAGGAAGTTGTTGGCGGGCTTGGTCAACTAAAGAGAGATCAATGTCTTTTATTATTATTGCTTCTTCATTACCAAGCTGCTCTAAAACCCTACCCAAAGGATCAACAACAAGGCTATGGCCATAAGCTTGATAGGATGAGCCTGGGTGTGGTGCTGGTGATGCGCCCAAAAGAAAAACCTGATTATCAATTGCCCGCGCTCGGAAGAGAACCTCCCAGTGGAGAGGCCCGGTAACCGGGTTAAAAGCAGCGGGGACTGCAACCATAAATGCCCCCCGCAAAGCATAAAGGCGAATAAGTTCAGGAAAACGAAGATCGTAACAGATTAAAATACCAATTTTCCCCCAAGGAGTATCAATTAAAAGTGGAGTATTTCCAGGATCGAGAACTGCTGATTCTTGGAAATGGAGGTTTTTAAAGTCAACATCGAAAAGATGTATTTTCCTATAAACACCAACAATCTCACCAGAGGGGTTATAAACTATAGAGGTATTATAATAGTGATTTCCTTTTTTTTCCGGTATTGAACCGCCAACTAAGAAAACTCTATGTTCATGAGCGAGATTCGATAAAAAGAGACTGGTTTCGCCAGTAAGGATATCTTCAGCGAAAGTTGGGAATGATTCCAGACTATAAGGGCACTGAAACATTTCCGGTAGGAGTATCAAGTTTGCTTGGTGATTCTTAATTGAAGCAAAAAGCTCGGCAGTTTTTAACAAATTAGATTTTTTATTTGGACCGGTTTGAATTTGAATAATCGCAACTTTTAAACTATCCATAGCCCTATCTCAAAGAATTATTTTAAAAAAAGCAAGGTTTACTTAGAAAAGCTGTTCTCAGCCTTTTCAATAATATAGTACAATAATTGAAGCATTGGCAAGAGTATATTTTTATAGCTTATAAAATCTTTATAAGCGAGGGGAAAATATGAAGTGTTTTCTATTCATTCCAGAAAATGATTTAGAAGATCAAATCAGTAAAAATATCTGTTGGAATTTAAGAAAAGTATCCCTTGCCAAAGTCTATTTTTTCCACCCCCATTATATACAAGAATTAAAGAAACAAGATTATCCTGAGATAAAATCCGACATAACTCTACCATCGATATTTCAATTGTTTCCAAAAGTTATTGAATGGTATCGTATGATACGAACCTTGCGTCGAAGGAGAAGATTTCGAGAGACTATAATATTGATAGGACATAAGACTTGTCTTCTTCTATGGATATTTTTTCTCATTCAAAAAAAACCAATTTTCATATGGATAACTCGTCAATTTAACCAGACATTCTCATGGTTTGATTACTATTTTACTAAATACCTTACCCAATCATTTTTAACCAATGATCAATATCTCAATCATTATCTCCGTCAAAAAAACCAAGCTTCTTATTTCATTGGAAATGTTCTTTCTGATTTGGTTCAACCCATTGAATTTCCATTTATACACGGGAAAAAGCCAATTTATTCTTTTTTCCCCAGTATTGATCATTTTGAATTTGATTTTGAGCTTATCCTCAAACTCTTTCCTGATTTTGCCGATATGATGAACGGTTATTATCTGATGGTAATTCCCCCTGGTCAAAAAACCATGCAGGCAATTACTGCCATAGCAAGTCGATTGGGATGGAATTTATCAAAAAGTTTAGAAGGAGAAATATTGGAAGGATATCTTTGGAAAAACCCATACTATATTAATTTAACTCTTTTTCAGAGCGAAACCTTGGTTCAATCCGATCTTATTTTATCAATGGATGATCTTTACACCATACAAGCGGTTGGTATAAATAAAAAAGTCATACCTCTGGATCGGAATCATCCTCAAGAAATGTTCGTTTATTTAAAAAATACCAACAATTTTTATGAATACAACAAATTTTTAAAAAGCCGATTTGGAACAACAGGAACCATAGAAAGGATTGCTGCCTATCTTCTTTGGGGAGTTGTTGAAGACCAAAGATTTCTAAGAAATAAAACTACACCAAACTGAAAACCATATATATATCAATAAAAAAAAGAAAGAAGGAACAATCCATGATAAAATAAATAGAATTTATTTTTAGAATGGGAAGGATGATGAACGAGTGAGAGGTTTGGTTCCATGGGACGTCGACCGAAGGTTGCAAATATTTTTAGAAGAAGATTTAGGTTTTGATGATATTACTACCCAAGGTTTGGGAGACCTTAGCTTAAAGCCGGTGCGGGCAAGAATTATTGCTAAAGAAAAAGGAATAATGTCAGGAGGTCCATTTGCGATTCGCCTTTTTAACCTCATAGACCCTCAGACGAATGAAAAGACTCTTATTGAAGAAGGTGAAGAATTTAAAAGTGGTGATTGCGTTATGGAAATTATAGGGCAAACCCGGGCAATTTTGATGGGAGAAAGGGTTGCCCTTAATTTATTACAAAGACTGTGTGGAATTGCTACAAAAACTCGAGAGTTTGTCGAAGCGGTTAAGGGTTTACCGGTAAAAATAGCTGACACAAGAAAGACTAGTCCTGGTTTGAGGATCTTTGAAAAGTACGCTGTCCGTTGTGGGGGTGGAGTAAATCACCGTCTCGGCTTATACGATTGTGCTCTTATCAAGGATAACCATATTTCGATTTGTGGATCGGTAAAGGATGCCATTCAAAGAGTTAGACCTGCTATTCCCTTTACGGCACGAATCGTGGTTGAATGTGAAAATATACTACAAGTGAGTGAGGCAATCGAAGAAAAGGCTGATGTTATTATGCTGGACAATATGAATATAGGACAAATTAAAGAAGCAGTAAAAATGATTAATAAAAGATCGATCGTAGAGGCTTCGGGAGGTGTCAGTTTAGAAACGGTAAGGGAAATTGCAAAACAAGGTGTTGATATCATCTCTACTGGATATATTACCCATCACGCCATTTGGTTGGACTTGAATTTGGAGGTAGAAGAAGTCAAAGATGTATTATGATGCTTTGATTATTGGGAACGGAATTGCAGGAAGTAGTGCTGCCCTTTTTCTGGCAGAAAAATCTCAACGAGTTTTATTGGTCAGTAAGGGACAATCGCTTGAGGAAACTAACACCGAAAAAGCCCAGGGAGGGATTGTATATCGAGGCAAAAATGATTCTTGGAAGATTCTCGAGCAAGATATTCTTAATGCTTCTGATGGAAGTGCCTTAGAAAAAAGTGCTAAAGTGTTAGCTAAGATTGGTCCTTCGCTGGTTAAAAGATTATTTATTCAAAAACTACGGGTTCCATTTGAGGAAAATGAACAGGGAGAATGGGATCTTTTTCAGGAAGCAGCGCATTCTCAAAGGCGTGTTCTTCATGTTAAGGATTGTACTGGAAGAGCTATTCAAAAAGCACTTCATGAAGGAATCCTCGAGGAACATCTTATCGAGGTTAAAAAAAACACCTATGCAATTGGCTTGATTCTTTCCAATCGCTACCAATTTTCATCTCGATCTCGCTATGAAACTCCGGAGTGTCTGGGTGTTTATTTGCTGGATCCTCGCAAAAGGACTATAATACCCTTTTTTGCTCGGGCAACCATTTTTGCTACTGGAGGATTAAATTCTCTTTATCAATATTCAACTGGAGGACCTTGGAATACCGGTGATGGTTATGCTATAGCGAATCGAGCTGGAGCCATCCTGCAAAATATGGAATATGTTCAATTCCACCCTACCCTTCTTTTTAGTCCTGAATATTCCCAGACTTTTCTTATTTCTGAAACGGTTCGAGGCGAGGGAGCTGAACTCGTTAATCATGAAGGGAAAGCTTTTATGCATAAATATCATCATTTGGGAAGCTTGGCGCCTCGTGATGTGGTTTCCCGGGCAATCTTTGAAGAAATGCTCACCCAGAATTCCCATTGTGTTTTTCTTGATCTTTGTCATGTGATTTCACCGGAAAAAATAAAGGCAACCTTCCCAACCATCTATGAAGAATGTTTATACCGAGGGATTGATATTACCCGAGAACCGATACCAGTTGCCCCAGGAGCTCATTTTTGCTGTGGGGGAATACTTACCGATAGTTTTGGCCGTACCTCGATTAAACGTCTCTATGCTATTGGCGAAGTTGCCTGCACTGGTGTGCATGGTGCCAATCGCTTGGCTTCTACCAGTCTTTTAGAAGGATTAACCTTTGCTTACCGAGCTTCTCATGATATTATAAAAAATCCAGCTACCAAGGAACAACCTCGAATAATGCCGTTCGAATATTCTTGCGGAAATCCTCCACCTGAGGCAATTTTGGAAAGTATGCGGAAAATTATTCAAGATACCATGTGGAAATTCGCCGGACTTATTCGGGATCAATCGGGGTTAAAGTACGCCTTAGAAGTGCTTCGTGGTTTAAAAAAACAAGCAGTTCAACTGAAAAACCAATTAGGTGTATCTGGCTCTCTCCTTGAATTTGAAAATAGTGTTGATTCCGGTTTATTGGTCGTTGAAGCAGCCTTAAGAAATCCAATCTCTTTGGGAACTCATTTTCGTTCCGATTCTTCAATGGTTCAATAGTTATTAATCTTGTTTTATCATTTATTAGTTTTCACGATTCAGATTAAAAAGGTCGTATTCTTCTTGCTCATCAAATAAGCTCTCGATGTGTTTTTTCTGATCAAGTCCAGCCAGATTAACACTTACAAAAAAGGTTTGGTCAGATTCCCAATAAGAAGCTTCAATATCGATACATTCTTCTAACTGTTTTCGAATATAATAACGACGCTCTTCCCAGTTTTGATCGGGAAAGGAGTAAATAGTCTCCATGCCTACAGAAAACTCTTTACTTCCTAATCCGATACCGGCAACAATATCACCAAGGCCTCCAATATTAAGATCATACTCGCCTCGAAGTCGAAGATAAGTTTGGTCAAGATTACCATAAACCAACTCCAAACCGAAAATATTAGTATCTTTGGGATCAAAGAAAAAATAGGTTTCTCCATTTACTTGAGTATATTCATAAAATATTCCTGCGCTAAAATGAGAAGAAAATTCTTTTTCCGCCCAGACCTTTCCTCCCCAAACAGTTGCATCATCAAGAACGGAAAGGTTAATGTTTTGATAGAAAATTTCTCCCCCGTAGCTCTTTTTTTCCAATCCTGTGCTTAAATAAACATCGTTTCGCCAAGTACTCATATCACCCTGGGAAAATTTTCCATAACTTAAATTCGCTTCAATAAAAAATCCATTTTCAGATTCAGTACGGTAAGAAGCGATGAATTGGGGTAAACGACTGATGACTTCATCGTTAAACCTTTCGTTTTCAATACCTAACATCCAGAGAGATAATCCATTTTTTTGATAATGAGCATAACCCCCCATGGTAGACTCTTCATTTTGCCAAAGATCAATAAATATCCGTGCTTCAACATAAGGATACTGAAGGGTTATGTCACTACTTATTCGACTGCTTTGTAAGGTGGAATAGTATAGATTAGCCTGAAATAACAAGTTTTCCGAGAAAAGATATTCATAGTTGCCTTCAACAAAGAGCCCCTTTTTTCTTTGGTAACCCAAGCTCGGTATAAAATTAGAACCATGATTGTTGAGGAGCCGGGAATAGGCAGGTAGTTGAATAATTCTTTTTTCTTTGATGAAAAACCCTAATCCGCTGATTAATATCCGATCCTGTGGATAGATTAAAACTTCCTTAGCACGAACGCTGTATAAGGGAGGTGAATGTGGACATCCGGTAACCAATAGGTCGGTACCGGTCCATTTTCCTTTTTGATACTCGATCTTCGAACCTCGAAAGTAAAGGTTTCCTCCTTCGCTTAATTCATATACCAATTCTGCGCTTTCAAACCAACCATTTCTGGTTTGAAAGTTGTAGTACATTTTTTCTGCACTAATTTGATAATTACCAAAGCGAGCCTTTATAAAGCCTGGAATAAAGGCTTCAGATGTATCAAACCGAAAAAGCATCTGATTGGTTGCAAAAGAAATATCCTTCCAGGATAGGTGGACATTTCCGATGGCTTCAACCTGCGAACCGGCATCGTCATAAAGGAGAGTATCGGCATTAATTCGAATGCCTTCTTTTGCTCCGATGCTTGTCGTTAAAGGAATAGTTAATAATAGAAAAAAAGCGACCAATACTGGTTTTTTCATCGCTTTTATAAAAAAGAGATGAAGTTGGTTCATTGCTTTAGGTTTGCTTGCAGCTCCTCGATTTTATTTTTTACATTTTCAATTTCAGATTCAATCAGTTTTTGATTTTCAATCAACTCTTTTTTTTCTGCTTCCAGCAGAATAATTCTTTCTTGCAAACGGAGGATTTCTTCTTCAAGTTCTGGTTGCCAACTTACTTGGGTGTAATCAGGAGGAATATAAGGATCTTTCCAAATGAGTTCGACATTTTGAGCGACATAAGAAGGTTCGATTGACAAATGAGAAAAATGAAGAGTAATTTTTTTGGTATCTGGACCAACTATTGGTTGATCATTCTTCCCGATTCGACTGAAATACATTTTTCCTGATACTTTGTCAAAAATTTTATCATCAAATTCACGAGGGAACTCAAGTAGGTAATACTTATTGCCTTGATCGTCGATTAAATAGGTGTTTTTAGTAAAATTCAAAGGGAAAAGAGCGGGTCCCGTGAGTTTTTCAATGGTCACATCAAAAACTAAATATCGTTGAAAACGCTCTCTTTGTATGAAGTCACGATGATAAGCAGTTTGCTCTTCCAAAGAAAGGAGATTTTCAGCTCCGTATTTGGCGACCCAGGCCTGCACCAATTCTGGATTCCAAAATACAGCTTTTACCGAGAAAGCATCCCCAATGGTTTGACTTTGGGTCCATTTTTTTTGGGTTTGAGAATAAATTTTGTCGGCATCGGTTTTTGCTGAGGATGTAAAACTAATAAATAAAACAACAATACAAGGAATGAGGAATAAAAGGATGAGGGTTTTTTTATTCATATTTTTAAAAATCTCCTTCCTGGTAGGGTTTAATTTCGATATCAATACCCGATGTAGGTGATGGTTTGGATTGTTGAATTGGAATCGGCGTGGCAATGCTGGTGACATCAACTGTTTCTTCGATATCTTCTTCAGCATCCCAAGTCTCAACTGGCTTAACTTCAATTTCTACCTCCGGGATATTTTGATCTTGATTATAGGAGGGTTGGTAAGTGCCAATTTCGGTTGTGGTATAACCTTGATCTTGATAGGTTTGATATGAAACTGACGAAGCAATTGGGCCGGATACAACCAATTCCTGAGTGGTTTCAACAAACAGCTCACTACCTGATTCAACTTTGGCTGGTTCCCCATTGATTAAAAATCCAGCTACGGCTCCGATCGGACCAAGCGCGACCAGGCCAACAATACTGGTTCCAACTGCATAAGCAAATGCTTTATTTTCTTGAATAGCTTTATCTCCCAAAGTAAGAACTATTGGGGTACCATCAAGACTGGTGATTGACCCAAAATCAATTTGAATCATACCTGCTCTTCCGAAATTTCCTTTGCGGCGGATTTTGCTGATCCAGCCTTCTCCTTCGGTGCCAGCTGGAGCTATGAGAATATCATTTACAATAAAATCCTCAGTTAAAACATACGGTACTGGGTCGCCAACATTATTTTTTTCTGAATTTAAATTGGTTTGAATACTAACTTTTAATAAAGAAGAAACAGGAACGGTAACCTGGAAATTTGATGTGTAGGAAGTATTTACTACGGTTCGGTAAAGCTTATCAACCCGGACACCGATAGGTTCGGCGCTGGGAACACCAAATATGAGCTGTTCAAATTCGTCCAGTTGAGCGGTTAAAATTCCAGTTTTCTGCTCGGCAGTATTGAGAGAAAGTCGAATTGACTTGAGTTTAAAATCTAATGAAGGTTCTTCAGGTGTACCGGTTAAAATGAAGGTTTTCAGAGTATTGAGCCTTTCCATTAAAGTTCCTGACAGGGTATCACCAATTAAATCTCTCTCAAGGTTTTCAGTACGGATTAAAACACTTCCAGTTTCTGGAACACCATAAAGTATACGTTCCATATTTTCCAAGTCTTTTACTAAAGGTGATGCTACCTGGTCTTGGCCATAGGCTGGAAAAACAAGCGCCAGTATCAACATGCTTATACACAAAACGGAAGCCATCTTCATAGCACTCACTCCTTCATATTTCTTCTTATCATTATACCGTAGAGTTGTTCCATCTAAAGAGTTATGAGTAAAAAATTTTTCAATGATTCTATGAATAGAAATCAATTATTTATTAGGAGACCAGAGATGGCATTTTACCCAATGACCTGGTTTGATCTCAAAATTGATTGGTTCCTCTTGATCACAAATCGGCATCCGATCAACACAACGAGGATGAAATACACAACCTGCGGGCATATTTACTGGACTAGGGATTTCCCCCATTGAAGGGATTTTTCCTGGTTTTAATTTTTCTTCTTCTGAGGAGACAACCGGAATCGAGGATATCAGCATTCGGGTATAAGGATGATAAGGAGTTTCAAAAAACTGTTGAGCCGGTGCTGTTTCAACTATACGACCCAGGTACATGATAGCGACACGGTGGGCAATATTTCTCATTAAGCTTAAATCATGGGTAATGAATAGGTATCCCAAGTTTTTTTCTTGTTGGATTTCAATGAGTTTATGGATAATTTTTGCCTGAATTGATACATCCAGAGCTGAGGTTGGTTCATCTAAAACAATGAGTGAAGGATTGGTTGCAAGAGCCCTAGCAATAGCCACCATCTGTTTTTCACCACCCCCAAGAGAACGAGGATATTTTTCCATATACTCGACGGGAAGTTCTACTAAGGACAATATTTCTTGCACTTTTTCAGCAATCCCTTTTTTATAATCCCTATCGTGAAGACGAATGGGCAGGGCTAAGATGTTTTCTATGGTTTGTCTTGGATTAAGCGAAGATCCCGGGTCCTGGAAAACGATTTGTAGTTCTTTTTTTAATATTCGTTTTCTTTTGTGGTGAGAGATAGCAACATCTTGCCCTTGGAAAAGAATCTGACCACCACTTGGTTGATAGAGTCCCATAACGGTATAAGCAACCGTACTCTTTCCCGAACCCGATTCTCCAACTAGTCCGAGAGTTTCACCCGGTGTAATAGAAAAACTGACATCATTGACTGCTTTTACAACTCCTTTGGTAGTCGAGAAATATTTTTTAAGTTTTTTTACTTCAAGTACTGCGTTCACTGTTTTACCTCCTGGTAGAGATAACATGCTACCTGATGAGTGTCGTTGACATGATATAGGGCGGGTTTTTTTTCAGAGCACAAAGCAAAAGCATGAGGACAACGAGGATGAAAACGACAACCAGTAGGCGGATTAAAATAATCGGGAATTCTTCCGGGAATCCCCTCGGCGGTTCCTCCGCCGGTTAATTTGGGGACACAATCCATTAATGCTCGAGTATAAGGATGGAGGGGATGGGAAAATAACTCTTCAGTTGTTGATTCTTCAACGATTGATCCGGCATACATAACATAAACCCGATTGGTCCATTCACGAATCACACCCAGGGAATGAGAAATTAAAATGATCGCCATTTGTTTTTCAGCGGCAATTTGATTGAGTAATCTTAAAATCTGATCTTGAATAGTCACATCTAAAGAGGTTCCCGGCTCATCAGCTATGAGTAACTGTTTGGCCCTGGCGATGGCAAGGGCAATGCAGACTCGTTGCCGCATACCCCCACTTAATTGCAAAGGATAATTGTCTAATATGCGTTTTGGATCAGGGAGAGAAACGTCCTGGAGTGCTCGTATCGAGACTTCATGGGCAGAAAGGCGAGATTGGCCATCATCGCTTGACTGGGAATGTTGCACCACATCATAAAGCTGTTGTCCGATGGTAAAAACCGGATTGAGGGCGGCGGTTGGATCTTGGAATATCATTGATATTCCAGTTTGACGCATTTTTTCAATCTCGGATTTCTTCATGGTAAGAACGTTTTTTCCTTGGAAAAAAATTTCACCTTGGGCTATTTTCCCTGGAGGTTGAGGAAGAATACCCATGACGGTTTTCATGGTGGTAGTTTTTCCACAGCCGGTTTCACCGACGAGACCTACTTTTTCTCCTTGTGAAACCGAAAAATTAACTTCATTCAATACTTTTAAATACCCACCATAAACACGAAAGTTAACGGTTAGATTTTTGATGTCAAGAATAAGTTGAGACATGTTTAGGCTTCCTCCATTGAAAATAAATCGCTGATGCCGTCACCAAGGAGGTTGAATCCTAAAACAATCAGCATGATAGCTAAACCCGGGAATACCGAGATCCACCAATATTCAGGAAGATATTTTGCTCCATCAGCAACCATGGATCCCAGGGCTGCCTTAGGAGCTTGCTCTCCTAATCCAACAAAAGAAAGTGATGCTCCGATAAGGATAACCCAACCCATATCAAGGGTCATTTTGGTCAAAATGGTTGATAGACAATTGGGGAGTATTTCTTTAAAAAGGACGTGAAACTTACTCGCTCCCAATAGCTCTGCTGATTGAACAAAATATTCATTCCGTAAAGAGGTGGCCATCCCATAAACCAACCGGGTATACCACGGCCACCACATTACTGAAACGGCTAACATAGCATTGGTTAAATTGGGTTTAAGAACTGAAGTAATGGCCAAGGCGAGTATTAGAGGAGGCACCGAAAGAAAGATATCGGTTATTCTCATGATCAAGACATCTATCCAGGTTTCTTTGAAATAACCAGCTAAAAGACCAAGGGTAACTCCAATTGGGACAACGATTGCGAGAACAACAATTCCCATAATTAATGATGAGCGAAAAGCATAGATGGTTCGGGTGAACACATCACGGCCAAAAACATCTGTACCAAATAGATGTTGTATCGATGGAGAAAAATTGGCTTCCCCATAATTTACGTATTTTCCGGAATGAGCAGGATAGGGAGTAACCCAAGGCGCAAGCAAAGCACTAAAAATTACAAAAAGGACAATTACTAAACCCACAACCGAGAGAGGATTCCGAGAGAATTTATACCAAGCTTTACCGCTTTTGGTTCTTTTGGATTTTTTTGGGGATAGATTCATTGCAATTAATCTCCTCTTTCAACTAATCGGATTCGTGGATCGAGATAGGCAACAATGATATCGACAATAATGTTGATAAGAGTAAAAACAATTCCTAGGACCATAATTACCGCGATTATGGCATCAACATCTTTGCGAAGCATGACATTAATTCCGTAACGGGAAATACCCGGCCAGTTAAACAGAAGTTCGACTAAAAAAGCATTTCCCATTAAAGATGCAAAATCTAAACCAAGGATAGAGACGGTTGGGATAATGGAAGGCTTGAAAAGGTATTTAAAGATTACCGTTCGCTCCGGGATACCATAGGACCGAGCAGCTGAGACATAGTCTTTTTTTGAGTTTTCCAACATGCTGGAACGGGTGATACGAGCTTCTTGAAACATTCCTCCTAAAGCAAGGCTAAACGCGGGAAGCATTAGATGTTTTAAAGCATCTAAAAAGGCAGTTAGATTTCCGGTGAGCAAACTGTCAATGGTTATGAGCCCGGTAATTTT
>Ga0334888_1000660_pt1 | contig 52927 bp, 38 predicted proteins | sample GraSluR1_MG_FD_207227 | JGI IMG/M metagenome (GOLD analysis project Ga0334888, IMG submission 207227) | Sludge microbial communities from methane-producing bioreactor in Wageningen University, Netherlands - Granular Sludge_3_08-R1 | ecosystem: Engineered > Bioreactor > Anaerobic > Unclassified ...
TGATCATCTGCCATGACCCCTGGCTGCCCAACATGCAGCCGTTCGTGGAGCACAAGAACTCGATCGGCATCAGCACGACACTGATCGGCGTCTCGCAGATCCCCGGCGGCACCACCGCCACCCACATCAAGAACTACATCCAGTCCGTGTATGACAGCAGCAATCTGGCCTTCGTGCTGCTGGTCGGCGACGCCCAGCACGTGGCCACGCCGTCCGCTTCCGGCGGCGCCTCGGATCCGACCTACGCCAAGCTGGCCGGCGGCGACGACTACCCAGAGATCATGGTCGGCCGCTTCTCGGCCCAGAGCGCGGCCGACGTTGACACGCAGGTCCTGCGGACGATCGAGTACGAGGCGCTGCCGGCCACCCAGCAGGACTGGTTCTGGAAGGGTGTTGGCATTGCCTCGAACCAGGGCGCGGGTATCGGCGACGAGGGCCAGGCCGACCACGTGCACATGGCCGAGATTCGCGACTGGCTGCTGGCCTACGGTTACACCGCGGTGGACGAGATTTACGACCCCAGTGCCAGTGCGAGCGCCGTCTCCGCCGCCGTGAACGCCGGCCGCGGCATCATCAACTACTGCGGTCACGGCAGTCCCAGCTCCTGGGGTTCGAGCGGCTTCTCGACCTCGCATGTGAACAATCTTGTCAATGACAACATGCTGCCGTTCATCATCACGGTCGCGTGCAACAACGGCGAGTTTGACAACTACACCACGTGCTTCGCGGAGGCCTGGCTGCGGGCCACCAACGGCAGCGAGCCGACGGGTGCCATCGGCTGCTACGCCTCCTCGATCAGCCAGTCGTGGGCCCCGCCCATGGAAGCCCAGGACGAGTTCAACCTGCTGTTGTGTGCGGAAGCCTACGTGCATTTCGGCACGCTCTGCTACGCCGGCTCGTGCTCGATGATGGACGCCTACGGCAGCGGCGGCGTGTCCATGTTCAACACCTGGATCCTCTTCGGCGACCCCTCCCTGCGCGTCGTGGGAGTGGCGTATATTCCGCCGATACGGATGGAACTGGTGGGCGAGCCGCCCCGCTACATTCCGCCGGGCGAGCCGACCATGCTGACGGTGAGGATAGAGGACGGCACCGAGGAACTGGTTTCGGGCAGCCCGACCCTGCATTATCGCTATTACGACGATGAGTACGTTGCGGTTCCGTTGGAGCCGCTGGGCGACCTGCTTTATCAAGGCACTCTGCCGCCGCCGTCGTGTGCGGCTGTGCCGGAGTACTACATTTCGGCACTTGGCGATGAAGGCTCGGTGGTACAGATTCCTGATGTTGACGACGTGGGCAACTTCACGGCGATCGTGGCCACCGTGTCGGTCTTCATGGACGACGATTTCGAGGCTGAGCGCGGCTGGACGGTCTGGAATGATCCCAGCCTGACCACCGGCGCCTGGGAGCGGGCGATTCCGGTCAACCCGTATCCGGCGAGCGACTTTGACGGTTCGGGCCGCTGCTATGTTACGGATAACCGACTGGGTAACTACGATGTGGACTGGGGCCCGACCGTTCTGACGTCGCCAGTCTTTGACCTGAGCATGGCGACGGTCGTGACGTTCGAGTACGCGGCGTACGTTTCCTGCAACTTCCTGACGCCGCCGCGGGTGGACTATCTGTATGTGGAAGTTTCGAACGACGGTGGCGCCACCTGGACAGAGGTCGACGAGGTGTTCCCGACGGATGAGTGGGAGTATGTGTCGGTGAAGCTGACCGATTACATCGCGCCCACGGCAGAGGTGATGGTTCGCTTCAGCATTGCAGACATACCGAATGATTCGTTCACCGAGGCGGCGGTTGATGCGGTGCTGCTGTATGACATCTCGTGCCGCGAAGCCGGCGCCGGTCCCGGCGACCTGAACTGCGACGGCGAGATCAATGTGTTTGACATTGATCCGTTCGTTCTGGCGCTGACTGACGCGGCTGCATATGGCGCGCAGTATCCGAACTGCATCATCAGCAACGGTGATATCAACGGCGACGGCCTGGTGAACGCCTTCGATATCGACCCGTTCGTCGAGCTGCTGACCGACCGGTAGCCGGTCGGTGACCGGCGGGGCGTGGTTCCCGCCTGATGCATTGATGAACACACCCGGCGCCGGGCCAACACGGCAGGCGCCGGGTGTTTCATTTGCGGTGTTGATCGAGGTGTGGCGGCGAGCGGCCGCTTTCCTGGCGGGGGACACAAGTGTGAGCGGATTGGGGCTGCGTACTGGAGGGGATGGTTGGATGTGCTGGGCGCCCTGGGGCGGTCGGTCAGCCGTGAGGGTGGTGCTGCGTGACGGTCCGCGATGGACGTCGGGTCGGCATACGCTACCGGGACCGGCCTGGCGGAAGGGTTTGGCGGGATTGGGTCGTTTGGCGCTGGCGGGGTCAGAAGTAGATAATGGCGGTTGGCCAGTTCGCGCGGCGTGCGGTTGAGGATGCCCGATGAAGTTTCTGCCGGCTCAGTTGCTTGCATTCCTGCGGAACCGGCGCAGTCAGCGTAACGTGATGGCGCTGCTGCGATTCCTGCTTGTACTCGCCGGCTTGATCGTGACCTACAGCGTGCTGTTCCACTACATCATGGCCTGGGAGGGTCGGGAGTACTCGTGGGTCACCGGGTTCTACTGGACGCTGACAGTCATGTCGACGCTGGGCTTCGGGGACATCACGTTTACGAGCGACGTGGGACGGGTGTACTCGCTCGTCGTGCTGTTGTCGGGCATCGTATTCCTGCTCGTGCTGTTGCCGTTCACTTTCATCCAGTTCTTCTATGGTCCCTGGCTGGAGGCGCACGAGGCGGCCAGGGCGCCGCGCAGCGCGCCGCATTCCCTGGCCGGGCACGTGATCCTCACGCACTACGACTCTGTCGCGGCGGCCGTGATCGCAAAGTTGAAGCAGCAGCAGCAGCCCTATGTGCTGCTGGAAGCCGGCCAGGCCGAGGCCCTGCGCTTGCATGACGCGGGCTTGAACGTGGTGCTTGGCGATCTCGACCAGCCGGAGACATACGAAGCCGTGCATGTGGCCCAGGCCGCGCTGGTGGCCACGACGGCGAGCGATGCCGTGAACGCCAACGTGGCGGCCACGGTGCGCGAAATCACGGCCACGGTTCCGGTGATTGCCACGGCCGACAGTGCCGCCTCGGTGGACATTCTGGGGCTGGCGGGCAGCTCGCACGTGCTGCACCTTCCGGAGATGCTGGGCGCTTCGCTGGCCCGCCGCGTGATCGGCGGCGACGCCATGACGCACGTGATCGGGCAATTCGATCAACTGCTGATCGCCGAGGCCAACGCCTTGCGTACGCCCCTGGTGGGCAAGACGTTGCGCGAAAACCGCCTGAGTGAGTTGGGGGTCAGCGTAGTGGGGGTGTGGGAGCGCGGCCGCTTCGAGCCGGCCCGGCCGGATACGCGCATCAGCGACAACACGGTGTTGGTGCTGGCTGGTTCGGCGGAGCAGTTGCAGAACTACGATGAGCATTTCTGCATCTACAATGTGTCCGGCGCGCCGGCGGTCATCATCGGGGGGGGGCGCATAGGTCTGTCCACAGCCCGGGCACTCGCGGAGCGCGGCGTGGACTACCGCATTGTTGAGCAGCGCGCTGAGCGCGTTGGTCAATCGGATCGGTACGTCGTAGGCAACGCGGCCGAACTGGAGGTACTGCAGGCGGCGGGCATAATGACGGCGCCGACCGTGGTGATTACCACTAACGACGACAACACCAACATCTACCTCACCTTGTATTGCCGACGGTTGCGGCCGGATATTCAGATTGTCAGCCGTGCGACGCTGGAGCGCAATCTGCCCACGCTGCATCGGGCCGGCGCGGACTTCGTGATGTCGCACACTTCGATGGGGGCGAACGCCGTGATGAATCTGCTGCAGCGCAGCGCGACGCTGATGTTGGCGGAGGGGCTGGACGTGTTCAAGGTGCGCGTGCCGGAGGCCCTGGCAGGCCGCGTGCTGTCCGCCACCACGATTCGGCGGGATACCGGATGCAGCGTGATCGCGATTCACGGTCCGAATGGGTTGCAGATCAATCCGCCGTCGACGGCCTTATTGCCGGCGGACCGCGAGATTGTGCTGATCGGCACGGCCGCGTCGGAGGCGGCGTTCTATCGCACCTACGTTGCGAGCTGAGCAACCGCGCGGCGAAACCGGCGGGGGGCGTCCATCATCCCTGGCGTACTACGCGGGAGTTGGGCGAAGCCGGCCGCGCTGTTCGTGGCGCGGCTGTCGTACGCGCAGCGGGTTGACGCCCCGTGTTAGGGCGGGTACACATTGGGGCAGTCTGCCGCAAGACGCGCTGTGGCGTTCGTCCGCCGTAGCGTACGTGCGTTTGCGAGGCGTCTTCGGCGTTGAACGTCGGTCGGTCACCCGCCACGGTGGGTCGGCTCCGGGCCGACGCTGGTTTTGCGGCGGGCTGATCGTAACGACGGCCGACAGGCGGTCGTGGGCGTCGCCCCGAAGCTGGGAGGGTTTCTTGTGAGCGCACCCAAACCGTCTGGTTCCCCGCCACCGGCCGACCGGCCGATTTCCACCCCGGCGAGTTCCGGCAACCAGGGCGAGGATCTTGTGCCGCGTCCTCTGGATCGCACATCGCCGCAACTGACGCTGCGTGCCATTCTCACCGGTATGACGCTGGGGGCACTGCTGTCGGCGTGCAACGTCTACACGGGCCTCAAGATCGGGTGGGGCCTGAACATGTCGATCACGGCGGCGCTGCTGAGCTACGGCTTCTGGAACGCGCTGCACGGCCTCAGCGGCGGGCGCGTGCGCAGATGGGGCATTCTCGAGAACAACATCAACCAGACCGCGTGTTCGTCGGGTGCGGCGGTATCTTCCGCGGGCCTGGTCGCGCCGATACCGGCGCTGGCGATGATGACGGGGGAATCGCTGACGTGGCACTTCATGGCCTTGTGGGTTTTCTCGGTGTGTCTGGTTGGCATTACCGTCGGGATTGCCCTGCGCCGGCAGATGCTCGTCCGCGACAAGCTCCGCTTCCCCTTTGGCATCGCCGCGGCGGAAACGCTGCGCGAGATGTATGCCAAGGGGGCCGAGGCCATGGCGCGCGTGAGGATTCTGGTTCTGGCCGGCGTTGTTTCCATGGGGGTCAAGCTGCTGCACGAAGCCAAGCTGCTGGCGGTAACCGGCCTGCCGTTTTCCGTGGGCGGCTTGAGCGCCAAATCGCTGACGCTCGCGCTGGATCCCAAGCTGCTCATGATGGGCGTCGGCGGCCTGATCGGCTTTCGCGCCTGTCTTTCGCTGCTTTTCGGAGCGGCACTGGCGTACGCGGTGCTCGGGCCGTGGCTGATCGGGCAGGACATGGTGCGGCTGACGGTGCGGGAGTCGTTGCACGAGGTGCCGGCAGGCGTCGAGTTCCTTCCCGAGCCCGAGAGCTACGCGCGGTTTGATCCCAACAAGCATGAGTTGGAATGGCGCGGCGTGATGACGCCGGCCCACCTTGAGCAGTTGTTGTCACTGAGCGCGGATGCGCGCTACCAGGAGGTCGTGCGGAAGCTTCACGTGCGCTCGCAGCGCGGCGCGGCGGTTGCGCTGGCCGAGCCGCCAGCCGAAGCGTTTCCCGCGGATGTGCCCATCACGTACGACGCGCGCCGCCAGGCGCTGCGGGCCACGGGTCCGCTGGACCGGCGCGTCCGGGCGCGCCTGGAGCAACTGGCGCTGCCGCCGGCCGTCCGGGCGGCCGCTGAAGCGCTCTGTGCGCAGTACAACTACACGACGACGCGTGAACTGCGCATCAGTGAGCCGCTGGACGAGCTGCCGCGCAGCTTCGTTATGCCGCTGGAATACGACGACCTGGTCGAATACGACCACGGTCGGCGGTGCCTGGTGGCCGTTGGGCCGTTGCCGGCCTCCGGCCGTGACGCGCTGCTGGCCCGGGCGGACGAATGGCTGGCGGCGCATCCAACGGGTGTGGCGGTCATGGTGGCGTTTCGCGCCGCCGTCGAGCAGCTCTACGAGCGTTCGCATGAGTCGTTCCTGCCGCCCGGCATGGTCATTCCAGGGGAGTTGGCCGACGCGCTTGGGTACGACGCGCACGCCCACACGCTGACGGCGCACGGCGTCCTAACTGACGACGAGGCGGCGGCTCTACGGGCCCTCAGCGCTGATGCTGATTTCCAGGCCACGGTGGACAGCCTGATCGAAGGTGCCGCGTACACACCGGCCCAGGCCAATTACAATGACTTGCTGCAGTGGCTTCTGTGGCCGGGGGTGACGTTGATGGTCGTTTCCGCCCTGGTGTCGTTCGCGTTCTCCTGGCGCTCGATGCTGAACGCGATCCCGGGGCTGCGGCCCAAGGGCGCCAGCGCCGCGGACCCGCCGCTCGCGCCCGAGCAGACCGGCGAGGTGGCCATGAAGTGGTTCATCGTCGCCCTCATATGCGCCTTGATCCTGTCCACCACCCTGCAAATCGGCCTGTTTCAGATTTTCTGGTGGGCAGCGGTGCTTGGCATCCTGCTCACTTTCGTGCTGGCCGTCGTGGCGGCGCGGGTTTCGGGCGAGACGGGTATCACGCCCGTGGGCGCGATGGGCAAGGTGACGCAGCTTCTGTTCGGCGTGATGACGCCCGCCAGTCCAGCGACCAACCTGATGACCGCCAACGTGACGGGCGGTGCGGCGAGTCAGTGTGCCGACCTGTTGCACGACCTCAAGTGCGGGTATCTGCTGGGCGCCATGCCGCGTTATCAGACGTTGGCGCAGGTTTTCGGGGCGGCGGCGGGCGCGATGGCGGGCTCGGGCATCTACCTCATCATGATTCCGAATCCGGGCGAGCAGTTACTTACGGCGGAATGGCCCGCGCCGGCGGTAGCCGCTTGGAAGGCGGTGGCCGAGCTGTTCCAGGTCGGCTTTGCGGCGCTGCCACGGGGCGCCGTCTATGGCATGATTGTGGCGGGTGTGCTGGGTGTGATCATACCGGTGGTCGAGAAGGTCTGCCCGAAGCGCTGGCTGCTGGCCATTCCGAGCCCCGCCAGCGTGGGCCTCGCATTTGTGATCCCGGGCCACAATTCCATCTCGATGTTCCTGGGCGGACTGATCGTGTTGCTGCTCGGGAAGCTCTGGTCATCGTGGAGCAAGCGCTTCGTGGTGGCCATTGCCGCCGGGCTCGTGGCGGGCGAGGGCATCACCGGCGCGGGGCTTTCGATCTGGAAGACGGTCACAGACGCGCTGGCCCAGCTCTGATGCCCCGTCGGAGCGGGATCAGCTCGTACGGGACGCGGGCTGGCCGGCGAGTTGCCGGTCGAGTTCTGCCGGGGTCGTTACGGGTGGCAGGCAGGTTCGGTCGCGGCATACGTACACGGTTGGCCGGCCATCCACGGCTGTCCGGTTCGCCAGAAGCGGCGCGGGGCTGCCGTGAGCGACCTGGCTGGGGTCGTGCAAGGCGATGGCGCGGTTGGGGATGTACGCGCGGTGAATCCGAGCCAGCAGGGCCTGGGTCTGCGGGTCGGCGGGGGGGCCGATGACGGCCAATTCGACCGGGCCGGCCAGGGCGAACTCGACGGCGGCCAGGAAGCGTTCACTGGACACGGGTGACTGGGCGACGTCGGCCGCGAACGCGCGAATCATCTGTTCGGCGCGGGCGCGGCAATCGTTGTCTCCCAACAGCGCGCCCAGCCGCAGCAGGTTCATTAACTGGAGCGAGTTGCCGGCGGGCGTGGCGCCGTCGTGGACGCCCTTGGCGCGGGCGATGAGCTGCTCGTGATCGTCCGGGGTGAAGTAGTAGCCGCCGTGGCGCTCGTCGTGGTAATGCGTGGTGAGCGTGCTGTTCAGCGCGACGGCCTGCTCAAGCCAGCGCCGCTCGAACGTGGTCTCGTAGAGCTCGATCAGTCCGTCGATCAGGGCGGCGTAGTCGGTCAGGAAGGCGGCTTCCAGGGTGCGGCCGGCGCGATAAGTGCGCCGGAGCCGGCCGTCCTGGTACTGGTTGGTCAGGATGAAGTCCGCGGCCCGCGCTGCCGCCTGGGCGTAGCGCGGCTCGCCCAGAACTGCTGACGCGCGGGCCAGGCTGGCGATCATCAGTCCGTTCCACTCGACGATGATCTTGTCGTCGCGTCCCGGTGGCACGCGCTGTTGGCGGGCTTCGAGGAGCTTGCGGCGGCTCATTGCCAGGCGCTCCTTGAGTTCGCCCGGATCGATGTCGTTGAGGCGCGCGACGGTTTCGAGGTCGCGCGGCACGCGCAGTATGTTCTTGGGCTGACCCGGCGCGTGCGGGTCGCGCCAGTTACCCGTCTCACTGACGTCGTAGTAGCTGCAGAAGAGCCGGCCGTCGTCCGGGCCGAGCAGGGCGGTGATTTCCGCTTGCTGCCAAACGTAGTACTTGCCCTCTTCGCCTTCACTGTCGGCGTCGCGCGAGCTGTAGAAGCCGCCGGCGGGGTCCTGAAGGTCGGCCAGCACGTAGTCGCAGATCTCGCGCGCGATGCGCGCGTACAGCGGCTTGCCGGTGAACTGGTGGGCGTCAAGGTAGCTGCGGCTGACCAGGGCCTGGTCGTAGAGCATCTTCTCGAAGTGCGGCACGTGCCACTCGGTGTCCGTGCTGTAGCGGCAGATGCCGCCGGCCAAGTGATCGTAGATACCGCCGTGGGCCATGCGGTCGAGGGTTAGGTCGACCAGCCGCAGCAGGTGCTGTGAGCGCGGCGCAGCCGGGCCGTGGCGGTGGGCCGAGCGCATGAGCAGGTCGATTGCCAGGCTGGGGGGGAACTTGTTGGTGCCGCCGCTGATGAGGCCGCCCTGCTGCGGGTCGAACAGATTGGCCAGGGTGTCGGCGGCGTGGTCGATGGTGGCAAGAGTGAGGTCGGCTTGGCCGGGTGGCGTAACCAGCGACTGGGACACGAGTTGCGCCAGGCGGTCGGCGTCGGAGCGTAGGTCGTCGCGGCGGGTGTGCCAGAACTCCGCGATGCGCTCGCACAGATCGCGGAAGCCGGGCCGGCCCCAGCGCGGCTCGGGCGGGAAGTAGGTGCCGGCGTAGAACGGCTTCAGATCCGGCGTGAGCCAGACACTCATGGGCCAGCCGCCCTGACCGCGATTCATGATCATCGTGGCCTGCATGTAGATTTCGTCGATGTCGGGGCGTTCCTCGCGGTCCACCTTGATGTTGACGAAGTGGCGGTTGAGCACGTCCGCGACGGCTTGGTCCTCGAAGCTTTCGTGCGCCATGACGTGGCACCAGTGGCAAGCGGAGTAGCCGATGCTGAGGAAGATGGGTTTGTCAGCGCGGCGCGCTTCTTCGAGCGCGGCCGGGCCCCACTCCTGCCAAGCGACCGGATTGTCGGCGTGTTGCAGCAGGTAGGGCGAGGTGGCGTGTCGGAGCTGGTTTCCGCTGGACGTCGGGGTGGTAGGTACGTTCACAGGCAGCTCCTTCGCGGTGGATGTAGCGAGCGCGACCGCCAACGTGGCCGCCAGCGCGCCGCACGCCGGCCGGGCGCGCGTCATGTTCAGCATGGCCTTCCGAGTAACACTGTGCTTGTCGGCCCACGAGTGATTGTTTCTGACCGGCGGCAGTTATCAAGGCGGCCTGTGCGTGCCGATCACTGCCAGATTGGCCGATCTGGGGGTGGGGTGGGGCGCCGGACAGCTATCGTAACATCTTGTGAAGTAATGGCTTGCACGATTCATCGCACTGGCGCGCGGTTTGCATGAGGGCCGGCCGGAATGAATGGCGGAAGTGAGGATTATGGCAACCGGTTAACGTGGGAGGTCGGCAATGTTTAACGCGTACAGATTCCCGTTGGTACAGCTTGACAACTTGCGGCAGGAAGTTGAGCGGCTGTTTGATGACTTCGGCTGGCGCGGCTTGCGGGCGCCGCTGCGTGGCGCGCGGCCCTATCCACCCCTGAACATCTGGGATGAGCGTGACGCGCTGCGCGTGGAAGCGGAAGTGCCCGGTTTGCGCCAGGAGGACCTAGAGGTTTTCGCCCTGGGCGACAAGCTCACGGTGAAGGGGCATTGGCGGCCGCAGGAAGGCGAGAAGCAGGTCTACCAGCGGCAGGAGCGTCCGACGGGTGAGTTCAGCCGGGTGATCACGCTGCCCGTCGATGTGGACGCGGAGAAGGTGGAAGCGCAGTTGAAGGACGGCGTGCTGACGGTGCGCCTGCCGAAAGCGGAGAGTGCCAAGCCGCGCAAGATCGCGGTGCGGGCGGTGTAGTAGTTGCGGTTTGCACACGGGCCAGGCCCGTCTGGAATATGAAGGGAGAGCAAAGCGATGACGCAGGAGAAAGCTCTGGAGAAGCGGCCGACCGGCAGCATTGCGCCTGAGCAGACCTACGGCGGACGCGTGTTCGTGCCGCCGGTGGACATCGTGGAACGTGAGGATGAATTGCTGCTCTTGGCGGACATGCCGGGTGTGCGGCCGGACGACGTCGATATCGACTATGGGAATGGGATGCTGACCATTCACGGGAAGGTCAGTCCGCGGCAGGATCCGGCGCAGACCAACTACCTGCTGGAGGAGTATGCGGTCGGCGACTTTCACCGGCGCTTCGAGATCGGTGAGAGCGTGGATGCCGGCGGCATTGCGGCGGAGCTGCGCGACGGCGTGCTGGCGGTGCGGCTGCCGAAAGTGCAGGAGATCCTGCCGCGCAAGATTGCCGTCAAGGGTGGCTGACCGGCGGCGTGCCGGCGGCGTGAGCCGCTGGTGCGGCGTTGGCACCAGGGCCGCTCTCGCGCGACTGAACTCGTCGCGCGGAAGCGGCCTTAGCCTTTCAGGACCGCGAGAGCGTCCAGGATCTGATGATCTTCAGGGAAGCGCCCGGTCTCGTGTTTGCTGTGGATGAGCCGGCCGTTCGCCTTAACGTCGAAGATGCCGCCGGCACCCTCGATGAGCTGGGCGTCGAGGCCGTACTCGCGCTTGATGGCGGCCGCCAGACCGGCGGCCCGGGGGTGGTAGTTTCACTGCATGCAGTAGGTAATGCTGATCTTCATGGCGGTCGCTGCCTCTACTGGTAATGCGTCGTCGCTTGCGTTCATGCAGGATGATAGCGCTCACCTGGCCGGTCAACAATCCCGCGGCGGGGCGCCGGGTCAGCTTGGCATTGGCCTTCAGAGCGGGCAACCCAGGCCCGGGGCCGTTTGGCCGCGCCGCTATACCAATGCCACGCACGCCGGAGTACGATATGCGCAGCGGCCGATTACTGATGGAGGTTTGGGATGACTGAACGGACTGGGGTAGTGGCTTTTCAGGGCAAGCCGTTGACGCTGGTTGGGCCGGCGCTTGAGCCGGGTGCCGCGGCACCGCACTTCACGCTGACGGGCAACGATCTGAGCGACCTGTCGTGTGAAGCCTACCACGGCAAGCCGCGGGTGCTGTGTGTCGCGCCCAGCCTGGACACGCCGGTATGTGCCGCGCAGACGCGGACGTTCAACCAGCGGGCCACGCAATTGGCGCCGGACGTGGCGGTGCTGACGATCAGCATGGACCTGCCGTTCGCGCAGCGGCGTTTCTGCGGGGCCGAGGGCATTGAGCGCGTTATCACCGCCAGCGACTACAAACATCGCTGCTTCGGTCCGGCGTATGGTGTTTTGATCAAGGAGCTGGGCCTGCTGGCGCGGGCGGTCTTCGTGATAGATCGGCGGGACAAGCTGGTGCACGTGCAGTATGTGCCCGAGGTAACGCAGGAGCCGGACTACGAGGCGGCCCTGGCGGCGGTGCAGTCGGCCACCTGAGGCGCGCCGAGCCGGCCTGAGCGCATGGGCGGTGCTGCCTGGTTGCGCAGGCAGGCGCGGGAGCAGTCCGTGGAGCGGCGTTGATGACGAAGTCGGTCGCGATTCGCGCCGCCTGGGTGGCTGTTGTCGCGAATGCCGTGTTGCTCGCGCTCAAAGCCGGCGCGACAAGCTTGTCCGACAGCCTGACGATCTTCTCGGAGACCCTCAATTCGCTATCGGATGTAGCCTCGTCCGTGGTGATCGTGCTTTGTGTGCGCTGGGCGTGGCAGCGGCCGGACGAGGATCATCCGTTCGGGCATCGCCGGGCCGAGCCGATCGCGGGCCTGGTCGTGGCGATTTTGACGGGCATCCTTGGGTTCGAGGTTTGCCGCACCGCGGTCATCAGTTTGTGGGAGGGCCGGTTGCCGGAGCGCATCGGTCCGTATCCCATAGTCGCGCTGTGCATCACGCTGGTGGTGAAGAGCTGGCTGGCGGTGCGTTTTCGCCGACTGGGTGAGCAGATCGGCAGTCCGGCGCTGCGCGCGACCGCGGTGGATTGCCGGAACGATGTGCTGATATCGCTGCAGGGTCTGGCCGCGGTGGTCCTGGCTGCCTATCGCGTGCCGCTGCTCGACACGCTGGCGGCCCTGGTGGTCGGCGTTTACATCCTGTACAGCGCGCATCGGATCGGCATGGAGAACGTGGACTACCTGATGGGGCGGGCGCCGGATGCGAAGCTGTTGGGGCGCATTCGGGCCGCCGCCGAGGGTGTGCCGGGCGTGCAAGCGGTGCGCAGCATCCGGGCGCACTACGTGGGCACGCTGGTGCACGTGGAGTTCACGGCGGCCGTGGATGGCACCCTCCCGACGATCGATTCACACGATGTCGCGGAAGCGACGCGGGCGGCCGTCGAGGCGCTCGACGCTGTTGATCGCGCGTTTGTGCACATAGCTCCGGCGCGGGGCGCGGTGGAGTAGGCCGAGGCACTGCGACAGCGCCAGTTCGGCCGCCAGCGGTGCGGGACAGTGGGCCGTGCTTGCCGATCTTCGCGTGGAGGGAATAATACAGGGAGTGCGTATGGTGGGTTGGAGTGCGGTGTTGCGGAAGAAACCAAGTAAGCGCGGGCTGCTGCTGATTGCCCCCATTGTGGTGGTTACTGGCATTCTGGCGTGGGGCGCCGTGCCGCGCGGCCCGCTGGTTATTACGCCGCCGCCGGCCGATGCCGAGCCGGGTCGCTGGGTGCACCTGCCGGGGGCGGCGAACACGCGTGACGCCGGTGGCTATCCGACGGCGGACGGCCGGACGGTGCGGCGTGGGGCCATATACCGGTCGGGCAAGCTGTCGCGGCTGTCGGCTGCGGGCGCGGCGGCGTATCGCGAACTGGGTGTCACGACGGTAATCGACCTGTGCAATCGGCTGACGCCCTGGCCGCTTTTTGGCGGTGACGGCTGGAGCGTGCATTTCGCATCGTCCGTGCGCGGCTGCCCGATGAGCTTCAGCAGCGAGGTGCCGCGGGCGGAGTTCTACACTTGCGGCGTGCGTGACAACGCCGCGGCGTTTCGGTCAGCATTCAACCTACTGGCCGAGCCGGCCAACTACCCGATTCTGTACCATTGCCGCGCGGGCACCGACCGTACCGGTGTGCTGTCGGCGCTGGTGCTGTCTCTGCTGGGCGTGGAACGCGACACGATCATAGCTGACTTCCGCCTGTCGGAGCAGGTGAATCTGCCCGGCCGACTGGAAGCGATGGAGGCGCTGCTGGATCACATCGAGCAGGCCGGCGGGATCGAGCGTTACCTGGCGGACCTGGGGGTTACCGCGGAGATGCAGCAGCGCATTCGTGCCGCACTGGCGGAGTAGTCCGGCCGGGCTGGCGGGCAAGCCGCGGGAGGCGGCAATGGGCTCACAGAATCACGGCGACTGGTTCTCTGGTGGCGCGGGCAGAGGCGAATGGGGTGCGGCCATGCGCCAGAACTCATACGCACGGCGGACCGCGATGCCCAGCAACGTAGTATCGGGGTAACGCTCCGCCGCGTCCCACTGGCCGGCGGGCAGGCCGGTCAGCAGCTCGATGGCCTCGTGGACGGTGGCGACGGCGTAGACGCGGAACTGCCCGGCGCTGCAGGCCGCCACCACGTCTTCACGCAGGACCAGGTCGCCGGCGTTGGCCGCGGGGATGATGACGCCCTGTGTTCCGGTGAGGCCGATGTCGCGGCAGGCATCGAAGAAGCCCTCGATCTTCTCGTTGACGCCGCCGATCGGGAGGACGTGTCCGACCTGGTCGATCGCGCCGGTGATGGCCAGGTCCTGGCGCAGCGGCACGTTGGTCAGGGCGCTGAGTAGGCAGCAGATTTCGGCGCAGGAGGCGGAGTCGCCGTCGATGCCGCCGTAGCTCTGCTCAAACGCGACGGAGGCGTTGAAGGCCAGCGGGTGCTCGGTGCGCAGCAGCCAGCGCAGCAGGCCGCCGAGGATGTAGAAACCCTTGGTGTGAATCGCGCCGCTGAGGGCGGCTTCGCGTTCGATATTGATTACGCCGGCGGTGCCGGGTCCGATGGTGGCGGTGATGCGGGCGGGGAAGCCGTACGTCAGCGGCCCGGCCTGGAGAATGGCGAGGCCGTTGACCTGGCCGACGGCGGTGCCTTGCGTCTGGATGCGGATCGTGCCGTCGGCGACGAACTCGCGGAAGCGCCGGGCGGGCAGGTCGGCGCGGCGTTTGCTGCGGCGCACGGCCTGGCGCACGGCTTCGCAGTCCACTAACTTGCGGCCGGCCTGCCTGGCGACGAAGCTGGCCTCGCGCGCCACGTCCGCCAGCCGGCCGAAACGGGCGGTGAGCTTGCCGCGGCGGGCTGCGATCCGGGCACCGTGCTCGACCAGGGCCAGCACGCCGGTGCGCTCAAACGGCAGCAGTCGTTCTTCCTTGACTATGCGGGCGAGCACGCCGGCGTAGTGGACGATGCCCTGTTGGTCGCGGGGCATGGTGGCGTCGAAGTCGGCCAGGACCTTGAATAGCTGGGGGAAGTCCGGGTCGTAACTGTCGAGCAAGTAGTACATGTCGGAGTCGCCCAGCAGGATGACTTTGACGCGCACGTCGATGGGGTCGGGTTTGAGCGAGGGGCCGGTCCAGGGGAAGGCCAGTTCGGGCGGGACGATCTCGAGCTGGCCGGTGCGCAGCGTGCGTACCAGGACGCGCCACGCGCCCGGTTCGGTCACGAGGTCACGGGCCTCCAGGATCAGGAAGCCGCCATCGGCGCGAAGCAGCGAGCCGGCGGTAATGCCGGTGTGGGTGGCGCTGGCTTCGCCGCTGCGTGAGAACTCGTAATCGATGGACCCGAGCAGCTTGCGGAGCGTGGGCGTGTTCTCCACGATGATCGGGCAGGTGGTCTCGCGCTTGTGTTCGAGCAGGACGTTCACGCGGTAGAGCGTGTAGTCGTCGTCGTCCTCCTTGCCCAGGTTGGGCAGGCGGTTGGAGATTACGTCCTCGACGATCTCGTTCAGGTAGGCCTGCACGCCGGGCTGGGGGAAGTCGCGCTGAATCGCGCCGGTGAACTTGGCCACCAGCGTGCGGGCGCCTTCCTCCAGCAATTCCTGCACGGCCTGCTCGTGCTTGCGGCGGATCTCGCCGGCCTTCTCGCTGATCTCGTTCAGTTGCTTCTCGAACTCGGCTTGCTTCACTTGCAGGGCGGCCAGTTGTTCCTGGTCAAAAGCGCCCTGTTCGAGCAGTTGCTCGAGCTCGTCCGGGCGGACCGGCTTGCCGTCCACGAGCGGGAGGATGGCCGTTTGCGTGATCGGTCCGACCTGGCGGGAGACCAGCGTCAGTCCCGCGGCCTGCAAGGCCTCGTTGAAGGGCGCCATGACGCCGCTGAATTCCTGCTCGGCCTCACGTTCCAGCGCGGCCCGGTGAGCCTTGTTGGACTCCGACGACAACGCCGGCCCAAGATGGTCGCGGATGAAGGCGGCGAACTTGTCGATGCGGCGGCGGAACTCCGGCCCGCGGCCGGCGGGGAGCGTTAGCAGGCGGGGGCGATCGGGGTGGGCGAAGTTGTGCACATAGCAGCGATCGCGCGGCACCGGGCGGGTCGGCCGCAACTCCTCAAGCTGATTCTTTATCAGCGTCATGCGGCCGGTACCGGACAACCCGCGCACGAACACGTTCTGGCCCGCTGCGTCAGTTTCCAACCCGAAGTGCAGCGCCTCCACGGCGTCGGCCTGGCCGATGACGCCGCTGACCGGCTCGATGTCGTCGGTCGATTCGAAGGGTAGGTCCGGGGCGTCGCAGCGCCAGCGGAGCGCGTCACTGGGCAGGGCCTCTACCATTGCTGTCGGTCTCCTCCCGGGCGTCAAGAACGCCGACTCAGCCACTTCTGGCAGTCCGCCGCAGCCGCGGCGGCGGATTGTCAGGGCTCGTTTCGATGCTGATCGCGCAGGGCCAGCGGCGGGGCCAGGATCTCCGCCAGCACGAACCCGGCCTGGAGATCACCGCGGTGGCGCAGCAGGCGTCTAAGCCGAGCGGTGACATCAGCGCGAGCCGCGTCCGCGGTTGGGGCCGGGCGGGGCACGACCAGTCGTCTGACCTGCTGGGCCGATGTGGCCGCTACCGGCTTGGCTGTTTCCGCGGCGCGGGCTTGTGGAACGCGGCGCGGAGTGCGGCGTCCGGTTGGACCATACTCCTCAGTTTCAATGATCGGCGGGCGACCGCCGGCCTCCGCGGGCCGCGGCCGTGGTTGCGGCGCGGTTGGCGGAGCCGGCCGTTCCGGCCGTAGTGTGGTTGGCACGGGGGGTTGTTCGACCTGCGGGCCGCGACGACCACCACGATGGCGGGGGGGCGGCGTCTTCGGCTCCTTCTTCTTGAAGAGGGCCCCGAGCGCGCTGGCCAAGGCGAGGACGATGATGAACCAAGGGAAGTCCCCGAACCCTTCGCCTTGAGCAATCAGCAATGGCAACGCCGCCAAGTACATGGGCCATCATTCCCGTGGCGGTTTTTCGCCTTGGTCGCCACCCGCAATGCTACCGCGCATGCTCGTGTCGGCCTGGATGTTTCGCATGCGATAGTAGTCCATGATGCCGAGGTTGCCGGCCCGGAAGGCCTCGGCCATGGCCTTGGGGACCTCCGCCTCGGCCAATACAACCTTGGCCCGGTTTTCCTGGACTTGTGCGAGCATTTCCTGTTCGAGGGCGAGGGCCATGGCGCGGCGCTTCTCGGCCTCGGCCTGGAAGCGCTTCTTGTCGGCTTCGGCCTGGTCGGCCTGCAGACGGGCACCGATGTTGTCGCCCACGTCGACGTCGGCGATGTCGATGGAGAGGATCTCGTACGCCGTGCCGGCATCCAAGCCCTTTAGGAGCACGGCCTTGGAAATCTTGTCAGGGTTCTCGAGGACGTCCTTATGGCGCTCGGCGGAGCCGATGGCGGAAACAATGCCCTCACCCACGCGTGCGATGATGGTTTCCTCGGTAGCACCGCCGACCAATCTTTGGATGTTTGTGCGGACGGTGACGCGGGCGCGGGCCCGGAGCTGGATACCGTCCTTGGCGACGGCGTCGATGGTGGTGCGGCCCTGGCGGTGGTCCGGGCAGTCGATCACCTTGGGATTCACGCTGGTGTGTACGGCGTCGACGATGTCGCGCCCGGCCAGGTCGATCGCACAGGCGGTGCGGTAGTCCAACGGGATGTTGGCGCGCTGGGCGGAGATGAGCGCCTCGACGATGTTGGGGACGCGGCCGCGGGCTAGGTAATGCGTTTCCAGGTCCTCAGTGGTGATGGTCGTCAGGCCGGCTTTCCAGGCCCGGATCTTGTTGTTGACGATCATTCCGCTGTTCACGCGACGCAGCCACATGCCAATCAGCTCGCCCCAGCCGACCTGAGCACGGGCTGAGAAGGCCAGGACCCATAGGCGGCCGAAGTTGACGGCCAACACGAAAAGTATCAGCCCAAGGAAGGCCGCGATGACGATCACGACGATCAGGAACGTGTCCATCAGGACCCCTTTCCTTATTCGAAGGGTGGCCGAAGTCAGGCCGGTTGTTCATCCGGCAACGGCCGTACGATGATACTCATGCCCTCGCGTCGGAGCACCTGCACACGCCGGCCGGCGTCAACATACTCTCCCTGGCTGTGTACGTCCACGATCTCCTGACCGAAGCGGGCTTGCCCGCCGGGGCGCAGGGCGCCCGTTACGATGCCGATGTCGCCAACCAGGGCCACGTCCGGGTAGCTGGTCGGGATGGTCATTTCCTGGCCGATCGGGTTGGCCGGGATCAGGCGCCGACCGACGGAAAGCTGGGGCAGGTAGCGGACCAGCAGCAGGATTCCCATCACGGCGACGATCACACTGCTGGACATGACGATCAAGCCGTAGCGCAAGGCTTGCCAGGTGCCGGGCAGGCTGGGCCAGTTGAAGAAGGGTGTGCGTGCTGGGTCCGGGCTGGGCTCGGCCGGCACGAATGTGCCGATTACGGCGATGAGGATGAGGACCAGCCCCAGGAAGCCGGTGATTCCGAAGCCGGGGATGACGAAGATCTCGACGCCCAGCAGTATGAGGCCGATGGCCAGCAGTGCGAAGGTCCAGATGTCGGCCAGGCCGGCCGCGTAGGGTGCGGCCAGGAAGATGACCAGCGCGACGCCGGCGGTGAGTCCGGGGAGCATCAGCCCGGGGTTCTGGAACTCGATGTAAGCGCCGATCAGCACGATGATGAACAGGAAGCCGCGGACCTCGGGACGGTTCAGCCACATGACGAACTGTTCCCAGGCGGTGATGTCGAGATAGCGGGGGGCCAGCGCCAGCCCCAGGACGGCGGTGACGGAGGACAGATCGGAGACGATTGCGGTGGCCAATGCGTAGGCCACGGCTTCGTCCTGGGTCAGCGTCAGCAGTTCTTCGGCGGAATCGACGGGCTGCTTGGCGGCGACCTCTTTGGCGGTTTGCGAGTGGACGTATGTTTCGACCAGCCGCCAGGGTCCGGGCTGTTCTTCGGCGAAGGAGAACTCGGCCGCCCCCATCAGTTCGCGTTTCTGCGACGCGTTGACGAAGCGCCGCTCGCCGGTCTCGGCGTTCTCGAGCCACCAGACCTCTTCCCCGACGGTGACCATGGCCCGCAGCAGCAGGGGGTCGTAGCCGTTTCGTATCGCGGAATCGCGGAACTCCTGCAATACGGGGCTTTCGATCTTGGCGCGTTCGGCGGGCGGCAGCTCTTCGAGGCCGCCGACGGGCGTGGCCATGATCGGCGCGCAGTCGCCGATGGATGAGCGGGGCGCCATCAGGATCTGGTTGCAGGACACCGCGATCATGGCGCCGGCGCTGAAGGCGTGCGGGTTGACCCAGGCTACGGTGTGGATGTCCGGGGGCACGTTCTTGATGATTCGGCAGATATCCAGGGCGGAGGTGACCAGGCCGCCGGGGGTGTCGATCTCGAAGACGAGAGTGCGGGCGCCCTCGGCGAGGGCGGCCTGCATGCGGCGGTCGATGCTGTCCCGCAGGACGTCGGAGATCACGCCGCGGACGGGGATTACCGCGGCCGGATCAGCCGCGTGTTTGGGCGCGTCGGCGGCCGCCCACAGGGCGAGCAAGACGCCGGCGCCGATGGCCGCGATGCGGCTGGTGCGACCGCGTAACAGGAAGCCGCGGGCGGGCCGCGCTCTGATGCAACGCCTGTTCATTCAGTGCTCCTTGGCGCTCGCTGGGGGGCTGACCGGGGCGATCGCCATCAGCAGCATATTGTAGTATATCGCCGGCCGCAAAGCAGTGGCGGTTGGCTGTCGACGGCCGGCGGCTGGGCGTGCGTGTGGTCGGCGTCGGCGTGGTGATGGGAACGACTCGTCGTGACACGTCACGAGCTCGCGCGCGGGGGCGGTCAACCGAGTGTAAGCACGGCTTTTCGGGGCGCTCCTAGTCGGACGCGCGCGGCGCTGTTGGACCGCGCATTTTTTCCGGCAGCCGACCGGTGGGGGAACTGGGCGCTGTTGGACCGGTTTGCCTGTTCGCGTCCGCCAGGCGGGAGAACCGCGGCTTGTGCGCTGGAGTTGTAAGTATCGATCCACAACTAACTTATGGTACAGGTGTTCGGACGGATCATGCCGGTTGTGGTGGTGGGTGTGGCCGTGCAAAGTAATTGGGAAAGGTGTTTGGCGGCGCTAAAGTCGCCGGGCTGGTTTGCCAACAATTACTCAACTGAGGTCGAACGGGCCCCGATAGACAGGTTAATGCCTCCATTGGAGATAGCAGAGGGCCACGGAGAACAGCAAGGAGTACGGAGAACGCTATGCCAACACCGAGAAGCTACAGTAAATCGCGCAGCCGGACGACGAGCTGGCAGCGCAGCACGACTGGCAACAAGCGGACCAAGACGACGATGACGTACACGAAGGCCTCGCCGGCCTACAAGCGCGCGCGCAACGAGTGCGAATGGCGGATGGGCTCGTACCGGCTGATCTACTCGCAGTTCACGGGTGCTGGCACGAAGACGCCGTTCTCGCCCAACGCTGCGAACAAGTGGATCAAGTACGTCAACACCGGCTACCGCGTTTACAAGTGGACCAACCGGGACTTCTGCCGGTACTTCGGCATGCAGTGGCAGACCGCGTCGCCGACGAGCTGCTACCGCTGGATGCGGCGGAAGTTTGGCGCGTGCATCAAGGATGTCACGCGCGGCAAGGGCAGTACCTGGCTGGTGGCCACGACGCCGACCGTGACGGCGCGTCCGTTCACGACCTACACCTGGAAGTAGCTCAGATCGAATTGTCCCCGAGTGCTCGGGGAACACCTACCGGGGAATTTGCTTGCTGTTCTGCCGCTAGAACGGCCCGGCGCTCGCGAGTGCCGGGCCGTTTTCCTTAGCGCCGCGGGACGGCGAGGGGGAGTTCCAGCCAGGGGTGCAGGACTTGTTGGCCGAAGACGTTGGCGAAGTCCACGTAGAGCCAGGTGCTTGAGCCGGTCAGCCGCTTCGGCACGTTGACGCGCAGGCGGCCGCGCTTGAGGTCCGTCGTGAAGGTCACGTTCTGGCCGTTCAGGTGCACGCGCAGTGAGTCCGGGAAGATGTGCAGGCTGTCGCTGCCCCAGCCGCCGCGCGACTTGAGCCCGTCGTCCAGCTCGATCTCGAACGTGCCGCCCGGCTTGACCTGGTCGTCCGGCTTCGCGAGGCGAATCCGCGGTAGGCCGGCCTGAGCCCAGCGGGCCAGTCCGAGCAAGTGGCCATAGGCCTCGCGCCGGTTGTAGACCGGGTCGCGCAGCCGCTGTTCTTCCTGTGGGTTGGAGTGGAAGGAGGCCTCTGACAAGACAGCCGGCACGCGCGCCTCGCGCAGCAGCCCCAGGCCGTTGTTGAACAGCCGGTGATCGCTCAGCACGGCGCACGGCAGGTGGTCGTCCAGCCGCAGCGCGTCGTTCAAGCCGGTGAGCAGGTGCCGGGCGGCGCAAACGCTGGCTGGGTTCTCCGCGGCGTTGCCGTGGTAGAACAGCACCGTGTAGTTCACTTCCGGCTTGTTGGCCGCGTTGTGGTGTATTGAGAGCAGCAGGTCGGCGCAATGATCATTGGCGATGGCGGCGCGTTTGCGGTTATCTTTCCCGATATCCGGATCGAGATAGACATCCGTGGTGCGCGTCATGATCACTTCGGCACCGGCGGCGACGAGGAAGTCGCGCAGGAATTGCGCCACGCTCAGGTTGACCTCGGCCTCGCGCAGTCCGGTGGGGCCGCGCTTCCAGTTCTCGCGGTCGGCCCGTCCGCCGTGTCCGGGGTCGACTACGATCAGCGTGCCGGCCAGGAAGCGGGCGTAGGGCGGCAGGGGGAAAGCCGGGGCGGGCTGATCGGTCCAGCGATATTCGTCCGGCGGGGCATGGCGCGGGTCGGGCGTTCCCGGGTCGGTCACCAACTTCTGTGGCGCATGGCCCAACCAGAGCACCAGTCCCAGTAGGCCGGCGCCGGCCGCGGCGGCGGCCAGGTACGAGCTGATTACCTTCAGGCTGCGCATGGCTAGCGATACGTACGCCGGGGCGGCACGAGCCCTTAGGGTGTATCGGCCGGTTTATCCTCGCTGTCGAGCTGCTCCAGGGTGGCACGGATGGCGGCGTCGAGTTGCGGCCGGCGGCCGGCGGCTTCGTCGGCCGGGGTGACCGGGACGCGCACGTCGGGCACGGCGCCATTGAGTTCCATGTCGATGCCGTCGGGCAGCGTGAACCAGCCGCGGAACGGCATGCGTACGTGCGTGCCGTCAATGAGCTGGTAGCCGCCGGTGCTGATGACTGCACCGAACGTCGTTTCGCCGACCAGCGGGCCGCGCGCGAGGTTCTTGAACGCGTGCGAGATGATCTCGGCGTTCGAGTAGCTGTATTGGTCACACATCATCGTGGCGGGCTTGTCCCAGGCGTAGAAGATGAGGCGATCCTGAGGATAGCCGCGTTCAGTGGCGCCGCGCGGCACGGTGTAGGCATGGCGGCGCACACTGAGGATGGCGAGGATCCAGTCGGCGGTCCAGCCGCCGCCGTTGCTGCGGACGTCGATGATCAGGCCGTCCTTGCCATGCGCGGCGGCGTAGAGATCGCGTTGGAAGACCTCGAAGCTGGACTCGACCATTCTGCGGATGTGCGTGTATCCGACGCGGCCGCCGGTCTGCTGCTCCACGTACGCGCGGTTGGCGTAGACCCACTCGTCGTACTTCAGTTCAGCCAGTTCGCCGTACGAAATCGGCCGGATGACGAGCTCGCGTTCGGCCGGCGGGGTGGTGGCGTCGTCCGCGGCCGGGGGGGCATCGGTTGATGCCTCCGTCTCGGACTCAACTTCGGACTCGGGGTCGGCCACCCCGTCCTTGTCCTGGTCGGGGGCGGGGATGATCTTCAGGATGATCTGCTCGCCGATCGAATCGATGAGGGCGTTGTCCAGCGAAGTGTCAGGGCCGACGGGCGTGCCGGCGGCGCTGAGGATGATGTCGCCGGGCGCGAGGCGGCTTTCGGCGCGGCTGGCCGGGCTGCGGGGCGTGATGGCGGTGACCTTGAGGCCCGGGCCGGGGAAGTCGGGGTCGAATTCGCAGCCGAGGTAGCCGGTGCGTTCGGAAGGCTCATCGAGGCGCTGGCCGCCGGATATACCCATGTGCGAGGCATTCAGCTCGCCCAGGAGCATGCTGAAGATCTCATTGAACTCGGTGACGGTGTTGGTCCGCAGGGCGAGGTCGCGGTACTTGGCGGCGAGGGTCGGCCAGTCCAGGCCTTTAAGGGTGGCATCGTAGAAGCCGTTGGCGATTGCGCGCGCGCCGTCGTCGAACTTCTGGCGCGCTCGGGCGGGGTAGTCGATGGCGAACTTGGCGCTAAAGGCGTGCCGCTTGCTGTCTGAGCCCTTGGCGGTGCAGGAGTTGGGCACGCCGCCCTTGATGTAGAAGAGGCGCTTGCCTGTGAGGTCCCAGTGCAGTCCGCCGACGCCGCCGGCCTGGATGCGGCTGCGATCCTGCCCGTTCCATTTGATGGAGAATAGGGCCGGGTCGCCCTCGTGTCGGGAGGTAAACACGACCAGGTCGCCGGCCGGCGCGAGCGCGAAGTGCCGCTGGTCGTCGGGCAGGCGGGTGACGCTGCGAATGCGCCGATAGGCGGTCTTGAGGTCATACTCGTAGTGCTTGGGCTTCTTCTCCTCGACTTTCTTCTTCTCCGGTTTCTTCGGCTTGGCGGGCTTCTGGCGGATCTTCTCCAGCAGGGACTGGAGCTGGGCGGACAGCGGCCTGGTGGCAGCGGGCTCAGGCGCGGCCGGTTCAGCTTCGGAGGCCGGGGAGTCCGGCGCGGTGGTGGTCGCGGGCTCGGCGGAGGTGGGCTCGGTGGGCTGAGTCTCGGCCGGCGGAGTCTTGGCCGGTTCGCCCTCGGCCGGCTCGGCGGGTTCCGCTTCGGACGGTTCGCCGGCCAGACGGATCTTGCCGCTGGCGACTGCGGATTCGAGCGGCTTGCGCTTGCCGACGGCCTTGTTCTGCTCCTCGAGGTATTCGTCGCGGTCCACCGTCGAGAGCTCGTCCAGTTCCGGCGATAGGAAGACGAGGTAGATGTCGGTGTCGAAGCCGTGGCGGCGCGAGGCGAAGGCCAGGATCTGCCCGTCGTAGGACCACTGCGGGTCGCCATCGTAGTCGGGGTGCTTGGAGATATTCACCGCGGGCTCGCTGCCATCGGCCGGGACGACCCAGACGTCGGAATTGTGTTCGATATCTTCGACGGCGTAAGCGATCCACTTGGAGTCGGGCGACCAGCGGTACTGGGGGCGGGCCCAGGATTCCAGCAGGACATTCTCGTCGCCGCTCGCGAGGTCGCGGATGACGAGGTCGCCCCAGCGGCGCACGTAAGCCAGTCGTCGGCCATCGGGCGCGAGCGACGGCGCGTAGCTGGGGTGGGCGTTGTCGGTGACCTGTTCGACGCGGAAGCGCAGCGAGGCGGAGAGGGCCTTGGCGGGCTCTTCGGCGGAGACGGCGCGGTAGATCTGCTCGCTGCCGCTGCGGTCGGAGACGAAGAAGAGGGCCTTGCCGTCGGGTGACCAGGTTACCTGCCAGTCGCGCCAGGGCGAGTCGGTGACGCGGCGCGTGGGTTTGTTCTCGGCCGTCTGGACAACGAAGACCTCGCCCTGCACAACGAGCGCGATTTCCTTCCCGTCCGGAGAGACCTCGGCCTCGTCGGCACCGTCACGGAGCGTGCGCAGCTCAATGTCTCTGAAGGGGGAGTCGGCGCCGGCTGTTACGGTCAGCCGCACCGGTTGGCCGTCCGGCAAGGCCATAACGTACAGGTCGTCCCAGTGTGTGAAGGCAAGCGTGCGGCCGTCCGCCGAGACGGTCAGATCGCGCACGTCGTCCGCGGTCATGTGCGTGATCTGCCGGGCGGTGCCGTCGGCGATGGTCTGGTACCAGACGTTGACGGTTCCGCCGCGCTCGGAGAGGAAGTAGACGCCCTGACCGTCGGCGTCCCAGACGGGCAGGCGATCGGTGCCGTCGAAATCGGTGAGGCGGCGGAATTCGCCCGTGGGCAGGTGACAGAGCCAGATGTCGTAGTTGGCGCTGCCGCGGTAGTGGCGGCGCCACCAGTTGGAGCCGCCGCGGACAAAGGCGAGGTGCGTTCCATCGGGGCTCAGGCGGGCGTCGGCGGCGAAGCAATCCAGGGCGCGCCAGGGCTGGCCGCCGGCGGTGGGCAACAAGTAGAGCATGGGCTCGCGGAAGACCTGGCCCTCGCGGTGCGAATGGAAGTACACGTGCTGGTCGTCGAGGGACCAGTCGGAGGGTGCGGCGGAGCGATCATCAAAAGTCAGGCGGGTCAGGTTGCGGCCGTCACGGTCCATCATGAAGACGTTGGCGGCGCCGTGACGGGTGGAATAGAAGGCCAGGCGCTGGCCGTCGCGGGACCAGACCGGGCGGCTGTCATGGGCCGGGTGCACGGTCAGGCGGTTGGCGTGACCGCCGGTGACGGGTACTGTCCAGATGTCGCCGGCCCATGAGAAGGCCAGGGCCTGTCCGTCGGGTGCGAGGGCGAGGTGGCGGGCGAAGACGACTTCGTCGGCCAGGACCTGGGGGGTGGCATTCACGATGATGGCGGCCAGCAGGGCGGCGACAGTCCGGGGCGGAAACCGACGGTGCATTGGGGCTGAACCTCCTTGGGGTTGTCGTCGTCGTAGTCGGCCGTCACGGGGCCGAGCATCAGATTGTACGGCGAAGCCGGTCGGGGCCAAGCTGAGAAGCAGCGGGCGGGTCGCTCCGCCGGCGTCGGTCGGAGCGGCCCGCCCGGGGGCTGGTCCGCGGAGCGTGGCTGCTCAGCGCAGCAGGAACGCCTGCGGCATGAAGCAGCCGGCGCGTTCCTGCTGAACTATCAGGAGGTTGCGCATGTCGCGCATGATCGTGCCGACCTGCTCCGGGGCCAGTTGGCGGAGCAGCGGGAGCAGGGCGTGCAGGAGCGGCTGGCTTTCAGCACTCCAGCGCAGCGCGATCTCGAATTCGTCCTCCATATCCTGGCCGGTAAGTTCGGCGATCATCTGCTCGAACACGTCGCGCGGCTCAGGCAGGAGGTAGATCTCATACTTGTCGCCGAGGCCGGCTTTCTGGGCGACGTAGGCGATGGCGTCTGACAGGCCGCCGATGCGGTCAACGAGACCCTTCTCGAGCGCCTGGCGGCCGGTGTAAACGCGGCCGCCGGCCAGGTCTTCCAGGTCGCCCTTGAGGCGGTCGCCGCGCGAAGCCAGCACGCGGCCCTTGAACTGTTCGTAGATGTCGTCGAGGAAGCCTTGCATGAAGGCGCGTTCCTGGTCGGTCCAGGGGCGGTTCATGCTCATCAGGCCGGCCTGCCGGCCGCGGTGAAACTCGGTGGTGGTCAGGCCGAGCTTGTCTTCCATCAGGCCCTGCCAAACTAGCTTGCCACCCAGGACGCCGATGGAGCCGGTGATGGTGGTCTCTTCGGCGAAGATGAGGTCGCCGGGGATGGCGACGTAGTAGCCGCCGCTGCCGGCCACGCCGCCCATGCTGACGACGAGGGGTTTCTCGGCTTTCAGACGCGTGGCGGCCTCCCACATGATATCGCTCGCCAAGGCGGAGCCGCCGGGCGAGTCAACCCGCACGACTACGGCCTTGATGCTGTCGTCGGCGCGGGCCTGTTCGAGGGCGGCGCGGATGGTGTCGCAGCCGGCCATGGGGCCGCTGCCGAGGAAGTCGGGCTCGCTGCGCCCCATGGCGATGCCGCCTTCGATGTAGATCACGGCGACGCCGGGCTTGGCGGGCTCGTCCACTTGTTCCAGGAGCTCCTGGAAGAGGTTCACGAACCAGAACGGGTTGCTGAAGTCGATCTTGGGCTGGCCGGTCTCCAGCTTCTTGACGACCTCGACATCCTGGCCGAACTCCTTGCGGATGCGTTGCTTGAAGGCCGGGAAGGAGGAGACCTCGTCGACGAGTCGCAGCTTGAGGGCTTGGCTCGCGAGGATGGGAGCCTGATCGACGGCGGCGCGCAGCTCGGCGGCGGTCAGGCCGCGGCCGGCGGCCAACAGGTCGAGCCAGCGGTCGAAGAGCCCGTCCAGCAGCCAGTTGACATTCTCGGCCGCCTCGGGGCTGGGCGCGGTGCGGGTGAAGGGCTCAACCGCGCTCTTGTAGGCGCCGCAGTGCAGCATGTCGGGCTGGATGCCGAGCTTGTCGAACAGCCCCTTGTAGTACCACATGACGGCGCTGAAGCCGTTGATGTCGATGACGCTGTACTCCGCCAGCGTGATGTGATCCGCAGCGCAGGCCAGGGCGTAGGTGCCATTGCCGGCGTAATCGATGTAGCAGTAGATCGGCTTGCCGCGCTCGCGGAACGCCCGCAGGGCGCGTGACAGCTCTTCGATCTGGGCCAGGCTCATCAGCGGCTGCTCGATGATCAGCGCCATGCCGGCAATCTGGTCGTCATTGCCGGCCTGGTCGATCATTTTGAGCCATTCGTAGAGAGTCTTCTGCTTTTCGCCGGCGAGGGCGGCCAGGAACTGCACGCCGTCCGCCGGGGCCTCGGCCACGGGACCGCTGAGGCGCACGCGCAGCACTTTGCGGGCGGCGTGGGCGGAGTCGGGCGGCATCCACAGGGCGGCGGCGACAACGAGAATCGGCCAACCCAGCAGCCTGTTAGCATTACGAAGCATCATGGTTCCTCCTGGAGGTTGCGTTGCACCGCACGGCCGGCCGGGTTGGCCGGCCGGTCGCGTGACGCGACCGCGCATGCGGCGCTGGTTCCCGGCGGGCAATGCTCACCGGGCTGCATTATATGGGGCGCCGCGGGCGGGTGGCTGTCCGAACTTGTCGGAATATGAATGGGGCTGCGCCGGGGCAGTTGGCGTGAGCGGGCGCGGTCCGATGTGGATCGGCGGGGCGCGTTGTCCTGTTGCGCGGTGCGGCCTATAATCCGGCCCATGAGCTCAGTAAGGCACTTCTCAGAAGCTGTCATCGTGGTGCTGTTGGGCTGTCTGGCCGTTGAGGCGGTCGCGGCCGGCGGGGCGGCGGATGCGGCGGTCGCGCAGCCGGATCCGCAGCGCGGAGAACAGTACCGGGAGCGTCACGTGCTGGATCCGGACATGGACGAGTGGGTGCCCCGGCCGGCTGAGCCGGAGGCGCAACCCGTCGGGGCGCTGGAAGAGGCGCGCGCCCTGCTGACTGACGGGCGCTGCCGGGCGGCCCGCAAGCTGCTTCAGGAGTGGGTGGACGAGAATCCCGATCACGAGCGCTATTTCGAGGGCGTGTTCCTGCTGGGCGAGGCCCTGTTCGAGTGCGGGGATTACTATCGCGCCTACGAGCAGTACGAACTCGTGGTCGAGAACACGGCGGGCGAGCTGTTCCGCAAGGCATTGCGGCGTGAGAAGGACGTAGCGCTGGCGTTTCTGTCCGGCCAGAAGCGGATTGTGTGGAAGATGCTGCGGCTGCCGGCCCATGATGAGGCGATTGAGATTCTGGACCGCATCTGGGAGCGCGTGCCCGGCACAAGCCTGGGCGAGGAGGCGCTGCGCATCAAGGCCGACTACTTCTTCAACAAAGGTGACATGGATCTGGCCCAGGACGAGTACGCCCACCTGGCGCGCGAGTATCCCGGCGGCCGCTTCGTGCAACTGGCCATGCTGCGCAGCGCGGAGGCGGCCGAGGCCGCTTTCCCCGGGATCCGCTTCGATGATCGGCCTTTGCTGGAGGCGGGCGTACGTTATGAGCAGGTGCGGCGGGCCTTCCCGGTCTACGCTGAGCGGGAGCGGGTGCCGGAGCGGTTGACGGGTATTAGCCAAGCGCGGGCCGAGAAGGACCTGGACATCGCTCGCTGGTATGCGCGCACGCGGCAGCCGGCGGCGGCGGAGTTCTACTACCGGCTGGTGCTCGAGGACTGGCCAGACTCGCTCGCTGCGGCCGAGGCCCGGCAGGGTTTGCGGGGCCTGGGGGTTGACGTCGAGTCGGAGGAGTATCCGCCGTGAGGGTGCGTGGCGTGCTGACGCTGACGGGGCTGCTGCTGGCGGTGGGTGCGCTGTCGGCCGGGTGCGGCTATCGGGCCGGGGAGTTACACCGGCCGGGGATCGAGACGGTTCATGTTGAGATTTTTGCCTCGCGGGAGTTCCGGCGGGACCTGGAATTCAAGCTGACGGAGGCGATCAAGAAGCGGGTGAACCTGGACACGCCCTATCGCCTGGCTGCGCGGGCGGAGGCCGATACTATACTAAAGGGTGAGGTGCTGGAGGTGCGGCAGGCCGCGTTTGCCACGGATTATGAGTCGCGGCTGCCGCGCGAAAAGCAACTCACGCTGGCGGTGCGGGTGCAGTGGCAGGACCTGCGGACCGGCCGGGTACTGGTCGATCAGCCGGTGGAGTTGCAAGCGGCGGATTATCTTACGCCGACCGGCGAGACGGAGGCGCTGGCGCAGGAACGGGCGATTGATCGGATGGCGGCGCGGATCGTCGCCAAAATGTACCGCGACTGGTGATGTCCGGTTTACGGGGCGGCGTTGCCGCGTCGATATCGAATAAGGGCCATGGCAGACGACCCGAAACCACCGCGTGAGCCGCGCAGCGACGGTCCTGGTGGGCCGCCCCGGCCTCCTACGCGCATGTCGCGCGGGGCCTTCGGTTGGATCCTGATCGCCGGCCTGGCGATCATGCTGCTGTTTCTTTTCAACCAGGGGGCGAGCCAGGGCAATCGCATTTCGATAGACGAGTTCTGGACGCATGTTCAGAACGGAAACGTCAAAGAGGTGGTCATCAAGGAAAATGTGATCACCGGGGAGTTCCGTAATCCGCTGCCGCACGGCGACGTCAAGACGACGAAGTTCGAGTGCACGTATCTGAATGCATCCGATAATCTGGAGGATATTCGCAAGGGGATTCAGGAGAAGAGTCCGCGGGAGGTCAAGATTGCCAGTGAGGCCGGCAACAGCCTGCTGGTCAGCGTCCTGATTTCCTTCGTGCCGTGGATTCTCATCTTTGGTTTGCTGTGGTTCCTGGTGTTTCGGCAACTGCGGCAGGCCGGCGGCGGGCCGGGCATGTTGGGCAATTTCGGGCGCAGCCGGGCCCGGCTGACTACGAAGGAACACACGAACATCACCTTCGCCGACGTGGCCGGCATCGACGAGGCCAAGGAGGAGGTCTACGAGGTCGTCGAGTTCCTGAAGAACGCCAAGCGTTTCCAGCGGCTGGGCGGACGGATCCCGCGCGGCGTGCTGCTGATCGGCGAGCCGGGCTGTGGCAAGACGCTGCTGGCCAAGGCGATCGCGGGCGAGGCGGACGTGCCGTTCTTCTCGATCAGCGGCAGTGACTTCGTCGAGATGTTCGTAGGCGTGGGCGCCTCGCGCGTGCGCGACCTGTTCCGGCAGGCCAAGGAGAACTCGCCCTGCATCATCTTCCTGGACGAGATTGACGCGGTCGGACGGCGGCGCGGCGTGGGCTTCAACGGCGGCGGCCACGACGAGCGCGAGCAAACGCTCAACGCGATTCTGGTGGAGATGGACGGCTTCGAGAGCAATGACCAGGTGATTGTGATCGCGGCTACCAACCGGTCGGACGTGCTGGACCCGGCCCTGGTGCGTCCGGGCCGCTTCGATCGGCAGGTGTACGTGCCGTTGCCGGATGTGAAGGGGCGGTTCGAGATCCTGCGCGTGCACGCGCAGAAGGTGAAGACCAAGCCGCCGATCGAGCCCAAGCTGCAGCGGCTGGCCCGGGCGACGCCCATGTTCAGCGGGGCGGACCTGGCGGCGATCATCAACGAGTCGGCCTTGTTGGCCACGCTGGCCGGCAAGGAAGCCGTGGACATGGATGATCTGGAGGAGGCACGCGACAAGGTGCGCTGGGGGCGGGCCAAGCGCAGCCGCGTGGTGGAGGAGCGGGATCGCGAGCTGACCGCCTATCACGAGGCGGGCCACGCGGTGGTGCAGACGCTGCTGAAGGATGCCGACCCGGTTCACAAGGTCAGCATCATTCCGCGCGGGCCCTATGGCGGCGCGACGTTCTCGTTGCCGGAGAAGGACCGCCAGACCTACAACCGTTCCTACATCGAGGCAGGGTTGCGGGTGTTGTGCGCCGGTCGGCTGGCGGAGGCGCTGGTCGGCGAGGACATGAACTCCGGGGCGGCCGGCGACATCAAGCAGGCCACCGCCATGGCCCGGCACATGGTCACGGAATGGGGCATGAGCGATCGGGTCGGCTTCGTCTATGTGGGTGAAGAGCCGCTCACGCAGCGGGCGATGCCGGACTTCGGTTTGGGCAAGGGCATGGCCCCCAAGACGGCTGAGTTGATCGACCAGGAAACCAAGCGCATCATCGACGAGGCCTATGCCGACGCTCGCCGCATCCTGACGGAGAATCGCGACAAGCTCGAAGCCGTGGCCCTGGCACTGCTGCGGTATGAGACGTTGGACGGGGAAGAAGTCCGCAAGCTCATCGCCGGCGAAACCATCGACCGCCCGACGGTGGCGGACCTCATCAACGCCGAGCAGGAACGGCGCCAGACCGCGCCGCCCGTGGCCCGGCCCGTCCGGCCGCCGACCGACGAGGAGGAGGCCGGACCGCTGCCCAGTCCGGCGTAGTTGGGCGGAGTTGCCGGGGGTTTCGTGTTCAGCGTGATTAGTGGCGGATGGCGCGGATGTGCTCCGGCGTGGTGCCGCAGCAGCCCCCGACGATTGCCGCGCCCAGGTCGAGCCAGCGCTGCGCCGCGCGCCCGTACTCCTCTGCGTCCATCATCTGCGCATATGTCCAGCCCGGGATTGGCGCGGCGTTGTTGACGTGTGCGTAGGCCGCTAGCGGCAGCGTGGTCAACTGGCGCAGGCGCGGCAGCAGCGCAGTCAGGCCGCGCGGCGGGATGCAGTTCACCCCGATGGCCAGCGGGCCGAACGGGCTGGCGGCGGCGACGGCGTCCGCCAGCGGCTCGCCGCCGAGCAGTTCACCGGTCTCTTGCGTGGTGAATGAGAGGACGAACGGCAGCGTGAGCATGGCGGCGGCTTCGGCCGCGGCGCGGGCTTCGCGGATCGTGGTCATGGTCTCGATCCAGATCAGATCGGGGCCGGCCGCCTGGAGCCAGGCCATCATCTGGCGGTGCTCGGATTGCAGGGTCGCGGCGGCCGGCACGCGCTGCGGGCAATAGCAGTCCTCCACGGGCGCCACGCTGGCCGCGACCAGGATGCAGCGGCCGGCGGATGGCGGCGGGGCGGCGGCGTCTGCGACGGCCTGGCGGGCGAGCGCGACGGCCTGCTGATTGAGCCGGACCCCGTCGGCGATTCGGCCGGCCCGTGCCAGAGTGCGGATATTCGTGCGGAACGTGTTGGCAACGATTATGTCCGCGCCGGCTTCGATGTACCCGCGATGAATGGCCGTGACCATATCCGGGGCGCTATCCAGGGCGGCCGCGGACCAGAGTGGCAGCGCGGCCGGCACGCCGCGGCGCTCGAGCTCCGTGCCGGTGGCTCCGTCCATTACGCGGGGGGCCAGGCCGAGTTGGTGGCGGACTTGATCGGCGGTCAGGGCCATGCGGCAATCTCCCGGGGGAGGGTCTACCCGTGTGGCCGGCTGCCAGTATCATATGCTGGAGAGTGATTCGGCGTCCCGCGCGGCACGAGCCCTGGGCCTCAGCCGGTCCTGACCAACAGGCGTGAGTATGAGCGCTAGCATGCTGATTCGCGGTGGGCGGGTGATTGATCCGGCCCAGGACATTGACGAGGTGATGGATGTCGTGATTGCTGGCGGGCGCATCGCCGCCCTGGGGCGCGCGGCGCCGGGTGCCGGCGAGGTGCTGGACGCGGCGGGGCTCATCGTTACGCCCGGCCTGATCGACATGCACGTGCACTTGCGCGAGCCTGGTCAGGAGGATGCCGAGACGGTCGAGACGGGGACGGCGGCGGCGGCGGCCGGCGGTTTCACCGCGGTCGCCTGTATGCCGAACACGTTGCCGCCGCTGGATTCGGACTCGGAGATTGAGTTCGTGTTGCGGCAGGCGGCCCGCGGGGCCCAGGCGCGGGTCTACCCGATCGGGGCGCTGACGAAGGGGCGCGAGGGCCGGGAACTGGCCGAGATCGGCCTGATGGTGCGGGCGGGAGCGGTGGCGTTCAGCGACGATGGAGTGGGCATTGCCGATGCGGGGGTCTGCCTGCGGGCCATGCATTATGTGAGCATGTTCGACCGCCTGTTCATCCAGCACTGCGAGGAGAAGTCGCTGAGCAGCGAAGGCTGCATGACCGCCGGCCGCACTGCCACGCGCCTGGGGCTGCCCGGCATGCCAGCCATTGCGGAAGACCTCATGGTGCAGCGCGACCTGGTTCTGGCCGCGCAGACGGCGGTACGCTACCACGTGGCGCATGTATCCACGCGCGGGGCGGTCGAGCTGGTGCGGCGGGCCAAGCAGGCGGGTCGTGCCGTTACGACCGAGGTGTGTTCGCATCACCTGCTGCTGACGGACGAGGCTTGCTCGACGTACGATCCGAACTTCAAGATGAACCCGCCGCTGCGCGCCCAGGCGGATGTGGAAGCATGTATCGCCGCCGTCGGCGACGGCACCATCGACTGCCTGGTCAGCGACCACGCGCCGCACGGTCGCCAGGACAAGGAACATGAGTTCCAGGACGTGCCGTTCGGCATTATCGGACTGGAGACGGCGCTGGGCTTGTTCATCAAGGCCCTCATCGAGCCGAAGATCATTGACTGGCCGCGGCTCGTGCGGGCCATGTCCACGCGGCCGGCGGAACTGCTGCGCGTGACCGGCGGCACGCTGAAGGTCGGCGCGCCGGCTGACGTCACGATCATCGACCCGGAGCTGGAATGGACGGTCGACGTCGAGCAGTCTCTCTCGAAGAGCCGCAACACACCCTTCGACGGCTGGAAGCTGCGCGGCAAGGCGGTGGCCACGCTCGTGGACGGGCAACTGCAGTATCGCGCGGCGCCCGTGTCCTGAGGCCCGCCAAACCGGGCAGGGCTAGCCCCACGACCAGGCATACTTGTGCTTGAAGCAGTGGTAGTGCAGGCCGATGGCACGCATGGCGAAGATGGCCAGGTAGAGCGTTACCAACTGGAAGGCGGCACCCTGTACAGCGGCCCGACCGGCCCCCGCGCCGATCCAGACCGGCCCGGTTGTGTCAGGCATCACAAACGCCGCGATAATCATGACCGCCACGCAAGCATACACTGCCAGGACGGCGATGACGTACGCGCCGAATGAGCGGAAGATGGTCGCGGCGATGAGGTCGAGCCGAAGCACTGATTCCATGCTGCCGGCGGCGATGACCAGGAGAAGCATCGGCCAGGTGAACAGGCCGAGCATGAGCAACAGCAGCAGGATGGTCGAGCCGGCGATGTCCCGCAGTTGCGGCAGACTCCCGGCTCCGCCGACCAGCAACGTGCCCATCCCGCCGTCCAGCAGCGCGTCGAGCAGCATGAACACTGTCAGCGGCAGACAGGCAATGGCCAAGGTGAGCAGCATCTTGAGCAGGGGCACAATCACGTCGTCCGTCAGACCGCCCGTGAGGGTGACCTTGGGCAGGTCCTCTTCGCCGCCGGCCGAGTTCAGCACGGTGCCGAATAGGAAGGACCAGTACCAGCCCGTAATGATGATTGCGCCGATGCTGCCGAAGCAGCCTCCGTACGTTTTGATGAATGTGCCGATGCACAGCAGCACCCACACGACGATGCACGTGGCCAGGTTGTCGGCAACGAACGGGAGGCGGAACGACCGGCCGAGCGCGCGGAAGTAGGCGCTGTAAGCATCGGCAGATCGCGCCGCGGCCGGATGGGTCGGACCGGGGGCGCGTGTCATGGGCAGAACAGCGGGTGTGGGTTCTTCGGCAGCACAGTCAGCGGTGGGTGTGGCGTGGAGGGGCGACGGCGCCACGCTTTGGCCGCCGCCGAGATCCTCAAGCGAAGTGAGGGCCAGCCGGCCACTGTCGGGCTGCGGCTCGGGGATACGGAAGTGCTTGCCGCAACGCTTGCAGCGGGCGCGTTTTGCGGGGGTGGAATCCGGAATCTTGTAACGGGTGTCACAGGATGGACAACGGACCACCCTCACGATCTGCTCCGCACTGCGCCCGGTCAGACGTCATCTCAGCCGGCGTCAGGCCGTAGTGTCACGGGGGGGCGCGCGTGATGCAAGCGGTACGAGCGGCGCTGCGGCCCAATGGTGTGGATCAGCCATCGGGTGCGTCGTCGGCGGCGGTAGGGCTGCCGGCCGTTTGTGGGGCGTGGACGGATTCGTCGAAGAGTCCGCCGGCGAATGCGTCGGTGGTGGCGGGCGCCGGCAAAAGCGCCTGCTGCCGCTCATCGACGTGCAGCAGGACGGTTTCGCCGGCCTGCAGGCCGGAGACGACCTCGATCATGCTGTCGCTGGCACGTCCAACCGTGACCTCGACGCACTCGTCGGTGGTGGCGCGGCGCACGAAGACGTAGCTCTTGGAGCCGCGGGTGAAGACACACTGCACGGGCACGGCCAGCACGTCACGCAACTCGTCGATCAGGATTCTGACTTCGGCCGAGTCGCCAGGCGAGATGGGCGCATCGGTCGGATCAAGCAGGATTTCGGTGGTGTGCTCCTTGAGCTCGGGGTTGAGCCAGCGGTTGGCGCTGTCCGCGAAGCGCGCGATGCGCACGATGGTGCCGGGGAAGGCGCGGTCGGGGACGGCCGCCACCGTGACCAGGCAGGGCGCGCCCTCCTGCACCTTGTGGCGGTCGGATTCGTGGATGCGCGTTTCTACGATCATCTGCGAAGTGTCCGGCAGGACGATCAGCGTCTGGCCTTCGTTCACCTTCTGCCCCACGGCGATGCGGTCGTCGCCCCAGCGGAAGCCGCCGTCCGAGGGATACTGCACGACGCCGTCGGCCGGCGCGTGGATGCGGCACTTGGCGTATTGTTCGCCCAGGCGTTCAAAACGCTTCTTACGCATCTCGAAGAGGGCGCGCTGCTCTTCCACGCGCGCGTTGGCCTGGCGTTCCCGCGAGGTGGCGCGCTGCCGGTTACGGGCGAGTTCCTGAACAGTCTGGTCCAGGTGCGAGCGCTTCTGCTTCTCGTTCTTGGGCCGTTCGTATTCCAGCAGGATCTTCTTCTCGAGCTGGTTCTGCTCGAGGGTCATGTGCGCGGTTTCCAGGTCGAACTTGAGTTGCTCGATCTGCGCCTCCGTGACGAAGCCGCGCTCGTGCAGGCGCTGGTGCTTCTCGAGATCGTCCTTGCGGCGCTCGATATCCATTTCCGTGCGTTTGATGTTGATGTTGGCCCACTTGAGGGCGCGCTCGAAGTCGCCTTCGAGATAGCGGCGCAGCTCCAGCTCCGCCAGTTCGACGTCGATCTCGCCGCGTCTGATCAGGCTGGCGTTCTCGTTGAGCGTGATCTCCAGGTCCTGCTCCGCGGCTACCAGGGCGGACTCGATACGATTCAACTCGATCTGCTCGGCGTCCAGCCGTTCCTTGATGGCGTCCGACGCCAACTCGACCAGCAGGTCGCCCTTCTTGACCTGGGTGCTCTCGGCGACCACCCACAGGATGGTGTTCTGGCCCTCCAGCTCACACTTAAGCTCGGCCGAATTCCTGGGCTTCAGCTCGCCGTTCTCCGTGAGCGTGATGCTGAGGTTCAGGGGGCGAACGGCGTAGATAACGTCATTGACGGTCCGAGTTGTCCAGAGCTGGTCCACCAGCCTCAGGGAATGGACCGTGTACGCCCCGCCGGCCAGCAGCAGGGTCCCCAGGACGGGGATCAGCACGACCGGGCGCAGCCACCGGCGTCGCGCAGCCCGGGGTGCATACGCCACCTGCAAGAGCGCATCGGATGCGATTCGTGGGGCTGTGTCCATCCTCCAAACCTTCCTTACTTGGTTACGGCCGGTGCGTCGATACGCATCGGGCGGCACGTCAGGCCGGCACCTCCTGCGCCGGCGCACAGACACCCATCTGCCCTTATAGGTTATCGAAAAAGGAACCGGCCGGGCAGTCATAATCTGCAGAAAAAACTGCGCGTCGTGCGCGCGCTTACTCGACCAGCCGGTCGCCTGGCTGGAATCGAGCGGCGCGCAACCACTGCGCCTTGCGTCCCGCCATCTGGAGGACCCCCAGGCCGGGCAATTGGCCAAATGAGCCGGTAGCCGCAATGGGCATCACGGCTTCCGCGATGAGCGACTCGATCATTAGATCCAGCAGCGCCGCCTGCTGAGCTTCGGGCAGCGCGCCCTTGCTCCGGTAGCCGTCCAGGAAGAGGCGCATGCGGTGCTCGTCGAAGCAGGCCGGCCAATCGGCAGGCGCATCCGGCCCGCGCAGTATGGAGAACTGCAGCATGCCGTTGGCGACGTCGGTGGCGCGCGGCTGGCGGCGGACCGCGTCCAGGTCCAGCACGGCAGCCACCTTCGCGTGGTGGAAGAGCATGTTTCCGGGATGCCAGTCGCCGTGGATGATGGTCTGCGGCCAGTCCGCGTAGCCGCAGGCGTTAACCTGCCGGGCGGCGGCGTCGTATTGGCGGCGCAGCGTTGCGGCCAGATCGGTCAGCTCCGGCGGGGGCTTGCTCGCCGAATGGCGACGGGCGAGTGTCGCCGGTACGGCATCGAGACCATGGCGCACCGCCGGGGAGTCGTGGAACGAGCCGGTAGGCGGTTGCCAGTTGGTGTGGAAGGTCTGTACGGCCACGTGCCAGTCGTGGAGCGTGCGGCCGGCCTGGTCGGTTTCTTCCGGTGCGCCGCGGTAGCGGTGGCCCTCGACGTAGCCGAACAACTCGTACGTGCGGCCGGCCAGGCGCAGGACCGCATCGCGCTGCTCATGCGGGCGGATGAGCGGTGGCACCGGGAAGCCGCGCTGGGCGAGGTGGTCCAGCAGGGTGTGGGCGAAGGCGACGCGCGCCGGATCGTCGCGCCCGACCGCACGCCGCTTGAGCACGTAACGGCGCCCGCCGGCGGCCCGAATCAGCAGCTTGGCGGACGTTCGGGAGCCGCGCGGGAACTCCTTGACGCTCTCAATGACGCCAAGGTGGTAGTGGCTCAGGACGATCGCCAACTCGCCGGGTGTGAATTGCTCGCGTTGGGTCTTCATGCCATGAATGCGCGCCCAGTCTGAGGCGGCCCCGGAAGGATGATACGGCCTGGTCGGTTGTCCGGCCAAGGCGCGGGCCGGGCTGGCGGACGCGCTTGCAATTGACGCGGGGCGGTGGTCTTATGCACGCGCTTTGGCGATGTCGGCTGGCGCACGGATGTGACCATGGAGTTCAGCAACGCGACCGCGCTGGATGGCGAACAGCTCCAGGACTGGTTCCTCCGGTACACGGCGGCCTACCGACACGAGCGGCTGCGCGTGGCGGTGCGGTACAGTCGGGGTGTGGATTTCTCCGGCACGTGCTACTACCGCGAGGGGCGGATATTCGTGAATCTCGGCCGGCATGTGCGCTATCCGTACCGCCTGGGTACGAATATCGCTCGGGCGCGTTCGAATCGTTCGCACTGGTGGCGTGAGACGTACAATCTGACGGTGGCGAGCGCCTACGAGTTGGCGTTGTTCGTGTACCTGCACGAGTTGTATCACTATTTGGTGAAGCTGGCCGGCCGCAGCCCGCGTCAGAAGGAGTCGCGCTGCGACCGGTTCGCGGCGCGCGTGCTGGTGGATAAGTTTGGCTGCGCGGTGACGGACAGCCGGGGTCGCGCAGTCGAGCGCGACTCATGGGACTTCCAAGACCTGGATAGTCTTGTAGCAAAGGCGCGGCGCTGGCCGGTGCACGGGGTGGTCGGCGGGCGCACCCGGACGCATCAAGTGCCTGTTCGCATTTACGGGCTGGCGGAATCGCCGCGGCGTGACGGCCTGTTGTTTGACATATAAAGCAAGCTCGCGTCGGCCTTTCTGGATTTGGGGAGGCCGGCGATGTTGCGTGTTATTGCCCAGGGCATTGTCGGAATAGGGTTTTTCGCACAACATTGCGGAGCCGTTGTTCTGTTCAATGCCACCTACTGCTGCCGGCGGGTGTGGTCCGCCGATTGCAGGACAGCTCTGGGTACCTTGCTGAGCATGGGTGCCAAGGCTTGGTGCGGCATGCGGAGTCGCCGGCGGATGCACGAGATGGCTATCGCGGCAAGCCTGGTCGACTCGGTGCTGGCCGCTGCCCGGCGACACGACGCCATCAAGGTCGAATCGGTTGAGCTTGAGATCGGCGTGCTGCAGCTTGTGGTGCCGGAGGCCTTGGAGTTGGCGTTTACGGTCGCCTCGGCCGGGACGCTGGCGGACGGTGCGACGTTGAAGACGGTGGAGGTGCCGGCGGCGGCGCGGTGTCGGGCGTGTGATTGTCGGTACGAGCCGGCTATCAACGACTACGTCTGTCCGCAATGCGGTCAGGCGGATGCCGAGTTGGTGGCGGGCAACGAGATTGTGTTAAAGAATGTCGTTTGCCAGGTGAGTGACGGCGCAGCGAAGTGATGAAGGTCAAGGTGGTCGAGAGTGTATTGAAGGCGAACGACGCGCTGGCGCGTGAGAATCGCCGGCGCGTGGACGCCGCCGGCGTGCTTGTGCTCAATCTGATGAGCGCGCCGGGCAGCGGGAAGACCACGCTGCTGGAGCGGACGATCCCGGCGCTGGGGGCGGAGTATCCGGCGGGGGTGCTGGTGGGGGACTTGCAGACGACGCGTGACGCTGAGCGCCTGGGCGTTCTGGGGGTGCCGGCGATCCAGATCAACACGGGCAAGGGTTGTCATCTGGACGCGGCCCAGGTGGCGGCGGGGTTGGACAGCCTGGCGCTGGCGGGCATGGCGTTTCTGTTTATCGAGAATGTCGGCAACATGGTATGTCCGGCGGGATTCGACCTGGGTGAGCACCTGCGGGTGGCGTTGCTGAGCGTGCCGGAGGGCGACGACAAGGTCGCCAAGTATCCGACGCTGTTTCAGCCGGCCGATGTCGTATTGCTCACGAAGGTGGACTTGCTGGGCGTGCTCGATTATGACGGCGGGCGTGTTCGCGATGATTTGGCGAAGCTGAACACGCGGGCTCCGTTGATGGAGATGTCCGCCAAGACCGGTCAGGGTTTCGACCAGTGGCTGGCTTGGCTGCACCAGCGGTGGCGTGACCGGCACGCCGGGGCCGCGGGCGGCGGGCGGACGGCGGAGCAGGCCGGGTGCGCGTAGCTGAGACGAGGGCCAGTGCTGCGGCGGGCTGGCCGGAATGTGTTGGTGGAACTGCGGGCGTGGTCCGGCGGCCCGGCCGTGTGTGGCGGGTGCCGGCGGGCGGCGTACGCGGCGCGAATCGCCAGCGAGGTAACGCATGAGTGGAACACTGGAACTCGACATCAAGAGTATCTGCGAGAAGTATGGCAATGACCGGACGCGTCTGATGGACGTGGCGCGGGCGGTCCAGGAACAGTTCGGCTGCGTGAGTGGCGAGGCGATGGAGTTGATCGCGCGCGCCCTGCACACGCACCGCGTGGAGGTTGAGAGCCTCGTCACTTTCTACTCCTTCCTGTCGGAGGGGTACAAGGGCCGGGTGGTCGTGCGGCTCTGCAACGACATCATCGACGAGCTGGTCGGGGCCGCGGACGTTGAGCGGGCCTTCCGCGAGGAGTTGGGCGTCGAGGTGGGCCAGACCACTGGCGACGGGCGCATCACGCTGGAGCACGCGGCCTGCATCGGCATGTGCGACCAGGCGCCGGCGGCGCTGGTCAATGGCGTGGTGCTGACGGACCTCACGGGGGACCGCGCCCGGGACATCGCCCGCAAGCTCAAGGCCGGTGTGGCGCCCGAGCAGCTCATCACGAAGCTGGGCGACGGGAACAACGCCCACGAGCGGGTGCGGGCGGGCGTCAAGAACAACCTGCACCAGACCGGCCCGGTGATCTTCGCGGACTTGGTGCCGGGCGAGGCCATCAAGAAGGCCCTGGCGCTCAGTCCGGCGGAGGTCATCCGCGACGTGAAGACGGCCCGGTTGCGCGGTCGTGGTGGGGCCGGTTTCCCGACCGGCATGAAGTGGGAATTCACGCGGGCCGCCGGCGGCGACACGCGTTACGTCATCTGCAACGCCGATGAGGGCGAGCCGGGGACCTTCAAGGACCGGGTGATTCTCACCGAGCGGCCCGACCTGCTGTTCGAGGGCATGACGATCGCGGGCTACGCGGTCGGTGCGGCGCTCGGCCTGATCTACCTGCGGGCTGAGTATGCGTATCTGCTGGATTTCCTGAACCACACGCTTGAGCAGCGGCGCCGGCTGGGTCTGCTGGGCCGCAGCGTTTGCGGCAAGGAAGGGTTTGATTTCGACATTCGCATTCAGATGGGCGCCGGCGCGTACGTCTGCGGCGAAGAGACCGCGCTCATCAGCTCGTGCGAGGGGCTGCGCGGCGACCCGAAGAACCGCCCGCCGTTCCCAGCCCAGAAGGGCTACATGGGCGCCCCGACGGTGGTCAACAACGTCGAGACGCTGTGCTGCGTGGCCCGCATTCTGGAGAAGGGGCCGGGCTGGTTCGCCCAGCTCGGTTCGTCCGGCAGCGCGGGCACGAAGCTGTTGAGCATCTCCGGCGACTGCCGCCGGCCCGGCGTCTACGAGTTGCCGTTCGGCCTGCCGCTGCGGGAGCTGCTGAAGCTGGCGGGGGCCGAGGATGCGGCGGCCGTTCAGGTGGGCGGGGCCAGCGGCCAGATGGTGGGGCCGGCGGAGTACGGCCGCACGATTTGCTACGACGATCTGGCGACCGGCGGATCGATCATGGTATTCGGCCCGCAGCGTGACCTGCTCCACGTGGTCGAGAAGTTCCTGGAGTTCTTTGTTGAGGAGAGCTGCGGCTACTGCACGCCCTGCCGGGCAGGTAACGTGCTGCTGCTTGAGCGGATCCGCCGGCTGCGGGCCGGCCAGGGTGAGCCGGCCGACCTCGATTACCTGCTGGACCTGGGCGAGACCATCAAGGTCGCCAGTCGTTGCGGCCTGGGTCAGACCTCGCCGAATCCGGTGCTGAGCACACTGAAGAATTTTCGCTCCGTCTACGACACGGCGGTCAAGGAAGCGCCGGACGGCTGCCAGCCGTCGTTCAACATCCACGCGGCGCTGGCCGTGGCGGAAACGATAGCGGGACGCAAGTCCGTGCACTTTGAAGCGTAGAGAAGGGAAGCTACATGAGCCAGACGATAACCTTCATGATTGACGGAGTCGAGGTTCAGGGCACGCCCGGCCAGACCATTCTCGAGGCGGCCGAGCGGGCGCGGATCTACATTCCGCGGTTGTGTCATCACAAGGACCTCGCGCCCTTTGGGTCGTGCCGGGTGTGTACGGTGCTGGTCAACGGGCGCCCGCAGGCGGCCTGCACGCAGCCGATCGCGCCGGGCATGGTCGTACAGAACAACACTGAGAAGGTGCAGCGCTACCGCACGAACCTGATCGAGATGCTGTTCGTCGAGGGCAACCACTTCTGCATGTTCTGCGAAAAGAGCGGCAACTGTGAGCTGCAGGCCCTGGCGTACCGCTTCGGGATCGCGGCGCCGAAGTACCCGTACCTGTGGCAACAGCGGGACGTGGACGCCTCGCACCCGGACATCTTCATCGACCGCAATCGCTGCATCCTGTGTGCGCGCTGCGTGCGGGCCTCGCGCGACTTGGACGGCAAGAACGTGTTCCAGTTCGTGGGGCGCGGCCCGCACAAGCGCATCGCCGTTAACGCCGAGGCGCGCCTGGCCGACACCAACGCGGACGTGACCGACAGGGCGGTGGACGTGTGTCCCGTCGGCGCCATCCTGAAGAAGCGTGTGGGCTACGCGGTGCCGATCGGCCAACGTGAGTATGACCACCAGCCCATCGGATCGGACATCGAGGCCGGGCAAGCGGCCGCGAGCAAGTAGAGGTGACAAACGCCATGGCAAAACCAAAAGTCGCAACAACGTCGCTGGCCGGCTGTTTCGGCTGTCACATGTCGCTGCTGGACATTGACGAGCGCATTCTCAAGCTGGTGGAACTGGTCGACTTCGACAAATCGCCGATCGACGACATCAAGGAGTTCACCGGCCGCTGTGCCGTGGGCCTGATCGAGGGCGGTTGCTGCAACGAGGAGAACGTGCGCGTGCTCCAGGACTTCCGGGCGCACTGCGATATACTCATCTCGGTCGGGGACTGTGCCATCATGGGCGGCATCCCGGCCATGCGCAACACGATCCCGCTGGCGGAGTGCTACGACGAGGCCTACCTGAACGGCCCCAGCGTGCACAATCCGACCGGCCGGATTCCCAATGATGATGAGTTGCCGCTCCTGCTCGACAAGGTCTATCCGTGCCACGAGGTGGTCAAGATCGACTACCACCTGCCGGGCTGCCCGCCGCCGGCGGACACGCTCTGGGAGGCGCTGGTGGCCCTGTTGAGTGACAAGCCCGTGGCGTTGCCTTACGAACTGGTGAAGTACGATTAGCCGACACCCGCAGCACCGGGCCGGTCGCCCGGTGTCGGAGGTTTAGAACGTGGTAGCGACAACGATGAAGAACGGCCTGAAGCGCGTGATCATCGAACCCGTCACGCGCGTCGAGGGCCACGGCAAGGTTTCGATTCTGCTGGACCAGCAGAACAAGGTGCAGCAGGCGCGGCTGCACATTGTGGAGTTCCGCGGTTTTGAGCGCTTCATTCAGGGCCGTCCGTACTGGGAAGTGCCGGTGCTGGTGCAGCGCCTGTGCGGCATCTGCCCCGTCAGTCACCACCTGGCGGCGGCCAAGGCGATGGACCGCATCGTCGGCGGCGAGAAGCTCACGCCGCCGGCCGAGAAGGTGCGGCGGCTGATGCACTACGGGCAGATGTTCCAGTCGCATGCCTTGCACTTCTTCCACCTGGTCTCGCCCGACCTGCTGTTCGGCTTCGACGCCGACCCGGCCATTCGCAACGTCATCGGCGTGGCCGCTAAGTACCCGGACCTGGCGGTTCAGGGCGTCATGATGCGCAAGTACGGCCAGGAGGTCATTCGCATCACGGCCGGCAAGAAGATCCACGGCACCGGCGCGATCCCCGGCGGCGTCAACAAGAACGTCTCCATCGAGGAACGCGACTTCCTGCTGAAGGATCTGGACCAGATGGTCGACTGGTCGCGCGCGGCGCTCAAGCTCGTCAAGGACTACACGACCGAGCACCTGGAGAAGCTGGCCCCCTTCGGCTCGTTCGACTCCAGCCACCTGTCGCTGGTGCGCGCCGACGGCGCCATGGACCTGTACCACGGCAACCTGCGTGCGATCGACTTCCAGGGCAAGAAGATCTTCGACCAGGTCGATTACCAGCAGTATCTCGACTACATCCAGGAGGAGGTACGGCCCTGGTCTTACATGAAGTTCCCGTTCATCAAGTCGCTCGGGCCCGAGACCGGCTGGTACCGCGTCGGCCCGTTGGCGCGCGTGAACGCCTGCGACTTCATCGATACGCCCGAGGCCGAGGCGGCCCGCCAGGAGTTCATGGCCCTTACCAAGGGCAAGCCCAACAACATCTCGATGGCCTATCACTGGACACGCATCATCGAGCTGCTGCACTCCATCGAGAAGATCAAGGATCTGCTGCACGACCAGGATTTGCAGGGCACGGACCTGGTCGTCAAGGGCCCGCGGCGCAGCGAGGCCGTGGGGCTGATCGAGGCCCCGCGCGGCACGCTGTTCCACCACTACAAGGTCAACGATCAGGACCAGGTGGTCATGGCCAACCTGATCGTCTCGACGACCAACAACAATGAGCCGATGAACCGGGCCGTGCAGCGCGTCTGCGCCGATCATCTCAGCGGCCACGAGATCACCGAAGGCCTGTTGAACCACGTGGAGGTGGCCATTCGGGCGTATGATCCGTGCCTGTCCTGCGCGACGCACGCGCTGGGCCGGATGCCGCTGGTGGTTGAACTGTATGATCACGCCGGCCAGTTGCTTGATCGACGCGCCCGCGGGACGTGCTAGTCCGCCCGCTTCGCCCGGCCGCGAGTTGGGCCGGCAGAGGAATGAGATGACCGATAGCGCCGCCCGGATTCTGCTGATCGGCTACGGCAACCCCGGCCGGCGCGATGATGGTCTGGGGCCGCAACTGGCGGCTGAGTTCGAGGCGCTGGCGTTGCCGGGCGTGGCGGTTGACGCCGATTACCAGTTGACGGTCGAGGACGCGGCCGCCCTGGCGGAGCACGAGGTGGTGATCTTCGCGGACGCGGCCGTGGCCGGCAGTACGCCGTTCTACTTCCACCGGCTTGAGCCGCAGGACGGCGTTACTTTCAGCACGCACAGCATCACGCCGGCGGCCGTGCTGGGCCTGGCGCGCGACCTGTTCGGCGCGCGGCCGGCCGCGTACGTGTTGGGTATTCGTGGGTACGAGTTTGACGAGTTTGGCGAGACCTTGTCCGCGGGCGCGCGCGCCAATCTGGCGGCGGCGGTGCAGTTTCTGCAACAGGCGCTCGTGACGGGCTCTTTCACGGAGTTTGGCTGCGGCCCGGCCGAGACCCCGGCCGACCGCACCCGCGGCAATGGGGATACATGACATGCAGGATGGCAAGCACGTAATTCTCTGTATCGACGACGACGACGACATCCTCTTCGCGCTGCGCATGGTGCTGGAGAACAATGGGTACCACATGGTTGAGGCGCGCAGCGCCGAGGCCGGCCTGCGCGCCTACAAGGCCCAGCGCCCCGACCTCATCATCGTTGACCTGATGATGGAGGAGGTCGACGCCGGCACGGCCTTCGTCCGGGAGATCAAGGCGCTCGGCGGCCCGCCGCCTATTTACATGCTCAGCTCGGTCGGCGACAACCTGAACCTCAGCGCTGACTACTCGGAGCTTGGGTTGAGCGGCGTGTTTCAGAAGCCCATTGACAACGAGACGCTGCTGACGATCTTGCGGTCGAAGCTCAAGGGCTAGCGGCCGGTTGACCGGATAGGCCGGTTTGGGCGGGGTGGCTGATTCCGTGCGCGCCGCCGGATCGGGCGCTCGGAGCAGGGAGGCCGGCTGTCGTTTGCCCGCAGCACGCCGGCCCGGCCAGTCCGCCGACCGAGCCGGGCCGCGACACGCAGTATATGGTGCGGGCACTACAGCAGGCCGCGCGGCGCGCTAGCTCTTGCCTCGCACGCCTTCCGGCAGGGAACACCGCCGGCGAGCAGGTGTTACCGGCCGGACGTTTCCAGCAATTGGCGACACGCGTGCAGCGTCAACTGGCGGTAGGCGCCCTCATTCACCTTGAACAGCGGCTCGCCGGGCAACACATCGTCCTGATTCGCCAGACGCGTGCGCATCGCCGGCGACAACTGCGCCAGGCCATCCCGCGCCTCTTCCAGCGTGTACAGGCTGTTCGTGTGCCCCAGCGTGAGCACGGCCCAGCGCACTTCTTCGGGCAACCGGGCAATCTGCTGCTTAAGCTGCGCGGTGGCGGGCGCATCGCCCTGGGCGCGGCGCAGCCGCACGATCCACGGGTGCACCAGGTGGGCCGGATCGCTTACGTCACCAAAGAGCCGCTCGAAGCGGCGGGCGGACCCGTCGACGTCGACGCCGAACCAGTGCAGGTAGATGGAGCTGAGGTAGTCGCCGACGGTCTGGGGGAGCACGTCGTAGTTGCCGACGTCGGCCACCGGGGCTGCGTACGGCAAGGTCTGCTCATTATCCTGGAGCAAGGGCGCCAGCTTGAGCAACAGGGCGATGTCGCCCTGCCGATCGGCAATGAACAGGCCGATGCCGCGTTGGCGGGCATCGCCCTGGCGAATGAGCTGGTCGCGGTCGCGCGCCGGCAGGTTCACGAGCTGCTCCAGGGCGGCACGGGCCTGGGGCTCGACGAGGAACCACTGATTCGCCCGCGGCAGCACATTGATCTCGGCGCTAATCGCCCGCGGGTCGGCCGGCTGGGCGACTGCCACTACCACGGCCCAGGTCGCCACCAACAGGGCGCTACAGCGCATGATTCTGTGAGTCTGGTTCACCTATGCAACTCCTATTGGTCGAAGTAACACTCGCGGATCTGGGCTGAGTCCTGCCGCACGCCGGCGCGGGAGGATGTCGCCTTGCCCTGGTAGCCGGCGATGGCACCCGTTTCCCACGTCATGGTGGCTTCGGCGGTCGTACCGGTAAACGGGCCGGCGCCGTAGGACGGATCGTAGTACTTGTCGTTGATCTTCACGATGAAATGCCGGGCGAACCAACTGGCCGGGTTGGGGTTGTCCTGACCCGGGAGTCCCGGAGCGTCAACCACGGTCGGGTCGCTCCAGGACGAATAGTAGCCGCACGGATCATTGAACTTGAACGGATAAGCGGCGCAGCCACTGGAGCTGCCCGGCAGGAAGTTGTAGTTCTTGACGATGAAGCTGGACGGGGGTTGCGCGGGGCTCCCGCAATCGACTGGCAGGGTCCCGTCGGTGCGCGGCTGCGCCGTGATGAACTGCGAACTGCCGATGCCTTGGACGCGGAAGCACTCCATCAGCAGAGTGGCCCAACCACCGCACTGCGAGGTCGTGTAGTAAACTAGTTGTGCAGCCGTGTAGTACGTGCAATAGCTCGCGCACAGCACGCCGCGGTAGTAGCCCAGTCGTTCACCGTGCGCGTTCCAGACCTCCAGGTCGGCGAATTCCTCCCAGATCGCGTCGATGACATCCTGCTGCGCCGCCGTGCCTTGCGCCGCCTTGGTACTGATGTCGAAGTAGCTCTCCAGCTTCTGGCCCAGCGGCTCGTCATACGTCACGTAGATCTCGTGATGACTGGTTCCAGCCGGCTGGTAGGTCGCGCCGTTCAGTGCCACTTCCCAGGCAATCGGGAACGCTTCGTAGTAGGTGACCTCGTTGGGCAGCGGCGTCGCGGACGTCATCGTGCCGCTGACAATGAGCGTTGCGCCGGAGGTGTAGGCGGTGCCCAGGAACTCGATTCCCTCGGGCCCGCTGCCGCGCACCGGCACGTCCGTCAGGCCCAGGTCGCCCGGGTCCGTGCCGAAACGCACGCCCGTGAGTGTAATGGCCGTGTCGCGCACGAAGGCCACCGGAAACTGGTGGTCCCCCGTGTCGCTGGTGTCGCCGTTCAGATTGTTATCGAGGTAGTGCGGCGTGCTGTAGGAACTACACGAGCCGCTGGGACAGTCGATTCTGACGGCGCAGAAACCGGCCCCCGTAAACGTCACCTGCTTGATCTGCACATCGGCGATGTAGCCGTATTCGACCTGTAGGACGGCGAAGTCCGTCAGATCGACATCCAGATCGCCGTCAAAATCGTACAGGATGGCGCAGTCCTCGCCGGCGGGGACGTCCGGGCCGGCGTAGCAGTAGAAGAAGTCCTCGACGTCGGCCACATCGAGGATGCCCCCGCCCGCGTCGCCAATGTTCGTGCCCAAGGCCAGCCCGGCCACCAGGACCAGGCCCGCCAGCCAGGCCGCATGGAAGGGAGACTTCATCAGATCCTCTCCTGACTCGTGCGCTTCCGGGTTCGTCACGGCCGCAACAGGCAACCGCGGACCAGATCCAGTATATCCCTTGAGACCGCGAATCCAAAACTCACGCAATTTTCCACATTCCAGGACGCTGCGCTGGCGAGGCTCATGTTGCCGCGCCATCGCTAAACCGTGTATTTGGCCAACCTTGCGCACGGTGTGCGGCTGGAACGTCCGCGGGGCCCGATGGGGTCGGATAGCTGCGGCGAAGGCGTCGCCGCGCGCATGTCGCGCTCATCTGATGAAGCACCTTGTACTGGTGAGCCGGCCTGCTCACGAGCACACGGGCAGTTCCCGGGCTTGGCCCAGGCTGAATGCCTTCGTAGAATCTCGTCGATGTTCGCCCGGCTGCACAGCATGGCTCTCGTAGGCATCGAGGCAGTGCCCTGCGAAATCGAGGTTGATGTGACGGGGCGGGGCTTTGGTACGCCGACGCTCGTCGGCCTGCCGGACGCGGCGGTCAAGGAGAGCATCGATCGGATCCGCAGCGCCTTGCACAACTCGGGCTTCACGCTCCCCAAGACCCGCACCACCGTCAACCTGGCACCCGCCGACATCAAGAAGGAAGGCCCCGCTTTCGACCTGCCCATCGCCCTCGGCATGCTGCTCGGCGACGACCAGTTGCGCAGCGACGGCCTGGACGAATACCTCATCGCCGGCGAGCTGGCCCTAGATGGGCGCGTCCGGCCGATCAAGGGGGCGCTCTCGCTGGCCATGCTGGCCCGTGAACGCGGGGTTCGCGGCGTCATTGTGCCGCGTGAGAATGCGGAGGAGGCCGGCGTCGTGGACGACGTGGAGGCCTACGGCGTCAACTCACTGAGCGATGCCGTCGCGCTTCTGACGGGCGAGCTGCCGCTCGAACCGACGGTCGTGGACATCGACGCGCTGTTCGCGCGGGCGGCCCGTTACGACGTTGATTTCTCCGACGTGCGCGGACAGGAGCACGTCAAGCGTGCGCTGCTCATCTCCGCCGCCGGCCGGCACAACGTCCTGATGATCGGGCCGCCGGGAACCGGCAAGACCATGCTCGCCAAGCGCCTGCCCACCGTCCTGCCACCCCTGACATTGCAGGAATCCCTTGAGACCACGCGGATCTACTCCGCCTCCGGCCGCCTGCCACACCAGACCAGCCTGCTGGCCACGCGCCCCGTTCGGCAGCCGCACCACTCGATCAGCATTCCCGCCCTGGTCGGCGGCGGGGCGGTCCCCTCGGCCGGCGAAGTCTCCGCCGCCCATCACGGCGTGCTCTTCCTCGACGAGTTACCCGAGTTCACCCGCAGCGTCCTCGAGTCGCTTCGGCAGGTCATGGAGGACGGCCACGTCACCATCGCCCGCGCCCACAGCGCTGTCTGTTTCCCGGCGGATTTCCTGCTGGTCGCGGCCATGAACCCGTGCCCGTGCGGCTACTTCACCGATCCGCGCCGGCCGTGCAAATGCTCGGCCCCGCAGATCGATCGCTACCTGGCGCGCATCAGCGGCCCGCTGCTCGAACGCATCGATATTCACATCGAAGTCCCCGCCGTCCCGGTCGCCGCCCTGCGCGACATGCAGCCCGGCACCGACAGCGCCACGATGCGCGCGCAGGTCGGGCAGGCCTTGGCGGTCCAACGCGAGCGTTTCGCCGACGGCAAGACCACCAACGGCCGGATGACCCCCCGCCTGCTGCGCAAGCATGCCCCGCTGGACAAGGAGGGCGAACGCATCCTGCGGCAGGCCGTCAGCGAGCTGGGCCTGAGCGCCCGGGCCCACGACAAGGTTTTGCGCGTCGCCCGCACCATCGCCGACCTGGCCGGCGAAGCCGACATCAGCGCCACCCACCTGTCTGAGGCCATCCAATATCGCCGACTGGATCGCAGCCTGTAACCCCCACCGCGCCTGACGCTCTGCGGAGAGACGCTGACGCCGACTACGGCTGCGGCGCGGGCTCGTCTGCCTCGCCTCGGCGGTAGCGCTCGATGCGCTGCCGCAACTTTGCCGCCACCGGTTCCTGTCCGGCCGCCTCCACCAGCACCAAGGCCTGCTCCGACGCCCAGATGGCCTCCTCGAACCGCCCGGCGGCCGCCAACGCGAGCCCCAGAACAGCCAGGGGCTCGGCCGCCTGCCGGTCGGTCAGGCGACACGCCTGGTCGGCCAGATCGACGGCGCGGGCGGCAGCGCGTAACGGCGGCTCCGCCGTCGCCAACGCGGCCGCCAGGTCGCACAGCATGCGCACATCCGTCGGCCGCAGCTCCACGCCACGCGACAAATGCACCAGCGCCTCTGCCACCTGCCCTTCGGCGTACAAAAGCTGCCCCAGCCGCTGGTGCGCCTCGGCATCGCCCGGCATCAACTCCACAGCGCGCCCCAGGTGAACCAACGCCGGCGGGATCATGCCCTGCGAAGCGAAGGCGTCGCCCAGGCAATAATGGGCCGCCGCGTCGGCCGGATCACGCTCCACCGCCTCCGTCAGCCGACGGATGCCCTCCGTTACGCGCCCTCGGCTACACAGCAGCGCCCCCAGGATCCGATGCGCCGCCGCCAGATCCGGCTTGTACTCCACCGCCTTGGTCAGATGCACGATGGCTGCGTCGATGTCGCGCTGCCGAAACCGGAACATCCCCAGGTTGTAATGCGCGCTGCCGTTCCGCGGATCCAGCCGCAGCCCCTCCTGCAAATGCGGCACCCCTTCGCCGAACTTGCCCTGCGTTACCAGCAGGCCGCCCAGGTTGCTGTGCGCAACCGCATTCTCGGGGTTCAGCGCGATGGCCTGGCGGTAGCGTGGGATGGCGCCCTCCGCATCGTCCCGGGCGGCAATGAACGCGTCGCCCGCACGCACATACGAGAAATCGTCCAAGAAGCGCTCGCGAATCTGCGCTATGGCCGTGCTCCCGGCATTCACGAACTCCGGGATGTTCGCCGCCCGATCCGGATTCGTCATATGCTCCAGCACCACCGGCGGACTGCTCTCCCCATCATCATTGATATGCGTCAGGAATAACTGCGTGTACGGCGAATTCTGCTTCGACGAGAACACCAACCACTTCCCGTTCGGCGACCAACTGTGCCACGAGTTCATCCGCCCCGTGTTGCAGCTTAGCCGCCGCGCCTCGCCCCCCTCCGCCGGCATGATGTACAACTCGCTGTCCGGCTGCAGCAGCATGAAGCTGCGCGCCCGGCAAAAGACAATCCAGCGGCCGTCTGGCGAGTACTTCGCGAAGTAGTTGCTCAGTCCGTTGTGCGAGGCCCCCGGCAACGGCTCGGCAATCCCGCCGCGGCCCTCGTTAAACGGCACGCGGTACAGATCGAACAGGAACGTCTGGCTCCCGTCCAGAAACTCCGCACACTCCTCCGCCGTCAGCAAGACCTCGCCGTGATCCATTTTCAGGTGATACGCCCGGCTGCGTGCGAAGACGATGTACTGGCTGTCGGGGCTCCAGCTTGGATTACTCTGCACGTATTCCGGATCGTCCGCCCCCGGCAGCGCCCAGTACTCACCCGTCTGCCGGTCGTACACCGCCAGAATCCCGCGGATCGGGAAGAAAAGCTGCGAAAACGCCAATTCCGGCGTCGGCACAAACACCGAACGATCTTTCACCGTGCTGACCACATAGCGCCCGTCCGGCGAAACCTGGGAGAGCAGCCCGAACGTCAGTTGCCCGTCCTCACGCCGGTAGTCGCTCCACGTGATGATGTTGTCCGGCGCGAGCACGATGTCTTCCTGCACCGCCGCCAGCGCGTATGACCCCTTGTCATTCGCATAATCAACGTCCATCCCGAAAGTCGTCCCGTCCGCCGAGAACGAGTGACAGTTGCCGCAGACCGGCAGCCCTTCCAGCACCACCGGCGGCGGCTGCGCCGACGAAACGGGACCATAGCGCCAACGGATCAACGACGGATCCTTCACCGCCTCGATAAACGGCAGATTCACCTCGCGATAGAACAGCGGCGCCCCAACCTCGTACTGCGACGTCTTGAATGACACGCCGCCGCTGCACAGCACCGCGCCGCCCGCCCCACGCCCCACCCCCAGAATCGTCACGCGCGCCTCACGCTCCCTGGAGCGCTCCTTGATCGACTCCCATTCATCCGGCCGCGGCGCCCACGTCGGCCGCTCGCAAACCGCCCGCACAAGCTCCTCGCCGTCCGCGAAGTCAATCTGCACCAACCACCGATCCGCCCCACTGCCCGCATCCGCCCATCTGAACGTTGGCGCCGCCAACTCCGGCGGGAATATCGTCTGATCCAGCGGATAGCTGATCGTCACGCCGCCCGGCGCGGCACTCGCGTCGAAGCCGGCCAGAATCTGCGAGGCGACGTCCGGTACATCAGTCCGATAATGCCAAACCAGACCCACGCCCGCAAACGCCGCACCCACGCCTGCCAGCACACCGACAAACCAATTAGCCATGTTTCTCCAAAGGGCTTATCGCTGCCATCCGGCGGCCAAGCCACCCCCGCCGGCAATCGGGTTCGCACTCGCACGGCAAGGCCGAACCAAGCCGCAAACCCGGCCCCGCCGGCCACAGGATTCTCGCCCGCAGGCCACAGCCGAGCCGCGCAGGCCGCCGTTCGAGCCCGCCCGGCATGGTCGCATCCGCCAAGTCCGCCCGCCGGGGACAAGGCAGCCACGCGTCAGCATACCGAATCCACCCAGCAGACGAAAGGCGAACCGCCGCCCCCCGCAGCACCATGCGAACCGCCCCGCGACCATCCGAACCGAGCCGCGCTTGTGAAGAAGGGGTGCCTTTGATTATCCCCCGCCCCCCAACCACGCCGCGGGCCGCCAAGCTAGCCGCCGAAGCGTATCGCCGGATCGGTATGGAGCCGGACTTCCAGTTCATCCGCGGCGGCACCGATGGCTCGCGTCTGAGCGAGATGGGCCTGCCGACGCCGAACCTGTCGACCGGCATGCACAACTTCCACGGCGAGCTTGAGTTCGCCTGCCTGGAGCAGATGGAGACCTCGGTGAAGGTGCTGACCGAGTTGGCGCAGCTCTGGGGGCAGGAGAAGTAGGGCGCCGATCGGCGATTGCCGCCATCTGGCTGACCAGG
>Ga0334888_1000661_pt1 | contig 52858 bp, 37 predicted proteins | sample GraSluR1_MG_FD_207227 | JGI IMG/M metagenome (GOLD analysis project Ga0334888, IMG submission 207227) | Sludge microbial communities from methane-producing bioreactor in Wageningen University, Netherlands - Granular Sludge_3_08-R1 | ecosystem: Engineered > Bioreactor > Anaerobic > Unclassified ...
TGTATCGGTTGTAACTCACTATTGATCTGGAATAAATTGTTAATTTTTAGATTTCTAATAATGTTGTCAAAATATTATTAATTGAGTTGCAATTATAACATTCATTAGGAGTTTCTGCCAAGAGGAAATGAAAGATGGTTATTTTCTACCTTGCCTCACAAACTTCAACCCATTGTTTGATTTTTTTGGCTATTTTCTCTAACTCTTGCTGTGAATAACTTTTATTTTTCATTAAAGCTGGATCAACTAACTTAGAAGGAATGAATTTTTGCAAATAATATTTTTGAGCTCCCTGAATAGTTTGACCAATTTTAATTAGGTCCTGGCTACTGATCAAGGATTTAACGATGGTGGTACGAAATTCATGTTCAATGCCAGAGTCAATTATGAGCCGAATGCTTTTTTTAATATCAGCCACTGCAACCGGTTGGTCTACAATTTGGCTATATTTTTCCAGAGGGGCTTTGATATCCATGGCCAGATAATTCACGCAATTGAGTTTGATGGCCTTGGCTAATATCGCTGGCTTGGTGCCATTGGTGTCTAGCTTAACCAGAAAACCCATGTTTTTTATTTTTTGCATCACTGGGATTAAGTCTTGATGCAGGGTTGGCTCTCCCCCGGTGATGCAGATAGCCTCAAGCTTATTTTTTCTTTTTTTAAGAAATTGATAAACAGTGGTCAGGGCGATGGTGGGACCGAATTGGTCTGGCAAGACTAATTCTGGATTGTGACAATAGCGACAATGGAAATTACAGCCTTGAGTAAAGATGGTGGCACAAGTTTTTCCTGGATAATCGATTAAAGAAAACTTTTGCAAACCTCCAATTATCATATTTAGGAAGGTTTGTTAATATTTTTGTTAATATTTTTAGAGTTTTGTTTATAGTTTTGGCGCAGATCAAACTCAGCTTGTTTACCCTCATTCCATTGGTTAATTGGTCGCAGATACCCCACGATTCTAGAATAAACCTCACAGGCACTAGCGCATTGATCACACACCTCAACTTCACCTGGTAAATAGCCATGATTAGGACAAACGCTAAAGGTCGGGCTGATGGTAAAGTATGGCAAGTGATAGTTTTCGCAGATCTTTTTTACCAAGTTTTTTACCGCTTGGCCGTCCTCCACCCTCTCGCCTAAAAACAGGTGTACTACAGTACCGCCGGTGTATTTGGTTTGTAGATTGTCCTGCAAGTCCAACATCTCGAAAATATCATTAGTAAAGTTGACTGGCAGGTGGGTAGAGTTAGTATAAAAGGGAGATTCAACCTCTTTACCTTTCCCATTAGCAAAAATAGTATCTTTATACCTCTTTTGGTCAAGAAGGGCCAGCCGATAAGTAGTACCCTCAGCCGGAGTGGCTTCAAGATTATAGTTATTGCCAGTTTCGGCCTGAAACTCAGCCAATTGCCGGCGAATAAACTCCAGCACTTCTTCAGCAAACTGACCACCTTTCATAGTGGTTATACTGGTGTTATACAAATTTTCGATGGCCTCGTTCATCCCCACAATACCAATGGTGGAGAAATGATTTTTCCAGAAAACGCCATCGCGTTGTTTAATGTTTCTCAAGTAGAATTTAGTATATGGATAAAGGTTGTTTTGGGTGAAATTTTCCAGAATTTTTCTTTTGATTTCTAGGCTATCTTTGGCTAATCTTGTTAGACTTTTTAATCTTTGGAAAAAATCTTTTTTGTTATTTGCTAAATAACCTAGGCTTGGTAAGTTTAGAGTTACTACACCAATAGAGCCAGTTAAAGGATTGGCGCCGAACAACCCTCCACCACGTTTTTCTAAAGGCTTTTGCAACTGCCGGTTATCAATTCGCAGGCGACAACACATAGATCGGGCATCTTCAGGATCCATGTCAGAGTTAATAAAGTTGGAGAAATAAGGCAGGCCGTACTTGCCTGTTACCTGCCATAGTAAGTCATTGTTTTTAGCTTCCCAATCAAACTCTTTTGTAATATTAAAAGTGGGAATAGGGAAGGTAAAAACTCGCCCATTAGCATCGCCTTCAGCCATAATTTCCAGAAAAGCCTGATTGAAAATATCCATCTCTTTTTGAAATTCCTGATAGGTTTCTTTTTGTGATTGACCGCCAATGATTACCGGTTGTTTAGCGTAAAACTTAGGCACTTTTAAATCCAAGGTAATGTTGGTAAAAGGCGTTTGGAAACCCACCCTTGTAGGAACGTTGACATTAAACATAAACTCCTGCAGGGCTTGTTTAACCTCAGGGTATTGTAATTTATCATAACGAATGAAGGGCGCTAGTAAGGTGTCAAAATTGCTAAAAGCTTGGGCTCCGGCAGCCTCTCCCTGCAAAGTATAAAAAAAGTTGACCACTTGCCCTAAGGCAGCTCTGAAATGTTTGGGCGGCTTGCTGGAAACTTTACCCGACACCCCGGTAAAACCCTGCATCAGCAAATCTAAAAGATCCCAACCAACGCAGTAAACTGACAAACTACTTAAGTCGTGAATATGAAAGTCTCCTTGTAGATGAGCCTTTCTAATTTCAGGTGGATAAATTTTGTTAAGCCAATATTTTTTTGTAATTTCACTGGCAATGTAGTTATTTAAACCCTGCAAGGAGTAAGTCATGTTGCTGTTTTCTTTAACAAGCCAATCAGTTTTGTTTAGATATTTGTCAATTAAGCCATTATTAATTGAATCTACAATTTCACGAATTTTTTTATGCTGATCACGATATAAAATATAGCTTTTAGCTGTTTTTTTATAACGAGAGTGAAGTAAAACATCTTCTACTATGTCTTGAATTTGCTCAACAGTGGGGATTTCTTGTTTGATCTTTTTTTTAGCTTGAGCCAGAACGGTTTTAGTTAACCTTTCTGCTTCTTTAGCATCGAATTCCCCAGCGGCTTTGCCTGCTTTGGTGATAGCTTTGAGAATTTTGTTTTGTTCGAAGGCAACAGTTTGACCATTGCGTTTTTTTATTTGTGAAAACATTTTCTTTCTTTATTCTAAGGCTTAATTTTTTGGTTAAAAAAACTTGGTCAGCGCCAAGTTTATCAAAATAATATTTGAAGGCTTAACGCGAGCCAGACATAAGTTCCGGTGAAGAACCTAAGCACGAGATCGGACTCTACCGTTGCGCGACAGTGAAGGAATTTCACCTTACTTCATCGTGCTTTATAAATTTATGCTAGCACAATTTTTAATGTTTTAGCAAGCAGAAAATTTTTATGTTTAATCACTAATACAATTTTGGGGAAAAGAAAAAAAATGTGGGCAGTACTGGACTCGAACCAGTGACCTTTACGATGTCAACGTAACGCTCTAACCAGCTGAGCTAACTGCCCGAAGTGCGGATTAGTATATTATAAAGTAGGCATTCCTGCCAGTATTATTTTGGAAATTTTCAATTACTATCTTCAAAAAGATACTCTGTCTAAACCCACCCTACTTATGCGCCATAGGCACTGCTTCTTTCATGATGAAAGACATCGTGCGCAGCTTTAGCCTCATTGCTATTAAAATCTAGGCCAGTTGAAAATCTGCTGGCTCTTTTTCTTTGTTTGGCTTTGGCTTGCCTGGCCCAAGTGCGGGCACTACTAACTCTTTGACGCAGCATCATAATTAACTCTTTAAGTTTGGCAAAAAAGTTATCGTGATAGATAGCTCCAACGCCTGTAGCCACCACTTCTTGGGTTAAGGTGATATCCACTTCTTGGTAAAATTTGGATAACTCTTCAGCTAATTTTTTTAGCTCTATCCTTACTTCATTAATCCTGGCATTATCACGTTCTTTGATTCTTTGGTAATCGACTGTTTCTAGTGGATTTATTTCTTGGTGCCGCTTCCTTCGCATTTGTTCATACTTCACTTTTTCAGCCTGTGTTTTTCCTAATTTGTCAAAATTTAACAACTCTTTGTCAGAATCAGTGTCTACATGACCAGATTTTTTATTTTGACTGGCATCAAAAATTGAAGTAGGACTAGAAACATTATCGAATTTATCGGATGAAGAGAAATCCTCTTGTCCGGCTTGTTTTTCAATTTCAGCTAAAGCCCTGGCAAATGGGTTATGCGAGGATTGATGGGCAGTCCTTTTAGTAGAGGCCTGGCTTGATTTTGATGAACTCATTTTATTCCTATAATATATATTATAGGTTTTAGAATTAGTTTCGTCAATCTTATTTGATAGTTTTTTTAATTAACTACCAGGCAGGGTTTTTTTTATAACTAATCTAGTTTATTTATTGGTTTCTTACTTGATGTTTTAATCTAGATCGCTTTAAAGAACTACATGTTTAATAAATACTGTATCACTTTTTGTTTGGCAATAGTAGCTTTTAGATATTGTTGATACGCCTTATCTTGTTTAATTTTTTCACGAACTCCTTTGTCCTCTATTGCCTTTATTCGCTCTTCTACCTCTTTTGGCTCAACAGTAATTTTTTCTTCTTCAGCAATGGCATTAAGAATGAACTCAACTTGCAGCTGATTTAAGCTTGAATATGCCATTTGCATGGTTAGCTGATCTTGGGTCATATTTCTAGCTTTTAGAAAATCTTCCATTTTAATGTTCATGTCTTTTAGCTTGTGTGTCAGATTATGCATTTCTTGTCTAGTATTTTGCTTGATGAGTAGTTCTGGAATAGCAGGTTTCAGTTTTGCAACTAGTTGGCTGAAAACTGTTTGAACAACAGTATCATCTTGCTGTTGTTTGGTTAGTGGCTGAATTTTTTGTTTAGTTGAGTCATCAGTCTTTTTAGCTTTTGATTGTACAGCCTTTTTTTCTGTTTTACTTTTTTTGGATTGTTGCTGGGCCTTTTTATTATGTTCGTCAATATTTTTTTGTGCCTTTTTCTTAGCTTCAGCAACAATTTTTTTATAACCATCTAGTTTAATTTCAGGTTTACTGGCCGTGATTGCTTTGATTGTCCAATCATTTTCTCTGTTAGTGCTGATGATTTGGAATTCAGGGTCTGCAATCGGGTTGATATTTCTTTTTTTTATTTGCTCGCGGTAAGCTTCAGGAATTAGCTGTTGTAAAACACGATTAATTATTTTTTCAGTTCCGATTTCTTTTTCAGCTAAATTCAGTGGAGCTTTACCTTTGCGAAAACCTTTGAGTTTTATATTTACCGCAAGCTGTTTAATTTTCTGTTCATACACAGGTTTAATTTTTTGCCAGGGGAAAGTGAGTTCAAAAGAATCATTTTTTGCAATCATTTTAAGTACATCGTCTTCTCGTTTTTTAGCTGCTTGAGCTTTTTTTGTATCAGCTTGCTGATCACTTTTCTTTGATTTTTTTTCTTTTGAGGTTGTTTTATTGCTGGTTGTCTTTTTATTTGCCATAAATTTATTACTTTTTATTTTGTAAACTACTTCTCAAATTGAAGGGCATTATATCATATGATAATCTGATCACTAGATTGATTTGTTCGGTAATCTCCTAATTTTTTATAGTAATAAGATTGTTTACTTTATTTTCTAGATAATCTCTTACCTCATTTTTGGCCGAGAAATAGATAATTTGCCAGCCGTTTTTAGAAAAGTTTAGCAGCATATCTAATTGCTGCCTAAGTCGTTTCTGGTCAGATTTTATAAATGGGTCGTCAAGAATGAAAAAACCGGCTTGATTGTCAAGCAGTTTTTGGCCTAAGCCCAAGCGGATGGCAAAATATAATTGGTCGTAGGCACCGGAGGATAGACTCTCTGCAGGCAAAAATATCTCCTCTGATCTTAAATTGACCATAATATTTCCTGTGGGTTGGTCAAAAGTAACAGTGTCGTAGCGGTTATTGGTTATTTCTTTAAAATATTGACTAATAATACTTTTTGGTCCAAACAATTCTCCCACTTTTTCCTTTTCTTGCTTTTCAATGGTATTTAAAATTTTGATAGTGTCTATGGCTTGTTGGCGCTGATGATAATGAAACTCAATAAAATCTTGAATTTCTTGTTGAGCCTGAATAAGGTCATTCATATTTTCACAAACTAAAGGCTCAGTTCTATCTTTTAAGACCTGATTAATTTCTTTTTCCAAATCATGAAGTTGATTTTTTAAAGATGAAAGTTGTTGTTTAAGTTGTTCTAAATTGAACTCTAAATCTTGTTTTTGTTGGGTTAGTTCTTCAACCAACTCTTGACTGTAAGTGAGATCTATTTCAATTTTTTCTAAATATTTCATTCTTTGGATCTTTGTTTTCCAAGATGCTAAGTTGTTTTGTTCATTGGGGGCAGTATCTAATTGATCAGTGATGAGTGCTTCAAGCTTTTGCTGTTGGTTTTCTAACACTCTTTTTTTATTAAGTTTTTCTTCTAATTCTGCTAGATTTTTAACCTGACAACCTCCTTTAATTTCAGTTATCTTTTTTAAAGTTTGTTCTTTTCTAGATTGGAGAGTATTTCTTTTACTCTCCTTTTCACTAATGTCAGCTTTAGTTTGTTTTTGCATAGCTTGCAGGGTTGCTTGCTGATTTTTTAACTGTTCAAACTGCTGATTGTATTGATAAGTTTTTTCTAAAATATTATCAAGCTCTTTTTCCCTGATGCCGTATTTGGCTAAATTTAGCTTAATTTCTTCTAGTTGAGTATCAAGCTTTTGCTGTTTTTGTATATAAACAAAATATTTAAGGCTGCTTAATACAGTAGTTATAAAAAAAATTGCAATAAAGCTTAAAATAATGGCAGTAGGTTGCAAAATATATACGGCTAGGGATACCATCAGCAAAAGACTACTAATAAATGAGCCAATCTTCCAGGGTTTTATTTGAACAGCCTTTAAATCAGCAGACTGTTTTGTTAATTGCACTAGTTCTGGTCCGACCTGATTTTTGAACTCTTCATTAATTTTGTTTTGCTGATTTATTTTTTGAGAGATGTCGCTGTATTGCTGTTCTTCTTGTTCTAATTTTTGTTTTTTTGTCTCAAGTTCTTGTTTTAGTTCTGTTTCTGCTTCTTTTAAATTCTCTAAATCTTGTTGTGCTAATTGATACTCATTCAGTTGCTGTTGGCTGATTTTTTTTAATGATTCAAGCCTTGAAGTCAGCTGTTGATATTGAGTGATTTTTTCTAAAAGTAACTGATATTGTTGTTTTTGTTTAGCTGTTTCTAGTTGACCCAATTTTTGAGCAACAGAGATTAATTTTTGTCTCAACTCAACAGCCAGTGTCTCTTGGTCAGACCATTTTTGTTTTTTGTCCTGTTGAATTAATTGGGTTATTTTGCCATCTGTGGCAATTAAATCTTGAGCTTGATTCAGTCTATCCTTTAGTTTTAGGTTCTTATCAGTGCTTTGAAAGTCGTCAGTTTTTTCTGTTAGTTCTGCCCAATTTCGCAGCTCCTTTTTAACTGATTGAATTTCTTGAGTTTTTAAACCTGTTAGGCGATCGGTTAAATTAGTATAAAATTTATCTTGGTCTGCTAAATCTTGTCCAATTGATAGATTACTATTGCGAATTAAAAATAAGTTTTGACATTCATCAGCAGATAGGCCTACCAAATCTGTTAAGTTAGGTTTTCCTTGGAGTTTTAAAACTTCTTTTTGCCCATTTTGATTGGTTTGTAAACTAACAAAACTTCCAAATTGAGCCGGATCTTCCTTCACTCTGTTGATATTTTCAAACTTCTTGCTGTCTTTGCCGAATAATAGCTTAACTAGAGTGTCTAAGGTGAGGCTTTTTCCCTGTTCATTAAAGCCAAAAATAAGATTAAAACCTGGTTGGAATGGATATTCCTTATCCTTTAAAACTTTATGGCTTTTGATAGATAGGTGTTTTATTTTCATGAATTAACTTGCATGAGAGCATTAACAAAATTTTGCACAAGTTGTTGCTTATAGGCTTGATCAAACTTGGTTTTTTCAAGCTCATCAACAAAGACTCGATAAAGACCACTGTTAATAATTGCGCCTATATCTTTTATGGCAAAGTCTTCATCACTGATTTGACTGCTGTATTTCTCAGCTAATTTAATTAGCTCTTTTTTTAACCCAGTTTCTGTTAATGTAAGTTTTTTGTGATTAATAAATCCGTTAATTTTTAATAAGCCTATGGCATTAGCAGGTAGTTTTTTTAATCGGCCTTCAATTTGTTTTAAGATTTTTTGGTCATCTTCAGGTGAGATGAAGATTTCAACATTTTCATAATATAAAGTTTCCAGCTCGACTTGCTTAGGTGATTTTTGGGTATTTATAAGAGTAGCTGATCTTGGACCAATTTCTTTTGTGGTGATAGAAACCGGAGAACCCGGATAGACAAAATAACCACCCTGTTTTTGTCGTTTATTTGGCAGACGCTTAACATGATACTTACTGTGAAAATGTCCAGCTAAAATGTAATCAAAATTAGTATGTTCAAGTAAGTTAAGTTTAAGAGGCATGTATCTTTTTTGACCCTCATCGCCAAAGTCACTGCTGTTAAAAAAAAGATCAGTTAATTCCCCATGGAATAATAAGATATTTGCTGAATCTTGGTTAAGCTTTGAATTAATTGACTCAATAGTTTTAAACAACTCACTAGCAGATAAGGGTTCAAAAGGAATACCGGCAATTGTTGTATCTTTTAGCTTAATAAGCTGATTGGATTTTTCAATAACGGTAACATTGTCTCCAAAATAAAAACCATGGCCAAAGGAGGAGGCGTCATGATTGCCTGGTAATATAATGATTTTAAACTTCTGTTTAGAAAATAGCTTTCTAAGCTTCTCATCGCGCAGTTCATTAGAGGCTACGTTTTGGTCAAATAGATCGCCGGCAATGGTTAAAACATCAACACTTAGTTGATTAGCTAATTTAAGAACTGTAGATAGGGCTTGCCAACGTTCATCGTTGAATTTTTTGAGATGTACGTCTGCAGTGTGTAATATTTTTGCCATGCTTGTAGTTTATCAACTTAAAGCTGGATTAGCTTGAGTTGATCGAGCAGGCGTGCGCAGTAACCCCATTCATTGTCATACCAACTTACAACTTTAACTAAATCACCGCCGACTACTTGTGTAAATTCTAAATCAACAATTGAGGCTTCATTGCGTCCGATAATGTCACTTGAAACCAGTGGTTCGCTACTCACACCCAATCCACCTTGCCAGCGTTCACTTTTACTTGCTTGGGTTAAAGCTTGATTGACTTCTTGGACAGTAGTTTCCCGCTGGGTCACAAAAACCATGTCTGAAATAGACCCTGTAGGGGTGGGTACCCTCATAGCAATACCGTCAAATAAACCATCTAATTCAGGAATAATCTCAGTTGTGGCTTTGGCTGCTCCGGTGCTGGTGGGGATGATATTAATAGCAGCGCTACGGGCTCGCCTCATGTCTTTGTGAGAATTATCTAATAAATTTTGATTATCAGTATAAGCATGAACTGTAGTTAAAATTGCTTTTTTTACACCAATCTTTTCATGCAAAACTTGAACCACTGGGGCTACGCAGTTAGTAGTACAGGAGGCATTTGAGAGAATATCATAACTAAAATCAAATTCATTAACCCCGATTACTGAGGTACTAATACCATCGCTTTTTCCTGGAGCAGTTAGTAAAACCTTTTTAGCCCCTGCTTTAAGATGCAACCCTGCGTCATCTTTTGTTAAAAATTTGCCTGTGGCTTCTAAAACAATTTGTACTCCTAATTTTTTCCATGGCAACTTTGCAGGATCTCTTTGAGCTGTAATTGTGATTGATCGGTCTTGGATCTTAACCACACCTAGTACAGGATTTTCATCTGTAACTTCTTTATTAGATTGATGTTCTTCATAGCTAATTTCTGGATCAAACTTGCTGTAATTACTATCGTTTTTGAGCAAATGTATCCAGTTTTTGATCGGCATAGAGCCAGAAGTATTAACAGCGACTAAGTTTAGTTCGTCTCGGTGCTGGAGCCACCAGATTCTAAAAGCGGTCCGGCCGATTCGGCCAAAACCATTAATGGCAAAAGTTTTGTTCATAGTTGATTTAATATTAATTGAATTGATATTAAAGTTATCAAAATTTTGTAAAAATTATTTTTCGGCAAAAACAGATTGTGTTTCACCACTCATGTAAGTTCCAATATCCTCTCCTTCAACTGCTTTTTCAAGATTATCTCCTTCAAAGAGTTTAAAGACCATGACTGGCATATTATTTTCTCTAACCATAGCTATGGCGGCTGTGTCCATAATTTGGATATTGTCTTGCTCAATGGCATCTTTGTAATGTAGGGTTTTATAGCGCTTGGCATCCTTATTTTTTTCAGGATCTAGATTATAGATGCCATTAACCTTTGTCGCCTTCATTAAAACATTACAATGTAATTCTAGAGCATGCAGGGCTGCTCCGGTATCGGTTGTGACATAGGGTAGTCCTGTACCAGCAGCTAAAATGACAACTCTCCCCTTCTCCATATGGTGAATAGCTCTACGACGGATAAAAGGTTCAGCCACTGCTGGCATATCAAGCGCTGACTGAAGTCGGCTGGGTACTCCCAAAGATTCCAGAGCATCTTGCAAGGCTAAACCGTTCATAACTGTTGCAAGCATACCCATATAGTCGGCTGTAGCACGATCCATGCCCTTTTTTGCTCCAGCAACGCCTCTAAAGATGTTTCCTCCGCCGATAACAATGGCGATTTGAACGTGCTTGGTATAAATACTTCTGATTTTAAGGGCTATCTCTTTGGCAGCTTCGGGATCTATCCCATATTTTAATTTGCCTAGCATTGATTCTCCGCCAATTTTTAACATGATTCGATCAAAACGTTTTTTATTCATAAGTTTTTAAATATTTAATTAAGTAATTGATAAATTTAGTTTTAATTATAAACCTAGTGTGTATTGATTGTGCTTTTAAATTTAATTAAGTAGTCGATTTGTTGCTTATGTTTTTAGTTTATTTTGATTATATACCCCGCCGGCTTGTCCCGTTGAGCGGGACGGGACAAAACGTGCTCTGGGTGAAACCCCTTAGAAATGAGCTCATATCTATTACTAATTTTAATTTGCGAATTTATTTTTTATTCTAAGAAATTTCCAGCGCAAGCTATCTACGGTTTGGAATATTTTGTATTGTGGTTGCTGTAAAACAAGATCGAATGTACCGATAAATTGCATCAAATCTCCACCATAACCTTCTTTAAAACGATGAAAACCAAACCAGTGATTTTTTGGATTAGGTTTAGCTCCTAGAGATCCCCACATATCAAAAATAGCTGCTCCCCCCCTTTTTGCCCAAGTGATCATTTCCCACATCATTAGATTGCTGGCCATAACATCCCGATGAGCATCGCGTGAAGCTCCATAGGGATAGTAAACTGTATCTTGCCATTTAAATATGACCCAAGAAACTAGAGGTATGTCATCATAAACAGCATGAAAAATATGCATCAAGTCAGAATCAGCCAGTAGTTGCCACATTTCTTTAAAATATTGAGGAGTGTGCAGATAAAACTTTTGTCTTTTTAGTGTTTCTTCTAAGATCTTTAAATAAGTATTTAGTCCTTTGCGAGAATTATCTTCTATAATCTTCACTCCCTTTTTTTGGGCCAATCTGACGTTATAACGGGTTTTATTTTTGAGTTTTCCAAAAAGTTCTTTTTCAGATTGAGAGAGATCTATGTGAAAAGTGTTTTCAGCAAAAAAAGGACGGCCGGGCTCGCAATTATTGTTAAGTAATAAATCAATCAAAGGCTTAAGCTCATCTCTTCTCTCTATAGGCTTAAAAACATTGGGTTCAATTTTGATAAATATAGCATTATGTTTTTTACCCAGCTCTTTGAGAACTGATAGTTGATCTTCGTCTGGAGAAAAAGCTCTAGGGCAATAGCCGATTGTGTGCTGAGGCAATTTAGGTATTGGGTGGAAAAATACCTGTAGGGCATTTTTTATCTGTCCGTCTTCAAAGAACCCAATTCTTTCAATTTTTTTACCTGTGTTTTTGCGGAATTCACCCCATTGCCAAGTTTGAACAGGGTGGAAAACTGCGCTGTTGTAAAGGTCTTTTTCTTCAAGCCGAATGGGTCTGATAAGCATAGTCTGGGAGTATTATAGAAGAATTGGATAAGTTTTTGAACATTAGTTTTAGAGAATTGGTAGAGAGTTTAACGAGAGCTTAACGCATGAGAAATTTATTCTAATTAAATACCCCGCCAGCTTGTCTCTCTTAGCGGGACAAAATGCGCTCGGGGTGAAACCCCTTAGAAATGAGCTCATATCTATTACTAATATTAATTTGCGAATTTATTTATTTAAAAAATCTTCTATAGCCAGCTCGTCACTGAGCAGTGCATCTAAATCATCCTCATCAATCTCCAACTTAAGATGGTATTTTTTCTTTGATCGGTCGTTAGTTGTGTTTTGGCTAGAGTTATATTTCTTAGTTTGTTTGTAGCTGTTTACAAACTGCCTTTTAATAGTTGATTCTGTAGGAAGTTGAGATAAGAAGCGACTGGGTTTTGATTGACAGTCGCGGCCATACAGCCAACGGTTGGTGGCATAGGTTAAATATAGTTTTTCCTGGGCTCGAGTAATACCTACGTAACATAATCTACGCTCTTCTTCTAGTTGTTCAGCATCAAACATACAGTGGCTATGGGGTAGTAAACCTTCTTCCAAGCCAACTATAAATACCACTGGAAACTCAAGACCTTTGGCAGAGTGCAGGCTCATTAAAGTGACACGATTATCCGACTCGTCCACAGGTAAATCTTTCATTTGTTCATCTTGGACTAGACTTACATTTTCAAGAAAAATCGTTGTATCTTGGAATTGAGAAGCCACGGTTAACAACTCTCTAATATTTTCAATTCTTTCTGTGTCTTCTGTATTTTTGGGATCAAATTTGTTTAAATAATCAGTAATTTTTAAGATTTGTTTAAGTAGCTCATAGGGACTGTCTAAATCAAGTCTTTGTTCTTGATTGGTTTGCTTTGAGACTTTTTTATTTATTTTGTCTTGTTTTTTTGATTTTTGCTGCAGCCATTTTTGAAATTTAGCATAACGACGTTTGCCTAAATTTATCGCTCTTTCTTGGCTCACTGAATCCTTATCATTTATGACTAGCCTTAAGTAAGCCAGCAAATCTTTAATTTCTTTGCGTTCATAAAACTTGAAGCCGCCTATAATTTGATATGATATACCTGCTTTAATAAAGAATTCCTCAAAAGCTCGTGACTGGGCATTAGTGCGATATAAAATTGCTATATCCTGGTATTTATATTTTGTTTTTAATTGTTTTATTTGATTAACTACAAATTCAGCTTCAGCTTCATTGGAGTTAGTTTCAGTAATAGTAATTGGTTCTCCAGTTTTTTCTTTTGTCCAAAGTTTTAAAATAGGATGAGTTGTGTTGTTGCTGATCAGCTTAGAAGCAGTGGCTAAGATTGGCTGGGTTGAACGGTAGTTTTGCTCCAGTTTATATTCTGAAAGGTTTTCAAAATCCTGTTGTAGGTAAAATAAATTGCGGTAGTCTGCTCCTCTCCAAGCATAAATACTTTGGGCAAAATCGCCCACTACATAAACATTTTTTTGAGGCAGAGACAGCTGTTTTGTTAATTGATATTGAGCTTTATTAGTATCCTGATATTCATCAACCAAAACATGCTCAAACTGTTTTTGATATTTATTTAAGATGTGAGGGTGGTGGTTGAACAAAGTGACAATGCCAAATAGCAAGTCGTCAAAATCAACTGCGTTCTGATCAAGGAGACGCTGCTGATAAATACGATAAATTTTAGCTGCCAGATGTTGAAATTCGTTTTGAGCCTGCTCTTGATATTGATCCACATCTATTAAATTATTTTTAGCCTGAGAAATCATTGCCTTAATTGTTCCTAGCTTAAATTTTTTATGATTGATATTTTTTTCTTTGTAGATCTGTTTGAGCAAAGCCTCCTGATCAGAGGTGTCAAAAATTAGATAATTTGAAGAATAGCCGATTTTTCCACCTTCATGTCGCAAGATTCTAGCGCAAAAACCGTGAAAAGTTCCGGAGTAAGGCAGTTGGTAATTTGTTAAAGCTTGAATACGCTTACTCATTTCACCTGCTGCTTTGTTGGTAAATGTAATCAGTAGAATTTTGTCAGCAGCGATCTTTTGTTTTTGAATTAGCCAGGCGGCATGAGTGGTTAACACTCTGGTTTTGCCGCTCCCAGCTCCAGCTAAAACTACTGCTGGACCGGACAGGTGCTCAACAGCCTGGCGCTGGTTGTTGTTAAGCTGACTTAAAAATTTATTGATATCAGGCATGATTTTTATTTTGAAAAACGTTTAAAATTTTTTTAGTTCTTTTGTTTACAGTCCACATATTAACACGTTTTAAGAAGCAGGATATAGTAGAGATGAGAGTGTTATATATTAATCATTAATTAATTATCAACTTATGACTAAATTAATTGTTGCCAATTGGAAATCAAATCATAACAAGCACTCCGCAATAGAGTGGTTGAATAAAGTAAACTCTTTTTTGCAAGAAAAAGAAAATAATCTTTCTTTAGTTTTGGCTCCGCCTTTTCCTATTTTGTCGGCTGTGGGTGATATAGTGGAGGCTAACGGGATTAAACTGGCTGTCCAGGATTTAAGTCAGTTTAGCGCCGGCAGTTACACCGGAGCTGTTTGTGCTGACAATCTGCAGGATTTAGGAATTAACTATGCGATCTTGGGTCACAGCGAGCGCCGGCGCTATTTTCAGGAAACAGATGAAGTAGTGGCACAGAAAGTTCAACAAGCCCTGGAAGCAAATATTAATCCGGTTTTATGTTTAGATGAGCCCTATCTTGAATCTCAGCTAAAAGTTTTACAAGAAACCACTCAAGAAAAAGAAAAACTGCAAAATTCTTTGGTTATTGCCTACGAGCCATTGCAGGCTATTGGCACAGGTCAAAGTGAAGATCCAGAGCATGTTGGACAGATAGTGGCTCAAGTTAAGGCAACCTATCAGGTTCCGGTTTTATATGGAGGCAGTGTTAATAGCGAGAATGTTAGCCAGTTTTTGGCTGTGAGCGATGGTGTTTTGGTGGGCTCGGCTTCGCTTGAAGCTGATAGCTTTATTTTTCTTCTGCAGTCAGCCCAATCTTGATCATTTTTTGTCTTGGGATCGGTTTATAATACGAGCATGAGATTTTTTTTAAACAAACAGTGGTTATTATTTGTTCTGCTTTCCCTTTTTGTTCTTTTAACTCGCTTTTGGAATTTAGATTATCCAAATCAATCATATTTTGATGAGGTTTATCATTTGCCTGCTGTCAGGTTAATAGCTAATAACGATGTGCGCTCTTATGAGTGGTGGCATGGTCCAATTGAGGAAGTGGGTAATAATATTAATAATCACGATTGGCTCCATCCTCCTTTAGCCAAGCTGATTCAGGCAAGTTTTATCAATTTGTTTGGAGACAATGCCTTTAACTGGAGATTTCCATCTGCCCTCTTTGGCATTGGTGTTATTTTCGCTGTTTACTTGCTTTCTCAACAAATATTTAATCAAGTTTATCCTTCCTCAAAAGCCCAAAATTTAAGTTTATTAGCTGCTTTTTTAACTGCCTTGAGCGGATTGTTGTTGGTCCAGTCAAGAATTATGATGAATGATGTTTTTTTGGTGTTTTGGCTATGTTGGGGGCTATTTTTTTTACTTCGTTGGAATCCAGAATTAATTTTTGGGCAATTAAAGCTAACTAATAAAACCTCAAACATCAATCTGCTTTTGAGTGGATTCTTTTTTGGTTTGGCACTAGCCACTAAGTGGAGCGCCTTGTTGTTGCTAGCTTTAATTTTTTCGGCCTTAATTTTTATAGTTATTAGAAAAAAGATCTGGAAGTTCTTACCTCTATTGGCTTTTAGTTTATTATTGATGCCGTCCTTAATTTATCTTTTTAGCTATACCCAAATGTTTCTGCAGGGAAAAGGTTTATCTGATTTTACTCAACTTCATCAGCAAATTTTTTGGTATCAAACCCATAGGCAAGAAGGACATATCTACTCCTCTACTCCACTTCAGTGGTTTTTGAATTTAAGACCAATTTGGTATTGGACTAGTCAGAATGCAAATTCTTATCAAGTCGCTAATATTTATGCTTTGGAAAATCCAGCCTTACATATTGTTGGGATTGTAGCCTTAATTTATCTTTTATTTGTGGTTGTTAAAAAAGGTTGGCAATCACGCATAGCCAAGCTTTATATAGTTTTAACTTTGACTTATTTAGCTACATGGTTACCTTGGATCTTTGCTCCAAGAGTCATGTTTTACTTTCATTATTTGCCAGCAGTTCCTTTTTTGGGATTGATTTCAGCAGAATTTTTACATTCTCACTTGAAGCCTTTTTGTAAGTTAAGTTTTTATAGTTTGCTGGCTCTTATTTTTATATCCTTTGTGCTCTTTTTACCTCATTGGACTGGGGTAGCTGTTTCCAAGACATGGGTCCAAGGATTATACTTTGCTATACCATCATGGCAGTAACTAAACAATTATTTAAACTACCTTCTCTATCAGTATTTTACCCCTGTTTTAACGAACAAGAGAATCTTCCTTTAGTTGTTAGTCAAGCTTTAGAAATACTGCCTTTGGTTGCTAAAAAATTTGAGATTATTGTAGTCAATGATGGTAGTACAGACCAAACAAAACAAGTTGCTCAAAAATTAGCAGTCAATCATAAAGTGATTAGAGTGGTTTCTCACCAACAAAACCGTGGTTATGGCGCTTCTGTTAGAACAGGTTTTAAATCAAGCAAGTATGACTGGATTTTTTATACTGACGGTGATGGTCAATTTAATTTAGAAGAACTAAAAGTTTTTGTAAAATATGTCCAAGACTATCAAATAATTGTTGGGTACAGACAAAAGCGTGCCGAAGGTTTTAAAAGAATTTTGTTTGCTCGTTTATATAAATTTTATATTGATTGTTTGTTTAGGGTTCATATCAAAGACATTGATTGCGCTTTTAAGTTAATTAAAGCTGAATTAATTAAGGATTTAGATCTATTTTCTAATGGAGCTTTTATTAGTGCAGAGTTGCTATACAAGCTTAAAAAAAAGAGGATTAAGGTTAAGCAGTTGCCGGTCACTCATTATGATCGTGTTTATGGAAAATCAACTGGCGCTAGCATGAAAGTGATCACAATTGGTTTGTGGGAACCATTAAAACTCTATTTAAAAATGAAATTTAACTTAAATTTATGACAGTTGCAATTATAGGTGCTGGTTTTGGTGGTTTGGCTGCTGCTTATGAGTTGGCCCGTGCAGGAGTAAAGGTGATAATTTTTGAAGCCTCAGCGAATCCTGGTGGTTTGGCCGGAGGGTTTTTTGATCATAATTGGCAATGGTCGGTTGACTATCACTATCATCACATTTTTAAAAATGATCAGGCAATAAAATTGTGGCTCAAGGAGCTTGATTTAATAGATGATCTTTTTTTTCAAGATACTAATACCTATTCATTAACAAAAAGCACTCCTACAAGAATAGCTAAGTTGGATTCTGCGTTGAGTCTGCTCTCTTATCCTGATTTGTCGCTTGTATCAAAATTAAGAACTGGTGCTGTATTGGCAGGATTAAAAGCTCTGCCTAAAGGGGAAAAATTGGAAAAATATACAGCCCAACAGTTTTTGCGAGCAGCTATGGGGCGTCAGTCTTGGGAAAATTTATGGGAGCCGCTTTTTAGTGGCAAATTTGATAAAGATGCTGAGAAAGTTAACGCTGCTTGGTTTTGGGCTAGAATCTACGCCCGCTCTAAAAAACTAGGATATTTTAAAAAGGGGTTTTTAGGACTAGCTCAGCAGATTACTGCGCAATTAGAAGAGTTGGGCGTAGAGTTTAAATTTTTGGCAGAGGTTAAGTCCATTAAGCTAGCAAGAAAAAAAGCAGCAACCGATCACAACAAATTATTAATTTCCCTGGGTAGAGAAAAATATCTTTTTGATTCAGCTATTTTTACCGGCAGCAGTCAACAGTTGCTGCAAGTGGCTCAAGATAATTTTCCGGCTTCTTATGTAAGCGAGTTACAGGATCTTGAATCCTTAGCAGCCATGACCTTAATTTTAGTGTTAAATAAACCTTTTTTTGATCAAGATATATATTGGCTTAATATTAATCGATCCAATTGGCCATTTTTGGCAGTGGTTGAACATACAAATTTTATTAACAAGGCTCACTATAGCAATCAACACTTGGTTTATGTAGGAAAATACTTGTCAGCTAAAGATAATTTTTACCAAAAATCAAAAAAAGAAATATTGGCAGCCTATCAACCGTATTTAAATAAATTATCACCAAATTTTAAGCAGCATTTACTTAACTCATATCTGATTAAAAATGAAGGCGCTCAACCCTTGGTAAAGAAAAATCATAGTTTAGTCTTACCAAAAGTTAAGACTCCGCTTGCTAATTTATATTGGTCAAGTATGCAGCATGTTTATCCTTCAGATAGGGGCGTAAATTATGCAGTGCAGCTGGGTCGTGACACAGCACAGTCAATCTTAATTGAAAAATAATATTTCAAAAATAACTTCATGAAGACATTCTCTATAATCAAAAATTTTATAAAGAAGTTTAGTCTTTTTAATAAGCAAAGCCAATTTAAAAAAAACTATCTGCAATGGTTGTTTTTATTAATTTTTGCTGCCTTTTCGGTCTGGCTGATGTTTTTTACCTTTGGTTACAGAGACGGTCAATTTTTATTGAGAAGCAGACTATGGAGTGATTTTGCAGCCCACTTACCATTAATTAGATCTTTTTCGCTTGGAAATAATTTTCCGCCTGAATATCCTCAATTTGCTGGAGAGCCAATTCGATATCATTTTTTGTTTTATTTTTTTGTTGGAGTTTTTGAAAGATTAGGTTTAAACATTGCTTGGTCGCTGAATTTATTAAGCGCAGTTGGATTTTTTGGTTTGCTATTGATGATTTATTTGTTTGCCAAACTATTTGCACAAAGTGACAGTAAAAAATCAAGCCTCGTAACCTTTGCGGGATTACTGGCAGTGATATTATTTTTATTTAATGGAAGTTTAACTTTTGTAGATTACTTTAAAGAAGCAGGTTTGAGCTGGAACTCTTTGGTATCAATTTTTCAGCTTGAACAGTTTGTAAACTTTGGCCCATGGAATGGAGATGATATTAGTGCTTTTTGGCATTGGAATGTATATACCAATCAACGACATTTAGCTTTTAGCATTGCTTTAGTTTTACTTCTAATTTGGCCATTAGTTAAAGCAGTTTTTGATCCAGTTTCAATCAGAGACTTTTCTATTAAAAACTTTAATAAATTTATTTGGTTTTTCATAATTTTAGCCTTAATAGCTTTGCCCTTTTTAAACTTAGCAGCTTATGCCATGGCTGTTATTTTTATATTTGCTTGGCTGATTTTAAACCCAAAATTAATTAAGCAGTTTGGCTCTATTTATGTCACTGCTTTGGTTTTCTCTTTACCAAGTTTTGCCTATTTTTATCTTCAGGGTACTGAATCTATTCAAGTTAATTTTGGATTTTTAGCTCAAGAAAAAACATTGATGGAGATTCTTTTTTACTGGTGGAGAAATTTAGGTCTTTATTTGGTTTTATGGCCTATTTTATTTTTAGTCAGTAATCTTAAACAAAAAAAATGGCTATTAATCTTTAGTTTTTATTTTGTTTTGGCAAATCTGTTCCAGCTTTCAGCAGATATTATCAATAATCATAAACTGATAAATTTTTTTCAAATTGGTTTAGTTATTTTGCTAGCAGCAAAATTAGTTAATTTTTGGGCAAGGCACTGGAGCTTGAAAATTGTGGTAATAGTTTTATTTATTCCTTTAACACTTTCTGGCGTTTTAGACGCAGCAGCTATCATCAATGATCGTCAGGCAACGATTCAGGACTCTATACATCAGCCCATTGGTGAATGGATTATAAAAAATACTTCTCCAAATTCTACATTTATTATTACTAATTATCTTTATAACCCAGCATCATTAGTTGGTAGGAAAACTTATTTAGATTATGGATATTTTGCCTGGTCAATGGGTTATGATGACTCAGAGCGACGAGCGAATTTACCAATTATTTTTTCTTTTGAGGCTGCTGCTCAGCAGTGGTGTGAGCTATTATCGCAAGAAAAAATTGATTATATTTTAGTTTCTCCAGGAAAGGGTGATCTTGATATTGATGTTCATGACAGCTGGTTGGTTAGAGAGAATGAGCCTAGTTATCGATCTCCTAATGACTACTTACTTTATAAAATTACTAACATTTGTCCAGAAGAACTTGGGCAGTTATAATTATCCCTTATGAATAAAAAACCATTAAAAGTAGGCTTTGATTTGGATGGTGTTTTGCTTTATAACCCTGCAAGGGTGGTCAGACCAATCATTTCTTTAATCAAGAAAAAAAAGATGGGAATTAATAGAAAAGAGTTGGAGTTTTATGTGCCTCAGCCTGGCTTGGGTCAGTTTTTGTGGGAAATGCTTCATAAATCCAGTGTTTTTTTAGCCCCAGGCTTTGAGCAAATTATTCAACTTAAGGCCCAAGGCTATATAGAGCCCTATTTAATAACAGGACGCTTTGGTCATTTACAACAAGATTATTTTAAATGGAAAAAAAAGATGAGAGCTGATGAATTATTTTTTGGTTGTTATATGAATGACAAAGATGAGCAGCCACATCTGTTTAAAGAAAGAATTATCAAGGAGCTAGATCTAGATGTGTTTATAGAAGATAATTGGGACATTGTTAAGTATTTAGCTAAAAATTGTGTTTCAAAAAGAGATAAAAATAAGAAAACACGTGTCATTTGGGTGAGCAATGTTTTAGATTTTAGAATCAATTATCATTCAAAAGCAACTAGTTTGAAAAAAGCTCTAGCTTTAATTGACCTGCCGATAAAATACTCATGAAGAAAGTTGTAATTGTTACTGATTTTTTTCACCCCCATTGGACTGGTATCTCTAAGTCAATTTTCTATCTAACTCAGGCAGTGAAAAAAGAGTTCGAGATTACTGTTTTAACAGTTAGGCATGAAAAGCATTTACCCACTCAAGAAGCCAGCAATGGAATAAAAATAATCCGACATCCATTTTTGTTTGGATTTAGCAGAGTTAAGTATTCAGGCTCTTTAGTGCTGGGTTTTTTAAGATTAGTGAAAAAAAATGATGTTATTTTTGTTAATTCTCCTTGTTCAAACGTTTTTTTTATTAGTTTAATAAGTAAAATATTTAAAAAAAGATTGGTGATTTTTCATCAAGGAGATCTAAATCTTCCTCAAAATTTTTTAAATAAAATTGTTGAAGGAATTTTTAACATTTTCACGTCCCTTAGTTTTAAGTTAGCTGATCAAGTTGCAACCTACACGCAAGATTATCTTCAACATTCAAGGTTATTGCCAAAATTTAAACATAAAGCTTTTGCCCTAATGATCCCCCTTCCCTATTTTGCCAAAGACCCAAGAGATAGAGAAACACAAAAAAAAATTAATTTGAAACTAGAGAGAACTTTAAAAGCTATTAAACAGAGTAATAAATTTTTAATTGGTTTTGCTGGTAGATTTACTCAGGAAAAAGGGTTTGATGTTTTGCTTAGAGCAATCAGTAAGTTGATTCAACAAAGAAATGATATCCACTTTGTTTTTGCTGGAGAGACCAATATTTCCTATGAAAATACTTTTGCGGAAAATAAAAAATTGATTGACGAAGTTGGAAAAAAATTAACCTTTTTAGGCTTGTTAAACAACAATCAACTGAAATATTTTTATGACGCTCTTGATTTGTTTATTTTGCCCTCACGCTCTGAATGCTTTGGTTTGGTTCAGGCTGAAGCTATGTCCGCAGCAAAGCCAGTTATTGTGTCAAATATACCTGGCGCAAGAGAGGTTGTAAAAAAAACTGGATTTGGATTTTTGTTTAAGAAAAATAATGCCAATGATTTAATTAAAAAAATTAATAATTTTTTAAATAACCCTAGCGATTTACAAAAAAATTATCAAAAAGTACTGTCTTATTTTAATTATGAAGCAGCAAGAAGAGAAATTACTGAGTTTATTAGAGGCTGAAATTGACCCCGCATTTAAGCAAAGAGCTCAATTTATTTTTAAACAAATCCTCAAATACAGACCCATTAGTGTGTTAGATATTGGCTGCGGTCGTGGTTATTACACAAATGCATTGGCTAATTTAAGTTTTGTTAAGAAGATCGTTGGCTTAGAAAGTGAGCAGAAAAATTTATATATAGCTGAGCAGAATAAACCCAATCAAAAAGTTGAGTATATTAAAAAGGACTTTTATCAATGGCAAACTCCACAGAAATTTGACATCATTATTTTGTCTGAAGTTTTAGAGCATTTAGCAGATGAAGAGTTTGCGCTTAAAAAAATTTTTGCCCTACTAAAAGCTGATGGCAAATTACTAATATCAGTGCCTCATTTAAAATTTCCTTTTTGCTGGGATCCTTTAAATTATTTTTTGATGAAACAAGGGACTCATGTAAGATCAGACTGGTGGTGGTTGGCCGGAATTTGGGCTGATCATAAAAGGCTTTACAAAAAAGATCAGCTAATAGCCCTGCTTAATAAGCAAGGATTTAAAAAAGTAGCAATAAAAGAAACGATAAGTTTTTGCTGGCCATTTAGTCACTTTATACTGTATGGAATTGGGAAGAATTTAACACTAAAAATTAGCTTTCTACCATTTAACAGATTTTCCCATCGTTCTGGATTTCTCACCCAACTATTGGCTAAATTTTTTTTATTTCCAGATAAATTTTTTTCTAAGTTTATTGATCGTCAAAGATTTGTAGGCTTAGTTGGTGTTTTCAAAAAGAGAAAGCACCCATTTATTTAAGCGAATTGCGGAAAACCAATACCTGTGGATGATCATAAACACTAAAAGCTTCTTCTGCCCAAGAATCATCAAAGGTAATTGGAATACTTAGATATTCTAAACTAGGATATGAATTAAACTCTGCTACTAGCTCAAATTGAGTTCTACCAGACAGTAAGTCTTGATAAAATTGACTCATGAGAGGATATTTTTCAGGAACCCTCACAATACTGCCCAAGGCTCTATTTGAAGAAAGAATATAGTAGTCTGCTTTTGAGAAGTTCTGCTCAAGCTCTTGCCACTTTTGTTCGTGATCAGGAAAAAAAACAGGAAGTTGATGGAAATAATATTGATCTTGCTGTCCATTTAAATTGAGGGGCAAGGCATCATCCCAGTGTTCTGTAAGCAAATAACTGCCAGGAGGAATATTTTGAAAAATCCATTCTGAAGCTTTAATCCTAGAATGAGGTTGGACATAAATTGAGATAAACATCAAAGGCCAGATTATTAAGCTAAGTATTATGAGTATTGTGCCTGCCAATTTTAATTTAACTTTTTTGAGTAGTTGTACAATACCCAGCCCAGCAAAAACTGCAAAAAATGGGTAAAGAATTAAATAATATCGGATAGATTGGACGAATTGCAAAGCATAATAAATTAAGAAGAATGTTATCCAGACCAAAGTAGATGACAAGACTATTCCTTTAATTAGTGTTTTTTTATTTTTTAATAATTGAGAAATGTCTTTAATAACATAAAAAATTCCCACAAATGTATAGATGGAGGCAAAAACGCCTATTCCAAATAAAATCATATTTTTAAATCCAAAAGTTATACCTCTGTTTATCCACTGGATAGCAGGTGGATACCAAACATCACTCCCTTCCCAAGATTTGAGTTCTCTAAGATTATTAATAAATTCTGTACTAACCTGTGGGTTTAAAATGTTGCTATTTTCAAAAAGGTAAGGAGAAGTTAGGCGTAAACTAAAATATGTTATTAACACAAAGGCTAATAGAACAAAAAATGGATTAATGAGTTGTTTTTTTAGTTGATGGTCGTGATGCTTGTTTTGCCAGTGAGCTAAAAATAGGAATAAAGTGTTAAGAGGCAGAATAAATAGGCCAGAAATTTTGGAGCTGATGGCCAAACCTGAAAAAATTGCTGAGAATACCAACATGATCAGCTTTTTATTAAAGAAATAATTCAAGCTAAAATAAAAACTGGTAAAAATAAATAGATTGAGAAAAGTATCTACTGTAAAGAAATGCGATTGTTGGATTGGTAGCACCAACAGAGCATAAACAATGCAGGCCCACAGTTTTGTGTGGGAAGGGATAAATAATTTTGGGTGATTAATGTTTCTTTCTAACAACAGGACGGTCTTATAAATTACTAAAATTATTAATAGATCTGCTAGTGCAGATAAAACTCTGCCAGTTAAGGCAATTTCATGAAGAGTTTTTCTTCCAAAAGTAGTTGTAATTACTTTATTAAAAGTGATAGGAGCATTACCATAAACAAAAAAATTTCTATTGTGGTTTCTGGGATTAAGAGGTGAAATTTTTGGATCAAGATATTCACTAAAGCTGACAGGAAGCTTTATATCGTGAATCGTCATATTTAAAAATCTTTCATCAGGATGGAGATGGTGGCCTTGGTCCCAATTTAGCCCAACGAGGCGTAGACTAGCTGCAATGATGAAAATAATAAAAAGAATAATTTTGTGGTTAACCTGTTTCACAATTGAATTATATAATATAGTCATTCTTGCATTGACCTGCTAATTGATAAACTTATTATGACTCCAGATTTAGCATTAATTTTTGTTTGTTGGATGTTGTTGCTGCTATGGCAATTAATTGGTTTTGCTATTGGCTTTTGGTTTTATGGTCAGAAAAGTAAGGATGCAGCCTGGGGTTTTGGTCGCTTGATTACTTGGTTGGTTGTTTCTTTAACAATATGGTTCCTGGGTCATTTTAAAATACCGGTCAATCAGCAGATTTTTATCTACTTATTTATTTTTGGATTAGCTGTTTGGTCTATTTTGTTTATCAAACAAAGACAAAATCAGGTAAAGCAGTTTTTGAAAAACAATTGGAAAATAATTTTAACCCAAGAGTTTATTTTTTTGTTTTTTTTCTTCTTTTTACCAATCATTCGGGGTTTTAATCCAGCTATTGAGGGCTTAGAGAAGTTTATGGATGTTGGATTTATAGCCGGCTACTTGCGCTCCCCCACCCTGCCGGCACAGGATATGTGGTTGGCTGGATTTAACATTAACTATTACACCTTTGGTCATTTTATGGGAGCAATTGTTACGCAATTTTGGAATATTGGCGTAGATTATAGTTATAATTTATTACTTGGTTTGATTATGGGGCTAGTGGCCATCAATGCTTTTAGTTTTGTTTATAATTTCGTTAGTGAAATTTTTGATTTAAGAGGAAAAAAAATTACTCAAAAAAAAGCTAAGTTGGGAACATCAACAGCAATAAAAGCTGCTTTAATTGCTGTTTTTTTATTATCATTTTCAGGAAACGGTCATCCTACTTGGTATTTATTTACAAATCAAAGCTTTGAAGGCTATTGGTATCCCAACGCCACCCGTTTTATTGAAAATACAATTCATGAGTTTCCAGCGTACAGTTATATAGTTAGCGATTTGCATGCCCATGTTTGGGGGTTGCCCATAGTGATATTTATTTTGTTCAACATTTTTCTTTGGCTAAAAGTTTTGCTTAAAACTAGGGTAAAAAAAGTTAGATTAACTCAAATTATTAAACAAAAATATTTTCCCCAAGCAACAGTGCTTGGTTTGTTGCTGGGAATAGCTATTAGTACAAGTACTTGGGACTTTTTTGTCTATGGTTTGCTGATGGTAATAATCAGCTCAATAATACTTGTGATTAATTATAAGCTTTTTTATCATTTGCTTTTTAGTGCCCTGATTATCTTAATTACAGCTCTGTTGACGACAAGTCCATGGCTACTTAATTTTGAATCTATTTCTGAGGGAATCAAGGTGGTTACAGAGAGGTCTCCTTATTGGCAATTGGTAGTTTTATGGGGTCCTCATTTACTAGTTTCATTTATTACTGGCGCCATTGCTTTTAAATTTTTGAAAAAAAGAAAAAAGTTAACTCCAGAGTCTATATTTTTACTAGCCATGGCTATTGTCTCCCTTATTTTAATCACTTTACCAGAAATAATTTATGTTAAGGATATTTACCCAAATCATCCTAGAGCTAATACGATGTTCAAGCTTACTTTTCAGAGTTTTATTTTAATGACTTTTTTAGCGTCTTTTTTATCCAGCCTTATTGCTTGGACAAGATTCAAAAAAAAACTGCCTGTTTATCAACAATTTTTATTTAAAGGCGTTTTGGTTGTTTTTATTATGTCTGTTGGCTATTATGCATTTTTTGGGTACAGAGACTTTTATTTAAACCTAAAAAATTATCAGGGATTAAATGGTTTGGCTTGGTTAAAAGAACAGGAGGCTGATGATTATTTAGCTATTGATTGGTTACGCAATAATGTTCAAGGAAGGCCTGTTATTTTAGAGGCAGTTGGCGAAAGTTACACTACTTATGCTAGAGTTTCTACCTTTACAGGTTTGCCTACAGTGTTGGGCTGGAGAGTCCATCAATGGTTGTGGAGAGGAAGTTTTGATATTCCAGGTCAAAGGACAGAAGAGGTTAGGGCAATGTATGAGCAACCTGATTTATTAAGTTCTCAACAGCTTATACAAAACTATAATTTAAAATATATTTTTATTGGTAGCAAGGAAAGAGAAGCTTACCAATTTTTGGACGAATCTGGCTTATCTGATTTGGGTCAGGAAGTTTTTCGTGCTGGAGATACCTATATTTTAAAACTTTAAATCAATGATAATTTGCGAATTTATTCTAAAAGTTCTTCTGATTCAACGTTTAGTAGTTCAACATAATCACCACTAACCCAACCTTGTTTTAATTGATTGTCAGTTGGATCTTTGAATTCAATTAAATACCAATTGTCATTTTCCTCAACAAACTCGTAGGTATTATTAACAGTTACAAAGCCTATAGGCTCGCTATTTAGACCCGGTGTTTCTCTAACTCTAAGTACCTCAATCCCAGCTTGAAAAAAATTAGTTGGATTAATCTTAATTGCGGGATTGGCAGATAAGCTAGTGTCTTCAAGACTGTCGTTTTGCTCATAAAGAATACTATCACCTTCTTGAGCACGAATGCTTTTGGGTAATTTGGCAAAAATATTTAATCTGTGCCCTTCTATAACCCTAACAGTGTGTCTTTTTGAGTCAAAAGAGACTAAGCTGATTTCAAAACTATGATCTTTGGGCTCAACATCTTTTATGACTACGGGTGTAAAATGTTCGCCGTAATCTCCAAAGGTTACCAAAGCACTATCCGGATTACTAATAATTGAAACTTCAGTTTGTTTTTTATCAGGTAGTGGCTCAAGTTCATAAACTACTCCTCCCGAAGAATCGGCTGTGGGTCCAGGTTTCCAGATAACTACTGTGAGAAAGCCTTGATTAAGAGTAATTGGTAATTCATAAGTAGCTAAATTAGGATCATCTGGGACGATTCTTAGCTGATAGTTGCCCGGCATAATTTGATTATTGATATATGGAGCTTTTTCTAAATACTGATCATTTAAAAATAAAGAAACAGGAATATCTTGAACCGTGACCTGTAAACCTGATTTTATTTTATTAGCAAAGGGATTGATAAAGTATACGCCAGCAGCAATGAGAATAATGAAAACAATGGCTAATAGATAAAAGACTTTTTTCTTCATACCTAGCTCATAACGCTAATTAGTCATTAATTGTAATATATTGCATAAATACAATACAGTTATTATCTCATAACTCACTTAGTGATGTGCAAATATTCAATAGTAAAAATATTGACTATTTTTTTAATGCCAGAGATAAAACTTCTGTAGCTTGAGAAACAGGGGTGAATTTTATGTCTTTTTTTATCTTTTCAGGGATCTCTTCCAGATTTCTTCTGTTTTCTTTAGGAATAATGATTTGTTTTACTCCGGATAAGTGGGCTGCAATTACTTTTTCTTTTAAGCCACCAATACGCAAAACTCTTCCCCGTAGAGTAATTTCTCCAGTCATAGCTAATTTTCTTTTGACAGGTTTGTTAGTATAAGCTGAGGCAATTGCAGTAGCTACGCTGATTCCAGCTGAAGGTCCATCCTTGGGTACTGCTCCCTCTGGAACGTGAATATGAACATCGGTTTTTTCAAATTGCTCTTCATCAATATTAAGTTCTTTAGCATGGGCTTTAACAAAGGTGAAGGCAGCTTGAGCTGATTCCTTCATTACTTCACCCAATTTGCCTGTTAAGTGAATTTTGCCTTTGCCAGGAGCTAGAGCAACTTCGATAAAAAGAATATCTCCGCCAACGCTGGTCCAAGCTAGACCAGTGGCGACACCAACTTGATCATCTTCATCAGCTAAAGTTAAGTCATATTCTTCTGGTCCTAGAAAATCACGAACTTTTTTTGGAGTAATACTAATTTTTTTAGATTTAGCAGTTGTTTTTGTCTTTTTTTCTACTAATTCTTTAGCAAGTTTGCGGCTGATTTTACCAAGTTTTCGTTCAAGTTCACGAACTCCAGCCTCTCTGGTATAGCGTTGAATTATTTTTTCTATTGCCCTATCTGTGAATTTAACCTCATTTGATTTAAGGCCGTTGGCTTTAAGAACTTTTTCCATAAGATGTTTTTTAGCAATGTTAAATTTTTCATCAAAAGTATATCCAGGATAGCGAATTATCTCCAGCCTATCACGTAGTGCAGGTGGAATTGTATCTAAAGTGTTAGCAGTAGTGATAAAAATGACTTGAGATAAATCAAATGGAGTATCGATGTAGTGATCTTCAAAGTTTTTATTTTGTTCAGGATCTAAGGCTTCAAGTAAAGCAGCCGAAGGGTCGCCATGAAAATCTTGAACAATTTTATCAATCTCATCTAAAATAAAAACAGGGTTGTTACTTTTGGCGTCAATAATGCCTTTAATTATTCTACCTGGCATAGCTCCAACATAAGTTCGTCTGTGCCCTCTTATTTGGGCTTCATCTCTAATACCACCTAAAGATATTTTGGTAAATTTTCTACCCAAAGCTTCAGCAATGGCTCGGCCGATACTAGTTTTACCAACACCCGGAGGTCCAACAAAACATAATATGGTTGGAAGATCTGCTTGCTTAGTTACTCCCTTTCCTTTTTTCTGTTTTACTTGCTGTTTTTTTAACTGTAGTACAGCAATGTATTCCAACACTCTTTCTTTTACGTCCTCAAGACCATAATGATTTTTATCTAATACTTTTTGTGCGGTTTTTATATCAATTTTTTTACTAGAGCTCTTTTTCCAAGGAATATCAAACATTGTTTCCAGCCATGTTCTAATATAGCCTGATTCGGGGTTGTTGGGAGACATGCTACTTAATCGATTAATTTCCTTATTTACTTTTTCTTTAACTGTTTTAGGAAAGCCAGCATCTTTGATTTTTTCTTGAAAATTTTCAGCCAAATCGCTGTCTTCGTCAAACTCACCTAGCTCTTTTTTAATGGTTTTTAGTCTCTCTCTAAGAACACTTTCTCGCATGTTTTTATTAAATTTTTCTTGAGTTTTATAAGCCACATCTTTTTCAATTTCTAAAACATTGATTTCATGATTAAGATGTTTGATAATTAGCTTAATTCGATTTTTTACATCTATAGCCTCCAGTAACTGTTGTTTTTGGGCTGTGCTGAGGTTGAGAGTACTTGAGATTTGATCTGCCATTTCATTAACATCAGATCCGCTCATTAACTTAATAAAATTAAGAAATTCAACAGGTTTGCCCATTTGAACAATCTGTTGGAAAGTTCTTTTTAAATGAGAGACTAGTGCCATTTCCTCTTTGTCTCCATCGCTGATTTCTTGCAATTTTGTAACCTGAGCTTTTAAGTAGGGTTTAAACTGCAAATAATTGGTAATTTTAACTCTACCAATTCCGCGCATAAGGGCATTTAAATTGTCATCGGTTTTTAAAGTTCTCTCTATCACAGCTAAAACCCCTACTTGGTATAAATCATCTTCTGTGGGTTCATCAACATTTGCCTGTTTTTGACTGACCAAGACCACTAATTTATTTTCTTGGGCAGCTTCTTTGATAGCTTGAATTGAAAAAGGCCGGCCAAAAGTCAAAACAAGCTCTGTATTAGGAAACAAAACACCCTTGCGAAGAGGAATAACAGGTAGAGAGAAACTGTTTGAGGGAAGATTTTTTTTAAGCTGTTTGTCTTGCATTTTTTTAAGCTTTTCATGTCGAGTTATCTTTTTAACCTTTTCTTCCTCGAGCAATGAATCCAAACTATCAAACCTTTTTCTTTTGATATTTTGGTTTAAATCTGGTTTATCTTTTTTGTTTTTTTTATCTGACATTTAGTTTCCTGGGTTGCTTAATTTTTCAACTAACTTCTTCTTTTTATTAATGAAGGTTAAATTAGCATTCTAAGGGTTTGATTGCTAAATTTCAACCTGAGTTTTTTATTTCTGTAAGGAAGTTTTTGAGTTATTGTCTTGAGGTGTGGGTGACCATGGACTCGAACCATGGACCTCAGTCTTATCAGGACTGCGCTCTAACCACCTGAGCTAGTCACCCTCATGCATACTATTTTCTCTATGATGAGTTGGCAGAACTAGATTTTAGCACAGCTGTGCTTTTCGCGCTATATTATTTCTGATATCTATTTAATAACAATTCTTTTTTCGTCACAGTCGATTTTAACCTTGCTGTTTGGTTTTATTTCTCCACTTAATAGCTTCATTGACAAAACATCTAAAATTTCCTTTTGAAGTAGCCGTCGTATGGGTCTGGCTCCAAAAACTGGATCAAAGCCAGTTTTAGCAAAGTACTCAATCGCCTTGTCTGTAACAGAAAGCTTGAGTTTTTGATCTTGTAGCTGTTGTGACATTTGATCGATTTGTAGTTTTACAATTTGCTTAATTTGTTCTTGTGAAAGCGGTTGGAAGATAATAGTGTCGTCTATTCGATTTAAAAACTCAGGTTTGAACTTTGCCTTGAGCTCTTGATACACAGCTTCCTCTTGTTTTTTTCTATTATCCGTGTGCTGAGCAATGTAGTTGCTACCTAAGTTAGAGGTCATGATAATCACTGTATTTTTAAAGTCTACAGTTCGGCCCTTGGAATCGGTCAGTCTTCCATCGTCTAAAATCTGCAACAGAATATTGAAGACTTCAGAATGGGCTTTTTCAATTTCGTCTAAGAGGATTACGCTGTAAGGATGTCTGCGGACTGCTTCAGTTAACTGTCCTCCTTCTTCGTAACCTACGTATCCTGGGGGTGAACCAATTAAACGAGCTACAGAGTGTCGCTCCATATATTCACTCATGTCAATGCGGATCATTTTATTTTCATCGTCAAATAAAAATTCTGCCAATGTTTTAGCTAGTTCGGTTTTACCGACTCCGGTGGGACCCAAGAAAATAAAAGAACCAATTGGTCGATCGGTTTTACCCAAGCCTACCCTATTGCGTCGGACAGCATTTGAGACCGCTTGGATTGCTTCTTTCTGGCCGATAACTCTTTTTGCCAGCTCATCCTCCAGATGAGTTAGTTTTTCTTTTTCAGTTTGTAGCATTTTTTCAACAGGAATGCCTGTCCAGCGCGCTATAATGCGGGCTATATCTTCTTGCGCAACCTCTTCTTTTAGTAATTTACTGTCTGTTTGAATTTTTGATAACTGCTGCTGTTTTTCTTTTAAAGACTTTTCAATTTCCGGAATTTTGCCATAGTTAATCTCAGCAGCTTTTTGTAGATCATAGTTTCGTTCGGCTTTATTGGCTTCTTCGCGCAGATCATCCAGTTGTTTGTTTAAAGCCTTAACTTCATCTAGAATCTTTTTTTCATTTTGCCAGCGTAAATTTAACTCTTGGTGTTCCTCTTTTAACTCAGCCAAAACTTGTTTTATCTCATTCATTCGAGCCTGACTTGCCTTGTCTTTTTCTTTTTTAAGAGCTTCCCTTTCTATTTCCAGTTGTCTGATTCGTTTTTCTAGCTGATCAATTTGAGTTGGTTTACTGTCGATTTCAATTCTAATTGCAGCAGCAGCCTCATCCATTAAGTCGATTGCCTTATCAGGTAAAAAGCGGTCGCTTATGTATCGATCTGATAATTTGACTGCTGCTATGATAGCTCCATCACGGATTCGAACCCCATGGTGGGCTTCATATTTTTCCTTGATGCCTCTTAGAATTGAAATCGCTTCTTGTAAAGACGGCTCTTCCACCATTATTGGTTGAAATCTGCGCTCAAGGGCGGCGTCCTTTTCAATGTATTTGCGATACTCTCTAAGCGTGGTAGCACCAATCATGCGCAGAGTGCCACGGGCCAGTGCAGGTTTGAGCATGTTGCCAGCATCAGTACTACCTTCGGCAGAGCCTGCTCCAACGATGGTGTGCAGCTCATCCACAAACATAATAATCTCACCTTCTGCCTGCTCTACTTCCTGAATAACTGCCTTAAGTCGATCTTCAAACTCGCCACGGTATTTGGCGCCGGCTAACAGTGAACCAATTTGTAGATTTAAAATTCGTTTATTTTTAAGCGCATCAGGGACGTCATTGTCAATAATTTTTTTAGCCAAACCCTCTACGATTGCAGTTTTACCAGTGCCAGGCTCTCCTACTAAGACAGGATTATTTTTAGTTCTTCTGGAGAGGATTTGAGTGATGCGCCTAATTTCCTCAGTGCGACCTATAACAGGATCAATTTTACCCTCTCTAGCTAACTGGGTAAAATCCTGAGTGTATTTGTCTAAAGCTTGATATTTATCCTCAGGATCACGATCTGTTACCTTTTGACCGCCTCTTATCTCTCCTAGAGCATTAACCACCTCTTTTTTATTGACAGAAATAATATTTTTAACCTCTTTTAGGTCCAAAAGAGCTAAGAACAAATGTTCGGTGCTAATAAATTCATCTCCAAGCTTTCCTGCTTCGGATTCTGCCTGACCTAAAGCCTTGTTGAGTTCATTGGAAAGGTATGCTTGAGATGCCTGACTTACAGTTGGCTCTGATTGTAGCTGAGACTTTATTTTTTGTTCGATTGTATCGGGTTGGGCTTCAAGCTTTTGCAGAAGTGAGGGTACGATGCCGTCTGCTTGTTTAACCAATACCAACAGTAAATGAAGCGGCTTTATATTTTGGTGGTTGAGCTGGGCTGACAGCTCCATGGCGCCTTGGATAGCTTCAGCTGATTTTGTGGTAAGTTTTTCAGGGTTCATAGAATTTGGTAGTGCTATTTAGTATTTGTTACTCTAGCCTGGCGGTTGTGCAAGGCCAAATAGACATTAAATAATATCTGTTCTTTAATATTTTATTTAACAAGCCCAAAATTGTGAAGTGTTATTTTAGCAGAAGGTTAATAAGAGTGCTAATTTGAGATTAATGATACTTTAGTTGATATATAAGGATATTTTGATATGTATTGATGGTATAAGAATCGTTTTGCTTGAAAATTATTGAGATACTAATGAATTTTTTGATACATTTTGATAGCTTTTGGGGAAAATTTCAAAGCTGAATTTATGAAGTATGGAGAATTATTTTTATAAAATCCATTTTAACTAAAGAAACAGAACTTTTCGCTTTTGTGATACAAACACGGTGATAAAAATCGACCTGAGGGGAAATTTCCCAGGATTTGTGTTTTTGTCAACTTTACAGCTGACTTGGAGAAAGGGGTCGTGATTCCCTCACCAATCTCCTTAGAAAGGAGGTGGTCCATCCGCACCTTCCAGTACGGATACCTTGTTCATGTTATTCCAACTATTTCTAGAGGCATGGACTATCTCTTCATCCTATTTGCACCTGGCAGATAGGAGGTGGCGTATGATAGCTTTATAGAATTTGGAAGAGCTATCTCATCAATTAAGAATCAGTCTCTACGGGGTCAAATGACGAAATTTATATTTCATACAAGATGTAATATATGGTTGAATGATGTTTTTAAGGCGATTGCTACTTTGGCTTAAAATAAGAATCTGGTGACCTTTTTTATCTGTACAAAGACTTGTTTTGAGATCAAAATTTCGATCTAAACATTGTTGCAGTCTTTGATTATCAGATAAATTAAAGCCGTAAGTGCTTATTCTAAAACCTGAATAGTTTTTATAGCCGTTTCCATCATCCATGAGCCATGTTGCTAAAGCTAAAGGTGATATTAAGTAATCACCAATATCATTAGGTATGAGCTTTTTTCCCAACGGATAAAAAAGTTCATACAGTTGCTTTAAGCAATATTTATATCTTGTTCGAAAATAAAAAGAGTTATTATGTTTATCAATTCTTGCTTTGGTTTTAACCAAGTTTTTAAGAATTTGATATTTCCACATAACATATTCTTGGTGTTTAGTTGAATGTCTAATTTGTAATCTAGCACTCCGAAGATTGCGAGATATCAAAAGACATCCGTCACCAAGTAATGTTCCTACAATAAGTTGTAGTTGAGTAGAATTAAGTTTTACTCTTGTTATTTTTGACATCGACTTCCCTCGCGGTTGCCATATTTATACAATAACAGCAATTTCTTAAAAATAGCTGAAATTAATAAACTTAGGGTTCCCCGATATTAGCCACATTTTACAGCAGAATTACTTCTGCAGGTCGCCACAAGAATTTTTTTTGACGACTTAGTCCTCATCGCCAACCTCGCCGTAGAAGGGCTGTTCCAATAAATTGGTTACAGTCTCCCGCTTCGGGCGCTGCTGACTTTGCTGGCTTGACGGGCAGTGTGTGCAAGGAGCGAGAACGTATTCACCGCAACCTTATGATTTGCGATTACTACCGATTCCATCTTCATGAGGGCGAGTTTCAGCCCTCAATCTGAACTGAGGAACCTTTTATTAGGATTGGCTCAGAGTTACCTCGTCGCTACCCGTTGTAGGTCCCATTGTAGGATGTGTGTAGCCCTAGACGTAAGGGACATGCTGACTTGACGTCGTCCTCTCCTTCCTCCCTTGCTTGGCAAGGGCAGTCTTGTCAGATACGTGTAACTGACAACAAGGGTTGCGCTCGTTACTGCACTTAAGCAGACGTCTCACGACACGAGCTGACGACAGCCATGCATCACCTGTGTACCACCCTCGAAGGCGTCCTGGTTATCCCAGGATTTGCAGGTACATGTCAAGTCTAGGTAATGTTTTTCGCTTTGTATCGAATTAAACCACATGCTCCACCGGTTGTACGCTCCCCCGCCAATTCCTTTGAGTTTTAATCTTGCGATCGTAATTCCCAGGCGGCTCGCTTAACGCGTTAGCTTACGCCGGTCAATCCGAAGACCAACCAGCTAGCGAGCATCGTTTACGGCTTGGACTACAGGGGTCTCTAATCCCTTTTGCTACCCAAGCTTTCGTCCCTGAGCGTCAGTGCTGTCCTAGAAACCTGCTTTCGCGATCGGCGTTCCTCTCGATATCTACGGATTTCACCCCTACACCGAGAGTTCCAGTTTCCCCGAACAGACTCAAGTCTGATAGTATTACACCCTGTATCTGGAGTTGAGCCCCAGTATTTAAGATATAACTTATCAAACAGCCGACGGAACCCTTTACGCCCAGTAAATCCGGATAACGCTTGCACCCTACGTATTACCGAGGCTTCTGGCACGTAGTTAGCAGGTGCTTTCTAGCAAGGTACCCTCATTGATTGTTCCCTTGCCACAGTGGTTTACACTCCGAAGAGCTTCATCCCACACGCGGTGTCGCTGCGTCAGGCTTTCGCCCATTGCGCAATATTCCCAGTTGCTGCCACCCGTAGGTGTAGGTCCCGTGTTTCAGTGACCTTGTGGCCGGTCGTGCTCTCACACCGGCTACCCGTTGTAGGCTTGGTGAGCCTTTACCTCACCAACAACCTGATAGGACGCAGGCTCCTCTTTTAGCGACCGAAGTCTTTGGTGTTAATGCCGAAGCAAAAACATCACATGCGGTATTAATCCCGGTTTCCCGAGGCTATTCCCCACTAAAAGGTAGATTCCTACGCGTTACTCACCCGTCTGCCACTGTCCTCTATTCCGAAGAATAGATTCTCGTTCGACTTGCATGCTTAAGGCACACCGCCAGCGTTCATCCTGAGCCAGGATCAAACTCTCAAATAAAAATTTCTATACTTAAACTTACAAAGTAAGTTTAAAGGAAATTCAAGTTAATTTGAGATCACTGCTATACGGCGTTTTAGTATAGCTAGTGTTGACCTCTAGCGATTTTTATCACCATGTTTATATCACATGGATTTGGATTTGTTCGTTTTTGGATTACGTTATTTCTTTATAAATTAGCGTGTTTGTACATTGGTTAAGACTGATTTTATCTAGAGATAAATTCAGAAATTAACCAAATTTGTTCTGTCTCTTTAGTTGTTAAGGTGCAAAACACCATATTAAATCAAAGTAAAACAGAAAATCTGTTTACTAAAGATTTTTCATGATATTTTAATTTGGAAACCTTTAGAGTATCTAATTTGAAGCGTTAGACTTTCAAAGGTAGGAGTATAATAGCAAAAAGCGGTTAGAAGTCAACTAGATTAAGAAGTCTTATTAAACTAGAAATTACCAATTTTTTTAGGTAACTAAGGAGTATTTATTTCGATTCGTTCAATCGTTTCAGGATCTAGAAAATCCTTTAAGATCGGTGCATCACTCATTGATTTAATAGTTTGAGCAACAAAATAAATAATAACACTAGCTACGATGGTGGCGCCGATGAAATAACCTACACCTCTGAAGATTGATAACATTAAGTTACGCCATAGGCTATTTTGGCGTTTAATTCTTTGATTAAGAATTGTTATATTTTGATTAAGTTCTTTAATTAGTTTAGAGTCCATATAATTTTAGTTGGTTGATAGTATGTTCATTCTAGCAGATTAAATTATTGTCCCTCCACCTAAACAAATGTATTGAGCTTTTTGAGTTTGATCAAATTGAGTTGCTTGTGTATAAAATACAGCAAACTGACCGTTGGCTATTCCTTGTAATGATTGCTTAGTTGTTACCATGATTTCTTTATCTTTTCTTTTAATCAGGCAATCCACTAATTTACCTGTATGCCTAATTCTTACTTTTAATTTTAGCTTATCCCAATCAATTTTAGGATTGATTTTATGAAGTTTATTAATTGTGAATTTTTTGGTCTCAGTTTGAGGTCTCGGCCCAACTACTAACTGATTTTTTTCAGGATTTTTTTTAATTACATATAGTGATGGTAAATTACCGCTTTTATCAATCCAGCTAGTCTTTTCTTTAACTTTATTAGTGTTGATAGAAAATCCTTTTCTCTGGCCAATTGTATAAAACCATAATCCAAGATGAGTTCCGATTTTATCACCGTCAATAGTAATGACATCGCCTGGATTTTCACCCAATTTTTCTTTTAAGAATGCATGGACATTAATATCTCCTACAAAACAGATTCCAACAGAGTCTCTTTTGTCAGCAACATGCAGGTTAATGTTATGTGCTAACTCTCTAACTTCTTTTTTAAGCAAGTGACCTATCGGGAACATAACACGGTTCAGTTGTTTTTGGTTGATTTGATGCAAAAAATAAGTCTGGTCTTTTTGAAGGTCTCTAGCAGAGAGTAAGGCTGGAGTGGCTGTATTTTTTATTTGAAGATTATCTGTTTGGGCATAATGTCCTGTTGCTATGTAGTTAAATTTTTCATTTATTGCCCAGTCATAAAACATACCAAATTTTATGACTTGATTACAAAGTACATCAGGGTTAGGGGTCCTGCCTGCTTTATACTCCTCAACAAAGTAAGCCATGACTTTTTCTTTATATTCTTGTTTAAAATCTAAAACTTGAAACGGAATTTTTAATTTAACCGCGACTTTCAGTGCATCTTGACGATCCTGCTCTGATCTACAGCCGGGCATGCTCCAGCATTGTATATACACAGCTGCAACATCATAACCTTGTTGTTTTAATAAATATGCTGATACAGCAGAATCAACTCCGCCGGAGAGACCAAGGGCAACTTTAGTGTTTCTATTTTTATCGGGCATTTCAAATTAAAATTACTGTTTTTTCAAAAATCCAAAAAAGAAGAGATATTAATTCCATTTTTTCTTAAAAAATTATTTAAGCGTATTACCTTTTTATAGTCTTGTTCTCTATTTTTATTGAGATCTGTTCCAAATTTTGTGCCATCATAGCGATGATCATAGAAGCCTGGATGAGAGATTACTTCACAAACATCATCATTATTTTTTAATTCGTTAATATCTTTTTTGATTGCCTTTAATCCATATTTTTTTGACGATAAATTATATTGCCTATCAGCGAGTTTTATTTGGTATTGATACTTTGTTTCGTAAAAGAAACCATTTTCTCTGTGTAGCCTTAGAGGAATATTTTTTTCAATAGCAAACTCACACATTAATCTTCTCTCTACGCCGTTTTGATCCCAGTTATGTTTGTCTAGATGAGAAGGATTAGTTTGAAAGAACTTAATGAAATTTTTATATTGTTCCTCTAGTTTTTGTTGAATAAGTTTGTGATTATCAGTAGTTATTTTTTTCTCATTTGGATGTTTTTCATGTATAAAATGTAAACCAATTGATACTTTCTTACTTTGGGCAAGTTGTTTTAATTTTTTAGCATGATCGAGATTAACCTCACCTGAGATAATAACAGAAGTTGATCGCAGACAATCTTTTTTAATTAAATCTAAAATTGCTTCATCAAACTGGTCGGAGATACCAAAGTCATCTGCATTGATAATTATTTTTGCCATGATAAATTATCAGTTAATTAAATTTGAAACTTAAAAATAATATATTTTATTGATATTTTAGCTATTTAACTAGATTCTTTTAGGGATTCAAAGTAATTGACCTGGGCAATTTCTGTAATTTTTTCTTGATACTTATCTGGGTTATCAGTATAAAAATTTGGTAGTTTTGGTTTAAAACCAGGATTCAACTCTCTAGCCAGGGGAATATCGTTAACATCAATTTTTCCTAAATATAATCCCTCTACATCAAAGTTAGATTTTTTTAAATAGCGCCACACTTTTACCATTCCTTCTAGGTAAACTACACTTTTGGTAAATCCCCCGGGCTGGCTGGTATCGTATGTACCCCGCTTAATTTTAACGGTAATCAGCCAAGATTTTTCAATATTTTGCATATATTGATTGATAAAGTTAAAAGTTTCAACAAAGCTTTTTTGTTGTGCCATATCAGTGGCTAAATAGTGAAGAGCGTTAAAATAACTTAACTGTAATTTACTAGCCAGCAGTGAGTGAAGGCTACCCAAACCCTCTTCAGTAAATAGGTACTTTCTGAAATTATGTTTGTTTTTTTTATTAAAAAATGGTTGCTGGAGATAGTTAATTCTCCTTAAGGCATGAGTGCCCAGCTCATGATAAATGGAAGCCTGAAACTGTCTCTGGCGAAAATCAAACTCTTTTCTAATTTTTAATCTGTTTTTATAAATGCTGATTTTACTAATATGTCCTTTGATCCAAACAACCTTTATTTCATCATCCATTTTATTTTCCTTTAAAAATTTTTTAATCATGACTTTCCCTTGCTCAGCTGTGATTTTTGGCCCTTGAAGATTTCTAAGATCATCAATGGTCTTGTTTTCAAATGCTTTGTTTAAAATTTTTTGGGCCAAGGTTATATACTCAGGCTTTGGCTTGCCATATCTGTGTAGTTTATCAAGCGTGACCAAGGTTTTATACTTAAACTGAGGGTCGTAATTGCAGTCCTTTTCAAAAAATTTTTGTTTTTCTTCTTTTAGATTTATGGGAGTTAAGTCTTGGATCAAGCTCATAATTACAGTATTCTAATAAATTTTTAGGGAAAAAGTATATGTAAAATTAATTTTGTCTTTCAATTCTAATCATAAAATTAGTTAAGTCTTTACGTCCGATCTCGACTTTATGCTGGCTTCTGTTTAATCTTTTGGAGACTATCATCTCTGTGTCAATTCTCTGCCCCTTGAGCTCAAAATTTGCCTCAACAACTGGTACTTTGCCCTCTTCTTCTTGCTGGTACCACAACAAATCTTCTAGATCTATTAAACCTAGTTCTCTTGCTACATTACTAGCAATGGCACTGCGAAAACGTCCAGTTTTGATAAAAGCTTCTACTTCTTCTCTGGCACCATGATCTCCAAAGACGGTAATGTTTTCTTTGTGTCCAACAATCGGTTTTCGCTCGTCTTCGGTTTCAAAATAACTTTCTGCAAATAAGGCTTGGGCAATTTTTACTCCGTGTTTAGGATTAAGAACATTTAAATCTGATATTCTTTCCAATCTTTTGCGAAGTCCGGCTTGATTGGCAATTTGGATTGATAGTCCTGGTCTGTAATTTAACTCAACCACCATGGGCCCTTTTTCTTCGTGGATAAATAAATCCACTCCTCCGTAAACTAAATGAGCTGCGTTTGATGCTTCAACAGCTGTTAGTAATATTTCGTTCCAGAAAGGAATTTGAATGCCTTTTAGCTCAATTTTGGTCCCTGGTAGATATTTAATTAATTGGGTTTTATGAGCAGCAGCGTGGGTAGTTAGCCCTGTACCAATATCAATACCGACTCCTAAAGCTCCCTGACTTTGATTAGCCCTTCCTTCTGATTCCTTTGTAGGTAATCTTAAATAAGCCATTACCGGTACGCTGTTAAAAACTAATACTCTTAAATCAGGCGTACCTTTGTAGGAATATTTAGTTAGTTCCGGATGAGGGACAACTCTTTCTTCAATAATAACTTTTGGGCTGGCTCCATGTGAGCTGTACTGTCCTTCTAAAATATCAAAGCAATGGAGTTTTAAATCTTCCTCTGTCCATCTTTTGTTAACAACATCAACCCAAACATGTCTGCTTTTTTTTACAAAAGCGACTACTCCCTTTCCTGCATGACCATTAGTGGGCTTGATTACAAAGTTTTTTTCCAAATGTTGCCAGTCGAAATCATTAACGTCTTCAATGGTAGCTAAGATTCCATAAACTTCTGGCGTGGGGATGCCTTCATTTAATAGTAAAATTTTAGTTGCAAATTTAGAGTGACAAATACTTCTAGCCCGTTTGGGATTAAGAGGAACATAAAGCTGGTTGCGGGCATTCATGCCCAAAACTTCACTCGGCTTGATCATCTTGAGAAGGAGTATCTAAATTATTTTGACCCAAGACTGTGCTAAAACGTGCCAGTTCAATTAATCGCAATCCAGTATATTTGCCAATTAAATAATTGACAACAACTGTAGCTACCAAAACCAACTCTGGCCATAAGAGAACAAATTTTTGAATTCCTTCTTGACTGATAATTAGCGAGCAGATGATAGCGATAAATAAGGTTTCAAGAGCAATTTTAAGAGCCTCGCGCTGGCTGGTAAAAAGCTGAGAATTCATAAAATTTTCGGTCAAAATAATAATAATTAATATAGGGAAAATATTAATGGTTAACAGCTGAAAAAACGTCATTTGTGAAGAAAAAATCAACAGCGCGAGAATGAAAATTGACACTCCCCACAGTAACATGGCTGTTCTGGGTAAATATGGTAGACGGAATTTTTGGACAATAGCTCTAGAAATTATAGAGGCAAAAATTACAGCTACAAAAATTATAATACCAGTTACTATTTCAGTAGAAACAAAAGCCACTGACAAAACAGCCGGAATATAGATACCAAAACCCCTTAATCCAACTACATGTCTAGAGGCAGCAATAATTGAGGCTATTATGGGGAACAATAGTAATAATACAATAATGCTGGCTGACAAACCCTTTGAGACTGCATCCCGAATAGCATGCTGTAGAAAATTGTGCCAGGAAAGAGGTCCGATTGGATTTTCGCCTAAAAAAGTAGAAAGCTTACCTCGCGTTTCTCCAGTGGTATCTGTAATATCCTCGGCTCTTCTTTCGATAATTCTTTGTTCTACTTGAGCAGCAGGAGAAGCTTCAGCAGAATCGGTTGCATCAGCAGCATCTGTTGCCACTGGTTCTAAGTCAATGACTTCTTCAAAGTCAGCAGTTGGTTCTTGAGCTAAAGCTTGAGTATTAATAATTTTTGGTTGGGCTGTTGCCAGCAAGGCAAGCACAAACAAAATAACTGGAAAAACTAAGGCTTGTTTCATATTAAGATATTATAACAAATTATTGTTTTGCTCTGGTGTAGAGATAATTAAAGTTAATTTTATTAGAGAATTTTATTGAGTAAGTTTTGAATGAAACTAATTATAAAGGAGACAAATAACAAGGAACCGAATTCGCCCAGGGCTACGTCAAACAACAGCATGGGCTGAATTTCAAATCCAGGCACTAGGTAAGTGGCTAACCAGAGTAAAAACACATTAATTACTAAGGAAAATAGACCCAAGGTCACAATATTAATTGGCAAAAATAATATTTTTAAAACAGGTTTGGCAATAGCTTGCAATAAGGTTAAAACTATACTGGCAAATAAAAGGGTGGTCCAGTCCATAAAGCTAACTGTGGGTAGTGCCCAGGCTAAAACAGCAATAGTAATAGCAGTTATTAAAAGGGAGCGGATAATTTTCATAAAAAGTTTGTAATGGATACTAAGATAGCTGAGTAATGATTAATATCTATTATATACAATTAGTTTATTTTGATTATACACCCCGCCAGCTTGTTCCGCTAAGCGGGACAAGAAAAATGCGCTCGGGCTAAAGTCCCTCAGAAATGAGCTCATATCTATTACAAATACTAATTTGCGAATTTATTTATTAGCCAGTTAGTTTTTGTCTTCTTAATTTAATATGTTGTTTTTTGGCAAAGCGGTGTGATTCATTCCTAATCTGTTGAACTAAATGTAAGCTAGGATGATTATAAGGCAAATTGACAATCTTATACTCGATTTTAAGTCGATTACTTTTTGGATTTCGATAGGTTTCTACAGGTATTATGATTCTGTCTGGATTTTTTGTAATACCAATAATTGGAGTATTTTTGTCCCAAACAGAAAGAGCTGCTCTGATTTGTCCCTTACCTCCATCTACTATAATAAGATCGGCCTTACCCCACTCGGGATGCTTTTGTCTTCTTTTAAAAGCTTCTTGAAACATTCGGTAGTCATTGGGGGTGTCAATGCTATAAATATTAAATAAACGATAATTTTTTTTATCAGGTATACCATTTTCAAATACAACCATAGATACAGCAGCACTTTTTCCCATAATGTTGCTCACATCATAGCCTTCAACCCTATTTAATTTATGCTGCCTGGGTACAAGTCCATATTCTGTCAGGATTCTTTTTAAATGATCAAGCGCATTGTGTTGAATGCTATCTCTCAGAGCAGGCAAAATTAAGTCAGGCTTAAGGTGATATTTTTTACTAGTAATATCCTCAATTAAAATAATTTTGTTTTTAAGCTGATTGGCCTGCTCAAACTTTAACTCATCAGCTTTTTTTTCCATCTCTTTTTTTAGTTCTTGCAGGACTTGTTTTTTTTTGCCCTTGAGAAATAAAATTAGCTGACCAATGTTTTGTTGATAATCTTGAATTGAAATTTTGCCAACACAAGAACCAGGACACAATTCTAGATGGTGATAAAAACAGGGTTGGTGAAACTGCTTCAGTTCCTGTTGGATTGTATTTTTATTTTTTTGGTTAGGACCTCGTTTATTAATTCTTTCACTAGTTTTGTCACACCAGGGGAAGATACGGCGAGCAATTTTTAAGACCTGCCGAAGTTTGTAAGCACTGCTAAAGGGTCCCAAAACAGTGTTTTTTGGTTTTCCTTTTTTGAGCAAGTTGCGCTTACGTACTAATTGTACTGATGGAAAGGGGGTGTTAGAAATTTGAACATAGATGGGGCTTTTATCATCTTTTAAAAGAACATTGTATTGGGGCTGATGAAGTCTGATTAATTCAGCCTCGATTAAAAGGGCTTCGACTTCGCTTTCAAGAACTTCAAACTTGACCTTAGTGGCTGTCTGCACCATTTTTTGTTTATCAAGATTTAATCTAGAAAGTTGAGAATATGAACTCACTCTGCGTTTGAGGCTTTTTGCCTTGCCAACATACAAAACTTTATTGTTTTCGTTTAAAAACCAGTAAACTCCCGGCTGTGAGGGTAACGACGCCAGCGAAGATTCCCAGGGTAAGCCTGACTTGCTGTGACTTGGTGTTGAGTTGGAGCTGTTTAAACCCTTGTTCAATTTTGTTGATTGGGATTTGAGCTGCAACTGGCTTGATTGTTTTGAGACTAATGTTTTCTTGGTGTTCATATTCTGAACTTGATAGACTTAATTGTATCTGATCTTCTTTAGGCAGCCAATTATTTTGATTGAAAACTTGAATGTTGATCGTTTTTTTCTGCCAAGGCAATAAAACCAACTGTTGTTGCGGATTATTGATGACCACTTCTGTGACGTCAGACTTAATTTCTAACTGATTATCATACCAGGCTTGTCCAGTATGGTTTTCAATAGAAAGTTTGTACCAACTAGGTAAATTTATAAACCCGAGTAACTTTTTTGATTGCACTGTAATTGAAAAATTTGCCTCAGCACTGGGAAGTTCCTGACCGAATTCAACCTCAATATCTTTTGACTCCTGATCGGGGAGTTTATAATCACCGGCAGCCAAGGGATAACGACTAGATTTTCCATTATAAGCAAAAACTATGTGTTTTAAGTCAAATTGGTTAAAGTAATCAATGCCTTGCATGGTATTCCCCCAGGTAGGATCAATGGGAATCCAGGACTGTTGTTCTTGATCATAATATTCTGGCCATGCATGCAAAACATCTGTTACCAAACTTAAAGGCTGAAGAACTGGATCGTTGCTGTGAGCATAGCCGGTGGTTCTTCTAGCGGGTATATTATTAGCTCTGGCAATAGCAATAAAGACATCAGAAAATTCTTGACAAGTTGATAAATGAGGATTTTTTAGGGCCTTAATTGCTCCTAGGCGTTCAAATTTTTGAGTGATATCTTCCTGAGTATAACTTAAGTTTTTTACCACAAATTGATAAATGTCTTCAGGCTGAGAATATTGTTGAGCTAACTCTAAAATTTCAGATCTATCAATCTCCCAAAATGGTTGACTACTGGTGTGGACAGATGTTGGGCTAATATTCAACCAAGGCTGGATTTGTTCCAAGCTCACCAGTACTGTAATTTGAATATCAACATTGACTATGTTGTTGGCAGGGAGGTAATAAGTAGCAATCCAGTTTCCATCTAAATCAATATCAATTTCTTGAGGACGAGGTTCTAGCTGATGGTAAAAAACTTTTTGATAAGGTGTGTCTGGAGGCAGGCTTACTTGAGTAATAGCAGGTTGGCTATTGGGATTATTGAGGTGGTAGCGGATATTGAGATTAAAAATTTGCTCAGAACCAAAAATAGCAGATACTCCTTTTTCGCCCAAACTTTCGTATGTTAAAATAAAGTTTTGGCCATCTTGTTTGATAGTATAGTTCTCTGGATTAATTCTAGATGGGTGACCAAAAATAACAGGAGTTACTAACAACACCTGGTGCTCATTGTAGTTAGCTTCACTACTCATGCTGGGAATATAGGTTTCCAAAACTCGGCCATTAACCTCTGACATAACAGGATTGGAATAAGTAATAGTGAACTCTCTAACTTTATCCTTACCTACTAATTTGTCTGGAAACTCGATATTGATTTGAGTTGATCCGTCAGATTGGTTGATTTCAGGATTGATTACTTGTTGGCCACTGACAACAGAAATATTACTAATAGAGTCTGTTCCGAGCTTAAGCCCGTAACGAGTAATAAAATATTCTGGGGTTAGATTTCTGATTAGAAAAGCATGCTGGACTCTAGTGTTTCCGGTTGCATCAACAGTATAAGTGCTAGTCAGGCTGGTATAAAAATGATCAGTATTTTGTGCTAGGATTGGCTGAAGAATAGCCAGCAGCAAAAAAATAGCGATCAGATTAAAGCCGAAAAAAGTCAAAGCTAGTATTTTTGAGATTTTACTCAGCACTGAAATATATTGTAACAGTAATAAATGTACTAAATATTGTCCTTCAGGTAACGACCCGTATAAGATGAGTTGTTATTTGCAACTTGTTTAGGTGTGCCTGAAGCTACCACTTCCCCACCTTTTTCTCCGCCCTCAGGACCCAAGTCAATGATCCAGTCTGCATTTTTAATGATATCTAGATTATGTTCAATGACTATAACGCTGTTCCCCTGTTTAACCAAACGATGCAAAACATTGAGTAGTTTTTGTACATCAGCAAAGTGGAGTCCGGTGGTGGGCTCATCTAGTAAATAAGCAATGTGGTCAGTACGACTAACAGCTAGTTCTCGGGAAATCTTAACTCGCTGAGCCTCTCCTCCGCTTAGAGTTGGTGCTGGTTGTCCTAGCTCTAAATATCCTAGGCCCACATCAATTAATGTTTTTAATTTTTGCCTTAATGTTGAGTGATTTTGAAATAATTCGTAAGCTTCTTCTACTGTTAATTGCAAAACATCTGCAATACTCTTGTTCTTGTATTTAACCTGCAGAGTTTCATGGTTGTATCTTTTTCCATGACAAACATCGCATTTTACGTAAACATCAGCTAAAAATTGCATTTCAATTTTAATTTGACCATCACCCCTGCAAGCCTCACAGCGTCCGCCTTTAACATTAAAACTAAATCTACCCGGCTTGTAGCCTCTAATTTTTGCTTCTTTACTATTAGCAAAAATTTGGCGAATATAGTCAAAAACTTTTGTGTAAGTAGCTGGATTTGAGCGAGGTGTTTTTCCGATTGGACTTTGGTCAATCAACTTCACTCTGCCTATTTCTTGTGGAACTTCAATTGATTCAATCTCTCCTGCTTTTTCTTGGCTATGTCTTCCTAACTGCTTTAGTAAATGCTGGTATAGCGTGTCGTGAATTAGAGTAGATTTTCCAGATCCAGAAACTCCAGTGATACAGGTTAGTGTGTTTAAAGGAAACTTGACATCAATTGATTTTAAATTATGGTGTTTGGCCTTTTTAATAAAAATAGAATTCCTGGTGATATTTTTAACATTATCAGTCACCAATTCTTGTTCTCTAAAAACCTGTTTTTTGTTAGCCAAATATTGACCAGTTAAGGTTGATAATTTTTTGATTTTTTTTGGAGAACCTTGACCAACAATCTGTCCTCCTTTTTTACCAGCCTTGGGTCCAAAATCTATTACCTCATCAGCTGATTCAATAATGTCTCGATCATGCTCGACTACTATGACTGAGTTGCCCTGATTTTTTAAGTTTTTGAGTGTTTTAATTAATCTGTGATTATCTCGTTGATGCAAGCCGATCGTAGGCTCGTCCAAGATATAAAGAACGCCAGTTAGGCCAGTTCCAATTTGAGAAGCCAATCTAATCCTTTGAGCCTCTCCTCCGGCAAGGGATCCGGCTTCTCGATTGATTGTTAAATAATTTAGTCCGACTGAAGATAAAAATCTAAGTCGTGCAATAATTTCTTTTAAGATTGATTGGGCGATTATAGTTTCTTTAGAATTAAAAGCGCCACTATTGGGCAAAGCTTCCATCCACTCTAAGCTGTCTGCAATAGTTAAAGCTGTTATTTGAGCAATGTTAAACTCATTTATAGTCACTGACAGGGCTTTTGCTTTAAGTCTAGCTCCATTACAAGTAGGACAAGTTACTTTTTTTTGATATTTTTCTATTTCATTTTGGATATATTCACTTTGAGTTTCTTGATAACGTCGCTCTAGGTTAACAACAAAACCTTCCCATTCTTTATAAATTGTGGTGTTTTTTCCAAATCTATTCTCCCCTGTCACTTGATAAACTTTATTGGCTTGGGTGGAGCCATACAACAGAATGTTTTGAATAGTTTTTGGCAGTTTTTCAAATGGAGTTTCTCTAAAGTCATCTTTTTCTTGTTTTGGGTTATTATTTTGATTTATGTGTTTCATTTCTTCTCTCATTACAGCTTTGACAGTTCGACTAAACCAGCTGTCGTGACTAAGCATGCGTGCAAAGGGAATAATAGCTCCTTCACTTAAGGTTAATTCGGGTGCGATAATTTTTTCAGAATCAATTTCTAAAATCGAACCCAAACCATTACAAGTTTGACATGCTCCTTCAGGAGAATTAAAGGAGAATAAACTTGGCTCTAAATCTTTTAGAGAAATCCCACAGTCACTACAGGCTAATCTTTCACTAAATAAAAAGTCGTTAAACTCTTGTGGATTGTCAGGAAAATTAAAACTTTTATCTTTAATAAAGCTAGCAATGACCAAGCCGTCAGCTAATTTTAAAGATTGTTCTATAGATTGACTAAGACGGCTGCGTAAAGTTTGTTGTTCTTGTGTGTCTGTTAATTGTTTTTTAGAAATAGTTAGGCGATCGATTACTACTTCAATATTATGTTTATTGGTTTTAATTAAAGTTAAGTCAGTGTTCAGGCCATAAATACGCTGATCAATACGAGCTCGGTTATAGCCTTGCTTTTGTAGGGTTTTAAAAAGCTCATTAAATTGTCCTTTACGATTTCTTACTACTGGCGACAAGATCATTAAGCGGGTTGGGCTCGTGCTGGTTTGTCTTTCTAGTTCTTCAATAACCTGATCTAAAATTTGGTCAATGCTTTGGGTGGAGATTTCTTGTCCACACTGCGGACAGTGCGGGTGTCCAACTCTAGCAAAAAGTAATCTCAAATAGTCATAAATTTCCGTAATAGTACCAACTGTGGAGCGGGGATTATGTGAAGTAGTTTTTTGATCAATTGAAATAGCCGGAGATAAACCTTCAATTTGATCTACTTCAGGTTTGTCCATTAATCCTAAAAATTGCCTGGCATAAGAACTTAAAGACTCTACATATCGGCGTTGTCCTTCTGCGTACAAAGTATCAAAGGCTAGGGTGGATTTGCCACTGCCAGATAAACCAGAAAAAACTACCAGCTTATTTTTAGGAATAGCTAAATTTATGTTTTGTAGATTGTGTTGTCTAGCTCCTTTGATAATTATGTGAGACAAAGGTGACGCTTTTGAAATATTAGTCATGGTAGTAAGGCGAGTTTTTACTTGGGCAACAAATTGTAGACGATATAGTCAATAAAAAACAAAATAAATGAGCTAATTATTATAGCTAAATTCCGTGAGAAAATCACGGGTAAGAAGGCAAAAGAAGTTACTCAGAAGGTTCTAGTTTTGCATTATGAGGTTTGATTCCTTCAGCAAATTTTTCGCCGGGAACAACAACCCTTCCTACGCGATAATTTGCTTTAGGGTCAGCTGCCTCATTGAGTGGGGGCAAATGTGCTTGGCCCTTTTTTTGTTTAGTGCCTTCGTATTGTTCTACATACTTTTGGTAAGGGCCACTCTTTCTTCTTGCCCGAAATTTTTCCATAAAATCCGGATTAGTAGCGTGATTGCTTTTATAGCATCTTTGTTCTTTTATCAGTCCTGTTCTTGCCATATTGTGGGGAATTATAACCAATACAGTACTTTTTTCAATCAGGGTTTTTAATTGCTTTTAACTATTTTTTGATTTCTTTTATTTTGTCTCTCAAGATTGTAGCTAATTCAAAATCTAAGTCTCTGGCAGCTTGCCTCATTCTTTTAGTGAGTTTGCCAACAAGCTCCTTTTTGTCATGCGGAGTTAAGGCTTCGGGGCTTAGCTTGGATAAATCTATGCTTTCTTTGGCTGAAACTTTGATAATTACACCAGAGGAACCGTTGGGCATTCTTTTTTCATTTTCTTTTGTGCGTTTCAGCAGTTTTTTTCTAATGGGTTTATCAATAGACTTAGGAGTGATGTGGTGTTTTTTGTTATATTTTTCTTGCACCTTGCGTCGACGTTGAGTTTCACTGATGGCGTTTTGCATAGCTTCTGATAAATAATCAGCATATAAAATAGCTAGGCCTTGTTCGTGTCTGGCTGCCCGGCCCATGGTTTGAATCAAAGCTGTGTCAGAACGTAAAAAACCTGCTTTATCAGCATCTAAAATGGCTACCAAGCTTACTTCTGGTAGGTCAAGTCCCTCACGCAACAAATTAATGCCCACCACTACATCAAATTTTCCCTGTCGCAAATCATCCAAGATGTCTGAGCGATCCAGGGTTTCAATCTCACTGTGCAAGTAGGCTACTTTGGGATATTTAATGTCTTTTTTTGTATTAAGGTTGCTTTTTTGAGATTGAGGTAAAAACTGAGTTTTTGCTTGGGAAAAATATTTTTTATTAATCAAGCCAATTTTTATTTTTTTAATGGGCAGATATTCAACTTTTAGCTCTTTTTGATTATTACGATCTTCTTCTTTTTTAAGATAATTTTTAATTAATTTATCAATTTTTTTCTTATTATTAAGATAGTCTGTTAGATCTTCAGCCATTCTTTTGGTTAGCGTTGTGACCAAGACTCTCTGGCCTAAATTAATGCGTTTAATAATTTCAATAATTAAATCTTGAATTTGATTTTTGATTGGTCGCAGCTCAATTTTGGGGTCAATTAAGCCGGTTGGGCGTACTAGCTGTTCCACTACTTTATTTTTACTTTGTTTGATTTCCCACTCTTTTGGCGTGGCTGAAACATAAATATTTTGCTGAGTCTTATCTAAAAATTCATCAAAATCCAAAGGTCTATTGTCTAAGGCAGAAGGTAATCTAAAACCATATTCAATCAGCGTTTCTTTTCTTGAGCGGTCTCCATGATACATGCCCTTGATTTGAGGAGCTGTCATATGACTTTCATCAACAATAGTTAAAAAGCTATTTTGATCAAAACGCTTGATATTGGCTTGAAAATAATCAATTAATGTAAAGGGTGGTTGTCCAGTTTGACGGCCATCAAAGTAGCGAGAATAGTTTTCAATCCCATTTACAAAACCAAATTCTTGGATCATTTCTAAGTCATATTTAACTTTTTTTTCTAAACGGTAGGCTTCTAAAGCTTTGTCCTGGTCTTTAAGTTCTTGAGTGCGTTTAGTCAAATCCTGCTGAATTTCAGCAAAGGCTTGCTGTTGGATTTTGGGATCTACAATATAATGTTTGGCTGGATATAAGACATATCGGCCTTTATGGTCAGTAAAAGACTGCTGTTGTGATAAATCTTTAATGGGAACTCCGCTTAGAGGTTCAATCTCTTCAATTTTAATAATTTTATTCTCTAGAGTTTCAATTTTGAGGGCTGTGTCTAAATAAGCTGGCCAGACCTGAATGGTATCACCTCTTACTCTAAAGGTACCGCGCCTAAAATCGGCATCACTTCTTTCGTACTGAAGATCAGTGAGTTGTAACAGCAGTGTTTTTTGAGCAATAACCTCACCTTCAATCAGCTCAAAAATATGTTGCTTGTAGTCAACTGGATTGCCTAAGTTATAAATGCAAGATACAGAAGCCACCACAATCACATCTGGTCTAGTAAGTAAATTAGTAGTGGCTGCTAGCCTGAGTTTGTCTATTTCATCATTAATTTGGGCCTCTTTTTCAATATAGGTGTCGGTGCTGGGGATATAGGCTTCAGGTTGATAATAATCATAATAACTCACAAAATAAGTCACTGCGTTTTTAGGAAAGTAATCTCGAAATTCTTGATAAAGCTGAGCTGCCAAGGTTTTATTGTGGGCAATAACCAGAGTTGGTTTTTGGGTTTGTTCAATGACATTAGCCATGGTAAAGGTTTTACCAGAGCCAGTGACACCTAGTAAAACTTGGTGTGGAAGATTTTGATTAACGCCCGCAATCAGTTTTTGAATTGCTTGCGGTTGGTCGCCGGTAGCTTGATAGTCTGATTTAAGCTGAAATTTCATGGGTAATATATTATAATCCAGTTGCTGTAAAATATATATTTTGCGATAGAAGATTTTCGCGCTGGTAGCTCAGCTGGATAGAGCAACTGCCTTCTAAGCAGTAGGCCGTGGGTTCGAATCCCGCCCGGCGCACAGGAGGATTTAAAATAAGGTGTCTGTAGCTCAGCTGGTTTAGAGCGTCCCCCTGTGGAGGGGAAGGTCGCGGGTTCAAATCCCGTCAGACACCCAAAATATTGATTTAATATTTTCCCGAATTTAAAAAATTAATTACCTGGTTTATAATATTGTCATAGCTGCCCAAGGGTTATTATTATTTATTGTTTTTTTATGACACCTGAGCGCAGTTCTAATACTTTAGACAAACTATCCTCAATAAAACTTACTAGAAGAGAGTTTTTTAAGTTTTTATTATCACTCGGCTTGTTTTCTGCATCATCTCTTTTCAAAGATTCGTCAAACCAGGCTCCGGTTGAAATTAACTCCCTAAATCATCAGGAGGCAACTTTAGAATCAAACAACGACACAGGTGGGACTGAAAAAGAATTGCAAATAGCTGTTTTACCAGGAGACTCTCTGGAAAGCATTGCAGAAAGATGGTCTGTTTTTGGAACAGGTATCGACTTAATCAAGGAAGCCAATGATCTACAAGGGGGTTTGTCAAATGAGTCGAGATTATCAATTCCTATATTTTTGCCAGAATCAGTAGATCTATCAACCGATCCAGAGGAATATCAAAAATTGGCAGGTCAGTTGGGCTTGGATTTTCTTACTGTTTTCAAAAAGACGCCCAAGTCAATTCCAAGATTAGTGCCCCCTGAGATACCTTATTTTCTAGTTAACAACCCCTCAGGATCAGAAAATTTTTCAGACTGGAGAACTTTAGGAGTGAAGGCGCTTTGGATTATGTACCAAGCTGATGCGATCATTCCACCTGAAGATTTAGATTTATATAATAAAGAATTAATGTGGGGTGGCCAGAGATTATCAGAATATTGTCGGCTTGGCCAGCAGATCTCTCAGGGACAAGGTGGAGATAAAACACTTAGTCTGTCTCGGATTAAATTAAGTGATGCCTATTTTTCATTTACTGTGGTAAAACAACAATTAGAAGAATGGAATATGTACAATGAGAGGTATGGGTTAGGTGTTGTAAGGTCGATTTAATTATTTAATTGGCTTGGCAATTACAAAAAATCTTTTACTGTCAAACCAGTCGCTGCAAGTATACATTGTCAGTAAATTTTCATCTTGATTTTGAATTAAATGTATATCTGTTGGAGATGCCTCAAAAGCTTCAATAACTTCATATTTTTGCTGTAAATTATTAGAATTTAAAATAAT
>Ga0334888_1000666_pt1 | contig 52580 bp, 49 predicted proteins | sample GraSluR1_MG_FD_207227 | JGI IMG/M metagenome (GOLD analysis project Ga0334888, IMG submission 207227) | Sludge microbial communities from methane-producing bioreactor in Wageningen University, Netherlands - Granular Sludge_3_08-R1 | ecosystem: Engineered > Bioreactor > Anaerobic > Unclassified ...
TCCTTTGCTCATACGATTTCGACCCGGATCGCTTTTTCGCGGATCAGTTGAACATACGTTTCGTTTACGCCTGCAGTTGTGACGATCATCTTTGCAGCACTTAACGGTGCTAACACACTGCTGGCGATATACCCAATTTTGGTTCGGTCAGCAGCGATGATAACATTATCGCTGGTTTGAATGATCTTGCGGTCTGTATGTATTTCCTGAGGAAAATCGCTGGTTAATCCATGTTCAGGATGAACCCCGCGCATTCCCATGATCACGCGATCCACCCGCAGATCATTCAAAACAGCATCCGCAAAATGCCCGTAGAAGGAATATTCATTCCGTCGGAGAAATCCACCAATGCCAATCACGGTCATCTCTGCATTTGTTGCTAGTTCTTCCATAACCGTTAAAGCGTTTGTCACAACTGTGATGTCTGACCGAAACGACAGTGCTTTGGCGACAAAAGTGGTGGTTGTGCCAGAACCCAAGAAGATCATTTCGCCGGGGGTAACCAGGCGGGCGATATAGTTTGCCATTCGTTGTTTTTCTGTTGCCAACAACCTCATACGCTCATACATATGAGCTTCATTGTTTATGGGCAGGTTTGCTGCTGCTATCGCCCCGCCATACGTTTTTTGGATTAACCCTTCACGTTCCAAAACTTCCAGGTCCCTGCGAATTGTCATTTCAGAGACTTTGAATTTATTGGCTAAATCAGACACTTTTACGTTTCTGGTTTTATCCACAAGATCGAGAATGATTTTCTGCCGTTCTTCTTTATACATAAAGATACCTGTGTGTATTGAATGTACTTAATTATGCACTTTAAGTTATAAAGCTGTCAATCAAACAACATAATCGAACAAATAACACACTATTTCACATTGGTAATCTGTAAGCATAAGTTTGTGAATAAGGTAGAAAAATAGTCATTTTGTAAATACTCAGAATTTCTTTTCTGCCAGCGTTCCTGTCCATAGCGCCGGCGATTACAGCAAACCCTTTTCTCCAAGATTTGTGGTGAACTGGAGGGTGGCTGATGGCGGTGTAGCCGCCGATATCGGAATGGGTTGAAAGCATGGCCTGTGACGGCGCTTTTCAAGCCATCATGGCGGCCCCAGAGGACCATCTGGTCGCCTTCCCAGAAAAGGGGGGATATGCGGGGCTTTCACGATAGCCGGAACGAGAGAAGAAAACCAACTCATCGCCATTGGGTGTTTCCTCAATAATCACCTCGCGGTTAAGCCTGGCCCAGGCCACGGGGTAATGATTGTGGTAGCTGGCTGCGCTTTCGCCGGTGTGCAGCTCAGCGTCCCAGGGCAGGGCCTCGCCAAAGTCTGCTGTCTAGCAGGATTCGCCGGTGGCGAGCTTTCTTCACGGATCACATTCTGCATCCAGACCACGCGTCCGGGTTAGTTAGATTGAGCAGGCCGGTGGAGAAATCGGTGTTCACCACCAGATAAGGTTCGTTATTATCCCGGCGCACCAGGTATCTGGCTTCTTTGGCTTCGGTAAAAAAATTGCGCTGCACGCCGGCTTTGCTACTCAAATCTTTGGCCTGGATAGCGTCAATGGTCTGGTTGGTAAAGATGGCGCTGCGTTTGTCCTTGATCTTGAATGATCCCCGTGATTCCTTGACGTATTTCTGCCCAATGGCTACACAGATAAAGGCTTTGCCGGGCAGGGTGGTCCACCGCATTTTGTCCAGGTTGGCTGCGTTGCACGCCACCAAGCGCCCGCGGTTGTCGGGCTGCCAATCGATGTGGAAATCGCCGGTTTAAAAGCAGGCTGCATTGCGCATAACTTCCGGGAAGTGCAGTTGCCTTACCTGGCGTTTGGATAATTTTTTGAGCAACCCGAAATAGAGAAAAATGGCTGCTAGATAGGGGAGTAATTCGAGAAAGAAGCGTGAGAGGAAAATCTAGGTCCCCCAATCCCGCAGATAGAGATAATCGTAGCCGATGGTGCGGTTGCTGAGCTTGGCAATCGGGGGGAGGATGCGCTTGAAGTGGTTGCGGCGCACGCGCTCGACCACGCTGTGCACAAAGTCTGCGGTAAAGCCGGCCTCAATGCACTCCTGAGGCGTATAGCGTTCATCGACCAGCAGATAGAGCAGGCGGTCAACCTGGTCATAGGTGTAGCCCAGGTCGGCTTCGTCGGTCTGCCCGGCCCACAAGTCAGCTGAAGGGGCTTTGTCCACGATCTCGGATGGCACGCCCAGGGCGCGGGAGAGCTGGCGCACCTGGCATTTATACAGGTCGCCGATCGGGTTCAGCGCACAGGCGGAATCACCGAACAGGGTGGAGTATCCTAACAGGATCTCGGTCTTGTTGCTGGTGCCGATCACCAGACCGGGGAAGGCGGCGGATTGGTCGTAGAGGATGATCATGCGCTGGCGGGCCATGATGTTGCCCTTACGCATGTTATTGATCTCCGGCATTTTGGCAAACAGGGGATCAACCATGTCGGTGATCTCAATCGTCAGGGATTGTACGCCGAGGTCATCGATGATCCATTGAGCATGTGAAAGTGACTCCGGGGAGGAGGCCTTGTAGGGCATCCGCACGGCCAGTACATTCTCCGCTCCCAGTGCTTCTGCGGCCAGATAGCAGGACAGGGCTGAGTCAATGCCGCCGGAAAGCCCCAGCACGGCCTTGGTGAAACCGGTGCGGGTGACTTCGGAATGGAGGAAGCCGGTCAGGATCTTGCGGGCCAGTTCGGTATTGATCGACATATCGTGCTGGCTGCTTTTTTGTGCCTGAAAAACCGGAATTTTATTTGTCATGGTTTACCTCCCTGAATTTTTGTCGCCGCTGCCGAGGATGCGGTTCATCTCGCGCTGCACCAGTGAGGTGCGCTCATCGCGCAGCATGGGCAGGCGTGCCCGCGTGCGGTGCAACTGATTCAGGTCAATCTCGACCATCACCAGCGCTTCCTCATGCCTTGGCCCCAGCACCAGCCGTTGACCATTGGGATCATAGGCAGAGGCTCCGCCCCAGAAGTTGAGACCGTCTTCGTAGCCGACGCGGTTGGTGTGGATGACGAAATTGGTGAACAGGCTGGCATAGGCGCGGTTGATATGATCCACCCAGTGGGCAGATTCCAGTTCTGGCTGCTGCCCCAGGCCGCGCCCGGGAGAAGCGGAATGCAGCAGGAGGATGTCTGCGCCGTCCAGCCACAGCAGATAGGGCGGTGAAGCATGCCAGAAGTCCTCGCAGATGAGCATGCCCATGCGGCCAAAGGGGGTGTCAAAAGCCTGGACGCCGTCACCCCAGGCAAAGAAACGGCTCTCGTCAAACAGGCTGTAGGTGGGCAGGTAGACCTTGTGGTGCACGTGCAGCACCTCACCATGAGACAGGTAGGCCGCGGCGACATAAAAACGGTTGCGCACATCTTCATCCACAAAGCCAACCATGATGTCCATCTTTTGGCTGGCTTCCAGCAGCGGGCGGAAGATGGGGTCATCCGCTGTGGGGCGGTGTGAGACAGTGGACGTCAGGTCTTGCAGCGCATACCCGGTCAGGGATAGTTCAGGGAAGACGATCAGGTCTGCGTTTTGAGTCTGGGCAGCTTTGATATATTCGATGTGTTTCTCGAGGTTGTCTTCCACGCATCCCAGTTTGGTATTGATCTGTGCCAGCGCGATAGTACATTTCATGAGCATGTCCCTGAAGAATAATTGAGCAGGATAGATTCTACCCTTCCATTGTACCAATGGAAGGGTGAATTCTATGCGGGTTTTTTAGTAAACAGGTGCAGGGTAGGGTTAAAGAGTTGGTAGTCATCAAGAATGTGTGCAACCTTTTCGCTCAAGCCGAAGAACATGCACACATTCTTCACGCTCTGGCAGTCTTTCGCCTTTGCAGCGTTCCTTCCAGCGAGAAGATGATCAGCGCTGCCCAAACGATACTATAGCCGATCAGGTCTGTCCGGGTAAAGGGTTCTTTGTAGAGCAATACACCGATCAGGAATTGCAGGGTGGGCGCTACATATTGCAGGATGCCTACCAGGGCGAGGGGAATGATGCGTGCGGCAGCGGTGAACAGCAAAATGGGGACGACGGTGATCGCTCCGGCAGCGATCAACAGCAGCCAGGTCGTCAGGCTGGCGGTGCTGACAACCCCCTCGCCGCGCGAACCCATCCACAGCAGATAGCCCAGCGCAGGCAGACACAGGGCAGCCATCTCGACTGTCATGCTGTACAGGCCGCCGGTGGAAGCGATCTTCTTCAATAATCCATAGATGCCAAATGAAAAGGCGAGGGTCAGCGAAATCCAGGGCAGGGTGCCGTATTGTACGGTCAGGTAAACCACGCCGGCCGCGGCCATGCCTACCGGCACCCATTGCAGCGGGCGCAGCTTCTCGCGCAGGAAGATGACCCCTAATGCCACGCTGACCAGGGGGTTGATGAAATAACCCAGGCTGGTTTCAACGATGTGGTTGGCATTCACCGCCCAGATGTAGACCAGCCAGTTGATCCCCAGCAGTACGCCGGAGAGGGTGAACAGCAGGATGGATTTTCGGTTGAAAACCGCCTGTTTGAATGCCCCCCAATTCTTGCGCACGGTTAGAACCAGGACAAGAAACAATAAGGAAGAAATGATGCGGAAAGCAAAAATCTGGAAAGATGGCACCTGGTGCAATTGCTTCCAATAGATGGGCAGGATGCCCCACAGAAAATATGCGCCTAGCGCATAAAAAACACCTTTATTTTTCATGAAAACCTCAATGATGTAAGATGAAGCGAATGATAACAGAGAAAAAAGAGATCAGGTGATTTGTCAATCAGGGATCAGGAAAAAAAGACAGGCCGCCTCGTTTTGAGGCGGCCTGGATCTTTATCAGGGAAGTCAGGCGTCCATTTTCTCCAGCGCATGGCGGTATACCCCGCCAAACAAGGGGGCCATCACGAGCATCAGGTATCCAGAAGCCGCCGAAAGGACAAACGGCACAATACAGCACAGCACAATAGTGAAGATCAACACCTGGTAGAGAAGGCTGACACCAATGGTCAGTCCCGTGAAAAATATATACGCCAGCAGGAACTCGCCCAGATTGCTGCGCAAGATGCGCCACCATTCGCGGAAGCGGAAGGCTGCCGCAAACTGTTCCGTGACGGCCACATGGCAGATGATGACGGACTGGATGAAGCCCAGCACACCCGACAGGAGGATCACCAGGCCGAACATGACGTAACTGCCTCCCATGGTGAGCAGGGAAATGATGGTCAACAGGCCTTCAGATCCCATATCACCGCTTTCGGCAGCCAGTTCGGAAAGGACAATGGGGAAGAACATGGCCCCGTATCCGACGATCCACAAGATGATCAGCGGCAAAGCGAAGATGAAGGATTGCCCCATTAGTTTCAGCCCGTTCAGGAGCAGGTCTCCCCAGTCATCCCACTCCGGCAGGGTGGGTTCGCCATCCCCTTCCACCACTTGTTTGATGATGCGCATCATATAACCGTAGAGCGCCAGGAGCGGCAGGAGGGGAATGGTGAAATTGGCAAGCATCAGTCCACCGGCAATGAGCAGCTTGTTTTGCCATTTCTCGTCTTTAAACGGGTAGGTGAAGATTGATTTCAGGTTGGCGCTGGTAAAGGTATCCATTGTTTTCTCCAATCTAGGTACTGGGTGCGTGCTTTTCGCGTACCCACAGGATGATCAAGGCCGCCAGGGTCAGGGCCGAGACGGCTGCCCCAATCGCCAGGATGGTGGTATAGGCCGGGTCGGGATGGTTGCCGACCACTTTCAATGTCAAATCCACCCGCGCGACATCAAAAGCTCCCACGGCATTGGTCACCTGCCATACTTTAAGGTGCTGCCACAGGTCATGCCCGATCAGGAAGAAGCCGCCTAACATGCTGACTTGCAGGATGGGGGTATGTTCCCGTTCGTTCAGCCAGGCCTGGAACTCGATCGCTGCCAGAATGAGCAGAATGACCACAGGCAGGATGATCATGCGGAAGGTGGCACGTTCCCCGGCCAGCAGCGGGATCGGGATCAGACGTACCAGACGGTAGACCCGCCCGATGGAAAAAATAAATATAATCACAACTGGCAGCAGCAGAGCCGGGTAGCCGGTTTCGCTGCGTTTATTTTTTAGCCAGCGGCCCACCCCAAACCACAGCAGGAAGGCCGCGCCGAGGATGCCGAGATACAGATCAAACTCCCACCAGGCCAGAGAGTTGAGCATGCTGCGCGGGGCTTCAATCGCATCGGCCGGGAAGACGATTGTGACCATCGAGCGCAGCGTGTCCCATACGGTGGGGTATCCGCCCAGGAAATCATCGTCGTATTGCCCAAACATCATCGCCGGGGGCAGGATGCGTACCATGCTGAGCAGTATCGCCGCCACACCTGCCTTGACCGCCGGCCAGAAAGCTTTTGCCGAGGTGAGGCCGATCAGCCCGATAAACATCAACCCCCACACATAATGGTGGAAGGCGCCTTGCAGCCAGATGGCAAACAGGAGGATCGCCATTTTCGCCACCCAGGCCCAGCTTTTTTGCCCATCCACCACCAGTTGAATGATGAGGGCCAGAAACCACGGGAACAGGAAGTATCCGGCGAAGGTTACATGCCCCACGCTGAGGTGGGTGAGGTTGTGACCGTTGAAATTAAACAAAAGGAACAGGGGGGTGAAGGCTGCCAGCGAGAGGTGATAGCGGCGACGGAACCACAGCAGGCCCCAAAAGCCCAGGGTAAAGAACAGCAGCACCTGCACCAGCACGAACGGGCCGACATCCATGAATTTGAGCAGCAGGATTTGTGGTGAAAGGATCGGGTCGGGCACGGTCATAAAGCGATCGGTGATCCCGCGCAGAGCCGAGGAGTCGGTCATGTGCAGGGGCAGCACGCCGTTCATCACGGCGTTCTTGGTAAAGGCCAGGCGTGGGGCGTTGATTTCGGCCCAGTCCAGCCAGTCAAAAGGAATTGCCCCCCAGTTGAGAAACCTCCCAAACAGGAAGACCCCCAGCGCATACAGGCCGCCCAGCCAGCCCCAGCCCAGCCAGGGGAAGTTTTTCTCGGTTTCGCGGTCAAAGATGGCAGCCAGCAGATGCTGGAAGAAGTTGATCGTTTTCTGTACGGTGTTAATGGCATACCTCCTGAAAGAATGTCGTGCATCAATAGGGGGCAGACGACATCCGGTATGGTTAATGATAATGGAAAATTCCTGTTATTGCGACCCCACAGAGGTAGAGAATTTGCACCGCTTCGGCTTCGATTCTCCAGGAGGAAAACCAATGCCTCCCTCCCGCAGATTTCTCGCGGCGGGGAGGGGATATCCGTGTTGTGTTTTCCCTTATTTAATCACGACAGCAAATACGCCATGATCCACTGAGTCGTGGCGATCAGGGCGTCCATGTGGGTGCGCTCGTAAGAGTGGGAAGCGTCCACGCCGGGGCCAATCAGGGCCACCGCCGTATCGGCGCCGGCGCGCAATAATGCCCCGCCATCTGAACCATAATAAGGATAGATATCTACCTTGAAGGGGATGTTGTTTTCTTCGGCCAGTTGGCGCAGATGCTGGCTGAGACCGTGATGATACGGCCCGCTGCTGTCCTTGACGCACAGGGTCACGTTGTATTCGTCCGAAGCCTGGCCGTCACCAATGGCGGCCATGTCGACCACCACCAGCTCATCAATGTCAGCGGGGATGCCCGCTGAAGCGCCGTGACCAACTTCTTCAAAAACACTGAAGAAGAAATGCGATGTGCGCACCGGGGTCAGCCCGGCTTCGTGCAGAGCTTTGACGGCGGCCAGCATACAGGCAGCGCAGGCTTTGTCATCCAGATAACGGGATCGCACGAAACCGTTGACCACTTCCAGACGCGGATCAAAAGCCACAAAGTCGCCCACCTCGATCCCCAGGGCGCGGGTTTCTTCACTGTCCAGCACGCGTGCATCCAGACGCACTTCCATGCTGGCTGCTTCGCGGGTGATTTCGACGGCGTCTTTGCCATGCACATGGGAGGAAGCCTTGTTTGGCATCAGGCTGCCACGGCAGGTGCGGCCGTCGGCAGTGAAGACAGTGCAGGCTTCACATTCCACCGAAGCCCAGTTCAGGCCGCCCAAATTGGTCAGGCGCAGGCGGCCTGAGGGCAGAATCTCTTTGACCATTGCGCCCAGGGTATCCAGGTGGGCGGCCAGGGCGCGCGCTGGCCCGGGCTGACTGCCTTGCCAGGTAGCTAAAACTGCGCCTTTGACGGTGCGCTTTAATTGTAAGGGGGGGAAAGCGGCCAGCGCCTTTTCTGTCCAGTCCGCCGCGCTTTCGGTGAAGCCGGTGGGGCTGGGGATATTCAGCAAATTACTGAGGACGTCAAGCAGATAGCTTTGATCAACAGGCGGAAGCGGCATGGGGGTATCCTATTCTTTCTTGTCTTTTAGGGGCGGGGAAATGGACTTGTTCAACACAGAGGGGGAAGCGCACAAAATTAACATGCGACTGCGGGTAAGGTCACTGTAGCGAATTTCAATCGGACAGATGAAACGGAACGCGCTCATATTCGGGATTATACCAGAGGGGCACGGGCATTGTGGATGATGCGACCGGCCGGGGGGATGCTCATATCCAGCAAACGCCTGCCTGTATAAAGCCAAGAAACGAAGTAGGTAGATTCCCTTAGCGATTTTAGGAATATTCCTTATGGAATTGTGTGCCCAACGATGCTATAAGAAAAAAGATGGTAAAGACTTTATTTAAAAAGGAAGAAAATTATGAATCAGCAAACTTTTCCCGAAAGTGATGCCCGGCATCACACCCAAAAGGTAAAAGCAAAATTCGAAGATTTGATCCACCATCTTCGGACAGACCTTGAAAAAATAGATGACCCGCAGGCCAAAGCGCTGTTTGAGACTTCTGCCGAAGTTCTGGCAGGATTGAATAACGCTTTTGAACATTATGAAGAGAAAACAGAAAAAGCCTGGAAATCTTAATGGCATCAGATCGCAAGCGAATGTAATCCATTTTCCGTATGCTGCCGTGCGGGGATGGTGAACATCGCAGAAAGGAATATTTGAATGAAACAAAACATACGCTACGGATACAACCTCTCCAGTGAAGAGCATCCTCCCCATGATCTCATCAAAAATGCCCAACGGGCCGAAAAACTGGGTTTCGATTTTGTGATGATCTCGGACCATTACCACCCCTGGCTGGATGTGCAAGGACATTCGCCTTTTGTGTGGAGCATGATCGGCGCCATCGCCCAGGCCACCAGCACCATCCGCCTGGGGACAGGGGTCACGTGTCCCATCATGCGCATTCATCCGGCAATTATCGCGCAGGCGGCGGCGACGAGTGCGGCGTTGATGGAGGGGCGCTTTTTCCTGGGCCTGGGTTCCGGCGAAAATTTGAATGAGCATATCCTCGGGGATCATTGGCCGACGGCTCCTATTCGGCTGGAAATGCTGGAGGAAGCGGTTGAAGTGATCCGCCTGTTGTGGGAGGGTGAAGAAGCCAGTTACTATGGCGAGTATTTTACGGTTGAGAATGCCCGTATTTATACCCTGCCCGACGAGCTGCCGGACATGTATATCGCTTCGGGTGGCGACATCTCGGCAGAAATCGCTGGAGAAATGGGTGATGGGTTGATTGCCCTGTCTCCTGATCAGGAAGTTCTGAATACTTTCGACGAAAGCGGTGGCAAAGGGAAGCCTAAAATTGGTAAGCTGGATGTGTGCTGGGCAGCCAGTGAAGAACAGGCCCGCAAGGTTGTCCACAAACAATGGGCCAACACCGGAGTGCCGGGGCAACTGAATGTGGAGCTGGCTACTACTACCTTTATCGAACAAGCCGCTTCATTGGTCACCGAAGAGCAGGCTACTGAACATGTCATTTGCGGCCCGGACCCGGAAAAACTCCTCGCTGAGATCCGCAAGTATGCCCAGGCGGGTTTTGATCATATCTATTTTCATCAAATTGGGCCTGATCAGGATGGCTTTTTCAAATTTTATGAAAAAGAGATCCGGCCCAAATTGCAATCACAGTAAGCAGGAAAGGAGAAAACGATGCCTTACTCATCTATCAAGGATTTACCGGAAAGCGTTCGTGACAATCTGCCCAAGCATGCCCAGGACATTTACCGTGCGGCCTATAACAGTGCCTGGGACGAGTATAAAGATGCTGAAGATCGTTATGGAGATGCCTCGCGGGAAGAAACGGCCCATAAAGTGGCCTGGAGCGCAGTGAAAAACGAATATGAAAAGGATCAAAGCAGCGGCAAGTGGACTAAAAAGGGGGGATGAGGGCTCATTGCCCGCCGCATGCTTGCAGAGCCTTCCGCTGGTTTAGCTCCGGCGGAAGGTTTTGATTCGCACAGGGGTATGCTCTGGTGAAGTTTCCCTGCCATCTTTTTCAAGACTGAGGGAGGGAAGCGGACGCTGATACCGTCCCGGTATCAGGTGAGTACCCTCTCTCTGAAACCAGACGAATAAAAGAACAGCACATTCCAACCAATATTTTGTATGAATAACCCAAAAAAATCACCCAAAAATGCAATTAGCTGGTAGAAAATCATTTTATGGGTATGACCTCTGTCACTTGCCGGAAACGGGAAACTATATTAAACTTATTGGGTATAAAAGAGTAATCTTATCAAAATTATCAAAAGAGGCTGATTTCATGCAAATTACCAAACAGGCAGACTATGCACTGCGTGCCATTCGTTATCTGGCAGCACTTGAACCGGGAAAACGGGCCGCAACCAGTTTTATTGCCAAAGAAGAACATATTCCCCCCTCATTCCTGGCGAAGATTGTCTCCCAGCTTTCTATCGCGGGTTTGATCGCCACGTCCCGCGGAGCACGCGGCGGGGTTTCGCTGGCGCGGGCTCCTGAAGAAATTTCCGTGCTGGAAGTTGTCGAAGCGATTGATGGGCCGATTGCACTGAATGAATGCGTCCTTCATCCCGAAATATGTGAATTTGGCGACGATTGTCCTATTCGCCCGATTTGGCAGGAATCGCAGGCAGAGCTGGTGAAACGACTAAAAAATACCAATTTCCAACAACTTACTAAAACGGTATAATAAAAGCGTTTATGCGGGATGGGTTACCAAAGGAGATGTTTTCAAAGATGCAAGTGGGCAGGCATTGGGTGTTCATTCTTAATAACGGCGATGTGATCATTGACTGGGGCGATAACACTTTCCAGGATGTCTATACCGGCGAATTTTTAACGATGAAAAATAAAGAATTTAGCCGGCATCTCATCCAGGACCCGCAGCTTGATTACTTAAAGAAGGTTGGCATCATCACGGGATATGATCATAGTTCGGTCTTTTTTAACAGTTTGCCTGAACGCCCAAAACACTGAGAAAAGGATTTCGTAAAACAGAGCACCGACCACCCCGCACAAAGGGGTGGTTTTTTTGAGTTAAAAGCACATAGCGTCACGGATCTTTGCCCGTTTTGACTTTCCTGGTTGACGGGTAACGAATTGTCCAATTCCTTTCTTTCCCAAATTCTGGAGTAAAATACCCATTATGAAGACAAATAAACGGGTAATATTGATTTTGTGCCTATTGAGTATTCTGCTGGCAACGCTCTCTTTGTCGGCTGCGGTCCGGCCGGCCCCGGTGATGGACGCCAATGCCTATGACCTGGTTGCTGCGGTGAATGCGCTGCGCGCCAGCAATGGTTTGCCGCCCCTGCAAATGGACGGTACGTTAATGGCAAGCGCTCAATCTCATGCAGATTATCAGGCTTCGATTGGCTCGTGGACGCATACCGGCGCGGATGGTTCCAACCCCCGCCAGCGTGCCTATGCCGCCGGTTTTGGCAATGGAGCGACCGTCTTTATCTCGGAGAATGTGGCTCAGGTCAGCCCGGGCACGAGCCTGGATACGGTGCTGTACAGCCTGTGGGCCGATGCGATCCACTGGAACACGATGACCAATCCACAATACACCCACATTGGCGGCGGCGTGGGAGTTGGCTCCAACTATCTTTTCTATACGATTGATGTGGGCTATATTGCCGGCAGTCCGGCCAATTACACCCCGGCCGCTACCTCCGGCCCCGGCACGGTACAGCCCAGCGTGCCCACTCTCACACCAGAACTGATCTTTGCCGTGACCACAGCCACCCCCGGCCCGGATGGCAAAATTGAACATGAGATCCTGCCCGGGCAGGCGCTGTACTCGATCGCCGAAGCATACGGGATGACAATCCAGGAACTGGCGGCGTTGAATGGCCTTGATATTAATAACCCTGTGATCTGGGCAGGGCGGAAACTGCTGATCCGTACGGCGCTGCCCCCAACGCAGACACCGACCATTACGGCCACCGCGCCTACGGTTACACGTACTCCGCGTCCGACCTATACGATTACGCCTACCCGGATGACGCCCACTGCTTCAGTGACGCCTACTCCAACCAAAAAGCCTCTGCTGCCCAATTTCGCCCCCGGCGCTTCATCTGGCGACCGCACCATCGGGATTATCATCATTGTGGTGTGCGGCCTGGGATTGGGGATGGTGGTGTTCGGTTCCCTGCGTTCGCGGAAACGGTAAGGCTTCTCCATTTTTTGCAATCCGCACAATCCTGTTGCGGTTTTAACGCACCAGGACCTGACAAGATTGTTTAAAGCCCGTTTTGAACCTTTAAACGATCTTTCCCTTTATAATCACCTCCATGATATTAACCAGTTTCTTCGGTATGTTCCTTGCCCTGTCCGCATCCGGTTTGATTGGCGCCAGCGATTTCTGCGGCGGTCTTGCCTCACGCCGCGGCGGCGAGCTGCGTGTGACAGTCGTTACAAATATTGCCGGTGTGAGCTTGCTCATCTTTTTAAGCTTTATCTGGCGGGAAGCGATGCTTTCGTGGAATGATGTGGTCTGGTGCATTTTGGCCGGTATTTGCGGCGCGCTGGCGATCATCTTTATTTATCGTGCCTTTACCATGGGCAGTACTGCTGCGGTGGCTCCCATTGCCGGTGTGATCGGGGCGGCCCTGCCTGCCATTTTTGGCATGATTACCGAGGGATTGCCTGTTTTTTCCCAACTGCTGGGCTTTGTTGTAGCCCTGCCGGGGATTGTCTTGGTGAGCATGACCCAGACTACCAGCATTGAGAAGGCCAAAAAGGAAGCGTCCCTGCTGGCTGTGCTTTCCGGTGTGGCTGCGGCGGGTTTTTTCACCTTCCTGGCCCAGGTTGCTTCGGAGGCTGTTGTGCTGCCTTCCCTGATCGCCAAATCGGCTTCTCTTGGCACTGCGCTTTTGCTGGTCTTGCTCCGCCCGAAACAGGGTGATGAGGTATCTCTCCGGCAGATCAGCCCGATCGCGATTCTGGGCGGCGTGATGGATGCCACCGCCAGCGCCCTGTTTGTGTTTGCCCAGCAGCTCACCCGCCTGGATGTGGCGGTGGTGCTCACCTCGCTTTACCCGGCTTCCACGATCATGCTGGCTTATCTTATTCAGAAAGAGAAAATTTCCCACCGTCAATGGATGGGGGTAGGGCTGTGTCTGGCAGCGATTGTGTTGATTGTAGTGTGATTTTAGGCGCATAGCATTCAATGCTTTGTTGGACGGCGTGCCATGCGCATACGCCAAGATAAAACTCCCTTGGAAAGGTTGGTGTATTCAGCATTTTGCTTGCTAAATTCCGTCGTCCATAAGCGTTAATCGCTTGCGAACTGACCCTTTTCACATCGTACCCGCAGGGTAAGGTTCATGCGAAATCAACCTTACCCTGCGGGTACGATGTGAAAAGGGGAATAAAATGGTTACCAATTTTTACATAGGTTTGTATCGCAGGCTGTGTTTTTACTTGATACGCACAACCTTGCCATTGGTGAGCGCCTGCAAATCAGCAGCTTTGAGACAAAAGACGGCATGCGGGGTGCCGGCGGCGGCCCAAATCTCGTCAAACTGGAGCAGGTCTTCGTCGATGAAGGGCTGCAAGGGTTCGCTGTGTCCCAGGGGCGGCACACCGCCCACCGCAAAACCGGTGCGCTGGCGTACGAAATTGGGGTGCGCCCGGCGGATGGGTTCTCCGGCCAGTTTGGCAAGGGATTTTTCGTTGACCCGGTTGATACCGCTGACCAGTACGAGGATGGGGTTCCCGCTTTCAACTCCTTCGAAGATGAGCGATTTGACGATCTGGGCCAGCGTGCAGCCGATGGCATCCGCCGCTTCCTGGGCGGTGCGGGTGGAAGCGGCCAGTTCCAGCACTGTGGCGTCTGGATAGCCGTGTTCTTTAAGGGCTTCCTGCACACGCTGCAAGGATTTTTTGAAATTGGTGGTCATGGGGTCCTCCCTGTGTGAAGTTCATTTGAGTGTAAGGGGAAAAGGGGGAGATTGTCAAATGATATTTGTTTGTATGGAGATATTTTACTGCTTTGGTTTGTGCGACACACCAAAGTATAATTTAAACCAGTAGATAAAGGATGGTGGGTGGATATGATGAGGTGAATCAATGGATTGTTCTCGAATCACCTCAAGTTCATGAAGAGAACATCAGTGAATATCTCAATACACCAAATTATTAGACATATCTTCTACAAGTTCTTTTGTCTCTTAACTGCCTGCTTTTTTTGATTTTGTACCCTGAACCATGATTTCAAAAAAGGGTCTCAGTGGACAGGCCAGAGGCCTGTCCCTACATTGACACGGTTTGAAAAAAGCATCCCCATATCTAGACAGACTGTCGTATTGTAGGGACAGGTTTCTAACCCGTCCGAGATGTGCGGGGATTTGGGGTGATCTGGTTCCTTGTCACCACTTATTCTCCCTGCTACCGCACCACGGCTTTATAATGGATGTGAAAACTGAACCAAACCTACAAAAGGAGACGCCCTAATGCCGACAATGGAACAGGCAAAACAGTGGTACGAAGGCGTGGACGCGATCCACGATTTTTCACACATCCAGCGCGTGTATCACATGGCCGAGCGCCTGGCAAAGACCGAAGGCGCTGATCTGGAAATCGTGCATGCAGCAGCCCTGCTGCATGACTCGCGCGGGACGATGCCCGGCAGCGGCGAGCGTGCCGAACATCATCTGGCTTCGGCTGTGTTTGCGAAAGAAGTGCTGGCCGCCGAAGGCTGGCCGCCGGACAGGATTGCAGCCGTGCAGCATTGCATCCGCGCCCACCGTTTCCGTGACAAACGCGAACGCCCGGAAACCATTGAAGCCAAAGTGCTGTTTGACGCCGACAAGCTGGATGTGCTCGGCGCGGTAGGCGTGATGCGCACCCTCGGTTATGCCCTCCTGGCCGGCGAACCGCCGTACGTGGAGCCTTCACAGCATTTTCTGGACACCGGTGAAAAAGAACCCGGTGAACCGCACAGCGCGTATCATGAGTATCTTTTCAAGCTGCGCAAAATTAAGGATGTACTTTTCACCGCTGCCGCGCGAGGGGTGGCCGAAGGTCGTGATGCCTATCTGGCAGAATTTTTCCGCCGGTTTGCCGCCGAAAGCCGCGGAGAGATGTAGGCAAGAACCATTTTTACGCAATTTTTGGGTGTCATGGTTGATAAGAAGGACTTTAAAGGTTAAAATTGGTATATGAATGTTAATAGTGGACCAATACTTGTTGTAGAAGATGTGCCTAACTTATTGCAATTGCTGGAGGTCACCCTGCGTTTCAAGGGCTATCCGGTGGTGGGTACGCGCAATGGGCGTGAGGCGTTGGAATATATTGAAAAGGAAAAGCCGGCGCTGGTCATTTCTGATATTCTGATGCCGGAAGTGGATGGCTATTCTCTGGCGTATACCCTGCGTAATGATCCGCTTACCAGCCAGATCCCGATCATTTTCATCTCGGCCACGTATATTACCCCTGAGGACAAATCTTTTGCCCTCAAACTGGGGGCGGTGCGCTTCATTGAGAAACCGATTGACACGGAGGACTTCCTGTTGACCGTGGCCGAGATTCTCACGGATGGGATTGCCGCACTGCCGCGCCCGATGGCAGAAGCAACTTTTTATCAGGGCTACCGCGAGCGACTGGAAAACAAACTGATGTATAAGAAAACCCAGATCTCCCGCACGGAGCGTCTGTTAAGCAGTCTGCCGGAAGATCAAAAACCCGCCTTTGAGGAATTGCTCAAACAGGCCATTGCCGAACGAGACCGCATCAAGGCAGAACTGGGCCGGCTGTATGCTGCCCTGGATGAGCTGCGCTCCACCGGCAAGATCGAGAATAAGAAGTAAATATTTCTGTTGATGGTATTTGAGCGTGTCTGTGATCAACAGACACGCTTTTTGTTTTCTGTTTTCCCCTCCCGCAGGTTGGCATGAAGGCAGCTTCCCCATACCTGTTCAGTTCTTGACGCATTGGTCTCTGCACAACGAATCTTCCTGCGGGAGGATTGCGCTGACTTGTCGTGTAACAAGATTTCAGAGTATGATGGGAGAGAAAATTCTTTTCAGGAAGGGAACCGTATGCAGCCAACATTGAGATTTATGGAAGAGATCGCCCGCGAGGCAGGCGCAATTCTGCGGGCCGGGTATCGCACGAATTACAAGGTGCGCCACAAGGCCGAGAAGGACCTGGTGACCGAGATCGACGAGCAGGCCGAGGCGCTGATCATTGCCCGCATCCAGCAGTCTTTCCCCGATCACAAGATTATCGCCGAGGAGAGCGGTCTCACCGAGGGAGTGGGGGGACACTGCTGGTATATTGACCCGCTGGACGGCACATTAAACTATGCGCATGGGTTACCTGTCTTCGCGGTATCCATCGCTTATGCCCATCAAGGCGTGGTGCAGTTGGGCGTGGTCTATGACCCCATGCAGGATGTCTGTTATACCGCGCAGGGCGGCCAGGGTGCCTGGTTGAACGGCGAGCGCATTCAGGTCTCATCCGAGACGGAAATGGTCAACAGCCTGCTGGTGGGCAGCATTTCCCGCGAGCCAGGCGGAGATGACGGCCCGTCCAGCAGCATGAGCCTGTTTGCGGCCTTCAATGCCTGCGCGCAGAGCGCACGGCGCCTGGGCTGTGCCGCGCTGGACCTGTGCTTTGTGGCCGCCGGCCAGGCGGATGGCTATTGGGTCAAGCGGTTGAATGCCTGGGACGTGGCTGCGGCGGGATTGATTGCCAGCGAGGCGGGGGCGCTGGTTACGGATTTGCATGGAGATGTGGATTATTTCCGCCCGCCATATTGCATTCTGGCGGCCAACCCCGTCTTGCATGGCAAGATGCTGGAGGTGTTGAAGGGGCAGGGGGTGTGAGCGTCAATCATTGGAAAGCTTGACTGCGGCGTACCTGGTTCGAGGGAGTGATAATTTGAGAGATTATTATGAGTGGAAAGACAATCCGATCACATAGCACAAGTATCGCCATAGTGTTTTTCGTTTTCTTGTATTTTCTTACTTCTTGCACGCTACTGACACCCACCGCAAGCGATCAGGAAAACACAGCGAATGAAAGTTCTGCTGATGGCAATCGAGTCATCTATTTTTCTGTTTCGAGAGACAAAACTGAAATCTGGTCTTTGGACAGGATCACCGGCGAGGCAAAATTCCTTTATGGTGCAGCGTATCGAGCCGAATTTTCTTCTACCGTCTCATCCGGCTTCCTTACCCAGGATACTGTCGATTTGCTGGTTGCAAAGGGAATGAAGGATGATGATTTGCTTGACTGCGGAATCACCGATTTAACACTATCTCCTGATAATCAATATCTGGCCTGGAAAGAGTTTTGTTTTTGGCGCGTTGAAGAGCTTTTGGGAGGACAGGACAATTTGCGAGTGATGCAATTGTCGGATGAAACCATTATTGAAATTCATCAGTCGTTGGAGCATTTTCGTTCGATCTCATGGTCTCCCGATTCAAAGTACCTTACCTATTTAGAAAGCAAGAACCCTGCTACAGAAGAGCAACTCAACAGCAAAATATGGCTATGGGATGGAGAGACAAATAAGCGTATTCTGTTTTCTGAAGGCAGACATCCTTCCTGGTTCGCAAACGGGAATTCAATCGCATATATTGATGAGACGGGCATAGAGTCAGGTGATTTGATTTTGGTACATCAAGATATTAAATCGCTGGATAGACTCGTAGTTCCGGTCAAACAGGATTTTGAGCTTGAAGTTTATGATGCGTTTGTATGGGGGGCGCGAAATGAAAAATTGATTGTAGCTGAGGAAAACACCCTTTGGTTGGTTGATAGCTATTCAGGGAATGCGGAAAGCTTTATTGCATGCAGTGAAACGGCAACTTGTTCAGATCCTTTGTGGTCGCCAGACGGGCAATGGATTGCAATCCGGTATCAGGAAGAAGGCGCCGCGCCGGTATTGGGGATCATAAATGTGCAAAGGAAGCAAATGATCGTTGATGTTGGTGATATCCCGGATATAGTGGCGGAGCGTGAGTGGAGCGATGACAGTCAATTTATCCTCTGTACGCATGTTAATAGTGTTTCACGAGATAATTCATATAGACTGGCAGTGATTCAAATTCCCGATGGTGAAACGCAGGATATCCCCTTCCCGACTGAATTCTTCCCGGAGTTTTTGATTTCGAAGATGCCTTTGATAAGGGGTATACAGATCACCTGGTAATGCTTCGTTTTATGAGGTGCCGGCCTTTTTCAAACACCCTTGAAAAGGGTTGATGGGCCAGACGGGGAACATGATGGCCTGATTTTGTATTGCTTGTTGTGTAGTGTTTGAATTCAACCTTTCCAAGGGTGTATAAACCATTCCTCCCGCATTGCGGGAGGATAATGTACCTGCGATATGACGGGGAGCTTATCCCAAAGGGATCTTACCTCACCGAGAATAAGATAAACTCCTGTAGGGTGCGTTGCCGCGTTCGCGGCTAACGCACCCTACCAAAGGGGTATTTGATATTGGCGCAAAAAAAATCCTCCCGCACTGCGGGAGGATGCTGTTATTCCGACATGATGGGGTCTTATTCCAAAGGGATTTTACCCCACCGAGTTCGGGGTGTCACTGGTGAGCAGCTCCAGGTCACCGTCGAAGTCTTTTGGTTCTTGCAGGCTGATGCTGGCTGCCCGGCGGAAAGCCAGGGTCCAGGCGGTGCCAATGTAGGCCTGCAGGACGCCGCTGAGGACGATGAGGATGGGCAGGTAGACGATGAACATGACGATGGCTGCAATGATCCCTCCGCCCATGGCACTATCGCCGCCGGCAATGAGGGCAAGCACGATGGGGATGACCATCAGGAACAGGGGCAGGGCGAAGATGAAGCCGACAATCGCACCGCCGATGCCCAGGATCAAACCGAGGACGGCGTAGCTGCCCAGATTTTCCTGAATGACGATCTGCCAGGCACGTTTGATGCTGTCGAAGACACCCAGGTCTTCCACGACGATTGCCACGGTGGCCTGTTCGATGAGGATGTTTACCATCCAGAAGACAGGTACCATAATGCAGATCAGGGGGAGGAGGCACAAAAGACCGATCCCCAGGGTGAGTACACTCAACAGAACAAGCGGGACCATCAGCAGCAGAACCAGCACAAGGGTGGCACCACCAATCAGCAGACTCAAGAGCACAATCCGCCAGAAGTAGGGCTTGCCGCCGTTCCAGACCTCTTTGAAAGTCAGTTTGGCAGTTGTTTCATCCATTTCATCCGCTTTGGATGCGCCGTAGATCAGGCCGGCTTTGCCGATGGAGCTGATGAAAAGCACGAGCACAGCAATGATCAGGCTGAGGAGGATGCCGCCAATGATGATGAGGACGATGGTGCCCTCCTGAATGTTCTCAAAATAGCGTTCCATGTTGTAGAAAAAGCGCTCGGCCTGCGGGAACATGCCCGCAAAGGGATTCTGTCCCATGGACGAGCCGCCTTGATTGAAACTGCTGCCGCTGTTTCCGCTGCCACCGCTGCTGCCACCATTGGCGCCGCAGCTCGCCAGAATACCGAAGACCCACAGGGTTTTATGCTTCCAGATGGTCTTCCATGCTTTTGTGAGAATTTCGCCGAAATCCATGATTATTTCCTTTCAAAATTAAATATTGTTCCTATATATTATTATACGGGAAACGGCCCTGGAAGTTGCGCGGCAATTTTGAGAATCGAATGGCGAAGGCAGGCCCTGCATTTGGTGATGACGACTAAAGTCGTCGCTACAAAAGGGCGTTTACTCCCACTCAATGGTGGCAGGGGGTTTGCTGGTGATGTCATAGACCACGCGGTTGACGCCCGGCACCTCGTTGACGATGCGGTTGGCAACATGTCCGAGCAGGTCGGCCGGCAATTTCGCCCAGTCGGCGGTCATGAAGTCTTCGCTGGTCACGGCGCGCAGCGCGATGGTCTGCTGGTAGGTGCGCTGGTCGCCCATCACGCCCACTGAGCGTACATTCAGCAGGGCGGCAAAGGCTTGCGCCACCTGGGTGGGGGCGTCTGGCCCGCGGTTGTGCAGGTAGCCGGACTGTACTAGCTCCGTGGTGAAGATGTGATCCGCTTCGCGCAGCCAGGTCAGCCGTTCGGCGGTGATCTCTCCCAGGCAGCGCACGGCCAGGCCGGGGCCAGGGAAAGGCTGCCGCCACACAAGAGAAGCAGGCAGGCCGAGGGCCTCGCCCACAGCGCGCACTTCATCTTTAAAGAGGTAGCGCAGCGGCTCTACCAGGCTGAACTGGATATCTTCCGGCAGGCCGCCCACGTTATGGTGGGATTTGATGGTGTGGGCTTTGCCGCTGGAGGCGGACTCGACCACATCGGGGTAGATGGTGCCCTGCATCAGGAAGGGGATCTCGCCCAGGCGGTTGGCTTCGGTTTCAAAGATGCGGATGAAGGTCTCGCCGATGATCTTACGTTTTTGTTCGGGGTCGGTCACGCCGCGCAGGTTGTTCAGGAAGGTGTCCACGGCATCGACCACGATCAGGTTGCTGCCCAGGCTGCCGCCGAAGGCGTCTTCCACCTGCTGGCGTTCACCCTTGCGCAGCAGGCCGTTATTCACGAAGACGGCGGTGAGCTGGGCACCGATGGCGCGGTGCGCCAGGGCGGTGGCCACACTGGAGTCCACGCCGCCGCTGACGGCGGTCAGCACGCGGGCGCCGCCTACCTGTTCGCGGATGGCGGCGATGGATTCCTGAATGATCGATTCGGGCGTCCAGTCGGGGGTGATACCGCAGATGTCCACGGCAAAGCGGTGCAGGATGTCCTTTCCGCCGGGGGTGTGATGCACTTCGGGGTGGAACTGCACGCCGTAGCGCTGTCTTGCCAGGTCGCCCATCGCGGCGGTGGGGCTGTTGCTGCTGCGGGCGAGGACGACGAAGCCCGGTGGCGGTGTTTCGATGCGGTCGCCGTGCGACATCCACACTTGCTGGCTGGTATCCAGCAGGGGGTTATCTGCGACCACGTCGATCTGTGCCAGACCGTATTCACGCGACTGCGAGGGTGCGACCACCCCGCCCAGAGCCTGGGTGAGGGCCTGCATGCCGTAACAGATGCCCAGGATGGGCAGTCCGGAGTTGAGCACGAAATTGGGGATAGCAGGGGCGCCTTCGTCATAAACGGATGTCGGTCCGCCAGAGAGGATGAAGCCTTTCGGCTGCAGGGCTTCAAGCGTCTGCTGGTCGGCGTCCCAGGGGAAGATCTCGCAGTAGACCTGCAATTCCCGCACGCGGCGGGCGATCAGTTGGGTGTACTGCGAACCAAAATCAAGGATGGCGAGGGTCTGGTGACTCATGTCGGGTCAGTCCACAAACAGGATCTGGCCGTCATCGGTCAGGTCTACGGCTGCCAGGGAATGGATCGGGATATTGAGGTGGGCCAGGTCTGCGCGGCCGCCCTCATCGGGTTTCTCGATCAGGGTGCCGATGCCGACCAGCTTTGCGCCGGCGGCCTGGGTCAGGCGCACCAGCCCCTTGATGGTCGCGCCGGAAGCGAGGAAATCATCGATGATCAGGATGCGCTCGCCGTGGCGCAGGTACTCGGGGGAGACGATCAGCTCGACCAGGTGGCCTTTGGTATGCGAGGGGGCCGTGGTCAGGTATACATCGGCTGTCATCGTAACCGGCCTGGTCTTGCGGGCATAAACCACGGGGATGTTCATATAAATACCGGTCATAATGGCCGGGGCGATGCCGGAGATTTCGGCGGTGAGGATGCGGTCGGGCTGGGTGTCTGCGAACAGTTCGGCAAAGGCCTTGCCGCAGGCGTCCATCAATGCCGGGTCCACCTGGTGGTTGATGAAGCCGTCCACTTTAAGGATATTGCTGCCGAGGTTCTTGCCTTCGCTTAAAATACGATCTTTTAATGCCTGCATAAAATTGTCTCCTCGAAAGAAAAGTTGTTCAGACAATTCTAACCCCGAATGGATGGTTTTTGGGGTGGAATTGGGTGGATTCCTTGATTATCCCATTGATTGTGAACAGGGGCGAGGGCTGCGCATTTGCTTCAATTTGCGAAGCGGAGATTATATGGCGTTGTGTCGTCAATCAGGCAGCTTTCTGGTTCCTGGTTGCTTGATTGACTGATTCCTGATTACCCGTTCCCTTAATGAGTCTGTGTTAGAATCTTTGCCATGAAACAGCCGTTAATTACCCTTGCTTCTGCCTCGCCGCGCCGCAGGGAACTGTTGGCCTGGCTGGGTTGGGATTTCGTTGTCCGCGCGGTGGATATTGACGAAACCCCGCGGGACGGTGAAGACCCGCAGGCCTATGTCTGCCGCCTGGCAGCCGGAAAGGCCGAGGCCGCCGCGGCCCATGCCGCGAATGGCAGCATCATCCTCGCTGCGGATACGACGGTGGTGCATCAGGGCGAGATCATGGGCAAGCCGGCAGATGCCGCCGAGGCAAAGGCCATGCTGCGTCGTTTGCGCAACCAGCCGCACCAGGTTTGTTCTGCTTTTGCACTGGTCTCACCGGCTGCAAACCGGCAGCAGGCTGACCTGTGCGTCTCTCAGGTGCCAATGCGCAACTATTCAGATGAAGAGCTTGCCGCTTACGTGGCAAGCGGAGACCCGCTGGACAAGGCCGGTGCATACGGCATCCAGAACACGGATTTTCACCCGGTGGAAGGTTTCAGCGGCTGTTTTGCGAATGTGATGGGACTGCCGCTGTGTCATCTGGCACGCAGCTTGCGGCAATTTGGATTGACCACAGATGTGGACATCGCCGCGGCTTGCCGCGAAAATCTGGATTATGATTGTCCAATTTCTCAAGCAGTTTTGGAAGGTCAGATGATCGGTTAACTGAACGCTGACCGGAGGTATGAAGGATGAAATATCGATACGGGTTTTTACTGCTCGTTTTATTGTTATCTGCCTGCAAGCCGCAAGCAGCGCCGGAAGTGATCGTTCCGACGGCCACCACGACGGCCGGGGAACTGCCCGCGCCGCAGGTTTCTGTTACCCGTACACCGGACCCTGTCTCAACGGTTGAGGCATTTCTGGAGAGCTGGAAGCTGGAAGACTATGCGGTCATGTACCAACTGCTGGCTCCGGCCAGCCGGGATGCGATTACGCAGGAGACTTTCATCAGGCGTAATCAGGATGCAGCGGTTTCGATGACGCTCAAGTCACTGGATTATGATATTCATTCGGCATTGACCAACCCCCGCACGGCGCAGGTCGCTTACCGGGTAACTTACCATACCAATCTGCTGGACGATATCGAACGCGATATATTAATGAACCTCGCCCTGGATAACGGGCGTTGGGGCGTATTGTGGGAAGATGCTCTGATCCTGCCTGAACTGAGCGGCGGGAATACCCTGGCGCTGGATGTGAAAGTGCCCGCTCGCGGTAATATCTATGACCGCGACGGGAATGTGATCGTGTCCCAGACGGATGCGGTGGCATTGGGTATCTGGCCCGGACAGATCGCAGACGGGCAGGAAGGACGGCTGCTGGTGGAACTCTCTCGCCTGACGGGCAAGACCACCGATGCGATTGCTGCCATGTATCAGAAGGCAGGCGCAGACTGGTATGTGGCCGTGGGTGAGGCTTCTGCCCAGCAGGTGGAAGAAAAATACGATATCCTTTCCGGGATTAGCGGCCTGGTGATGACAAATTACTCCGCCCGTTATTATTATGACGGGGGTATAGCCCCGCATGTGACCGGCTATGTGTTGTCGATTTCCCCTGATGAAATTGATGATTACAAACGCCGCGGCTATCTCGGTGACGAGAAGGTTGGCGCCGCCGGGCTGGAGAAATGGGGGGAGGAAGAACTTTCCGGCGGCAGGGGCGCTTCCCTGTATGTGGTTGATCCCCAGGGGCAGATCGTCACCCGTTTGTCGCAGGTGGCGGCCACCCCGGCCAATGCGATCTATACCACGCTGGAAGCAGATCTCCAGCTTGAAACACAGAAGGCGATTGCCGGGCATACGGGTGCAATTGTGATCATGGAACGGGATACCGGGCGGGTGCTGGCGATGGCTTCATCCCCGGGTTTCGACCCCAACCTGTTTGAGCCGGCCAACGAAAACAGTAACTGGCTATTGAATGAGATCTTCTTGTCTGACAAACAGCCCTTGCTGAACCGTGCGGCGCAAACTGCCTATCCGCTGGGCTCTCTCTTTAAGGTAGTGACGCTGGCGGCCGCTCTGGAAAGCGGTCTGTATACGCCAGAATCGGTGTATGAATGCGGCTACGAATTTACAGAATTGCCTGGTTTTACCCTGTATGACTGGACGTATGAAAAGGATGTCGCACCCAGTGGGACGCTGACCTTATCAGAAGGGTTGATGCGCTCCTGTAATCCATATTATTATCATATAGGGCTTGACCTTTACCGTCAGAATCGCCCGAATGATGTATCCAACATGGCGCGTGCTTTTGGGCTGGATGCGGCAACCGGCATTGAAGCGGTAGCTGAAAGCACAGGCAGTATCACCGACCCTGCCAATGAAGGCGATGCCGTGCAAATGGCGATTGGTCAGGGGACTATGCTGGTCACCCCCTTGCAGGCGGTCAATTTTCTGGCGGCTTTAGGCAACGGGGGCACACTGCACCGCCCACAGGTGATCGAGAAAGTGGTTGAACCAAACGGCAACGAGAAAATGAGTTTTGAACCGGAGGTGATTGGCGAACTGCCCGTCTCTGCAGAGAACAGGCTGTTCATCCGTGATGCCATGCGCAGTGTGGTCAACAATCCTCGCGGCACGGCTTACCGGATGTTCACCGGCCTGGATATCCCGGTATATGGCAAGACGGGTACATCGTCTACTTCCGGCGGACAAAATTCCCATGCCTGGTTTGGGGGGTATACCGATGTTGGCAATCCCGACCGGCCAGACATTGCCATTGTGGTAATCGCTGAATTTGCCGGAGAAGGCTCCGATATTGCTGCCCCCATCTTCCGCCGGGCGGTGGAGGTTTATTTCTACGGCAAGCCGGTACGTTTGTATCCGTGGGAATCTTCCTTTTATGTGACCAGTACCCCTGCGCCGACGGCAACACCCGATCCCGATGAATAAACGTCCATGAGCAAAATCCTTCGGCAAGGTCTTGTTACCCGGGTGCAGTCCGGGTTTTACACAGTCCTTCTGGATTCCGTCCAGGAGGACATAGTCCAGACCGATGAAGGCGTGGTCGTGTGCCGCCTGCGCGGCCGCCTGAAAAAAGGCCGTGCCACAGGGGATATTGCTGCGGTGGGAGATCGGGTGGAGATTATGCTCCAGCCGGATGGCAGCGGCGCGATTGAGCGGGTGCTGCCCAGAAAATCCGAACTGGTGCGCCTGGCGCCCACCCCGCGCGGGGTGTACCGGCAGTTGTTGGTTGCCAATCCGGATCAGGCGGTGCTGGTGTTTGCCTGTGCAGACCCCGAGCCGCACCTGCGTATGCTGGATCGTTTTCTGGTGATCTGCGAAAAGCAAAAACTCTCTCCCTTAATTGTGGTGAATAAAATCGATCTGGTGCGCCTGCGGGATGCCCGCATGGTCTTTTCCATTTATGAAGACATTGGCTATCCGGTAATTTACACCTCGGCCGAGACGGGTAAAGGCGTTGACAAGCTGCACAAGCAATTGACAGGCAAATTGTCTGCTTTGTTGGGGCCTTCGGGGGTGGGCAAAACCAGTCTGTTGAATGCCATCCAGCCGCATTTGGGGCTGGATGTGCGCGAGGTCAGTCAGGCAACGACCAAGGGCCGCCATACCACCGTGGTGCGGGAGATGTTCCCCTTGAAAGGGGGCGGCTATGTGGCCGACCTGCCCGGGCTGCGCCAGTTGGCACTGTGGGACATCGAACCCGAAGAGCTGGACGCCTATTTCCCCGAGATTGCTCCATTGGTAGCGGACTGCCAGTTCAACGATTGCAAACACCTCGACGATCCCGGCTGCGCGGTGCACAAGGCCGTTGATGACGGCCGCGTTTCGCCAGAGCGATATGAGTCTTACCTGCGTATGCGCTTTGGAGATGATTTGGATGAAATGTTTGTTGACGAAGAGGTAGAAGAAGGCTATGATGGGGATAGAGAAGCGTAGTTTGGGTTGAGGAGTGGAAGTTGCAGATTTCTTTGTTGCCAGAAATTCATTTGTATGAAGATATGAGCTATCGAGAGAAATTGATCGCTATTCTTAATAGCGATTTGAATTTTCATTCCCAAAACGGCAACTATGCTGCGCATAATTTTCATGCATTTCCGGCAAAATTCCCCCCCCAATTACCTGGTGAATTCATTCGTCATCTAACCACAACAGAAGATATTGTTCTTGATCCGATGTCAGGATCTGGCACTTCAATCCTTGAGGCTTGTTTAGAGGGGCGCAAGGCAATTGGACTGGACATTGATCCTTTAGCTATTCTTTTGGCAAAAGTGAAAACGACTCCTTTGGATAAGAGAGAAGTTAATCGCATTGGGCAATTGATTCTGAAAAATGCAGTTGAGGCTGTGACAAATTCATCTGATGAATTACAAAACCTGCTTGATGGGAGATTTGATCGAAGGACAAAAGAATTTGTTGCTTATTGGTTTGCGCCAGAGACGCAGCTTGAACTGATGGCATTAATCTCTGAAATTGAAAAAATCGACAACCCAGATATTCGCGACTTTTTTGAATTGATCTTTTCTTCCTTGATCATTACCAAATCTGGTGGAGTTTCTCTGGCTCTTGACCTGGCGCATACGCGCCCTCATAAAGTAAAAGTTGCCATTTCTTCTTCTGGTGCGTATCTTTTTGGCGAGGAACTGGAATCCGAAATTCCTTTGAAGAAGCGCCGTTTTTCGATAAAAAAGCTTCGTTCAGCATTGTCTGAATTTAAGAAAGGGTTTCAGGTAAATTACAAAAATTTGTTAATGTCTGCCCAGACAATCGAAATTCCACATGTGTCATTTGGCAATGCGCAGCATATTCCTTTGGCCGATGATTCGATTGATTTAATCATCACATCCCCCCCTTACGCATCCAATGCGATTGATTACATGCGTGCGCATAAATTTTCGCTGGTCTGGTTTGGGAAATCGATTGGTGAGCTGAGTGAAAGGCGCAAGGAGTATATTGGTGCAGAAACAACCCAAAATTTTCGCTTTGAGGATTTGCCACTTGAGACGGATCGGATTGTAGAAGAAGTATCAGCCCTGGATCGAAAGAAAGGGCTTGTGCTACATCGTTATTATTCTGAAATGACACTTGTTTTGAAAGAAATGTATCGGATATTGAAGCCGGGAAAAGCAGCTGTTTTGGTAGTGGGCACTTCAATTTTGCGCGGCAGGGATTCTGAAACGCAAAATTGTCTGGCCGAGATTGGTGCAAGTTTAGGGTTTGATGTGCCGGGGATTGGTGTTCGGAGCTTGGACCGGAATCGCCGCATGATGCCTGCTGGTAAAAAGATCAATTATGAGTCACAGATTCAGCAACGGATGCATCAGGAATATGTGATTGGATTCTTAAAACCCAAAGAATAACTTGGTCATGGGAGGGCGGAATGAGCAGTAGTATTGCCGGATATCGTAAAGCATATCATCAGAGCATTTGCAGGCAAATGTTGCGAATTTCTTACGACAAGAAACGAAAACAAAATTATGTCAATTTGGCTGATTGTGGTAATAAAGCCAGTATTGAAATTGCTGATCGGTTAGCCGACAATCTATGTGGCCTGAACAATGTTTTTCAAGCCAAAGTCGCAGGACAGACAACGGGGACGCTTTTTGAAGCGCTCACCAAAGATTTTCTTGAACAGGCGTTTGGGCTGCTCCATCATTTGCGTCCGGGGAAGTGGGTATATTCAACACAAAGCACTATTTCAGATTTTGAACAATATGAGCATCTGGCATATGTTAAAAAAGTAATGGATAAAGACCCTGCATTGTCCGCTGCACTGAAGGGCGATTATTTAATTATGCCTGATATCGTAGTCGGCAGAATGCCGGTTGCAGATGAGGAAATTAATAAATTCCAGAAGATTGTCGATGAGGAAAATATTGCCGCGTTTTCTCCTTTAAGAAAGGCTAATTTGCAATCGCGCAATCCTATTTTGCATGCCAGTATTTCTTGCAAGTGGACGATCAGAAGTGATCGTTCACAAAATACTCGCACAGAAGCGTTGAATTTAATTCGAAACAGGAAAGGCCCCTTGCCGCATGTGGCTGCTGTAACCGCAGAGCCTCTTCCCAGCCGGCTGGCAACATTGGCATTAGGAACAGGCGATCTTGATTGTGTTTATCATTTTGCGCTCCCTGAATTGCGAGCGGCAATTGTTTCATTGAATAACGAAGTGGCATTGGACTTGTTAGATACCATGATTAATGGGAAACGGTTAAGAGATATTAGCGATTTGCCTTTTGATCTAGCAATATAAGGAGAAGATAGTGGAAATGTTAACCTGGCAAAAATTTACGCTTCAATTACGCAATCCTTTTCGCCTGTCTTATGGCGTCAGTGAGACGCGCCAGGCTTTCTGGCTGCGCCTTGCGGATGACGCCGGCTGGGGAGAAGGCACCATTCCCCCTTATTACGGGGTGAAAGACGAAGACATGATCGCCTACTGGGCGGAGAAAGCGCGCTCTAAGCGTGCTTTTCCCGATGATGTGGCAGAGATTCCCGACTGGGTGGGCACGAATGGCCCGGCCCCGGCGCGCTGCGCGGTGGAACTGGCCCTGTACGACCGGATCGCCCGCCAGCGGGAACTGCCGTTGTACGCCCTGCTGGGGCTGCCCAAACCCGTGCCGATGGCGACTTCCTTCACCATTGCGATTGATACGCCGGAGGGGATGGCCGAAATGGCGCGCAAGATTGCCAACTATCCCATCATCAAGGTCAAGCTGGGCAGCGAGGATGACGAAGCCCGCCTGCACGCCATCCGTGAAGCCCGGCCGGATGCCTTGATCCGCGTGGATGCCAACGCCGGCTGGACGCTGGATGAAGCCCTGCGTCATGTCGAAAAACTGGCTCCGCTCGATCTGGAAATGATTGAGCAGCCCCTGGCCCGCGAGGCGATCGAAGCGATGGGCGAGGTGCAGCGTCATACGGAGCTGCCCATTGTCGCGGACGAGTCAGTGCAGACGATGGAAGATATTGAGCGCCTTGGTGCAGCCGGGGTGAAGGGCATCAATCTCAAGTTGATGAAGGTGGGCGGTCTGACCAATGGGCTTAAGCTTTTGAAGCGCGCCAGTGAGTTTGGGATGCGCATCATGCTGGGGCAGATGGTGGAAACATCGCTGGGTACAACGGCGATGGGACATCTTACTGGTCTGGCAGAGTGGGTGGACCTGGATGGGCCGCTGCTGATTTCCAATGATCCCTTTGAGGGGATTGAATATGATGAACATGCTGTATTTACCGTGCCGGATGTGCCCGGCATTGGTGTTCGTTTAAGAAAATAAATAGACGGGGAGGGTAGTATGATGGAAAAGATCCAGGCAGTACTCAAGGAAGTTGCGAAAAGATTCAGCGATACCCGTGAACAATTGCTGGAGGTTGAGGTGCAGTCGTTGGAAGGCAGCACACTGACCATCGCGGGGCGGGTACTGGATGATGCGACGCTGGCCGTTGTGCGGGATGCCTTGTTGGCAGCCCAGCCTGGCCTGCAAGTGAACAGTCAGGCGGTGCGTGTGCTGCGCCAGCCGCAGGCCACCACGCTGACGGTGAACACCAACCTGACCGGGTTCTTTGCCGAGCCTTCCTTCCTGGCAGAGTATCTCAGTGAACAGATGTACGGCTGGCAGCTTGAGGTGCTGGAGGAGAAGGATGGCTGGTGCTTTGTGCGCCAGGACGATGGTTATCTGGGCTGGGTGTATAAGCCGTATATGCGGGAAAGCGCCCCTGTGCCGCCGACACATGTGGCGATGTCCCCTGTGGTGCAGCTGCGGGCGGAACCGCACGCCGATGCCCTGCCGGCAGGCCGTTTGCTGGGCGGGGTGAGTGTGGCTGTGTTATCGGTGCAAGAGGAATGGGCGATGGTGGATTGTGACCATCCCGGCTGGGTGCCGCTGGCGGGATTGCGCGCGTTTTCAGACATGCCCCGTACCGAAGGAGCACGCCGGGCGGCGATCGTGAAGGATGTGGTTCCGTTGATTGGGGTGCCCTACCAGTGGGGCGGCTGCTCGGCCAACGGGATTGACTGCTCCGGCCTGGCGCAGCTGCTGCACCGCTGGGTGGGGATCACTACCCGCCGGGATGCCGGGATGCAGTTTTTCGACGGCGTGCCAGTTGAGCCGCCGTTTGCGCCGGGGGATCTGGTCTTCTTTGGCGATCCTGATTTGCCGTTGGAAGAACGATCGATCACGCATGTGGGCATCAGTGTGGGGGGGTGGCAGATCGTGCATTCTTCCCGCAGCCGTAACGGGGTGTATTACGATGATGTGCAGGCAGTGGATCATCTGCGTGATGGATTTACAGGAGCGTGTACGTATTTGAGGTAGGAGGGGATGTGGAGGCGGGGGGCGGACAGGTCGGGAGACCTGTCCCTACAATAAGGATGCGCCAAAATCGATGCCCGCGGCCGTAGCTGGCGAGGCATGCCTCGCCAGCGGCTGGACAGGATCATCATCTGGTTTGTTTGAAATACTGCTGATGAGATGAATGCAGCGTTGGTAGATGCAGAGGCGGGGGGCGGGCAGGTCGGATATCATGCCCGCAAGGGTAGACCTGTCCCTACAGTTCTACGGTTTCTCCGGTTGTCATCAACTGGCCGAGCTGGCCGAAAATATCCCGCAGGCGTGCCTCGTTTTTATAGCCCTGCGTGAGGAGAAAAATATCACATTTATCGGTATAGCCCCAGTCATGCACCACTTCGGGAATGAAGCCGGATTTATGATAGAAGACGGTTGAATCAAAGGGGACATCGCGCATCAGCTTGGTGTTGTCCTGACAGACGCCCAGCATCGGCTCAACCCAGGCGCGTTCCTGCGGACTGAGCTGGCGCAGCAGATCATAAAAATGCACACAGTCCCGCGCGCTGATCCAGTTGTCTTTGCCCTGCTCGCGCGCGGCGAAATCCATCAGCTTGCGCTCAACGGCTGTGGCTTGCAGGCCGAGGCCCTGCGTGAAGGTGCGCTGTAAACGCTCCAGGCCGATGTGTTCCAGCACGAGGTTGGTGCACAGGTTGTCGGAGAGGGAGATCATCAGCAGAAGGACGTCATGCCAGGGAATACGGCGCTGGTGCAGCAGCCAGGAGAATCCTGCGCCGCGCACTTCCGGCTCGCTGTCCAGGCTGCACAGGGCTTCCTTGTCGAGCTGCCCGCTGCGTTCCAGGAAAACCCAGGCCAGCAAGATGGGCACCTTGATCACCGAGGCTGCCGAAAAGCGGTCGCCATTGCCGCGCAGCAATGGCGGGCCGGCCTGTGGACGATAGTAGAAGGCATATTGCCCGCCGGTGGTTTCCAATTCGTTGATAAGGGGATGTATGTTCATACTGAAATTATAGCAGAATGGCGGATTAAATTACCCCTGATTTTTGACTGATTCGGGTGACGTTAAGCCGGCTTCTAAAAGAACGGATACCGGAAATAAAACAGTTGGGGAGTGATTGGTTAACGGATAGGGGAATGGATATGCGCTTGTATACCCAAGTGCGATTTTTGAAGGATACGGGTTTGACATTAAAGTTCTTTAAGTGTATACTTTTTTCATCTTGGCTTGCCAAATCCAATGGGCGAGGTGTATTTGTTCCTGATTTCCCCCCAAACTACTTATTTTACAGAGGGTTTATTTGAATGGCTGATCTTTTGAATGTTGAAGGCCTCGAAACCCAATTCAAAACCCGTGACGGGATTGTTCACGCGGTTAATGGTGTTTCATTCCACTTGAAAGAGGGTGAAACGCTCGGAATTGTGGGAGAGAGCGGTTGTGGTAAGAGCGTAACTGTCATGTCAATGCTGAGCTTGATCCCGCAGCCACCAGGCGAAGTGGTCGCGGGGGAGGCAGTTTATCAGGGGAAGGACCTGCTGAAGATGCCGAATGAGGAAATCCGCCATGTGCGCGGTTCTCAAATCAGCATGGTTTTTCAGGACCCGATGACTTCTTTTAACCCCGTGTTGACCATTGGCCGCCAGGTGGCTGAACCGTTGGAAATTCATAACGGTGTGCCGCGTAAACAGGCCTACGAGCGGGCTGCCGAGATGTTGGACATGGTCGGCATTCCCAGTGCAAAAGACCGGCTGTACGATTATCCGCATCAGTTTTCGGGCGGTATGCGCCAGCGCGTGATGATTGCCATGTCGCTGATCTGTACCCCGCAGGTGTTGATTGCTGACGAACCAACCACTGCTTTGGATGTAACCATTCAAGCCCAGATCATTGAGCTGGTGAAGCGGCTGCGCGACGAGCTGGGGATGGCAATTATCTGGATCACCCACGACCTGGGCGTTGTTGCCGGTCTGGCTGACCGCGTGGCTGTGATGTATGCGGGGTATATTATTGAAGAAGCCCAGGTGAAAGAGCTGTATGCGAAGCCAACCCATCCTTATACGATTGGTTTGCTTGCCAGTTTACCGCGGGTGGATGGCAAGCATGGGGACCGTCTGGCGTCCATTGACGGTTTGCCGCCTACGCTCATGGAAAAACCCCGTTTTTGCCCATTTGCGCCGCGCTGCGAATTTGCTCTTGACCACTGCTGGCAGGAAAACCCGATGCTTGAATCGATTAGCGCTGATCACAGGGTTGCCTGCTGGGTAGATCCTGAAACCGGGAGAGAACGTAAATGAGTTCTGAAAATGAAGTATTGTTACGAGTCGACAACCTGGTAAAACATTTTCCCATTACCCAGGGCATTATTATCCAGAGACAAACCGGCGCCGTGCATGCGGTGGATGGCATTTCCTTTGATATCTACAAGGGTGAAACCCTGGGGCTGGTGGGGGAATCAGGCTGCGGCAAGTCCACCACCGGGCGCACGATTTTGCAGCTTTACCGCCCCACAGCCGGCAGTGTTCATTTTGAAGGCCGGGACCTTGCCAAACTGAGCAATGAAGAGATGCGCCAGGTACGCCGTCGCGCCCAGATGATCTTTCAGGATCCGTATGCCAGTTTGAATCCCCGCATGACGGTAGGCGAGATTATCGGTGAGCCTTTGCAGATTTACAGGATTATGAAAGGTCAGGAACTGCGTGACCGCGTTGCCAGTCTGCTGGAATTGGTGGGTTTAAACCCGGCTTACTCCAATCGCTATCCTCATGAATTTTCCGGCGGTCAGCGCCAGCGCATTGGGGTTGCCCGTGCTTTGGCATTGAATCCTTCGTTGATTGTGTGTGATGAACCGATTTCCGCGCTGGATGTTTCCATTCAGGCCCAGGTCGTCAATCTGCTGGAAGACTTGCAGAAAGAACTTGGTCTGACTTACCTGTTTATCGCTCATGACCTGTCGATGGTCCGTCACATTAGCGATCGAGTGGCGGTCATGTATCTCGGTGTGATTGTTGAATTGACCACCCGGGAAGAATTGTATAATAATCCCTTACATCCGTATACCCAGGCGCTGCTTTCCGCAGTGCCGATTCCAGACCCGTTTGCCGAAGAGAAGCGGCAGCGCATCATTCTGGAAGGAGATGTTCCCTCGCCGGTTAACCCGCCATCCGGCTGCCGGTTCCGCACACGCTGCCCCCTGGCGATCGAGATTTGCGCGAAAGAGCGCCCCGAATTTCGTGAGGTGAAGCCAGGCCACTTTGTGGCTTGTCATCTTGTATAATATACTTAAGTTGTGAGTAGGAGACAGTCAGGATGGTCGAGGTGTCCAGACGGGCTGACTCTTATCAAATTAATCCTTTCTCTACACTCTCTTATAAGGAGGAGAAGAAATGCGTAACAAAACTTTTGCATTGGCTACGATTCTGATCGTGGCCTCCATGGTACTGGCTGCTTGCCAGCCGGCGCCCGCAGCACAACCTGAGGTTATCGTCCAGACCGTGATGGTTGAAGGCGAATCTCAGATCATTGAAGTTACTGCTACCCCGCCCCCCCCGCCGGAACAGAAGAAGGTTCTGAATTTTGCTTTAGGGCCGGGCGACATTCCCACCCTTGATCCTGCCTTGGGCACCGACACCTCCTCAATCCAGGTCATTATTGAAACCTTTGTGGGTCTGACCCGCGCTGACGAAGTCACCAACGTTGTGAAACCCGGTATGGCAACCAGCTGGGACATCAGCGAAGATGGCACCGTCTATACCTTCAACCTGCGCGATGATGTGCCGTGGGTGAAGTACGATGTTGCTTCTGATTCCGTTGTTCAGGTGATGGACTGCGAAGGCAACCCGCGCATGGTCACCGCCTATGATTTCGAGTATGGCGTACTGCGCACTTTGGCTCCCGCGACTGCTTCTGACTATGCCTATGTTCTGAACTTTGCCATTGTTGGCGGTGATGAATACAACGCAGGCGAAGGTGCAGCCGAAGATGTGGGCATCAAGGCAATTGATGAGACCACCGTGGAAATGACCTTTAAGAACGCCGCTGCTTACAATGCGGCAATCGCCGGCATGTGGATTGCTTTTGCTCAGCCGGAATGGCTGATCGAAGGCGATGACTGCACCGAAGCCCGCGGCGACCGCTGGACCGAGACTGGTTTCCACCAGGGTTACGGCCCCTTCGCCATGAAGGAATGGGTGCATGACTCCTACCTGACCATGGTCAAGAACCCCTTCTGGCCTGGCACCGACGAAGTTCCTGTTGCCAGCATTGAAGAAATCAACCTGTACTTCCTGGATGCTTCCCCCGGATTCGCGGAATATGAAGCTGGCGGTATGGATGTTGTTCCCGCCCCGCTGGCCGATATCGACCGCATCAAGTCTGACCCGACCCTGTCGGCAGAACTGGTCATTGCTCCTGACTTCTGCACCTACTACTATGGCTTCAACACCACCGCTGAATTCGTGGACGATGTGCGCGTTCGCCGCGCCCTCTCCATGGGTATTGACCGCCAGAGCTTGATCGACAATGTGACCAAGGGCGAGCAGATTCCCGCCCAATGGTTCTCCCGCCCCGGCCTGGCCGGCGCCCCGACCCCCGAAGAATACCCCGACCTGGGTGTGAAATTCGATGCGGAACAGGGTAAAGCCGTTCTTCAGGAATACCTGGACGAAATGGGAATCACCGTCGATGATGTCAACATCACCCTGATGTTCAACACCTCCGATGCTCACCGCAAGATCGCTGAAGCGATCCAGCAGATGTGGCAGGATAATCTGGGCCTGACTGTTCAACTGGTCAACCAGGAATGGGCTGTCTACTTGAAGACCATCAAGAGCGCTGACACTCCCCAGATCTGGCGCCTGGGCTGGTGCCTGGACTACGCAGATGCCAACAACTTCATCTTTGAAGTGATGGCATTGGGCGGATCCTCTAATCCGGATAACGACAAAGACGGTCTTTCCGATGGCGGCATCTTCTGGGGCACCGACGATCCGATGTACCAGGCTTTCGAAGACAAGATGATCGAAGCCGCTCGCGAGCTTGATCCTGATACCCGCACCGCGCTGTATGCTGAAGCGGAAGAAATGCTGGTCTGGGAAAAGGCTGCCATGATCCCGATCTACTGGTACACCCGCACCACTATGACCAAGCCGTACGTGACCCGCACCTTCTCATCCGGTGGGCACGAACACTTTGAAAAGTGGGACATTGACATGTCCGGCAAGTAGGACATCGAGAATACCATTGTTACAACATTCAAGGGGGGGCAATGTCCCCCCCTTGAATCCCCTCAATCGTTACCGCTTTATCTTTATCAAGTTCGCAGTTTTTTTGGAGGCCTTGAATGGGTCGATATATCATCCGTCGTTTGCTTTATCTCGTTTTGGTGCTGCTTGCTGTTTCTGCGATTACCTTTGGTTTGATGCATGCTGTTCCGGGTGGACCATTTGACCGGGAAAAAGCGCTGCCGCCGGAAATCATGGAGAATTTGAATAAACGGTATCATCTTGATGATCCGTTGATTGTTCAATTTGGCAATTATATTAATGATGTTTTTATTCCGCATTTCAGCACCACTGCTCCTACTTCTGCATTAGAAGATGATGCGATGATCAAGTTCAAGGTGGGGAATGTTTATGTTAACTGGATGAATTTCGGGCCTTCGTTCAAATCTCGCAGCCGTACGGTCAACGATATTTTCCGTGACCAGCTGCCGATCTCGGTTCAGCTCGGTCTGCTGGCGGTATTGGTTGCGTTAACCATTGGTTTGCCAACCGGCATCCTGTCTGCGCTGAAACAGAATACGATTGTCGACTATGTCGGGATGAGCCTGGCAATTTTCGGGGTATCTGTTCCGGTGATTGTGCTGGGGCCGCTGCTGATCTGGATTTTCGGGGTCAGCCTGAAATGGTTCCCCCCCACTGGCTGGGGCGCCAAACCACCTTTCCTGTTTGGGTTTCTTCCCACCGATTTGAGTTATACCGGTTTCTGGCAGTATGCGATCATGCCTGCCGTTGCCCTGGGGCTGGGCAGCTCGGCCATCATCGCCCGTTTGACCCGTGCCAGCCTGCTGCAGGTTGTGCGTGAAGATTATATCCGCACGGCGCGTGCCAAAGGCCTCAAAGAACGCGCGATCATCATTCAACATGCAATGAAGAATTCGATGATTCCGGTGGTAACCATTCTTGGTCCGATGCTGGCCGCATTGATCACGGGTACTTTTGTAACCGAGTTAACCTTTGGTATCCCTGGCATGGGAAAATATTTTGTGACCAGCATTACCAACCGTGATTATCCCGTGATTATGGGAACGATCCTGCTGTATGCGTTGTTCCTGGTGGTGGCAAACCTGATCGTGGACATTGTGTATGCTTTCCTGGATCCACGGATTCGATACGATTAATCTAATCATTTCTTAATTAATCAAAAACATCCCGCATTATTTCAGGTGTTTTTGAGGAGGATCAATGACTGCTGAACTAAAAGTAGACCCTGAACAATATGAGAATGTAGGCAGCGGCGGCGCAATTGGCCAAAAGGGTGAAAGCATGTTTATGGATGCCCTGCGCCGCCTGATACGCAACCGTGCAGCCGTCGTGGGCGGTGTGATCATCCTCATTTTGATATTATCTGCTGTATTCGCTGATTTTCTGGCGCTCAAACCTTTTGAAGAGCAGGTTTTGACCGATCAAAATGTTGTCCCGCAATGGGTGGTGAAAGTTTTCTCGGTAATGGAGCCTTATGCCCGCATTTCCGAAGATTACCCACTGGGCGCTGACTATGTCGGCCGTGATCTTTACAGCCGGATTTTATATGGCGGTCAGGTTTCCCTGCGGGTTGCTTTCATTGGGCCGATCATCAGTCTGGTCATCGGTGTGGTCTACGGCGGTATTTCAGGATTTCTGGGCGGCAGGGTTGATACTATTATGATGCGTATCGTGGACATCATGTATGCTTTTCCCAGCCTGCTTCTCATCATTTTGTTGATGGCCTTCTTCCGGGGTACATTTGCAAACCCGGACCCGGGGTCTTTTACGTATGTCATCAGCCAGCTTGATAAACAAATGGGGGGGATGCTGTTCATTTTCGTTGGTATCGGGATCACCTCCTGGCAGACGATGGCCCGCCTGACCCGCGGTCAGGTGCTTTCGATCCGCGAAAAAGAATTTATCGAGGCTGCCCGCACAATTGGCGCCCGGGATACGCGGATCATGTTCCGCCACGTGCTGCCCAATATCGTTGGCCCGCTGATCGTGGCAGAGACCCTGGCCATTCCGGGGTATATCTCCACGGAAGCGTTCCTCTCCTTTATTGGCCTCGGTGTCAACCCGCCCACCCCTTCCTGGGGTGCCATGATTTCGGATGGCGCACAGGTGGTGCGGACGTATCCGAATCAAACCATTTTCCCGGCTTTGGCGCTGGCAATTACCATGTTTGCCTTCAACTTCCTCGGCGACGGGCTGCGTGATGCGCTGGACCCGCGCCTGCGGGGCACACAGTAGCCATTTCGTTTTGATTGCTCGACGACCTCCCGATTATCGGGAGGTCGTTTTTCGGTTAATTTGAGTTGCGGAGAAAAAACGAGCACCGCAATCCCTAATCCCGATTTCATCTGCCATTGGTATAATTAACCAGTACCATGAATTTGCTCTGCGGGTTCTTCCGCAGTTGATATCTTGTTTCAGGAGAATTATTCATGCCCTATCGTCGACGACTTAAATGGCTGCTCCCCCTGTTGCTGGCAGGATTACTGGCCGCCTGTCAACCAGCCGCACAGGAACCTGCACCGCCTCCTCCCGCAACCGATGTCCCCGCGCTGCCTACGCCCACGGTAACCCCTGCGCCGCCCAAAACGCTGGTAGTGTGCCTGCGCCAGGAGCCTGCTACCCTGTATGCCTATGGCGGTTCTTCACAGAGTATGTGGAGCGTGCTGGAAGCGGTGTATGACGGTCCTTTTGATACCCGCCAGCACGGTGTTCAGCCTGTGATCCTTGAATCCTTGCCGGATTTCGAAAACGGCGGTGCGTCTTTCGCCTTGCAGGATGTGTCGGCCGGGGATCTGGTGGTGGATGTGGATGGCAATCTGGCCGTTTTGGAAACAGGCATTCGCGTACATCCCGCCGGATGCAGCGCACAGGACTGTATTATTGAGTGGGATGGCAGCACCCCCCTGCAAATGGAACGCCTGGAATTGACCTTCCGTCTGCTGCCCGACCTGACCTGGTCTGACGGTGCCCCCCTCACTGCTGCCGATTCGGTGTATTCCTTTGAACTGTCAAATGACCCGGCTACGCCGGTCTCGCGTGAGGTGACTGCGCGCACGGCTTCCTACACCGCGCTGGATGAGCTGACGGTGAAATGGGCTGGCCTGCCGGGCTATTTCCCGCAGCGTTACCAGACCCTGTTTTGGCTGCCTTTGCCGGAGCATATCTGGAGCGGAATGACAGCCGCTGAACTGCTGGCATCTGATCTTTCCGCTGAAAGACCGCTGGGCTGGGGGCCGTATGTGATCGATGAATGGGTGCGGGGCGATCATATCCAGCTGCGCAAGAACCCGGCTTATTTCCGTGCCGATGAGGGTCTGCCAGCCTTTGATATTCTGGTGTACCGTTTCCTCGGTGAATACACCGACAGCAATCTGACCGCCTTGCTGACCGAAGAATGTGATGTGATTGACCAGGCGCCGATGGTGGACGATGATCTGGATGTGGTGCTGCGCCTGGGGCAGAACAATGAACTGCAAAGCTGGATTGCCCCGTCTGCCGAGTGGGAGCATCTCGATTTTGGCATCGTCCCGGCATCGTATGATGATGGTTACAATGCATTTGTGGGTGACCGCCCTGATTTCTTCGGCGATGTGCGCACCCGGCAGGCTTTCACGATGTGTATGAACCGCCCGCTGATGGTCAGCCGCTGGCTGTGGAATCAATCGCCGATACCGGTGGGCTATGTGGCACCCTCCCATCCGCTGGCACTTACCGATCAGAGCCCGCTGGATTATGATCCCATCGCCGGCGCGCAATTGCTTGACCAGGTGGGCTGGAGGGACTATGACGGTGACCCGGCCACCCCGCGCGTGGCGGCTGGTGTGGCGGGTGTCCCGGACGGCACCCCGCTCTCGGTCAATTATGCCACCACACAGGCCTACATGCGCCAGGAAGTGGCGAAACTCCTGGCCGCTTCGCTGACCGAATGCGGCATTCAGGTCAATGTGCAGTATTATGATCCGGCTGAGCTGTATGCCCCCGGCCCGGAAGGCATGATGTTTGGCCGCCAGTTTGACCTGGTGCAATATGCCTGGGGTTCGGGTTCCCAGCCGCCCTGCCTGTTCTATGAGAGCAGCCAGACGCCCTCCCCGGCGAATAACTGGCTGGGGATCAATGTTACCGGTTACAGCAGCCCTGAATTTGATGCAGCCTGCCAGGCGGCACGCTATGCCCGCGTGGATAATACCGCCGCTTATACTGAAAATCATCAGGCCGCGCAGCGTATTTTTGCTGCCGATCTGCCGGTGGTGCCCTTGTATTATCGTACTGCTGTTACCCTGGCACGGCCAGATTTGTGCGGTTTGAATATGGACATTACCGCGCGCAGTGCCTTGTGGAATTTGGAAGCGCTTGGGTATGGTGAGCTTTGCCCTTGAGGACAGTTTGGGAAAGGGATCGTATATGGATCGAATACTGATAGTGGATGACGCGCTTGATCTGGGGCGTTTGTGGCAGACTGCACTGCGCACCGCGGCGCCTGAATTGAACATTGCCGTGGTGCCCTCCGCCGAAGAAGCCTTGCTGGAGGCAAATTACCATGTCATTGATCTTTTAGTGACAGACATTCGTCTGCCCGGCATGGATGGTCTGGAGCTGGTGGAACGCATCCGCCGCCTGCATCCAGATATCAAGGTCATTCTCGTTACCGGGATGCGCGATGCCAATTATGAAAAGGCAGTCAAGGCGCTGAATGCCGATGCTTTCTTCGAAAAACCGTTTGAACTGGAAATCCTGGTCACAAAAGTGATGACCCTGCTGGAACTGGATACGGATTCCTGCTGCCCGGAGATAGATGCTGTGGAAGTTACATCTACAGAATCCAGGATGGACACGCGCCTGTCTGATGTGCTGGTCTCTTTCCGTGATGAAGTGAATGCGCTCGCGATAATCTTGCTGGACAGGGAGGGGAAAATAGTGGAACTGTGTGGAGACATCCCCGCGCCAGATTTTGAAAGCGTATGGGTGCCATCCATGCTGAAAGTGCTTAAAGCCGGCGGCGAGGTCTCTCATCTCTTGGGAAAAGATGTGCCTGAGAAAGATATCCTTGCCTTCAGCGGCAAGACATTTGACATGATGCTGCTCGCGCCGGTCGCCGGGTATTCGCTGGTCAGTATTCTGAAGAGTGGACGTACCACAGTGCGCCCGTCGCTGGTTTTTGAGGCGACGACAATCGTGCAGCCAGTACTGGTGAAAATCCTTGCGGAAATGGGCATCCCCGCGGAAGAAACGACGCCAACGCCGGCTGCAGAAGTCCCCCTGGCGGAAGTTGAACCGGAGGAAAACCTGGAAAATATGCTCTCCCAGTCCCTTCAGCAGGATGCGGATGCTTTTTGGAATGCTGCCCCTGATGTGAATGTGAAATCAAATCAGAATACGCTGACCTTTGAGGAAGCCAAACGGCGCGGATTGACGCCCAAAGACACTGGATAATCTGCTGTGACCTTATAAAAACTGCCGCCCCGTATGGGGCGGCAGTTAGTTTGTAGATCAGCTTATCAAGCCGGGTTTACTCGATCGTCCATTTTTCGTAGCGGTCGTATCCGGTCAGGGAGACGAAGGCTTTCACTTCCGGGCGAATAATTACCCAATCGCTGTACCAGGCCAGCGGGGAAACCACGGCTTCATCGACGACGAGAATCTGCTCTGCCTGGGCATACAGGTCCATGCGGGCCATTGGATCTGCTTCCTGTCCAGCTCGTGTCATCAGTTCGTCAAATTCGGGGCTGTTCCAGTCTACCACGTCGGCGTAAGCGCCGCCAGCAGAGAAAACCTCTTTGAGGAAGTTGTTGGCATCCGGGTAGTCCTGCACCCAACTGCTGCGATAAACATTTTCTTTGCCTTCTTTACGGCTGACTTTGAAGACTGCCCATTCCTGGTTGGTCAACTGAATTTCTACGCCCAGATTGTCTTTCCACATCTGCTGGACGGCTTCAGCGCGCATCTTGTGACCTTCGCTGGTGTTGAACATCATCACAATATTCAGGTCCGCAGCGGTCTGCCCGGTTTCATCCAGGTATTCCTGCAGCAGGGCTTTGGCGCCCTCAGGATCGTAGGCTACACCCAGGTCGGGATAGGCAGCCGTGGTGGGGCAGCCGGAAGCACCGGGGTTGCAGAACCAGTTCGCAACAATGCCGCTTTTCATCACCTGAACCAATGCTTCGCGGTCAATCGCCATGGAAAGAGCCTGGCGCACACGCACATCATCGGTTGGGGCCAGCTGGGTATTGAAGCTGTAGAATTCGGTTCCCAGGGTGCTGGTTGGGTAGAGCCACTGTGAGTAATCGGGATCAGACATGATGCGGTCATAATCCCCGGCGGGGAAGGCGGCTACATCCAGATTGCCGGCTTCAAATTCAGCCAGGGCGCTGCTGGTGGGGATGATTTTCCAGGTAACAACGTCAATTTGCGGGGTGGGGACAACTTCGTCGCCGGGCCAGAAGGGGTTCTTAACGATGGTCAATTCGGAGTCGTGGATCCATTCCTTCAAGGTGAAGGGGCCGTAGCCCTGGAAGAAACCTGTTTCGATCCAGCGGTCGCCGCGGCCTTCCGTGCAGTCGCTGCCTTCAATCAGCCATTCGGGCATCGCGTGATTGAACCACAGACCGATCACGCTCAGGTTATAAACAGCCGGGTCAATGAACTTGACTTCCAGCGTTTGGGCATCCAAAGCTTTGACGCCTACGGTGCTGAAATCGTCGGTCTCGCCCTGGCTGAAAGCTTCGGCGCCCTGAATGACGGCACCCTGCACGTACGCATAATCAGCGGCTGTGGCAGGGGTCATCGTGCGGCGGATACCGTATACGAAATCATCTGCGGTGACCATGCGGGGGTTGCCTTCGCAGTCCATCACTTGCACGACTTCTTCCTTTACAGCGTCCCAGCGGACCCAAGGCACATCGTCACGGATGGTGAAGGTGAAGGTTACCCCGTCATCAGCGACCACATAATCAGTCGCCATGGCGAGTTCATTCTCTGCAGTTTGTTCGTTTTGGCGGGTCAGGCCGACGGTAGTTTCATCAATGATGAGAATACCGCTTACATCCCAGGCCAAAGACGGGTCAATGGTGGGGAAATCCTGATTGTAGGTAAGCCGCAAGACTTTTTCGGCGGCCGGGGCAGCTTCCTCTCCGGCTTCACCTTCAACAACGACGATGACTTCTTCGCCTTCGCCTTCGACGACGACGGTTTCGATCATTGTGTCCGGTGCAGCTGGAGCCGGTTGGCAGGCAGCCAAGACCATCGCAGTGATGATAAACAGACTGACAGCTAATAACGTTTTGTTACGTGACATTGTTTCTCCTCCAAATCAAATTGTTTATTAATACTGCTCGACCGTAAGGCAATTTTTTTTCGGGGCTCCTTTCTGGAAAACCTGCTTGAATGTATTCCCGGTTTGATTATAATAAAAGAACCGCTGCAGAAAACTGAAAGCGGATTGCTTATTGAAATAGGATACGATAAACGGAAAATGCCTGCCAGCCTTATTTTATTGTGATCGGGACACAATGTACGTTTTTAATGACAGGTAGATGCGATATATAATTTATAGCACAAATTTCATCAACTGGCAATTCGTTTCGGTTGGCAGTTTATTCTAAAATGTGTTAAAATCAGGCGGCTATAGTACAATTGAGACAAATCTAGGGGCGTGGTGCAATGGCAGCACACCGGACTTTGAATCCGTGAATCTTGGTTCGAATCCAGGCGCCCCTGCTCGTTTCAACATACTGCCCACGCAGACGGGCTTTGCACCGCTTCGGCAGTGCAAAGCCTGGATTGTTAATAGAGGCTTTATCAGAGGAGTATTGACAGGATGAAGACAACCACAGTAATTCTCGCAGCTGGACAGGGAACGCGCATGCGTTCTGCCCTGCCCAAAGTTTTGCATTCTTTGGGCGGCAAACCGCTGCTGCAATACTCCCTTGACCTGGCCGCGCAGCTTGGTTCAGACTCCCCGGTAGTGGTGGTGGGGCACGGCGCTGACCAGGTACGTGAAACTGTCGGTGATAAAGCCCGCTTTGCGGTGCAGGAAAAACAGCTGGGCACGGCCAATGCGGTGCAGGCTGCCGAGACGGCGGCGGCGGGTGAGGCTGATCTGGTGGTGGTGATCAGCGCGGATATGCCCCTGCTGCGTCCTGAGACCCTGCAGGAGCTGGTTCATTGCCAGATGGAGAACCCTGGCCCGCTGACTCTGTTGACCGTGATTTCGGATCATCCCCGCGGCTTTGGGCGGATTGTGCGCACTGCGGAGGGGGGCGTGGCTGCAATCGTTGAAGAAGCACAGGCCGCGCCGGAACAGTTAGCCATCCGTGAACTGAACGTTGGCGCGTATTGCTTCCGCGATGACTGGTTGTGGCCGGCATTGAACCGTGTGAAACTCTCTCCCAGGGGCGAGTATTACCTCACCGATCTGGTAGAGATTGCTGTTGCCGAGGGGCAGGCGGTGCAGGCCCTGGTGGCCGAAGATATGGAAGAGACGATCGGGATTAACACGCGGGTACACCTTGCGGAAGCCGAAGCCATTCTGCGGCAGCGCATCAATACTGCCTGGATGGAATCTGGCGTGAGGATGATTGACCCTTCCGCAACCTATATTGATGCCTCCGTGCAGATTGGCCGCGATACGGTTATCTGGCCGAACACGTACCTGCACGGCAGCACCGTCATCGGGGAGGACTGCGAGATTGGCCCCAATACGATCATCCGCGATACCAAAGTCGGCAGCCGCTGCAAGATCCTTGCTTCTGTGCTGGAAAAAGCAGAACTAGAAGATGGTGTGGATATGGGGCCGTTTGCCCGCCTGCGCAAGGGCGCGCATCTGGCCGAAGGCGTTCACATGGGCAATTTTGGCGAGGTAAAGGATTCGTATCTTGGCCCTGGCTCCAAGATGGGGCATTTCTCCTACATTGGCAACGCCAATATCGGCAGAGAGGTCAATATCGGCGCCGGGACAATTACCTGTAATTATGATGGCAAGCATAAACATCTCACAGAAATTGGGGATGATGTGTTCATTGGCAGCGATACCATGCTGGTTGCGCCGGTCAGGATTGGCGCAGGCGCGCGCACTGGTGCAGGCGCAGTGGTGACGAAGGATATTGATGCCAATACTACCGTGGTGGGTGTGCCTGCCCGCCCGCTGCATAAGTCGAAAGAGAAAGATGGAAGCTGACTTAATCTGGCTGCTTCTGGCAGCCTTGTTCATTCTTGATCTGTTATTTACGGCGTCGCGTGCCAGTTTCACCTATTTGCGCGAATCGCAGTTGGAACAATACGCAGAAACCAACTCCTCGTCGGTTGAAAAAATCCAAAAGTTGATGGATCTCAGTCATCTGCCTGCCACACTCCGTATGAGCGTGGTGCTGGTGCATTTTTTGATGGCCGGGATTGGCGGCTGGCTGGCGGTGCAATGGATGCAGGAGGTTTATCCCTGGTGGGGTATTTTGGGGCTGCTCGTATTTGCTTTTTTGACCTTGTCCGTGGAGTTTATCCTTGAAGGCCGGGTGTTAAAGTCGGTTGAACTGTGGGCGGTGCGGTTGCTGCCGGTGGTCCAATTTCAGGATGGCCTATTTCGGCCTTTGGCGCGCTTGTTGATGCGCATGCTCGGTGCGGATACAGAGCTTAAACGCAGTCTTGGATCGATGACCGATGATGAGCTGAAAACCTGGGCTGAGGAAAGCCTGTCGGACGAAAATACGCTGGAAAAAGGCGAGCGGCGCATGATCTACTCGATCTTCCATTTCAGTGATACCCTGTGCCGTGAGATCATGGTGCCGCGCATTGACGTGTTTGCCCTGGATGTGAATACCTCGCCGCCAGAGGCGATCAAGATGGTGCTGGAGTCCGGACATTCACGCCTGCCGGTCTACGAAGAAGGAATCGATAATATTATCGGTTTGCTGTATGCCAAAGATCTGCTCGAATGGCAGGTGAATGGCAATAACAATATGGAGCGCGAGATCCGCACCCTGCTCAAGCCGGCCTATTTCATCCCCGAGGCCAAGCGGGTGGACAAGCTGCTGCGCGAAATGCAGGCCCGCGGTGTGCACCTTTCTGTGGTGGTCGATGAATACGGTGGCATGGCCGGCCTGGTCACGCTGGAGGATATTGTCGAGGAAATTGTCGGCGAGATCCGTGATGAATATGACCAGTTGGAAGAAGACCCCTATGAACAGGTTTCGGCAGATGAGTACGTTTTTCAAGGCCGGATTGATATTGAAGATATCAACGATTTGATTGGTACGCACCTGACCCGCGAGATTTCGGATACCCTGGCCGGGTTCATCATCGGCGAGATTGGCGCCGTGCCGGAAGGCGGCGAAAGCGTGGAAGTCGAGGACTGGGTGCTGACCGTTGAGCAGGTGATCGGACGCAGCATTCGCAGTGTGCGCGCAAAACGAATTCCTCAACCCGAAGAAATGGAAGGAGAGCAAGAGAATGGTAAGTAATGAAATGAAAGAAAAGCTGGTCCAGCTGGCGATTGAAGCCCGTGAAAAGGCGTATGTGCCCTATTCGCATTATCAAGTGGGTGCGGCCTTGCTAACCAAAAGCGGCAAGATTTTCACCGGCGTCAATATCGAAAACGCTGCTTACCCGACCACCATGTGCGCGGAACGGGTGGCGGTGTTTAAGGCCGTCTCGGAAGGTGAGAAGGAATTTGAAGCGATGGCCGTGGTCACTGCAAATGCGGGATTTTGCTGCGGGGGCTGCCGTCAGGTACTGGCCGAGTTTGGTCTTGATACGCTTGTGCTGATTGCTGATAATCAGGGTAATGTGCACTTTGAGATGACTGTCAGCGAGTTGCTGCCCGGTGCGTTTACGCCGGAGTTTTTGGAAAAATAAATGCTGGTGAATAAAGCGCAGCTTATGGCTGCGCTTTTTCGATTAAAATACGGGTGTAATGATGTTGCGAAACATCATTGTAGTAGCCACTTTAGTGGCTATTTCTCCACAAGCTATAATGATTAAAGTCATTACTACAATGATGTAAAATGACAGTGTTGTAATAGTGATTGAGGCTGCAACCTGCAAGGATTTCATCATGAGTGCAAAAGCACAATCCGACGATGAAAAGCACGCCGTCCTTCAACGCAGGATTCAATTTGGCTATCCTTTACATGCGCCACCACATCCATTTCGAGAGCATAACATTTTCTTGATCACCGCAGCAACATATAAACACCAACGCATTTTGAATACAAAACAGCGTCGCGCAGTTTTTCAGGAAGATTTGCATGATTCTCTTCGTCAAATAGAATGTGAGTTAATTGCCTGGGTCATTTTGCCGGATCATTATCATTTTCTTGCTGAAATGTCTGATTTGAATGATTTGGCAGTGCTATTGCAATTGCTTCCTGGACGAAATGCACGAAAATGGAATCAAGAGGATTTATTAACCGGGCAGCGCAAGGTCTGGTACCGATATACAGATCGCGTGATGCGGAATGAAGTGCATTTGGAGAAGTCTTTCAATTACATTCATTACAACCCTGTCAAGCATGGTTATGTGAATGATCCTTATGCGTGGCAATGGAGCAGTTTGCAGGTTTATCTTGAGCAGGAAGGCCGTGAATGGCTGCAAAATTGTTGGCGTCGTGCTGCTCCTACGGGCGAGTTTGGAAAAGGGTGGGATGATTAATTGTACGGCAAGCCAGACGGCTTCAGCCGTTATAGCCTGCAAAGGGTAGCCAATGAAGTGGTTACTACGATTATGTAAATGGAATTGTGTTGTTGTGAATAAAGGAATTTTATACAGGAGCAAGAATTAGACAATGCCATCCACCGAGCGATCCAAACGCGTAGATGCCGTCGTCCTGCGTCATTCTGACTGGGGCGAGGCGGACCGCATCCTCGTGCTCTACACCCGCGAGATGGGCAAGGTGCGCGCCATCGCCAAAGGCGTGCGCAAACTGCGCTCGCGCAAGGCCGGCCATCTTGAACCTTTTACCCGCGTTATCCTTCAGCTTGCCAAAGGCCGTGACCTGTGGATCGTCACCCAGGCCGAGACCGTGGAGGCTTACCAGCCCCTGCGCGAAGACCTGGAACGCATGGGTTACGCCTCCTATATTGTCGAACTCATGGACCGCTCCAGTGGGGAGGAAGGCGCAAACCTGCCGCTCTACCGCCTGCTGACCGATACCCTCCAACGCCTGGCCGAAAGCGATGATCCCTTCCAGGTGGTGCGCTACTACGAACTGCGTCTGCTCGACCTGCTTGGCTTCCGTCCGGAGCTGAAGGTGTGCGGCAACTGCGGAAAACCGATCCAGCCGGAGGACCAGTTCTTCTCCGCCGAGGTGGGCGGCGCGCTGTGCCCCAACTGCAGTAAGGGTGTGCCCGGCGTGCGGCCCATGTCGATGCGCACGCTCAAGTTCCTGCGCCATTTCCAGCGCAGCACCTACGCCGATGCCATGCGCGTCTCTCTGCCTGACCCCGTGCGCCCTGAAATGGAAGCTGCCATTCAGTCCTATCTGATGTACCATCTCGAGCGCAAGCTGAATACGCCGGATTTTCTGAAATTAGTACGCAAGAAAAATTTATAATTTATATATTACAATTCATAATTAACTACACCCTGCACGCTGGATTTGTCAAAGCGACGGGTGTTTTTGTTTATGCTGGAAAACTTGTACAAATATGCAATCGGATTGCATATTTGTACAAAAAATAGTTCTGGGCTTTTCTTTTGTGAAATGCCTGGCAATAAAAAGTTATTGTGCTTCGCTTTGCTCTGTACTCTTGAAACCGGATATAATAGATAATAATAGGACGTGTTATTCAATCAGATACGGAGGCAGAGATGAAGATCAGTGCGAGGAATGTGTTGAAGGGCAAGGTGAAGAAGGTCATCCCCGGGGTGGTTAATTCGGAAGTGGTTATTGAAACGGCCAGCGGTGAGACGATCGTGTCCATCATCACCAAAGAGTCTGCGGAGAGTTTGGAACTGGCGGAAGGCAAGAAGGTGTATGCGGTGGTCAAGGCTTCTAATGTGATGGTGGCGGTGGACTGATCCTGCGGAAAACACTACAGGCCTGACGGTTCTGGTAACCTGTCAGGCCTGTGTATTTAAGGTTGGAATTCGTATTATTCCTCGTGTTTTTCTTCGCTGCCCATGAAGTACGGGGTGGTGGCGTGGCCGGGTTTGCTGACCCCTTCGCGTTTGAAAACCGCGCTGACCGTCCTGAACAGGATACGCACGTCCAGCCCCAGTGACCAGTTGTCCACATACCATACATCCAGGCGGAACTTGTCTTCCCAGGAGATGGCATTGCGCCCGTTGACCTGTGCCCAGCCGGTGATGCCGGGCAGCACGTCGTGGCGGCGGGCCTGTTCGGGGGTGTAGCGGTCGAGGTATTCGACCAGCAGCGGGCGGGGGCCGACCAGGCTCATTTTGCCTGAGAGCACGCTGAACAGCTCCGGCAGCTCGTCCAGGCTGGTAGCCCGCAGGAGTTTGCCGAATCGGGTGATGCGCTTCTCATCCGGCAGGGGGTTTCCCTGGCGGTCCACGGCGCTGCGCATGCTGCGGAATTTGCACAGGGTGAACACCTCGCCATGATAACCGGGCCGCGGCTGGCAGAAGAACAGCGGCCAGCCCTGGATGATCAGCAGCACTACGGCGACCACCAGCATGATGGGCAAGGCGATCACCAGACCGAGCAGGGTTACCAGCAGGTCAAACAGGCGTTTGGAGAGGGGGACGCCGCGGGGGAAGAGTTTCATGCTGGCATTTTACCAGAGAGTTGTTCTTCTGTCATTGCGATAAGGGTTATGGCCCGACGTGGCCGCGAAGCGTCAGCCACTGTCAAGGAGATTGCCACGCTCCGGCTCCGCCTTCGCTCGCAATGACATCAGAGGGGTAAGAGCATTCTTCTATGCATTATAATTTTTCCTCCACAATGACAATCCCCCTTACCTTTGTTATAATTCAGCACGGAGGATTTACAGGCAATAACCCTTCCTCCCTGGAGGCAGAAAATGACAGAGAAGAAAGGCCGCGTTTTTTCGGGGGCACGCCCCACTGGCCGTCAGCACCTGGGTAATTACCTGGGCGCCATTCAAAATTATGTTGCATTGCAGAAAGACTATAACTGCGTGTATTGCATCGTTGATATCCATGCCCTGACCACGGTTGAGACCACGCAGAACTTGAAATCCAACACGATGGAAATGGCCCTGGATTGGCTGGCCGCGGGGATTGATCCCAAAGAGTCGATCATGTTCATCCAGTCGCATGTGCCGCAGGTGATGGAACTGCATACGATCCTCTCGATGGTCACCCCGTACGGCAAGCTGGTCGAGCTTCCCACCTTTAAAGACAAGATCAGGGAAAACCCCAAGAACATCAACTACGGTCTGGTTGGGTATCCTGTGCTCATGTCAGCGGATATTCTGCTCTACAAGACCGACGTGGTGCCGGTGGGTGTGGACCAGGCTCCTCATCTTGAATTTGCCCGCGAGGTGGTGCGTTCTTTTAACTATCGGTACAGTACCGATGTGCTCATCGAGCCGAAGATGAAGATCACCCAGATTCCCAAGGTGATTGGTACCGACGGCGTGCAAAAGATGAGTAAGAGTCTCAACAATCACATCGAGCTGGCTTCGACTCCCGAGGAAACCCAGAAGCGGGTGATGACGATGAAGACCGATCCGCAGCGCCTGCGCCGTGACGACCCCGGTGACCCGGATGTGTGCAATGTTTTCTCGCTGCACAAGATCTTCTCCAGCGAAGAAGAAGTGGCGATGATCAACCGTGAATGCCGTACGGCTGGCATCGGCTGCGTGGACTGCAAAAAGCGCCTGGCTGCCAACATGAACGCTCATCTGGCGGGCTTCCGCGAGCGCCGCGCCGTTTTTGCCCAGCGCGAAGACGAAGTGTGGGACATTCTCAATGACGGGGCCAAACGGGCACGTGAGATTGCCGAACAAACCATGGTCGAAGTCCGCGAGGCGATTGGTCTGCCGTAAAAAAAAATTCTATCGAATAATCAAATCGAGGCTATTCCAAAAGGACAGCCTCGATTTGATTTAATCGCGGCCATTGAAAATTGGCGATAGTTAAAAAGACAGTGTTGTATTTTTACTCAATCCGGGATAGAATAAGAAAGGAATACAAGGAAAGTAAGGAATTCGGAGGTTTATATGGAACTCGCAAAAATTACCAGCAAAGGACAGGTTACCCTGCCGATTAATATCCGCAGAGCGTTAAACCTGAAAACCGGTGACAAGGTTGCTTTTGTTGAATTGAACGGTCAATACGTGCTTGCCAACCCTGTTTCTCTTGTGCTTCGTGAAGCCCGCGAAGGGTTTGCTGGCGAAGCAGAACGGCTCGGTTTGCAGGATGAAGAAGATGTTGTCAAATTGGTAAAAGAAGTATGTCAGAACAGAGACTGATCAGCCATGCGAGTCATGCTGGATACAAAGACTCTCAAAAAGTAAAAAAATTCAATTTGAAGCTACTTGTTTCGTATTCTAGACCATAAAATACCGTAACAAGACAGGCAATCTTTCTGGAATTCTTTAAGCTCAGTTAAGCTCAAACTTCTTTATTTCTAATTAAAGATAAAACGAGAAGAACATGAAGTACTCTATCCGCAGTATTTTTATTCATTTGCTCATATGAAGAAATTCCGTGGCAAACATTGTTTCGAATATTCCAACCTCTTTGGTCTGTTAGCAAAGTGCGGAAATAAATACTCGCATCTTTCCCAAGAGCAGATATCACTTCTTGACTCTTAATTAATTCATCTAGTGTTTTTAAATGATATCCACCATTCCGACTGGGTTTTAGTATTGCTCCTCCAGAAAGTTCAACTAAATTTCTAATTACCCGTTCTATTTGCGGTACAAGAAGATGAATAGATTGATTATATTTTCCAACAAAGTAGGCATCAATACCATCACTCAAGAATTTCTCATCCTGTTCATTGATAATAGGGGACTCAAGGATAAATTGAATTAATTCATTGGTTGTTACTGAATATTCTTTGGTAATTCTAATAAGAACTTCGCTCAAGAATATACTTGAGAGGCTTAAATTTTGTGACATCTGATGAACAATATGTCCATCGATATCCTCATCAAGAGGACCAACTTTTGCTAAAATTCGCCCTTGAGAATCAGTTATTTGTGTTGTAACCAAAAACGCGAATGGGGAACGATTTGACAAATCACGCAATAAATCCTCTATTTCTTCTACACTTGGTATGAAATTTATGATCATGAATTGAAGAGATTTAGAAATTTCCCCCCTTAAAAAACGGTTCACATACTCCTCAAATTCTTCTCTTGGAATATTGATTTCATGTGAAATTTTTTGCATATTGTCATTGAGTTTCGAACCAAGTGATTGGATAGTTTTCAATACTTGCTCGGCATTATTCCTTAGGTTGAATTGTTTATATATCTGATATATATGTTCCAAATGGGCTGCTGCAATCATTGGATCAGATTTGGATGCTAAGTGCTCAAATGATTGACCTAATGACAAAATAACCCGGTCAACCTCTTGGAAAAGCTTTTTGCCTTGATAATATTGAGCTAATCGTGTTGCTGCTTTTTCAGATACCCAAGGATCATCATCGTCAAGTCTAAGTAACCGCTTTTCTAAATCTGCAACAATC
>Ga0334888_1000669_pt1 | contig 52323 bp, 39 predicted proteins | sample GraSluR1_MG_FD_207227 | JGI IMG/M metagenome (GOLD analysis project Ga0334888, IMG submission 207227) | Sludge microbial communities from methane-producing bioreactor in Wageningen University, Netherlands - Granular Sludge_3_08-R1 | ecosystem: Engineered > Bioreactor > Anaerobic > Unclassified ...
ATGAATAATTCGGGTTAACGGGCGGCCTCGAGCGCCGCCGTCGCCTCGCGTACCACGTCCACGCTGGCGGCCAGCGCCGCCGCTTCTTGTGCGTCGACCTGCGGCGGTATCGGCACCAGCATGCCCGCGCCGCCAACCAGATGTGGGAACGAAACCGTCACGCCGTCGTAGCCGAGGACGCCGTGGCTCATCGTGCAGATGGTCAAGATTGCTCGCTGGTCGAGTAGGATGACGTTGACGATACGAGCGAGCGCGGCGCCGATGCCGTAGTAGGTGGCGCCCTTGCCGGCGATGATCGGCGGCGCGGCCTTGCGCACGGCCTGGTCGATCTCAGCCTTTTTCTCCGCGTTCAGTTCGACGCCGTGCAGGGCGCAGAAGTCCTTGAGCGGTATGCCGGCGATCGTGGCGGCCGACCAGGTCAGCACCTCGCTGTCGCCGTGCTCGCCGATCACATAGGCGTGGACGTGGGCCGGATCGACGCCGAGGCAGGCGCCCAGCAGCGCTCGGAAGCGCGCGGTGTCGAGGGTCGTGCCGGTGCCGATGACGCGGCCGTGCGGCACGCCGTGAGCCTCGGCATACCGTGTGGCCATGTGCGTCATGACGTCCACCGGGTTGGTGGCGACCACGAGCACCGCCTCGGGGGCGTGCGCAAGGATGCACGGCACGACCTCGGCGAAGACGCCGGCGTTGCGCTCCAGAAGCTGCAGGCGCGACTCGTCCGGCTTGCGTCCGACACCCGCGGCGATCACCACCGCGCGCGCGCCGGCGAGGTCCGCATAGTCGCCCGCGCGAATCCGCAACGGATGCGCGAACGGCACGGCATGGGAGAGATCGGCGGCCTCGGCTTCAGCGCGGGTCCGATTCTTATCGATCATGACGATCTCGCGGCCGATGCCGTTCATGACCATGGCATAGGCGGCCGAGGAGCCGACCATGCCGGTGCCGACGATGCCGATCTTCATGGAGGGTCGACTCCCGGTTGAGAGAAGAAACGCCGCCCGTCGCGGCCTGCCTGCCTCTCGTGGGACATACAACGGCGATAACGTGCCGGCGGCAACCGTCCAAGGGGCCGGCTTGTGGCGGATCCCGGCGGTGTGATTACAATACAGGACAAAGTTGTCCTGATTGTGGAGCGAGACCATGTCCCGTATCGACCCCGACCTGCTGGTCGCCGAGATCCTGCGCCGCGAGCCATGGGCATTGGCGGTCCTGGTGGACCTGGGTTTCAAGCCGCTGGCCAATCCCGTGTCCCGCAAGGTCATGTCCCACCTTGTCACCCTGCGCCAGGCCTGCGCGCGCAACGATCGCGAGCTCGCCGAGGTCCTGGCGGCGCTGGCGGCTGCGGCGCCTTCTGGAGCCGCGACGGCCGTTTCCGAGGAGACCGACTCATGAGCGAACTGATCAACAACCAGCAGCATCGGATCGCGACCCTGGCCGGGATCATTCGCGACCTGCATGCCGGCCGGCCAGCGGCCGAGGTCAAGGCCCGCCTGCGCGAACTGGTCGGGCAGTGCGACGCCGGAGAAATCGCCGCCATGGAGCAGGAACTCATCGCCCAGGGCATGCCGGTCGCCGAGATCATGGGTATGTGCGACTTGCACCGCGAGGTGGTGGCCGATCTGGTGGCGCCGGTCGTGCAGCTCGTGCCGCCGGGCCATCCGATCGATGTACTGCAGCAAGAGAACGCCGCGCTGAAGAAGCGCGGCGAGGAGACGCTCCCCCTGCTGGCGGCGGCAGACCCCTGGCCCAGCGACGATCGGCTGGTCGCCTTGCGCCGCTGCCTGAACGACCTCATGGACGTGGAGAAGCATTACCAGCGCAAGGAACACGCCTGGTTCTCGATCCTCGAGCGCCACGGCGTCGACGGTCCGTCGAAGGTCATGTGGGGCAAGGACGACGAGGTCCGCCAGGCGCTGGCGGCGTTCGATCGGGCGCTCAACCCCCGGAGCGATTGGCCGGCGGTCGCGGCGGCCGGCCGGCAGGCCGTCGACCTGCTGCTCAAGATGGTCGAACGCGAAGACACCATCCTGGTGCCCATGTGCCAGAGCCTCTTCACCGAGGAGGACTGGGGGCAGATCCACGCCGACAGCCCGCAATACGGCTGGTGCCTCGTCGAGCCGCGCGCCAGGTGGCAGCCGCCGCAGCCGGCGGCGGGACCCCAGGCTGCCGCGATGCCGGCGGCAGCCGGCATCGACCTGGGCACCGGCGTGCTGACGATCGACCAGCTGCGCAGTCTGTTTGCCACTCTGCCCGTCGACCTCACGTTCGTCGACCACGAGGATCGCGTCCGGTTCTTCAGCGAGGGCCCAAACCGGATCTTCACGCGCACCCCGGTCATCCTCGGCCGCAAGGTGCAGCACTGCCATCCGCCGAAGAGCGTCGACACGGTCGAACGCATCCTCGCCGATTTCCGGGCCGGTACCCAGTCGACCGCCGAGTTCTGGATCACGTTCCAGGACCGTTTCGTGCACATCCGGTATTTCGCGGTGCGAAAGGACGGCCAGTACCGCGGCTGCCTCGAAGTGACGCAGGACGTCACCGGGATCCGCAAGCTCGAGGGAGAGCGCAGGTTGCTGTCCTACGGCTAGCCCGGACGGCGCGCCATCGGTCGGCGGACCACCATGGTGTATATCTGGATCTTGACATCCACTATAGGTGCGCCTACCTTGTTTTAGACAGGATGGAAACTATCCTTTAATATTTCGGATAACGAGACCCGAAAGGAGAGGCGCTCATGGCTGACTTGAATCCCGACCGCACTCTCGGCGATCTGGTGGCCGAGAATCCCGCCCTTGCCGGCGCCTTCGAGGCGCTCGGACTCGATTTTTGCTGCGGGGGAGCGCAGCCTCTCACCGCGGCATGCCGCGAAGCGGGCTTGGACGTCGCCACGGTGGCGCGTTTGATCGAGCACCTGCCTGCCCCGACGTCCAGCGGGCCGGCGGCCGCGGAACCGGACCTGCGCGCGATGTCGTTGACCGAACTGGTCGATCATATCGAGGCGACCCATCACGCCTACATGCACGAGATCCTGCCGCGGCTCGGCAAGCTCGCCGCGCAGGTGGCGGCGGCGCACGGCGCGAATCACCCAGGTGTGCGGGACATGGAAGAGGTGCTCGCCGGGTTGAACGCGGAGATCATGCAACACCTGGGCAAAGAAGAGCAGGTGTTGTTCCCGGCGATCCGGGTCTTGGAGCAGAACAACGGCAACGCCGCCTTCCATTGCGGCCATCTGTCCAATCCCATCCGGGTGATGGAGTTCGAGCACGACCAAGCCGGCGCGGCCTTGAAGCGCCTGCGGAGCTTGAGCGGCGGCTATGCGCTGCCGGCCGACGCCTGCGAGACGTTCCGCGCCTATTACGCGGGCCTGCAGGATCTGGAACGCGACCTGCACCGGCACATCCACAAAGAAAATAACGTGCTGTTTCCGCGGGCTCTCGTGCTCTGCGGCGGCGCCGACGCGGAAAGGATCGGTTCCCGCGCGGGATGATCCGGGTTGACCGTGGCGCTGGCGTAAAACGCCCCTTGCGCCGGCGCGACCATTCGGGCGATGTTGTCGGCGGCACCGGGAAGGCCCGGCCGGTATCGCTGCCAATCCACCCGGAGGTTGTCGCGATGTCTCTTCGCAGGACGCTGATCATCACCGCGGTGTTCGCCGCCATGGTCCTCACCGCCGCGGGCGGTGCCGCCGCCGCGGATCAAGCCGCCGCCGCGGGTAATCTGCAGACCATCGTGCTGCCGGCGCCGCAGACCAGCGGCGGCATGCCGTTGCTCGACGCGATCCGAACCCGCCAGTCTCGGCGCTCCTTCGCGCCGGACGAACTGCCCCGCGAAACCTTGTCGACCCTGCTCTGGGCCGCCTGGGGAATCAACCGGCCCGAGTCCGGTCAGCGGACGGCGCCGTCGGCCCGAAACCGGCAGGCGACCGACCTTTACGTTGTGCTCGCCGAGGGGGCCTACCGCTACGACCACCAGGCCCACGCGCTGCAACCGGTTGCCGCGGGCGACATGCGAGCGCTGACTGGCCGCCAGGACTTCGTGCAATCGGCGCCGGTCAATCTGGTCTATGTCGAACGCATGCCCGAGGACAGCGGCGACCCGCAACTCGTCTGGGCGGGGTCGCACGCGGGATTCATCGGCGAGAATGTGTATCTGTACTGCGCGTCGGCCGGATTGGCGACGGTCGTGCGCGGGTTGGTCGACGCCGCCGCGCTCGCGCAGGCACTGCATTTGCCGGCCGGACACCGCGTCATCCTGACGCAGTCAGTCGGTTTCCCCGGTTCGTAGCCCGGGTTGCCCGGAGGCGACCGACAACCCAAGGATGCCATTGCGCCGGCTGGTCTTTTCTGCTTTCATACGCCGGTTTTCGATCCTGCCCCCGGTCCGGCTGGGACGCGGGGGCTGCCATTAGCGGCGAGCGTGCTTCTTCGCCAGGAGGAGTGTGTTGGCCATGGAGCGGGATATCGAGATTCGCGAAACCGAGGGTAGAGGGCGCGGCGTGTTCGCGCGCAGGGATTTTCGCACCGGCGAGGTCATCGAAGAAGCGCCGGTCATCGTCTTGGACAACGACCAGTATGAGCTGCTCAACCGAACGGTCCTGCGGGATTACTATTTCGACTGGGGAGAGCACAGTTGCGCCATTCCTTTAGGGTATAGCTTGATCTACAACCATTCCAACCGCCCCAACGCGATGGCCGCGCGCGATCGCGAACACGGGACCATCCGTTTCTTGGCGTTGCAGGATATCGCCGCCGGGCAGGAGATACTGCACCGCTACGAATGCGGTCCCTGGTTCGACGTGCGCTGAGGTTACCTGCAATGTCTGCTCGACAAGCTCCGCCGCCGGTCGTCATCGACCTCAGCCACAGCCTGGCTCCGGGCATGCCTTGCTATCCCGGCACCGAGCCGCCCACGTTTACGCCGGCATTCTCGCTTGCCGAGCACGGCTTCGTCGAGCGCCGGCTCACGCTGCTCACCCACACCGGCACCCACGTCGACACGCCGGCTCACATGTTGCCTGACGGCAAGGACCTCGACGCCTACCCAGCGACGTATTTCGTAGGCCGCGCCGTGGTGCTCGACGTTTCCGCGGCGCCGGCCGGACGGATCAGCGATACGATGCTACGGCCGCACGCAAGCCGGCTGTCCGGCTGCGATTACTTGCTCTTGTACACGAGCTGGTCGGATCGCTGGGGGGAAGCGACGTATGTCGAGGGCTATCCGGCGCTCACGCCGGACGCGGCCCGCTGGCTGTGCGACCGCGACCTGCGCGGAGTCGGCGTCGACGCGGTCTCGATCGATCCGGCCGGCGCCGCGGCCTATGAGGTCCATCGCATCCTGCTAGAACGCGGGATGTTGATCGTGGAGAACCTGACCAACCTCGGCACGCTCCGCGGGCGCGAGTTTCTGTTCGCCTGCCTGCCCTTGAAGATCGCCGGCGCCGACGGAGCGCCGGTGCGGGCAGTGGCTCTGGTGGGATAGCCGGGTCGATCGCCTCAGGAAACCAGCGAAGCGTGTTCGTCGATCAAGCCCGCGTCGCAGCACATCTCCGCGGTTTTGCCGAGCCAGTGCGCCATGATCTCGCTCAGCGTACCGCAGTGCACCGGCTTGCTCAGGTAATCGTCCATACCCGCTTCGAGGCATCGTTCGCGGTCACCCTTCATGGCGTGCGCCGTCATGGCGATGATCGGCACGCGCGCGCCTGATTCAGACGCCTGGAGGTTGCGGATCCGGCGCGTGGCCTCGAAACCGTCCATGACAGGCATCTGGCAATCCATCAGGACGAGGTCGTAGTGGGTTTCCCGCAAGGCCGCGACGGCTTCCTTACCGTTGGCGACGGTGTCGGCGCGATAACCGAGTTTCTCCAGCATCTTGATCGCGACGAGCTGGTTGGTCGGATTGTCCTCGCAGAGCAGGATGCGCATCTGGCTCTTGCGCGTGGCCGAGACCGCGGCGTTCGCCTTCTTGGCACGCGCGCCGACGGCCGGTGCCGGCTCGCTGCGGCCCAGTACGCGCTCGAGGCAAGAGAGGAGACGGGACCGACGCAGGGGCTTGTCCACGTAGCCGGCGAAGCCGGTTTCCGCAATCTGCGATCCATCGCCGCGGTCGCCGAGCGATGACATCAAGACCACCCTGGTCGCGTCAGCGTCGCCGCGCTCGTTGATGCGCCGTCCCAGTTCGAGGCCGTCGACGTCCGGCATCCGCAGGTCGACCAAGGCGACGTCGAACGGTTCCTGCCGGGTCGCGGCCTCGCGCAGCGCCGCCAGCGCCGACTCGGTGTTCGCGACGTCGACACAACGGCATCCCCAGCTTTCCAACATGGTCCGGATCAACTGGCGGCCGGATTCGCGGTCGTCCACGACCAAAACCCGCAGACCGGTCAGGCCGGGATCCGCCGCGGGCGCGACATCGAGCTGGGAATTCGCGAAGACCGCCGTGAACGTGAACGTCGCGCCGCGGCCGGGTCGGCTCTCGACGCCGATCTCGCCGCCCATCAATTCGACGAGCTGGCGGGTGATGGCCAGCCCGAGGCCGGTACCACCGTACTGGCGCGTTGTCGAACTGTCGAGTTGGTTGAACGGTGTGAACAATTCACGTTGCTTGTCGCGGGGAATGCCGATTCCCGTATCCACGACCGTGAATTGCAGGGTCGTTTGCTTGTCGTCGACGGCCAGGACGCCGATGCGCAGGTTGATCTCACCCTCCTGCGTGAACTTGACGGCGTTGTTGCCGAGGTTGAGCAGGATCTGGCGCAGTCGACAGGGGTCGCCGCGCAAATGGCCGGGCACCGCGGGATCGATCAGGCAGGTGATGTCCAGTCGTTTCTCACGACTGCGGATCGCGAGGATTTCGGCGATGTCCTCCAGAAGCGGCCGCAGCTCGAAATCGAGGTCCTCCAGCGCGAGCTTCTTCGCCTCGATTTTCGAGAAGTCCAGGATGTCGTTGATCAGGTTCAAAAGCGTTTCACCGCTCGTCCGCATGACCTCGACGTACTCGCGCTGCTCGGTCGTGAGGTCGGTTTCCGCCAGAAGCTCCGCCATTCCTATGACGCCGTTCATGGGAGTGCGAATCTCATGGCTCATGTTGGCGAGGAATTCGCTCTTGGCCGCGCTGGCGAGTTCGGCCTCGACGGCCATGCTGTTAGCGCGCGCGGTGGCCTCTTCGAGGCGGCAGTTGGATTCGAGCAGATCGGACTCGGTCTGCTTGCGCTCGGTGATATCGCGGACGACGGCTTGCAGGATCCTGCGGCCTTCGATGTCCATGGCATGCAACAGAACCTCGGCGGGGAAGACCTCGCCGGTGTCGGCGCGCATGTGCATCCACTCGAACCGATGGCTCCCATTGGCCAGCGCGGCCTGGATATGCCGGTTGGCGAGCTCCATCGAGTCGGTACCGCAGGGTTGCTGGGGCGGCGACACCTCACCGGGATGTTTCGAGCAAAATTCGGCTTCGGTCCGGCAACCGAACATGGCCAACGTCGCCTGGTTGCAGTCCAGGAAGCCGTGGTCGTCCAGCGCCATGATCGCGTCGCTGTTGGCGTTGTAGTACGAGCAGTACTTCTGCGCCGCGCGCTGGATCGACGCGGGATCAACCGGCGGCGCGGTCTCGTACAAGACGCGCGAGGGAAGCTGCGTCGGAGGCAAAGGGCGCTCCTTGGGCGTCTGCTCGTCGGCAAGGTGCTGCCGCTCGGGTTCGACGGGGCGAGACGAACGAACCATAGGTTTTCGACACTCCCTGCTGGTACCTATTCATCGGCACCGGCAGGATTGGCTTGAGTCCGAAGTTGATATTTGGAGTCCAGATTGGGCTCCGCGGTGCCGGCTGTATTTACTTGAGTAACAACATCTTGCGGGTTTCTTCGCTCCCACCGGACCGCAGGCGATACAAGTAGACCCCCGCGGCGGCCGACTTCCCCTCAGCGTCCAGGCCGTTCCAAATCGCCGTCTGCCTACCTTCCGGGCGCATTCCGTCGACCAGAATGCGCACGAGCCGGCCGTCGAGTCCCAGAACCTCCAGCTTGATGTTCGCGCCGCCGGCCGGGACGGTGTAGGCGATGGCGGTACGCGGATTGAACGGGTTCGGGATGTTCTGCTCGAGATACAACGTGGCCGGTACGTCGCCCGTACCGATTGTCGATCCGACGATGCGGTAGATGCTGCCGGCGGCCCAGTCGATGACATAGAGCTCGCCCAGCCCATCCTGCCCGAACCCGACGATACGGTTGTATCCCGAGGGCGGCGTCAGCTCGCCGGTGCGCTCGACAACCGGGCCCAGGCCGGTTTCCGCGGACCAGGCCAACGACCATATCTGGCGGCTACAGTAGTCGGCGAATAGATACAGGCCGGTCAATTCGGCCGCGAGGCTGCCGCGGTAGACGTAGCCGCCGGAGATCGCGCACCGGAAGGGAGATCCACCGCGGGCGTACTCGTAGATCGGCAGCACCAGCGTACCGTCGTTGCAGCCGGACGGCGGGTTATAGCAGAGACTTCCCTCCATCAGGCGCCAGCCGTAGTTCTCGCCGCCGGCCGCGGCGGCCGGCTGGATGTCGACTTCTTCGCGCTGACCCTGGCCGACATCGGCGATGTAGAGGTCGCCGGTCAAGCGGTCGAAGCTGAAGCACCACGGGTTGCGCAGGCCGACGGCCCAGATCTCGTCGCGCGTCGGCGTCCCCACGAACGGGTTGTCAGGCGGGATCGTGTATCCGCTAGCGCCGGCGACATCGAGCCGGAGCATCTTGCCCAGCAGCGTTTGTCTGTTCTGCGCGAGGTTGTCGGGGTCGCCGCCGCCGCCGCCGTCGCCAAGGCCGACATAGAGCATACCGTCGGGACCGAATTCGAGATGCCCGCCGTTGTGGTTGCCATGGGGTTGCTCCACGGTGAGCAGGAACTCGGCGCTGTCGAGGTCGGCGCGGTCCGGATTACCGGTACCAACGCGGTACCGGACGACCCTCGTGTGACCGTTCAGATCAGTATAATTGACATAGAAGCGGCCGCTTTGCGCGTAGTCGGGGGCAAAGGCCAGTCCGAGCAGACCCTGCTCGCCCGAGAAAGAGATCTCTCCCGTCAGGTCCAGGAAATCGCCGCGCGGGGTGCCGTCCGGCGAGAAGACGCGAATACGACCGCCTTGTTCCACCACGAAAAGCCGCGGATCGCCTTCAGGAGCGACCAGTCGTACAGGAGAGGCAAGGTCATCGATCGCAAGTTCGACCGTCGCCGCAGCGGCGGTTGTCGCCGCTGCCAGGATCAGCGTGCTAAAAATAAACTGACTCCAGGATTGCCTGGTAGTGCGGCATCGTCGAAATCGCGGCAGAACGAGAGACATGCGGGTAACCTCCGGAACGAGCGGTCATGATGGTATTTTATACACGATAGATTATATCTTAGATAAAGCTATGGATCTTTTCGCCGCCGGCAGGCCTCACGCACTCCCGCGCCGGCGGTGTCAGCGGCCACCACCAACTCGCGCGTAGGTTTCCTCGAGCACGATGTCCGGATGCAGTGAATGGCGCAAGGGGCAGGTCTTGCCCGCGTTGATCAGCTTCTGGAAGTCATGATCGCTGCAATCTGTTTCAATATCGTAATTTACGCGTAAGCGGCCGATCCGGCGGGGATTGGCGGACATCTCCTTCTCGATCGTGAAGGCAATGCTGCGCAAGGGGATTCCGGTGTTGTGCGCATACATGCTCATGATCGTGGTCCCGCAGCAGCCGAGCGAGGCGGCGCAAAGGTCGGTTGGGGAAAAGAGCCGGCCTTCGCCGCCGTTGTCCTTGGGCGCCATGGTATCGATCGTGGCGCCGGAATCCTCGTGGGTCAGACGGGTGGTCGTTGTGCCGGTCGTGATGCCGGTGATGCGTACGATCATGCCTTCCTCCTGCGCTCGGCGGCGCGCTGTGAGCAGCCGCAAGATCATGCAATGGCCGCAACGATCCGGCAAGCCGCGCTTCCCCTTGACGCCGAGCCGGCGCGGGTGTTGATTGCCGCATCCTCAGCGCCGCCTGGTCCGGCATCCGGCCGGGCGGCGTGCCTGGCGCCACGTCGTCCGGGAGGTCGGGCGTGCGTCCTTACTTGCCGACCATCATCTTGTTGACCCTCAGCAACGTCTTCATGACGTTTGCCTGGTACGGACACTTGCGCAACCTGGCCCACAAACCGTGGCTGGTCGCCGCGCTTGCGAGCTGGGGGATTGCGCTGTTGGAGTACCTCCTGCAAGTGCCGGCCAATCGACTCGGCCATCAGGTCATGCCGGTGGCGCAGCTCAAGATCCTGCAAGAGGTGATCACGCTGACCGTGTTCGTGCCATTCGCGTTTTTCTACCTCAAAGAACGTCCCAGCCTGGACTATCTCTGGGCCGGCCTTTGCTTGCTGGGGGCCGTGTTCTTCATGTTCCGCCGGAAACTCTTAGGAGTCTGATCACGATTCGGACAGGTTGCCGCGCCGGGGTCGCGGCGCTGCGATCACGCGTCCCGGCGAGCATTTGATCTTTGCCGACCGGTCTTTCAGCAGCCTGCTAGAACGCGTTGGTGTCCTCGATGAACTTGCGCAGCTCGTTCTTGCGGGCAATCTGCTGTTCGCGCGTGTGCACGACGCTCTCGACGAAATCGATCACCTGCTGCTGCAACCGCACGCGGTTGAGGCGGTTGATCCTGGTGATGCCGCCCGGGCTGAGGACGTTGACCTCGATGAGCTTGCCTTCGATCACGTCCAGGCCGGCGAAGTAAAGACCGTCGCGAACCAGCTGGGGGCCGATGTGCTTGCACAGGGCTTGTTCCCGGCGCGTCAGGGCATGCTTGCGGACGCTGCCGCCAGCGTGGACGTTGCTGCGCACATCGCCGGGCGCGGGAATGCGCTGCATGGCGCCGATCGGCTCGCCGTTGAGCATGAGGATCCGCACGTCCCCGGCTTCCGCGCCGTCGATGTATTCCTGCAGGATCGCGTAATGCCCGTTCTCCCCCTCGCCCAGGTAGACGTCGAGCAGTGAGCGCAGGCTCTGCGTCGCGCGCTTCTCCACGAGGATGACGCCGCGTCCGCCTGTACCGTTCAAAGGCTTGAGGACCATTTTCTCGTACGGCGATTCCCGCAGCATGTGCTCGAGATACTCCCGGTTCTTGGCGATGTGGGTCACCGGTACGAAATCGTGGTCGGGGTCGTGGAACGAGGTCGGATAGAGCTTGTTGCTCGCCAGCCGCAACCCATTGATGTCATTGATGATAAATGTGTCGGCGCGGACCCGGTCCAGAAAATTCAGGATCGCGGCGTCGAGCGGCGGGCAAACGCGCAGGAAGATCACGTCGAAGCCGGACAGGGGCAGTCGGCTCGCCTTCAACTCCGCGTGCCGGTGGAACGAGGGGATGTTGCTCGAGATCTTGTTGCTGTTGATCACACGGCAGAGCGCGTGCGCCACGTTGTCGCGGATCGTCAGGCCGCTGGGTGTGCAGAGAGCGACGCGATGACCGCGGCTCGCGCACTCGTGGATCAGACGCAGCGACGAATCCGTCTCCGCCTTGATCCGTTCCCACGCATACATGAGGAAGCAGATATTCATGACTCCCCTTGCGGAGCGGCGATGCGGCGCTCCGAACGAGGTGCGCGGCGAGATGAGTCGGTATGGGAGCGGAAAGATAAGTGAACGATATGACGACCACAATACCGACTAGCGAGCTCACAAGAACAACCGCCGGGCCAGCCAGACCAGGGCGTTGAAAACAACCGCGATCACGAGAAGACTTACCCAGGGGATGTCGATCCGCCCGGCCGGTTTCTTGATGCGCAGATCGCCCGGCAGCCGGCCGAACCAGTCGAGTGCGCCGGTCGACACCAGCAGGCCGACCATCGCGACGATCAATCCGATCAAGATCAGCAGCCGGCCCGGGTGCAGGGGTGTCATGGAAACTCCAGACGGGGAAATACCGCGGTCATCGCCCGGCAAAGATACTCCGACCACAGGCGAAGAAAAGGCCGATCGGGTCAGGCCGGGCTATTCGTAAAGAGTCGGCTGCGGCTCCCGGACGTGCGCGATCTCTTGCAGGATGGCGCGCGACGGGTCGGCCGCGGCTGCCGTCACCGCTGGCACAGGATCGTTGCGCCGGTTGCGGTCCGTCAAGAGGTCCAGGAAGCGGTCGAGGTTGGTAATGAAGAGATCCAGCAAGTCCGGGTCGAACTGGCTGCCGCGGCCCTCGGTCATGATCGCCAGCGCCTCGGCCAGCGACATGGCGGGCCGGTAGCAGCGATCGCTGGTCAGCGCGTCGAAGACATCGACGATGGCGACGATGCGGCCGAAGACATGGATGTTCGACCCACGCAGGCCGTTGGGGTAGCCGGTGCCGTCCCAGCGTTCATGATGCTGCAGGGCGATCAAGGCCGCGGTCTTCAAGATGGGCCGTTGGGACTGCGCAAGGATCTGGTGGCCGATGGTTGTGTGGGTCTGGATCACCGCGAACTCGTCGGGCGTCAGTTTGCCGGGTTTGTTGAGGATGTGATCGGGAATGCCGATCTTGCCCACATCGTGCATCGGTGCGGCCATGCGCACAAGTTCGCACTCGTCGGACGGCAAGCCGGTCAGCGTCGCCAGGCGCGCTGCGCCTTCGGCCACGCGGTCGATATGGTTCCCGGTTTCGTGGGAGCGGCATTCGACCACTTCGCCCAGCGTGTGGATGACTTCGCGCTGGGTGTCGACCACTTCCTTTTCCTTGGCTCGCGTGTCGGCGCGCGCTCGTTTGATCTGGGCCGCCATGGTGTCGATGGTGACGGCCAAGAGGCCGAGCTCGGTCCGATTGCGCAGGCGGATCGGCGTTTCGAGATCGCCGCGGCCGATGCGCTCGAGGCCGGCGCGCAGCTGGTCCAGAGGGGCGAGCAGTCGGCGCACGACGATCAGCGCCAGCAGCACGCCGCCGCCGGCCAAGATGGCCGCCAGCATGAGGACCTGGCGCCGGTTCGCGGTCAGCAGGCTGTCGAGGTGCGTCCGGTTCTGGCCGACCACGACCGTGCCGACGACCTGGCCCCCGGGATGGCGCGCCGGCACGCGGGCGGCCAGGTGGGTCTCGCTGATCAGGATCGATTCGTCGTCATCAATGCGGGTGCGAGTCGCTTTTGGCGCGAACGAACTCAGGGTGGCGAATCGCTCGCCCAGCCGGCGCACATCGGAATGGCCGCGGATGCTGCCGGCGTGGTCCAGGACCACGGCGATCTCGAGATCCGGCCGCCGCTGCAGCATCTCGCGCACGATCGGGCAGAGCGTCAGCTCCGGATAGTCCGCGAGCAGAGCATCGGTGCTCAACAGCGCGAGGTGCCGCGCCTCCAGCACAAGTCGCATTTCCATCTCGCGCTGCAACGCCCGGCGGGCATTACGTTCGGTCAGGCCGAAGACGCCGGCGACGGTCAATGCGACCAAGACGATCGCGACGAGGGAGAAGAGCAGCTTCATGCTGACCAGGCGTTGTGCGCGTTCCTGTGTCATGCCTGCCTCCTTCCCGCGCTGCGTCAGCGGTTGCCGCTGATCTGTTCCATCCGCGAGAGCTGCTTCATGGCGCGCTCCAGATAGCCGCGCGCGCGCGGGTCGTCGGGATCCACGCGCACGGCCTGCTCCCAACTGACAACGGCGTCGCGCAAGGCTCCGGCCGTGAACGCTTCGAGGCCCTGCGTCAAGTACTCCTGCGTCAAGTATTCCCGGACGCGCTCATGGCTTGGATCGGCGGCCCAGACCAGTTCCCAGTAGCGGATCGCTTCGGTGCGTCGCCCGGCGTTCATGGCGTCCAGGCCGCGGCGGTAGAAGTCCGCGAGTTCGCGCTGGCGTTGCGGCGACAACGCGGCCGCGGCCGCCGGCCGTCCCGCTGGCTCGGCGCGTGACTCGGCGACGCCGACCGTCGATGCGGCGCCGTCGCCGAGCGACCCCGCTGCGCCTGCGCTTTGCCGCGCCGCCAGCGTGGCGGCGGCTTGCTGCCTGGCGAGGTTGGCGGTCGCGGCGCGGGCGGCCAAGGCGCGCCGCGTGTGTTCGAGCATGTTGGCCGCGTCGAGATCGGCCGGCGCGATCTGCAGGATCGCGGCGAACCCGTCGCGGGCGGTTTCCAGATCCTCGCGGGCGAGGGCGTCCAGCGCGGCTTCCCAGCGCGTCCGTATTTCGCGGCCGCGCGCCGAACGGCGGTCGCTCTCGGTCTGCACACGGGCCAGCTCGCGGGCCGCGGTGGGATGGTCCGGCGCCGCGGCCAGCGCGCGGCGCCAGCTCAGCGCCGCGGCCGTCAGGTCGTCCCGGCTCTCGTGTTCGTAGGCCAGTCCCGCCCAGGTCGCGCCGGTCAGCTCCGGCAGCTTGCCGTGATCGGGCGCCAGCACTTGCAGAGTGCCGAGCGTGGCCAGGGCGTCGTCCCAGCGGCTTGCGGCCAACTCAAGCCGGACGCGACTCACGAGTTGCTCTTCGCGCTCCCGATTGCGCGCGCCGAACGCGGCTTCCAGCCGGGCCAGCATGCCGGCCTCGGCGGCAGCCTGCGCGGCGTGGCGTTGCGCGGCCACGGTTGGCCCGAACGTGAAGCTCAGGCCGAAGCGGTGGATATCGGCCAGGACGTGGTCCTCGTATTGGTACTCGGCGGTGAATCCCTGCCACGTGACACCGAGCCCTGCGGTGAGCCGGCCGTCGCTGGTACCGCCGCGCAGAGCCACCGTTTGCTCCAGACCGACCTCGAGTCCGGCGTGCAGGCGGCCGTCCATATCGCGGGTTCGTTCCAGATCGATCACCGCCAGGATCTGCATTCGCGACGCAAGCGGTTGGGTCCAGGCCAGACCGGCCCGCAGCGCCATCGGGTCGGGCACGTTGTCTTCCAGGAGTTTGATCTGCGGCTCGAGGGCGTTGCGAACGGCGACCCCCATCGCCAGTGACCGCGCGGCGCGGTGTTGCAGACCGGCCAGGGCAAGAGGCCGCGTCCAGAACCCGAGGTCCAGACCGAGCCCGCTATCGGTATAACCGGCCAGCTTGTGATGCCGCACCTTGAAGCCGGCGCCGAGCGCGAGATCGCCGCCCAGCAAACTGCGGCCATAGCCGAGGATCAACTCGGTCTCGGTGTTCTGCAGGTCGTCATCGAGCAGAACCCCGCGGTCGTCCCGTTCCTCGATCCCGTCGACGCCGAAACGCCGCCAGGTCACCGCTGGAGTGCCCCACCGCCAGTCGGGCAGCACCAGGGATGCGTACTGCTCGCCGAAGCCCAGACCCAGCAGCGAGGTCTGGCTGAACGCGAGCCGGCGCTGGTCGATGCGACCGAGGCCCGCCGGGTTCCAGAGGAGGGCGCTGGCGTCGTCGGCGACGGCGGCAAACGCGCCGCCCATCGCGAGCGCGCGGTTGCCGGCGCCCGTGGCGAAGACGGAGCGGCCGCCGCCGTCATCCGCGGCCGGGCAAGATCCGGCGATCACGCCGGCAGCGGCGATCAACCACATGATGCGGCCCTTGCCGATCTCGGCGATCATCGCGCCACCGCCACTTTGCGCAGGAGACGCTCGCTCCCACCGTCCGTGTAAGAGACGACCAGTTCTGCCAGGTACACGCCGTTGACCACGGCGTGGCCCTTGCCGTTGCGGCCGTCCCAGAGGATGTCCTGATGCAGGCCGGGCTCCAGGCTGCGCTCGCGCACGAGCGTGGCCACCGCTTCGCCGCGCGGCGTCCACACTTGCAGCGTCACCCGTCCCGCACGCGGCAGATTGAACGCGAAGCTCGTCGTCTCGCGGCCGGCCGCGAACGGGTTGGGGAAGTTGAGGTAGCTGCCGGCGAGGTCGGTGGCGATCGCGCCCGCGGCGGCGGTCCAGAACGGGAACGCCTGACCGGCCGCGGACCGCACCGTCACGGTGTTGCCGCCGCCGGGTTGGCGGCAGACGATATCGCCGTCGAGCAGGCCGAAACGCACACCGCTTGCGGTGGCCGCGGCGCGGACCGCCACCTGCAAGACCACCGGCCGCGACGCGCCGGCCGGCAGGATCAGCGGGATCGATCCCTCCAGAACCAAACAGGTGTCGCCGCTGGCTTCGACCGTGACCGCAGCCCAGGCGACGCCGTCGATCCAGAGCGAAGAGGCGGTCACGACCTCGCCGGCGGCCAGCATCGTGCCGTCGCGCGACGAGGTCCGCAAGCGCAGCGACGTGAGCTCGAGCGGGGCGGAACCGGCGGGCGCCGGGTTGCTCAGTTGCAGGCAGGCGACTTCCACCTGAGCCAGGTCGTCGGGCAAGAACGGGGGCAGCCGGTCGGTCCAGCCCGCCAGAATCTCCGCCGACGCGGGTTGCAAGCGGGTCAAACCGGAACTGCCGGGCAGGACGTAGCTCGGCGCGGCGACCAGCGCCACGGGACTGTCCAGGTTGGCGTCGACGGCGTCCAAGCTGCCGTCGTCCGCGATCAGCTCGAATGCGCCTACCTCGCTGCTGCTGCGCAGGTCGATCCGCAGACCGAGCGTGATCTGGCCACCCGGCGGCAGCAGGCTGCCGCCCAGCGGAATCAGCAGACGGCTGCCGCGGAAGATCATCATGGCGCCGACGTCGACGCCGTTCCAGAGCAAGCGACCGTCTTCGATGATCGCGCGCGGATCCTGCAAGCGCCGTTCGGCGTCCAGGCAGGTCAAACGCAGGGTGTCGAGCCGCACGGCCGCGGTGGCCGCCGACCCGGGATGCGCCAGGTTCAACGCCATGGCGGCAATGTCGCGGGCGCCGTAAGGCGACACCGACGGCAAGCGAGGCTCGACGCCGATGTGCAGCGCCAGCGCGGGTTGCTGCAGCGTGATGACCGGACCGACGATCGGGCCGCTCGCGTAACTCACCGGCACCGGCGCGCTGATATTGCCGTCGCGGGCGTCGACGAGGTGGGAGCCGGCGAGCCGCACGCGCAGCGGTCCGGACACCGGTTCGGCGGCCACGTCGCCGCGCACGGAGACAGTCACGGGCGCGGCGCCGGCCGGGACGGTGATCTGCGGCGACAACTGGAAGATCACGAGACTGTCCGCCGGCCCGGACAACAGGCGCAGGCTGTGAATCGCCAGCGGCCCCTGGACCCGCACCTGGCTCAGGTGCGCGGCCGGGTCGACCAGCGGTAGACCATTCGTGTCGGCGATCGCAATCGCGAAGCTGCCGACCTTGACTTCGCCGCCGACATCTTCGCCCGCGGCAGACAAAGCCAGCCGCAGCAGCTCGACGTCGAACTGGCCGGCGCCCGCCGTCCGGTCGGGCAGCGCCGCGCCGGCGATCTCCAGACCGACCGCCTGCGCGACAATGCTGCCGGTTGCCGAGAGAACCGGGAACGCAAGGCCGACCAGGTCGACTCCGACCGGCAGTCCGCTGACGGCGTCCACGGCGGTCAGCGAACTCGCGGTCTGCAAGCTCACGCGGAAACGGGACACCGCCGGGTTGGCCAGGATGTCCATGCGCAAGCTGAGGGTCGCCGGCTCGCGGGCGGTGACCGTCACCGGCGGGACGAGGTCGAGCGCGATGGTCTGCCCGCTCGTCTCGAGGTCCTGCCGGTCGCAGTAGATGTGCACGCCCTCGTTCACCGTCACCCGCGCCAGCAGTTCCGCCGGCACGATCGGGTTGTCATCGCCGTCGTCGAGGGTGATCACGAGCCGGTCGAGCCGGATCTCGGCCCGCTCCTCGCCGCCGTCGTTGAGCAAGGTCAGGATCAACGGAACCACGCCGATCTGTCCGCGGTTGATCGAGAACGGCATGTTGGTGACCGGGTATAGACCGAGGTCGGCCGCCGGTTCGAGGATGAGGTGCGACGACGATGTGCTGGTCAGCGACGTCCGCGGCTGCCCGCCCACGGCGCCGACGCCGCTGCAGTGCGCGGCGATCTGGGCGGTGCCCGGCGAATCGGCGGCGAACTGCCAGGTGAAGTAACCGATCTCGCCGGGAGCGAGCGCCAGACTGGCCGGCGACGGTCCGCCGAGCAAGCTGAGCGCGCCGCTGCCGGTGACCGCCAGCTCGCTGGGCGCGATGTCGACGACGGTTTCGCCGCCGACGTTGGCGACGCGCATGCTCGCCAGGACCGACATATCGGTGGTGCTGCGAGTGAGTTCGAAGCCAAGCGACGACAAGAGCGGCGCCGTAGAGATCAACAGCGTTGTCGCACTCGCGACCTGCCGGTCGCGCGGGCCGTCGTTGGTCGAATCCATGACCAGACCGTTGACCGGGATAGCCAGGCGGACGGTGGCCGAATCGGCCGGCGTTTCCCGGACGGACAAGGCCGTGAACAAGCGCCGGCCGCCGACCGGAATCGGCAAGTCGAGATCCAGCGCGAGCCAGTCCTGGCCGATGCTGGTGAAGGTCGCGACAAGACTATCGGCGGCAGGATCAAAGCCGCCGTCGCCGTCGTCGGCCCACAGCGTGAGCGCGGCGATGTCCGTCGCCGCAGCCGTGCCCTGGTTGGTCAACCGCAGGCTTTGCAGCGTGTCTTCCAAATAGCCGTTGCTCGGGATCGTGATATCGAACGCCAGCGCGGGGCCCTCGCCGGCCGCGAGCGAGATCGGAGGCACGGCGGGGCAGGCGATCTGCGCGGCCACCATGCCGCGGACGCGCTGGCGGACGCCGCCGTCCAGGGGCCACGCGCCGACCAGCGCGGGCTCGCCGTGGAACTGGACGTCGGCCGCCGTGGCGACGGCCGCTCCCAAGCTGTCGCCGTCGGCCGCCGCGTGCAGCGACACGTTGGCGGTCAAGAAGAGATGCGCGACGACGTCCGGGGCTAATGCCCACGACAGACCTTCGAAGACTGCGGCGCCGTCCTGCCAGACGGCTGTTGCGATGACGGGATCGTTGGGCGGGCCGTCGAACTGGCCGTCGCCATTGCCGTCCTGGTGCAGGAAGAGCTGTGTACACGTGCCGTCGAGGTCGGCCTGGCTGGCGCCGGGCGAACCGGTGGTCACGTTGCGAACCCGCAAGCGCCGGAGGCTTTGCGGCTCGTCGTAGAGGTTGCGGGCCATCAAGTGGATGAGTTGCACGCGATCGGTGCCGGGTGCGACGGTCACCGCCTGGAGCGGCGCGGTCGTGATGATGATCCGGTCGGTGGCGCTGATCGTCTGCGCGAGCGGGTTCTCGACGGGGATGTCGATCGGGCCGTCGTTGCCGCTGGCTACGTTGATCGCGACGTCGTCGCCGGACGGCAGACTGAGGCGGACGGTACCGCCGAGCGCGTCAGCGGCGACGTCGACCGTCACGAACACGCGCAAGCCTGCGGCCGGGATCGGCACCGATAGGGCGCTGGCCTCGTAACGGTCGCCGCCGGTCCAGTAGAGCTGACTGATGCGCGGGTCGTCGACGGGATCGAACACGCCGTCGCCCTGATCAGCCCAGGCTTCCAGGCGCGTCAACACCGACCCGTTCGCCGCTTGGCCCAGATTGACCACGTTCAGCTTGGTCAACTCGTCGGGCTGGCCGCCGTTGCCGGGGATGACCACGTCCAGCGCCAGGTTGCGCACCGAGCCCATCTGGAAGACCTCGGCCCCGATGGGATACAAGACGATCTGCGCGGCGGTCATGCCGTCGACGGTGAGCGTTCCGTTGGCGATCAGCGGCCAGGTCCCCTGCAGGACGACCTCGCCCGGAAACACGAGGTCGCTGCCGGCGGCCACGGTCGGTAGCAGCGCGACGCCGTCGGGCGCGGTCAGCGCGGCGGTGCCCGCGAGGATCAGCTCCAGTTCGTCGCCCGCGGCCAGCGTCAGGTTCAGATCCGTTACGGTGAATTCGCCGCCGCTGAAGAGGCCCACAGCCAGAGCCGCGTCCTCCGCGGCGCCGCCGGCCCGCCGCAGCTCGAGACCGGCCCAGTGCGCGTCGTGCGCGCTCTGGTCGCCGCCGTCGAGCACAGGATTGCGGAACGTGATCATGTGCAGCGTCGCGTCGAGCGCGCCGCGGTTCGCCACCTGGAGTCGCAAGACGTCCGCGGGCGGTCCGCCCGGCAGGAGCGTCCGGTGCTCGACGGTGAACGGCAGCGAGGCGACTTCGATGATCGCGTTGTCGCCGACGGTGAGTGTGACCTGGGCGGTGTTGTTGTCCGGCTGCGGATCGTTGCGGGTTCCGGCGGCCGCGGCCGCGACGGTCCACGCCTGCCCGGCGGCGGCGGCCGTCACCTCGACGGCGAGCAGCAGTTCGACCTGGCTGCCAGCCGCTAACGCCGCGGGCGACCAGGTCTTCGTGTCGCTGTCGAACGAGCCCGACTCGCACGCCGCCGCGATGACGACGAGTTCCGGCGGCAGCGACACCACGACCGTCGGGTCGATCGCCGCGTCGGGTCCGAGGTTGGTCAAGGCCGCGGTCAAGGTGACCGTGTCGCCCGCAGCCGGGGTTGGTTCAGAAGCTGCCAGCGCGAGCGACAGGTCGGCGGATCGCACGGAAACAGTCGTGCTGGCGGCATTGTTTGCCGGCGCGGGGTCGATCTGCACGGCGCTCGCGACGCTCGCTGTGAAGGTGCGCTGGGCCGACCCCGAAAGAACTCGGTAGGTGGCCGTCACCTCGCGCGCCTGGCCGGCTTCGAGGGCGTAGACAACGTGGATCTGTTGAGGGGTCGACAGGTCGCTGACCAGCCCCGCTTCCGGGGCGAAATCGAGCAGTTCGAGGTCGGCCGGTACGTCGATCAGCAACGTGGCGTCGCCGGCGGCATCGGGACCGCCGTTCGCGATGGTCGCGGTGAGCGTGAATTCGTCGTCCAGCTCGAGCGTCGAGGGAGCGGTCGCCAGGGTGACCGCGAGGTCGGCGTTCTCACCGCCGCTGGCGAAGGCCGCCCAGTAGTACGTTTTGCCGGCTTCATTGACGCGTTCGTGATTGCCGAGCGCAAAGCCGAGGCCGGTGAACTGCTGGATGCCTTCGGCGAAATCAGCCTCGAACCAGAAGTTGAGCGTGCGGCCGCTGCCGGCCAGGCCCCGGGTCTGGTGGCCGCCCGGTTTGCTTTCGGCGGACTTCGTGAATACCCAGCGCGGGCGGAAACCGGCGTTGTTCAACACGCGGTTGGTATTACCGTTGCCGAGGTAGGTGCCGAACTGCGCGCGGCCGGGCAATCTGGCGACGGCCACGTAGTGGTAGATCGCTCCGGACTCGTTGGCCTGCCAGTTGGCGCCGACGGTGAATCCGGCGGCGTTCAGCGTCGTCAGGACACCCGACTCCAGCGGCACGTCGTCGAACGCCAGCGAGGCCGCCGCCGGCATCTCGGCCGTGCGGAAGCGGCAGCGGGCGTCGTTGCCGGGGATCAGCATGACCAGGCCCGGCTCGAAGGCGAGTCCGGTGATTTGCCGCCCGGCGACACCGTCGCCGGTGTAGGAGCCGCAGTACACCGAGCCGGCGAGTTCGGCGAGTGCGATCCACTGGTATTCGACGCCGGCTTGGTTGACGTCGGGGTCGGTGCCGATCCTGAACCCGTCCGATTCAAGGACCTGAATGCGGTTGGCGATCAACCCGATTTCTTGGGAGAGCTGCTTCGACCAGCCGAAGGGCATGCTGCTGGTGCGGACCACGGCCGACTCCGCCAAATTGCCCTTGACGATGACCACAGCCGGCTGGAAGCCGACGCCGGTAATCGGCCGCGCCATCAAGCCGTTGCCCGTATAGCTGCCGGTGGCAACCTGCGCCCACGCTGGCGTGGCGCTCCCCAGCACGACGGCGCTCAGCAGGACGATTCCGGCCAGGCAGAGAGTGCCGGCGCTGCCGTGATGAACTGGTTTTCCGGCGTGTGGCATTCCGGGCATCCTGCCGATCCGAGTCGAGTCCGAGCATTGCGTGCTCCGGGCCGACCGGCTGGTCGTACCCGGGAGGCGCGGCCTATCGCCTCGATTCTCGCCATTCGGCAAGGAATTCGGCAAATTCGCGGGGATCTTTAACCCGGATTATTCAGGAAGGACCGGCTGCGAAAGGTCAAATGCTTGCCAGGACGCGCGTTCTCGGATCGGCTCGGTCAACGTACCGCCTTGGGTACGCCTCCCTCGCCGATCCTTGCGAGCCCGCGTCCTGGCAAGCATTTTCCACTTTCTCGCGGCGGTCCTTCATGAATAATCCGGGTTAACCCGGACTAGGTCTCTGGGGGGCTGCCCGGCAGGGGCCATACAGCCACGGCGGCCGGAAAGGCCAGGGCGGTGACCGTCAGCGCGGTTGCCGCCAGGCCGCCGAAGGGGATCAACAGCACGGCCGCCGGCATAACGCCGAGACCGCCGCCCCCCAAGAGGGCGACCTGGCGGCGGCGCGTGCCGACCCTTCCCCCGCGGACGATCGCGTCGGCGACCATGGCGGTCAGCAACCCGACGCCGGCGAGCCAGATGCCGCAGGTGATGAGGCTGCTGCCCAGCAACAGCCCGACCGTGACCAGGAAACTCCACAACGAGAGCACGACCAGCAGGGCGGGCAGCGGCCAGCGACTGGCGGGGTTCTTGCGCCATACGCGTCCGGGCCACGCTGCCGCGAGTTTGCAGCCGCCGGCCTCGGCCAGCTTGACCAAGGCCAACAAGAAGCCCAGGTCGCGATACAGCAGGCCGTGCAAGGATTGATGGTAGAGCAGGAGCACTGAGGTGAGGATCGACGCGGCAAGGCCCGCGTAGCCGGCGGCCAGGATCGCGGCGGCATGCCGCCGGCGCCGCAGCCAGATCACCACGAGCACGCCGCCGGCGACAATCGGCATCAGCCAGCGACTGGGCAACGGAACCTCGCGCCAGCCGAGGCCCGGTATCAAAACGCCGAGGTCCCAGATCAAGTTGTCCGCGAACGCGACCGGACGCAAGTCGGTGTTGGCTGGCACCGCGGCGGCCGCGAGAAGACTGGCCGCTTCACCCGTGCGGTGTCCCTGCCAGCGCAGACGCAGCCAGTCGGCGTTGACCTCCTCGCCGGGGGCCGCCCCGACCTCGCGCAATCGCGCGGCCAGGATCTCGGGTTCCCGCTGCAGCGGACGCTGCGACGCCAGCAAGACGGTGACCGGCCCGGGTAGAACCTGGACGTGCGCGAAGACCTGGTCGAGCGCGCGGTGGATCGCTGCGATGCGGCGGGCCTGGCGCAGGGACCACACCGCGTCTCCGGTACGCAGCCGCACCGCCAGCACGCCGCCGTCGTGCAGTCGCCGCGCGCAGAGTCCGAAGAAATCCAGCGACCAGACTCGATTCGCGCCGGCGGTCAACGGTTCGGCCAGAGCCGAGAGAATCAGGTCGAAGCGATCGTTTGTGCCGAGCAGCCAGGCTATCGGATCAGCGTGGACCACCTCGTCGCGCGGTGGGGGCAGTGCGGTGTAGGGCGCCGCCAGGTCGATCAGCTCGCGATCGGGCTCGACGTTGACCACTCGTCCAGCCGCATAGGCAGCCAACGCCGGCGGCAGCGCTTCCAGCCAACCGCCCAGCAAGAGCGCGCGCGGCGGTTGTTCGCGTTGCGTCGCAGCCAGATGGACCAGCGCGAGACTGCCTGGACCGTGTCCCCGGCTGCGTTGCTCGACGTGCAACAAGGCATCGTCGCGATAAGCGGCAAGTCCGTTCTCCGTGTCGGTGATCGTCAAACGGCCGCCGGACAGCTCGCGCGTCTGCAGCAAGCCGGGGTGATTCCAGCGGGTCATGGCGCGGTCCCAGCCGCCGGAGAACACGGCTCCGGCCAGCAACGCGAAGGCGACGGCCAGACCCACGCCGCGCCGGCGCCGGCCGCCCGTCACCAGCGCGCCCGCCACGACCGCGCCGGCCAGCAGCGCGCCCGCCAGCGCGGGCACGCCCAGCGCAGGCAGCAAGCCGGCGGCCAGGCCGCCGCAGGCCGATCCGACGCACAACGATACCTGATCGCGGTCGACGCCACCCGGCGGGACCGCTCGCTGGGTGTCCGTGGCATGCTGCAGCAGACCGGATAGCGCGCCGGCCGGTGCCATGACCAGGATCGCACCGGCCGCGATCGCGCCGAGGCCCAGTTCGCCGCTGGGCGCGACGGCGGGCAACAGGCGCAGCGCGCGAGCGAGGCACACGCTTGCCGGAAGGATCGCTGCATAGGCAAGCGTCGCGACCGGCAAGCTCATCCGCTGCCAGCGCGACCCGGCGGCGCCGAACGCTGCGGCCAGCAGCCAGACCGCGAGCCCGAGGACGTAGACGATCTCATTGCCGAAGCACGCCACCCCGAGCTCGCGGAGCAGGATGACCAGACCGAGCATGGTCGCGAAGCCGACGCAGAGGAGCGGCATGACAGGCACTTTCCGGACCGGTCGGCGGGCTGGCTGCCGTGGCCTGACCGGTGCCCCTAAAAAAAGCTGGCGCGGGGACCGGGAATCAAGTAAACTAATTTTGTCCTGTTTAGGTCCGACCAGGGACGGAAGGATCCGAACTCACGAAAGGTCAATTGTTCGCTACGGCGGACGAGCCATAGAGAGGAAACAACCTATGAAGCGCTTCTCAATGTTCGCGACCGGCCTGGCCATGATCGCCCTGTTCGCGGCGGGGGTACCTGCCGGTGACGCCATGGCCTGTGACGGCCAGAACACCAAGGCCGCCACGTCCGCCGCCGCCAAGTCCGGCGACTGCGGCGTGAAGGCGACGACCGCCGCGGCGACTGAAGGCTGCGGCACCAAGGCCGCCGCTGCCACCGCGACCGCCGCCAAGTCCGGCGACTGCGGCGTGAAGGCGACGACCGCCGCGGCGACGGAAGGCTGCGCTGCCAAGGCTGCCGCTGCCACCGCGACTGCCGCCAAGTCCGGCGATTGCGGCGTGAAGGCGACGACCGCCGCCGCGACCGAAGGCTGCGCCGCCAAGGCTGCCGCCGGCGGCTGCGGCGACAAGGTCAAGACCCAGTCAACGACCGACGGCAAGAAGGTCGACGAGAAGAAGGCAGCCGCCACCAAGGTTGCCGCCAACACCAAGTAGCGAGAGGCACGCCCGGGCGGTCTAGACATCGCCCGGGGAATGAGTTTCGGAGAAACGGTCGGCAGGCGACCGTTCTCCCTCGACCGCGGCTGTCCCCTCTCCAACCGCGGTCCAGCAAGCCGGCCGGGGTCCTCAGGATTCCGGCCGGTTCTTTTCTTCAGGTCAATCGACTCCGTTCGAGCAAATCAGGCCGCCTGCCTTGTATGCCCCGACCCGGTGCTGTAAAATGGATCCATCGATCGCCCGCCGCCCGACCGGAAGGCCCATCGCCGTGTTCCGCCCGTTGCCTGCCGCCATCCCGGCGCCCATGCTGATGCTGATGCTTTTCGCTGCGGCAGTCGCCGCGTCCGTCGCGATCACGCCGGCAACCGCCGCCGTGTCGCTGCAATCCGCGTACGAATCCGCGCCGGCCCAAGGCGGCTACGACCGCTACCTGGTTCTGGAGACAGGCGCGGTCTACACCGGCGGTCTGCAGATAGGCCCCACCTGGGACAACGATCATCAGCAATACCTCGATCACGAACTCGGGCTCGACGTCAAGATCGAAGGCCGCGGCGCGATCCTCGACCTGCAAGGCCAGCAGATCTGCATCAGCTTCTGTCGCCGCCGGCTGGACATCGAGGATTGCATCATCATCAACGGCGGGATCCGCTATCGCGGCGACCTCACGCTCGAGGACGATATTCGACCGCTGGGATCGGTCCGCTACTGCACGTTCTGGCGTCCCCACGATTACGCCGTGCGCCTGGAGGGAACAGGCGATCGGATCCTCCTCGAACGCAACATCGTGGTCGACGCCGTCGACACGGGCTTCGACGTGATGCTCTGGAACGGCGAGACGGGGCCGCTGTTGCCGACCGGCTTGGCGTTCGGCCTCTCAGTTCAGTTCTGGACCTCGGGTGTGCCGGATGTCCTGCAGAACTGGACCTACTTCACGGATCCCGTGCTGAACGCGGACGACCTCTACCACTACTGCCTCCTCTGCGAATATAGCTGAACGGTGCCGGAAGCCTGGCCGGAGGCCGGCGCGGCTGAGTTCGGCAACGTGATCGGTCAGGACCCGGGGCTGCGCGATCCCGCCAGCGGCGACTTCCACGCCGACCTCGCGCCAGGCTACGGCTGCCGCGTCTTCCCGGACGACGGCCTGGTCGGCGCGCGGCCCGTCGTTGCGAGGATCGCGGCGAGCTCGCGGACGGGCGCGACGGCGAATCCGCTTGCGCAACCCCCCGTGCCCGTTTGCCCGCGGCCGTCGCGAGGCGGGCGGCAATCCGGCCGGATCGAGGTGGGCGGGGTCATCGACACGGACACGGTCTGGGATGCCGCCGAGGTGCGGGTCATCGCCGACATCGAGGTCGAGGCGGGGGCGACCTTGACCGTGGCCGCCGGTGCGCGCGTGGTCTTCAGCGGCTTCTATCGGTTGACCGTCCGCGACGGCAGCCTGCAAGCCTGCGGCCTGCCTACCGCGCCGATCATCTGGACCTCGGAGCGGTCCGACATCTGGCAGCCCGACGCGTGGCCGGACGGCGCCTGGAACGGCCTGGCGTTTGTGAACGTGCCCGCCGCGCGCGACAGCAGCCGCTTGCGCTGGTGCGTGCTCGAGTACAGCAAGGCGTTGCCGGACCGCGGTCGCCCGCTGAAGTCCGAGCCGGTCGTCGGCGGGGAGCTGGCCGCCGGCCTGGGCGGCGCGGTGCGCGTGGCCGGCGCGTCGCCGCTCGTGATCACTCACTGCGTGTTTCGCTGCAACCTCGCCGAGCGCGGGGGCGCGATCGGCGTGCACTACAACGCGTCGCCGCTTCTGGTCAACAACCTCTTCCACGACAACCACGCGCTCTTGCGCGGCGCCGGACTCTACGCATCGCACAGCTACCCGGTGCTCGTGCACAATACATTCACGGCCAACTGGACCGCGGCGCCCAGCCCGTTCGTGCGCACCGGTTGCATCGACCACGCGCACGCCAAGCCGCTGCATCTCGGCGGCATCCTGTGGGGCAATCCCACGAGCCACTACGACCCGATCCAGATACGCGAGGCGAAGGCGTTCTACACCCGCTACTGCAACGTCGAAGGTTGGTTGGGCGGAGAAGGCTGCCAGACCGACGATCCGCTGCTCGACTCCGCGAGCGAACCGCCGTACCGGCCCGCACTCGGCTCGCCCGCGATCGACGCGGGCGATGTGGCCGCGGTCGGCTTGTGGCTGCCCGCACTCGACCTTGCCGGCAATGCGCGGATCAGCGGTCCGGCGCCCGATCTCGGCGCGTACGAGGCGCCCGCGGCGACGGCGGTCGAACCGGAGCTGGCGGCGGCGGGGTTTGCGGCGGCGCTCGGGGCGGCGCCCAATCCGTTCAACCCGCAAACGATGCTGTCATGGCGGCAACCACAAGCCGGCCGCGTGCGGCTCGCGATCTACGACCCGCGGGGCCGGCGCGTGCGCAACCTGATCGATGGCGAGGTCGCCGCAGGATGGGTCAGCAGCGTGTGGGACGGGTGCGACCAAGAAGGACGCCGCCAACCGGCGGGGGTGTACCTGGCGCGGTTGGAGACGAGTGGCGGCGGAGTCGGTCGTAAACTGGTCCTCGTGCCGTAGTCCGCTGCGGGCGCGGGACCGATCGGATCGATCCGCGGGTCAGCCGGCCGGCGACAACGTGAGTAGGCCCTGCCCTTGGAGCTGATCCACGAAGGTCTCGAGATCGACGAGCGCCTCTTCTTCCGGCACCTCGTACTCGTCGCAGAGGATGTCCAGGATGTCCTGCAACGAGTGCACGCCGTCCATCTGTTGCCAGATGAAGCTGCCCACGGCGTTGAGGCTGATATATTGATCGCCGGCCTCGGCGAGGAAGACCATCTCCTCTCCCACCTGGCGCACGCAGAAGTCCTGGTTGGGAACGGGGATCAAGCGCAAATCCAGCATGTCAACCTCGCTGGTCGGTGGTGAACGTGCGAGTCAGGACGGACCAGAAGCCGGAATCGGGCAGAAAGCTCATTCGCTTGACGGGGACCGACTGAATCAGGCGCGTGCCGAGATCCAGCATGGCCACCCGCGTCTCGACGCTCGCGGCGTCGTCGAGTCCCACCGGCGGCGCGATCTGCCCCGCCACGGCGCCGGCGGCCTCGCCGCACCCGATCGCTTCCAAACGATGGGCGGGACCTTTTTCCAAAAGCAAGATTGCGGCCAGCGGCGCCGTGCCCGGCTGCTTGTCGCGGAAGTGGCCGTTGAACGGCGTGCCGACCAGGAGCGGCCCGTCGGGATGGAACTCGACCAGGTTCATCTCGTCGTTGAGCACGATGTGGCGGTTGCTGAGCCGGGCGACCGTGGTCTTGCCCGATTCGGACGGACCGACGAAGAGAAAGCCGCGGCCGCCCTGGATCACGCCGGCGCTGTGGATCAGACAGGCGTCGTAGTTGAGACGACGCCGGCCCGAGTGCCAGGCCTGGTAGAGGATCTGCTCGAAGACCCGTGTCAAGAGTCCGCTGGTCAGGACGTTCTTGACGTGGATTTCGCCTTTGCCGCTCCGTGCATCGTAGCAGCCGCTGATCAGACCGTCGGCGATGTCGAATCCGTCCGGGCGCAGCGACTTGGTCAAGATCAAGGAACTCGGGATCGCCGGCTGGTCGTGGTGCGCGACGAGGTTCAGATCGAGTTCCACGTCCGGCGCCTGCGGGTCATTGGTTTGATTGAAGTACTGCTCCAAAGAGTCGGCGTAGGCCGCGTCCGGACAGTTCAAGCCGATGACGACGCGTCCTACCTTGAGCCGGTACTGATTCTTCGCAGCCATTGTCTCGCCTTTCGCAGCGGTGCCGTCGCGCCGGCCAGGAGATATTGCCGCAAGCTGCGGCGGGCGCGCCGCAGATTATCCGTCAGAGCGTCGGAACAGTCCAGACGCTGTTGTCGGCCGTCGGCCCGGTGCAGCGCCACCACCTTGCCCAGGATCGTCCGCGCCCGGATCAGACCGGCGGGCGAAACGCCATCGCCGCGTTCGAGGAACCAGCTGCCCGGTTCGTGCCCCCAGCCGAAAAGCAGACGGTGGGCTATCAGCCGATCGCCGCGGCGAAACACGACCACGTCGCCCACGCGGCACTGGCGGCCGTCCACGGCGGCGATCTCGATCTTCGCGCCGACTGGCAGACACGGCAGCATGCTCCCACTGCGCACGGTCAGAAGCACGGTTTCGCCCGCCGCCAGCCCGCCATGAAGCAGCCGCCACTGGTCGGCGGCTTCGTCGAGCCGGTCGGCGCGATCGGTATCAACCAACGCCGAACCAGCTTTCCACGTCCACGATCTCGTCGCGCGCGCCGACGCGGACGGCGTACTGAAACCCCGAGCGCACGCAGGCCGCGCCCAGGCGGCCGTCCACGCTGATGGCCAGCAATCCGACCTGGACCTCGCCCGGATCGCTGCCGAGGCCGGCAGCGATGCGTGCGACCGCTTCCTCGCACGCGGCTTGGGGCGTTCGCCCCTGCCGCATCAGTTCGACCACCAGGAAGCTGCCGACCGTGCGCATGACGTATTCGCCGTGACCAGTCGCCGTCGCGGCGCCGACCTTGCCATCCACGTAGAGCGCGGCGCCGATGATCGGCGAGTCGCCGACGCGGCCGTGCATCTTGAACGCCATGCCGCTGGTCGTGCAGGCGCCGGCCAGGCGTCCGGTCCGGTCCAGGGCCAGGATCCCGAGCGTGTCGTGCCGCTCGGAGTCGGCGCCCGGCGCTTCGCGCGCTTCGCGACGCCAGTTCTGCCACGCCGCGCGGCTGCTCTCGGTGAGCAGGTCTCGCTCGGTGAACCCCTCGGCGAGCGCGAACCGGCGCGCGCCGTCGCCGGCCAGCATCACATGCGGCGTCTTCTCCATGACGCGCCGCGCGATCGAGACGGGATGCTCGAAGTGCTCGAGGAAGCAGACGCTGCCGGCGCGCCCCGCATGATCCATGATGCTGGCGTCCAGGGTCACGCGGCCCTCGCGATCGGGCAGCCCGCCCAGGCCTACCGAGACCACGTCGGGGTCGGACTCCGGCACGCGCGCGCCTTGTTCGACGGCGTCCAGCGCCGAGCCGCCGCCAGCCAGGATCTCCCAGGCGGCGGCGTTGGCCTGGCGTCCGAAATTCCAGGTGCTCACGACCAGCGGTCCGCCGTGGCCGGCCGCCGCGTTCGCAGACCGCCAGGTTTGCGGCGTCACCGCCGCGGCCAGGGCGCAGGTCGTCAGGAACTGGCGGCGCGTGGGCATGTCCATCCTTCCTCGATCGTCAGGCGGCCGGCTCCAACGTACCCGCGCCGAACACCAATTCTACGGTCACCATCCGATGCGGCGCGAGATCCACCGTGGCCTCGCGCGCCGAGACCATTGATGATACCAGCGGTTGCTGCCGTTCGTCGAGCAGATCCAGCGACCAGACCGCCGCCAGCGGCTGCCCGGTCACCAGCCGCGCGCGCTGCGCTGCGGCGGTCTGATTCCAAAGGCGCACGACGAGGGTGTCGCGCCGCGGGTGCACGCGCAGGGCGCTGACCGCGACCGCCGGGTTGTCGATCTCGAGCAGCGAGCCGCCGTCGCGCGCCCCGGCGAGGACGCCCTGGCGGCAAAGCGGTGGATTCAGGAACTCGCGCGCGCGCCAGCGCAGCCGGTCGTCGCCGCCGGCCAGCGGGGCCAGTGCGTAGCGAAACTCATGCGAGCCGAGGCATTGCGCGTCGGGCGTGGCCAGGGTCGGCCCGGCGTTGGTCTGGCGGCGCGTCGGGAAGTCGTCGCGCGACAGCCAGCCCACGCAGCGCAACAACGTGAGCTGCAGCACCGCGACCCCGTCCGCGGTCTGGTGCGGGGCGACCTCGGGCAGGCCGTCGGCGATCACGGCCAGACCGCGGCCGCCGCCGTCGCGCAGCAGCGAGAACTCCTGCTGCGGATAGGTGCCCGGATGCGGCTGCGCCCAGTCGTCGCCGCGCGGCGGTCGCAGCGGCCGTTCGACCACCAGGAACTGGCCGTCGGAGGCCAGCCGGTCCGCGCGCACGCCAGCCGGGAACCAGGCGCGCAGCCGGTGATCGCGAGCCCGGTTCTCGAAGCGCGTGGTCACAGAGACTGTGTCCGAGCCTGCGGTCAGGCGCACGCTCACCGTCACCGGGCAGGGCACCGTCTCATGGCTGCGCGCGGCGCGGTCCGCCATCAAGCCGGCCGGCAGCTCGAGCACGAAGCGCGTCTCGAGCGTGGCGGCCAGCCCCGTGTTCTCGGTCGTGGTGACCGTGCCCGCGCAATCGTCGGCGAAGAGGGTGCGGCCGTGGCGGCAAGGCGACCAGTCGTACTCGTCGCCCGCGTCCTCGGTGTCTTCGAGGCGGTTCAGGCCGATGAACTCCAAGCCGCTGCGTTTGTCCACGAGGTCGCAGCACCCGTCCGGGTGCAGCGTTACGCGCAGATAGCCGTTCGAAAGGACCGGGCCGTCGGCGCGCACCAGCTCGCCCGCCGCGAGCGGGGCGGCAGCCGCTTCGCCCGCTCGCGCCGCCGCCGCGCCCGCATCCGCGGCGGCATCGGTCAGCCGGTACACGGCGTGGCCGCAGGCCGGCAGGTCGCGCGCCAGGAACTGGATGTCCAGATAGCAATCGACCAGCTCGGTGTCGCGGTCGGCCTCGCTCATGACGATGCGGTCAGCGAATGTCTCGAGGTAGGTCGCCAGCCTGGCCCGCTGATCGTCCGCGCGCCGCTCGTTGCGATAGTCGACACCCCAGAATCGCTGCAGGAAGCATCGCGACTTGACCACCCACGGTACCGGGCGGCCGTCGGGCCCTAGGAGCTGCAGGCGGTCGACGTCGTAGCCCAGCGGCGGCAGGATCACCAGCCGGTCGATCACCGCGGTGCGCCGCCAGGGCAGCGCATTGGCGACGGCGATCACGGTCTCGCGGTCATCGGACGGGCGCGGCCCGAAGGAGGGCGCGAGCTGCTCGAGCGAGCGCGCGAGCAGATGCTCGCCGGTTTCGCGGACTTCGGCGAAGCGAGTCTGCATGTCGCGATGGACCGCGTCCACCGAACAGCCGCCGATGCTGTCGTGCGCGTGGTTCTTCAACAGTTCGCGCCAGCAGAGGTCGACCAGGTCGGAACGATCGGACAGACCGTGCTTGAAGTGCGCGTACGCGAGCAGCGGTTCGAGCTGGTGGGTGAGCAGATCCTGGCAGGCGGCGTTGGCTTGCTTGAGCGGCAGCCGCGACGACCACACGCCCGAAAGGATGAGCGCGTTCTTGCCGCCGAGCAACTCGCCGCGCCAGACCGGCAGCTCGGCCGGCAGGTCGCGGCGCAGGGCAGCGAGGAAGTCGCCGTAGCTGCCGTGGGTGAACGAGGTGTCGGGGAAGGCATCGCGCAGCGCGGCCAGCAGGCGTCCCAGCTCGCGCTGGGGCGGATGATGGTCGCAGCCGTTGCTCAGCAGCCACGTCGCGCTGCGGCTGCGGGCGGCCATCTTCGCGAAAAGGTCGCGCACGCGCGCGACGGCGAGCGGCGGCGCGAGTTCGCGTCGCGTGTGGGCGTGCCAAAGTTCTTCGTGGCCGAGCGCGGCGGCGTTGACGTAACCGTCGAGCTGGTTGACCGCGAGCACGCGACTGCCGTCCGGCGCCTCCCACCACCATTCGAGGCCGAGGCGGTCGTACTCGTCGCCGTGGCCGCGCCAGTAGAGGAAGCTGTCGATGCCCGCCTGCTGGAGGATCTGCGGAAGCTGCGCGAGGTGACCGAAGCTGTCGGGCAGGTAGCCGATCTTCTGGGCGCCGGCCGCACCGCCCAGCGCGGCGGCCAGCTCATGGCCGAGTTGCAGGTTGCGCACTGAGGCTTCGCCCGAGACCAAGAACTCGTCCGGCAGGACATACCACGGCCCGAGGGCCAGCTTGCCGGCGGCCGCCAGCCGGCGCACGCGGTCGGCCTGGCCCGGCCTCGCCGCGAGGTAGTCGACCACGGCGAGCATCTGGCCGTCGAGGCAGAAGTGGCGCCAAGCGGGATCGCGCTCGAGCAGATCGAGCACCTGGTCGACGACCTCGACGAGCTGGACCCGAAAACGCGGAAAGGTGAGATACCATTCGCGATCCCAGTGGGTGTGCGAGACCACGACGGCGTGCTTCGGTGCGGACGGCATCATACGCTCCGGGTTGAGTGAACGCTTGGCGGCAGCATAGCAGACGGAAGCCTGGCAGGGAAATGGCGGGTCGCGTCGCCGGCCGGCTGGGCCGGCCGCTCAGTCGAACAGCTGCTGGACGCGCGTTCAGTCCGCGCCGGCGAGGCAGGCGGCCACCAGCTCGCGCACCGTCGCGGCGGCGACGGCCACGCACGTGTCGGCCGCGCCGTAGATCACGCGCACCGTGCTGTCCGGCGAGAGCGTGCCGTCGTCGCGCGGCGGGTCGCAGATCAGCCCGGTCGGAAACACGACGTTGGGCACCTGGCCGACCATCTCGTAGGGCTCGCGCGGCTCGAGCAGATTGTCGCGGGTGCGGCCCAGCACGTTGGCGGGATCTGCGAGGTCCAACAGCGCCGCGCCTGCCTGGTACACGCCGCCGCCGAGATGCGTCGCCACCCCGTGGTAGATCAGCAGCCAGCCTTCGCTGACCTTGACCGGCGGGGGGCCGGCGCCGATCAGCTCATCCCAGTAATGGCGGCGGCCCGAGAGCACGGGCCCTTCCGTGGACCAGCGTAGAAGATCGTTCGAACTGCGCAGTTCGATCACGTCGCCGCTGGCGGCGCCCCCCGACGGACGCACGGTGTTCGGGCGTTCGAGTAGCAGGTACTTGCCGCCGATCTTCTCGGGAAACAGCACGCCGTTGCGTACGTCGCGGTTGCCGGTGACCGACAGCAGTTCCAGACGGGTGAAGTCTTCCGTCGCGAAGATGCCCACGCGGCAGCCGCGATCGAGGTCCAGCGCGCAGGTCACGTACCAGCGGTCCTCGATCTGCGTGATGCGCGGATCGTAGACGTGGTACACCGTGCCGCCGAGCTTCTCCAGCCCCGCGACCTCCACCAACCGCGGCTCGACCGTGCAACTGGCGCCGCCGCCGCACCCGAAGGCGCGCATCAGGACGGTGCGGCGCCCCCGCGTCTGCACGCGCAAGAGCAGCAGCGGCTGGCCGTTGGCGAGCCGGCAAGCGCCGGGGTTGAACACGCTGGTCGCGTCGATCAAGGCGGGCGGGACGTCGGGCACCTGGGTGCGAGTCAGCAGGGGTCCTTCTGGGCGGCGTCGCAGGGTCATGGCGGCACCTCCGGATCGGGGTCTGCCGATGGTATCACGCCGGGCCGCGGCGGCAAGCGAGAATGGCGGCGCAAGCGCGCAAGAGGTCGTTGCGCGTGTTCGCCCGGCAGGGACGGTGTCGCGCGTTGGCTGGTTGTTGTTGATCGCGCAGGTTCATGTTGTCGCGCCAGTGCGCCGTCGCGGCGATCAGGCGCCGGCGAACCGCCCGCGACGCCTCATGCCGACCGTACCACCCCATCGTCCTGGGCGTCGCGTTCGAGCGTGCGCAGGCGCGCGAACATGCGCTGCAAATCGCGCACCCCGCCGCAGGTGAACCACACGCAGACCACCGCCGCGGCGACAAACTGCGCCGCGACGAACCAGCGCCAGAACACAGCCCAGCTCGCGTCGCTCGCGTCGTGGGTCAGGTTATAGACCGTGCCGGCGGCGAAGAGCGCGAACCAGAGAAAGGTCCAGCCGTAGGTGGCGACGTAAAGGACCTTGTCGCGTCGCGTGAACGCGGTAGTAAAGAGGAAGAACCTCTGCAAACGGGTGACCACGCCGTCGCCCGCCACCGCGTCGTCCTTCACCTGCCAGCGCCCGCGATGCAGCATGCGATCGAGGTCGAACGAACGACGGTCGCGCCCGAGCAGCGAGACCGCCGCGTAGACGAGCAGCGAGGCGCCCATGCCGATGCCCCAGAACTGCTGGCCGTTGATCGGAAAGCCCGGCCGCACCTGGTGCGCGATGATGCCGCCGACCGAGATCGCCGCGCCCGTGATCATGGCCGACCAGGCGGCCGCCGTGGTGCCGCGGCGCCAATAGAGACCGCCGATGATCACCGCGCCGGAACCGCCGGCGAAGATGGCGCCGGTGATCGCGAAGAACAGGAAGATGTACTGGCTCTGCCGAAAGAGCAGTGAAAACAAGAAGATGAACACCGCCACGCTAATGATCGACAGGCGCAGCGCCCGCAAATGCTGCGCCGGCGCGAGCGGCTTGCCGCGGCGCAGCGGCAGCAGCACATCTTGCACGAAGATCGATCCCCACGAGTGCAGGTACGTGTCATGCGTGGAGATGAACGCCGCGAGCATGACCGCCGCGAACGCCCCCAAGAGCCCGCGCGGCAGGATCTCGACCAGCACCAGCGGCGCGCGCAACTGGCTGCGGATCGCCTCGCGATCGACCAAGGCCAGTTCGGCGTGGACGCGGGCGGCGAGGCCGGCGAAGTCCGCGTGGTTCAGCACGGTATAGATGACGATGGGCACGAACATCAGGAACAGGCTCTGCGGCAGGATCTTCCAGATGCCCAGCGCCTCGCCCATCTTCGCCTCGTGGGCGCTCGTGGCCGAGCTGTTGTAGGCCTGCGTGCCCTGCCAGCTCATCTTGCCGTAGAGCAAGCCGAGCAGCCCGATCAAGAAGTACCAGAAGTTGAAATCCTCGACGTGGCGCGTCTTGAACGGGTTGATCAGCGAGGCGTCCGGCGGCGCATCCGCCAGCGCGGTGAAGATCTGATCCCAGGTGACGACCTTCCAGATCAGCCAGCCGCAGATCAGGATGAAGACCAGATTGACGAATGCGCCCTGGAGGAAATCGGTGACGATCACCGTGACCTGGCCGCCCTTGAACACGAAGTACAGAGCCGCGAGCAGTAGCAGCGCCATCACGACCGGAAAGGTGGGCACCGCCACCGGACCCAGCGTCAGCGCCTGCGGCAGCCCGCAGTAGTGGATGAAGAACCGTGCGCCGACGCCGGGAAAGATGCCGAAGTTGACGATGCCGGACACCCAGCAGACCGTGCCCGCAAAGACGCGAAAACGCCGCGAGTAGCGGCGTTCGAAGAACTCGGCCAGCGTCAGGCAGCGCGTCTCGCGAAAGCGGTACACGACCCAGCCGCTCAGGGTGATGATCAGAATCACCACCGAGGTTGTCATGCCCCACCAGGACATCGAGAACCCGGCGATGTAGTTCATCTCCAGGTTGCCCACGATGGTGATCGCGCCCAGCCCGGCGATGCCGCTGGCGACCCCCACGAGGTAGCGCCCCGCGGTGCGGCCGGCGGCCAGGAAATCCGCCACCGACCGCGTGAGGCGGTTGCTCCGCTGCACGCCGTGGAGCAAGAGGGCGAGCATGCCGGCGACGATCAGCCAGTCCCAGAAGGCGAGGTTCACGCGAGGGGCCTTCGCGGTTGGGGTGCGCCGGTAGTGTTCGCAGCGGCGGGTGCCGTGGCTGCGCCGTTTCTTGGCGAGCGTAACGGACGCGGGCGCCGCTGTCCACGTCCAGCGAGACCGTTGCGGTCCCGGAATCCGGCCGCTAGTATTGGCGGCAGCCGATCTCCGACCCGATGAGGCGCGTATGAACCAGGATCAGATCGAAATCATCCGTCAAGCGGTACCACGCTCTCTTCTGAACACGAAGGCCAGGGCGCTTTTCGGCGACATGGTGAAGGCTGTCGTCGACACAACAAGGCGGATCATGGCCGTCGGGGGCGAATTGCACGCAGACGCCGAGCGCGCGCTTCTTGAGGATGGGTCGACGCAGGTGGATCTTTGGGGGATCAACCTGTACATCGAGCTGGCCCATCCGGAGTGGATCGAGTTCGATTCGATGATCAACTTGCGGCCGAACCAGGGCAACCGGACTCGCGGCGTCGACGACCCGTCGATCCAGAACACGATTCGCGAGATCGTTGCGGAATTGGTCCAGTCGTGACGGCCGTGCACACGCAGCTAGCCGCAGGTCGCTGGGCCGAGCTGTCCTTCGCCGAGCAGATGGGCCACATCGGCAGCGAGATCAGTCGCACCATCGGCTGGCTCCAGAAGGGAAACCAAAAGCAGAGCGAGCGAGCGTTCTTCAGGGCGCTGGAACTGCTCGACCTGACGATCGCTCTGTCCAGGGGACCCCGCTTGCTGGAACTCTGTCGGACGCGCGAAGCGCTCGCCGACCATTTCTACTTCGACAACGAGTACCAGTCGACGAGCGAAACGTGGCAGCGCTACTTCGATCAGTTTGCTCTCCTCGCGCGCCGGCGCGCGGGGGCGGCTTGATTTCTCGTCCCGCTGTCGACGTTTTCGGAGTCACCGAAGACTCCGTAGCAGCAGAGGGGCGTGGCCGGTACAGATCACTCGTTCACAACCACCGGCGCCGACGTGAGCCGCCCCTCGTGGTCGACCGTCCACATCACGCCGCCCCCGTCGCTTTCAACTGTGAGTTCTGCGCCGAACCAGCGCACGCCGGCCGCGAGCGCTGCCCGTCGAAGCGCCAGCTCGCCCCGGACCGCCGCCGGCAACGACTGTAAATCTGCGAGCCTCGCTGCGAAGCGCCCGTGCTCGGCCTGGTGGAGGCGCTGCGCGTAGTACAGCGGCATCATCAGCTCCGCGCCGGACCGCGCCGCCGGCCGCGGGTCGACGACCGGATCGCCCGCACCGCCGACGAAGGTCACGAACCCCCAGCGCTCCGGCGCGTGCATCGCCACCAGGCCCTGGGGCGACCACACCCAGTTGTCCTCGCCGATCCAGCCGCGGCCCGCGACCGGCGTCTTGACGTAGCGGCCATCCTCGACGCGGTGCTCCCACTGCACGCGCGAGAAGTTCAGACGCCAAGTGTCGCCCGGCGTGGGCGGACAGGCGCGTTCGCCGGCGAGGTCTCGTAGTGCGATCCAGGGGATGGCGATCTCTACGAACCAGCCGCGGTCGCGGTCGCCGGGGTCGTTCACGGCGCCGTCGACGTGCACGGCAGTCTGCAGCCCCGCGATGTCCCAGCCGTTGACGGCCGGCCCGCCGTCGCGGTAGGGGCGCACCAGCAGCAGGTCCCAGACTGTGCCCAGCGCGTTGATCTCCAGCTCGGCGTAGAGGTGGTTGTCGCCGTCGGGGTCGATGAAGACCTCGAAGTCGTTGTCGTGAAAAACGACCGCGTCGCGCTCGAGCAAGGTGCCCCAGACGTGCGGCTCCTCGAGTTCGGCGGCGATGTAGAGCGCACGGCCGTCCCAGAGCAGTTTGGCGCGCGTGCGGTACCGCGGCGCGACCGGCCTCGCTTCGCCCTCGATGTCGATGAAGTCGTCGGTCCAGGGAACGAGCGCCCAGACCGCGTCGTCGAGGCGGCCGTCGATCACCGGCGGCGTGGATGCAGGCGGGCACTGGTACCAGCGCGGCTGCCAGAGGGTGGTGGGGTGTTCGAATGCGGGCGCAAGGGCGGGCGCGAGCGCGGCGATGGAGGCGACGAGCGAAAGGAGCGGAACGAGCGGGACGAGCGCCGTCGCGAACAGGCGTCCGGGCAAGCGTTTGAAGGTTCGCAGCCGGTCACTCATGAAAAAAGTCCGGTTCAAGGCGACCCGTCAGACGCCGCGGCGGACGCGGCCGGTGGCGCGCTCTCGATCGCCAGCGGGAAGCGATCGAGGTCGAGCAGCGACGGCGCCGCGGAGCCATGATAACGGTCGCGAACGTGCGCTTCCCAGCGGGCGAGCAAGTCGGCGCCCGCGAGATCGCCGGCGAGCGGGACGCCCTGGCTGTAACGTTGATGCGCGGCGAAACCGCCGCGCGCCTCGGCCCACCAGCGCCGCGCGAGGTCGACGTCCGGCAGAAAAGCCTCCGGGGCGAATTCCAACTCGAGTTCGTCGGCGGGCTCGGTGCTCGGCGCGATCAGCTTGACGCGTTCGGTCGAGGCGATGTCTTGGCCCGTGATGCGCGTGAACGCTGCCGCCCCGGCGACCGCCGCGCGGGGATCGGGATCGGCCAGGGCCGCCAGCAGCGCGTCCACGGCGGCGGACGTCCCGAGGCTTCCCAGCGCCACGAAGCGGTCCGGGCCGAGCGCCGGGTTGGCGGCGGCGGCAAGCACGACCGGCGCCTCGGCCGGCGTTGCCAGCACGGCCAGCCACCGCAAGGCCGCGGCGTTGTTTGCCGCCTGATCGCGACAGTGGTCCAGCAGCCACGGCTGGCGCGTCCAGGCGGCCGCCAACCAGGCGGCGGCCGCCACTTCGGGCTCGGAGTCGGCGAATCCGTTCAGGATCGCGGTCCGGTCGAGCGTTGCCACACCCGCGTCGGCCGCGGCCGCGGCGAGATCCCACGCTGCGGCGCGCACCGCGGGGTCGGGAGCGGCGATATACTCGTCCGCCCGCACGGCCGCCGGCACCGGGTGCCCGTTGCGCGCGAGGATCGAAGCCGCCGGCAGGGCCGCGGCGGGATCGGCGCCCGCGGCGGCGGCGCGCAGCGTCTCGACGAGCGCCGTCGCGCGGCTATAGCGCAAGGCGAGTAAGATGCCGGGCCGGACCGCGGGGTCGGGCGCGGCCAGGTACGCGTGCCAGACCTCCCGGCTCAGCGCCGGGTCGTCCCGCAGGAGCAGCGCGTGGGCGCCGGCCAGCACGGTCGCCTGCCAATCGGCGGCCAGGCCGGCGCGCAACACGGGCAGCGCCTCGTCGCGGGCCAAGCTGATCGCGTCGAGATGGGCGAGCAATCGCTCCTCCAGTTGCGCCAGCGCTGCCGGCGTGAACTCCGGCGAACGCCGCGCGCCCAGCCAGTCGGCCCAGAGCGATTCCAGATCCTCGAAGATCAGCGGCAGCAGTCCCGCCGGCCAGCCGTGCGTGGCGATCAACATCGTGCGTTCGACTCCTCGGCTAGGGACCGAATGCGTGCCGACGCCCGCCATTAGACCACGAACGCGCGAACATTGCATCCTTCTTGTCGCACGCACGGCGCCGCCGGGCCGACTCACACCGCGACATCTGCGATTGCTCTTGTATTTGGCGCGATCCAATGGTCAACTAGACGCTGCGGTGGGAGCCGAACATGTTCGCCCCGATGATGTCGGCTACGAGTCCGGGCATGGGTTCGTGTGCAACTGGTCAATCGAACAAAGATCGCCGTCGAGCGCGTGGTCACCATGGACGGGACGGGCCGGGAAGTCCTGCTCGTGCTGGCCAAGGCCACGTACGACGCGCGAACGGACCCGCCGCGGCTGGCCGACGAACAGCTTCCCATCCAGATGGCGGACGCATACGAGGGCGAGCCCGGGGCGTCGTGCGTGCAGCTCGCGAGCGACCTCGCGCTGTGCAAACCGGCGGCCGAGGTCCTCCTGCTCGGGCATGCCCGACCTCGCGAGCGCGGCGATACGCAGGTCGACGTGGTCTTGCGCGTGGGATCGCTGCGCAAAACGGTCCGCGTGTATGGCGACCGGCGGTTCCAGAAGACGCTCTTCGGCTACAAGATCTCGCGACCGGTTCCCCTCGAGCGCGTGCCGCTGACCTTTGCGCGCGCCTTCGGCGGCGCCGATACCAGCACCCGCAAGCCCGCCTTCTGCGCGGAGAACCCCGCGGGGACCGGGTTTCGCCCGCGGCGCAGCAAGGCTGACCTCAAGGATGTGCCGGCGCCGAATCTCGAGTATCCCGGCTACGGCTTGCGGCGTCCGTCGGCGAAAGGCCGGCCGGCCGCGTTCGGCTTCGTGGCGCCGAGCTGGCGGCCACGCGTCGACTACGCCGGAACCTACGACGACGCCTGGTTCGAGCATCGCATGCCGCTCTTGCCCGACGACTTCGACGCTCGCTTCAATCTGACCGCGCCGCCCGATCAGATCCTCGGCGGGTATCTGCAGGGCGGCGAGCGGGTGCGCGTCACCGGAGTCTCGGACCAAGGTGAACTCGCTTTCACCGTGCCGCGGGACCGCCCGACCGCGGTTGTCCGCCTCGGCGCGGAGCGGCTCGAGCCCGAACTCGTCTGCGACACGCTCGTGATCGACGCCGACCGCGCCGTGTTCACGCTCGTGTGGCGCGGCACGGTCGCGGTCCACGGGCGCCTCGACGAACTCGAGTGGGTCAAGGTCGAGCATCCTCTGGGGGCCTGCGATGAGGTCTGATCCCGCCGACATCGTCGTGACCGGTCTCGGTATGCGCACCAGCCTGGGCAACGATACCGCACAGACTGCCGCGGCGGTGCGCGCGGGCGTGTGCCGTTTCGCCGCGTGGCCCCATGCGGGGATCGGACCCGAGGAAGGCGTCATCGTCGCGGCGCCGCTGTGTCCCGACCTCGGCGACCTGCCGTGGATCGAAAAGGCGATCGACATGGCGCCCCAACCCCTGCACGAGGCGCTCTGGCAGGCCGGCCTCTACGAGGGCGCCGAGTTGCGCGCCGCCGGCGGCGGCCCGATCGCCGCGTACGTCGCCACGCCGCGCCTGGAGCGGGCGGGCGTCGCGCCGGAGGCGATGCAGATCTTTCTGGAAGACCTGAAGGTGCACTGCATCGCCCCGCTGCAGGCCGACGCGCTCGAAGTGATTCCCTGCGACCAGCCCGCGGCGATCCTGGCGACGGCCCGCGCGATCCAGGCGCTGCAGGGGGGGGCAGCGGGCATCGCGGTCGTCGGCGCGATCGATTCGTACTTGCACGCCCCGTGGCTGGAAGACCTCCTCGACGCCCGGCGCCTAAAATGCGAGACGACCGCGACCGGCTTGATCCCCGGCGAGGCCGTCGCGTTTGCGATTCTCGAGCGGCGCGCACACGCGGAGGCGCGCGGCGCCCGTCCGCTGGCGCGCATCGCCTCGGTGGCGGTCGACCGCGAGACCGTGCCGCTCGGTCCGGAGCATCCGATCCGCGCCGAGGGGCTCAGCCGCGCCGTCAAGGCGGCCCTGGCCCCCGTGGGCGGCGGCGCCGAGATCCACCGCGTGATCGTCGACCTCAACGGCGAACGCTGGCGTTTCATCGAGTGGGCGCTGGCCGAGGGACGCTGCCTGCACACGCTGCCGCGCGGCTGGCAAACCTGGCATCCCGCCGACTGCCTGGGCGATGTCGGCGCCGCCTTCGGCGTGGTCGCGCTCGGCATAGCGCAGCGGGCGTTCGCGCGCGGCTATGCCGGTGGCGGGGGATTCTTGCTCGCCGGCGCGGCGCTCGCCGGCGAGCGCGCGGCCCTGACGGTGTTTCCGGACACCGGGCAAGGAAGGTAAGGCGATCATGGGAACCGTCAGCGTCAACATGCTCACCGTGGTGCACAAGACGAGCGGCGGCACGTCGATCATCTTTCCCGACGTCTGCAAGACGCCCACGCCCGGCGGTCCGGTGCCGATCCCGTATCCGAACATCGCGACCTCCGCCGACACCGACCAGGGCAGCAAGAAGGTCAAGATGGAGGGCAACTCCATCATGCTGAAGAAATCGAACTTCAAGAAGAGTTCGGGCGACGAAGCCGGCACGGCCAAGGGGGTGGTCTCCAACAATAATATGGGCAAGGCGTATCCCAAGATGTACTCGATGGATGTCAAGGTCGAGGGCGACAACGTCATGCGTCTCTCCGACATCATGCTGCACAACGGGAGTTCGCCCACGAACACGCCGCCCACGCCCGAGGTGCAGTCGCCCAGCGCGGTGCCGCCCACGTCTGCGCCCGATCCCGAGACCCCGCGAGTCACGCGCCTCTGGTGGGAACCGGACGAGTGCTGCTGCGGCGACATCGTCGAAGCCTGCGCCGAGACCGAGCACTTCGAGGACGGCTGGGGAGTGCCACTCGGCACGGTCAGCGAAGGCCGTACGCGCGCCGTGCCGAGTTCCCAATATCCGCAGATCGCCGGTAATGTCGCGCGTCGTCGCTGGCGAATCCGGCGCGGGTCGTACCGGCGCGAGGCAACCCTCGGTTTGCGGGCGATCGGCATGGGCCGCCCCTGCGATTCCACGCAAGACCTCAGGGTCGTGACGGCCGAACCGGCCTCCGAAGTGGTCATCGCCAACCGATCAGCTCCTCGCTACGTGCAGACCACGACCCCCACCGGCACGGTCTGGGCTGCGGACGGCGCCAACTACGGCTGGGAATACGGCTACGAGATCAAGATCCACAACGGCGAGCTGGTCATCACCCGCAAGATCAACTTCGACCGCAAGAACGGCGCGCGCGCGCCGAACAAGCGCAAGCGCGAGTGGAAACGCGAGATCGAGCAGATCTGGGACCGAAAGTACAAGCTGCATCGGACGGGATGCGATCGGGGCCGCATGTGCGACTGCGGCGTGTCCAACGGCTGCTGTGTCTGGGCGATCCGCATCCACGTCGACTGGGGCCGGGGCCATGGCCGCAGGGTCGAGCTGCACCGCGGCGCGAACAGTCCCACCGACTGGGGCGGGCCGAACTGGTGGTACTCGCACACCTGGTGGGAAGAGCGCGCCGGCGTGCCGGAAACAGTGCGGGCGCACGAGTTCGGGCATCTGATAGGCATGTACGACGAGTACGAAGCCGGCGCCTGCGATCCGGGCCGCGTCTACACAAACGAGCCGAACAGCATCATGGGCGCCGGTCGCATCGTCTACGACCGGCATTTCGAAGACTACAAGACGTGGTTCGACGGCCGTGCCGGCAGCGTGGTCGGCGAGGTCGAACTGCTGAGGATTTGATGAAGAGGTTGCAGGTCTGCGCGGTCGTTGCCTTGCTCGGCGCGTGTTCGGGAACCGGCGAGAACGCACCCCGGGCGGCGGCCACCGACGAGGCGCAACGGGCGACAGCCGCACCCGCACCCGCGCCAACGGAAAGAAGCGACGCCATGGACTGGTACGTGAGCTACACCCTGGACCTGCCCGAAGGGCAGGTGCTTGTCCTGGTCTACCCTGGCGGCGAGAGCGCCGTCACGACGACGGGCTTGCTCGGCGAAATGGTGGAGATCGGCCACTATCGCACGCGGCTCGAACCGGACCGCTGTCAGGCTGTGCGCGATATCCTGCGGGCATCCGGCTACGACCAGCTGCCGCCGCCGGAGCCGCAGCTTCCCGACACGGGCTTCATGTCCGTCGGCGAAGGCGTGGCGGGCCAGGCCCCGACCATGCGCGGCTTTCCGCTGCACGACCTGCCCGCGGCGCTACGGCCGGTCATGGCCGAGCTGGAGCGTGTGATCGAAGAGATCCGCGCGCATCCGCACCACGTGATCGGCGGCGTGGGACTGTGGACGCCGGCCGAGGTGAAAGCCGGCGGAGCGATCGCTTTCGAACTCGAGTTGACCAACCGCGGACCGGCGCCGGCCGAACTGCTCAACCCGGGCTGGCCGGCGGGGTACGAGCAGGCGCCCATGATCCTGTCTGTGGGGCGCGATCTGCCACCGGACCAGTTCAACGAAGAGCGCGACCTCGACCAGGTCCAGCTTTCGCCACAGGACCTCTCGGTGCGCCGCGCCGACGGCGGCACGCTCGCCGCCGCCGAAACGCTCATCATCGGCCCGGGCGAGTCGCTCTTCCTCTCGGCGGCCAAGAAGGTCTACCTGGCGCCGGGCCGATACCGCGGCACGGTCACGCTGCGCGCGGCCGGCGGCAAGATCGAGGAGGCGCGGCTGGTCAAGGGGGTCCTGCACGTAAGGTTGGGACCGCTGGTCATTGAGAAATGACATCGCAGCGCAGTTTGATGCTCCGCCTATCTAACCGCGCGACCGGTCTTCCGACTAGCGGCAGGACTACCGTGGCGGTTCGTGGCGGACACCCGGAGGGCTAGCATGTGAGAACCTGCGTTCATCACTCGCTGTTTCAGGGGGTCGTCGTTTTCGCCGTGTCATCGCGATCGATCTTGCCGGCAGATTTACTCGCAGTCGCCGTGCCGGGCACTGGCGGTTGCAGTTCGATGCCGACGTTGCACTCAGCTATCGCTCGCCAAGATCCCGTTCACCCGGCCGAGTTCATCGAGCAAGTCACGGATGTCGTACCATTGACCGCGATCGGCGCCACGCCCGCGGCAGGTTGCGACAGGTCACGGCTCGGTGCGGTAGTCGACGAGCTGGCTGCCAGGGGGGCACAGGTTCTTCGCACGACTCTGCGACGAGCCCGGATTATTGATGACGGACCGACTGCGGAAGGTTAAATGCTTGCCAGAGATCGCGTTCTCGGATCGACTCGGTCAACGTACCGCCTTGGGTACGCCTTCCTCGTCGATCCTTGCGATCCCGCTCTCTGGCAAGCATTTCCCTCTTCCTCGTCACGGCCCTTCGTGAATAATCCGGGCCAGAGTTATGTTACGACGTTCATCGTTGAATCGGGTGGCATAGTGAACGGAATTTATAACTGACATTGACGTTCTACAGAAAGATTGATACCGTCAGAATCAACCTGATTATTCTTTATATGCGATTTGTTGGTTGTAGGTAAGACGGGGGAAAGGACAAGTCTACTGCAACGCGCGTCGATTGCATCCCTTTATCCCCGATTGTCATGCTATGTGGCCGAATTCGAACCGGCTAGGAAGGTGGTTGTGAATATGAACGGTGCGCTTAGTAAAGCTGAGGACGCGAGCAACTGGCAATGGCTGGATCCGGAGTTGGGTGACTATTTGCAGAGAATTCGCGAGAAAGTTACGGAACTTTATAACGATCCCAACAATCGACCTCTCCGGTTTTTTACTTCTCACGATCTCGGTCATTGCCAAGCTGTTGAGGATCTAATTCATCGTTTGATTCCCCGTAATCGGCACGCAAAACTGAATGAGCGGGAGAAGTTCTATCTTCTCGCCTCAGCTTGGCTACATGACATCGGCATGTTGAGCAACGTAGCAGATGAAGTATGGGGCGAGCAACTAAACGACAACGAGATCCGCCGCCGCCACCATATCACCGCGACACGTTTCATTCTAAAACACTGCTACAAGTGTGGCGTCGATGAAGTCGATCGCTATTTCCTGGCGCAACTATGCCGCTTCCATCGCAAATGTGAGGATATACGGGAGGCAGACGAAAGTGTGCTTGTTGTCAATAACCGATTTCGATGCCGGCTTCTGGCGGCATATCTTCGTTTGGCCGATGCTCTTCACGTCGACTTAACCCGCGCACCCGATCGTGATTTCGTATACTGTCTGGCGTTCAACATGCCTCCCGAAAGAAAACTCCATTGGATCAAGAGTCGACTCGTGTCCGGTACCTTCGCCGACGCCGACAATCACAAACTGGAAGTCCAATTCCAAAGGCCGCGAAACCTCAGTATCCGCGATATGGAACTCGATCCATCTAATGTCAACCGCAAGATCGATGGGATCATCCGTTATGTTTTGGATGAACTGCGCGATGAGCTAGATAGCGTGAAGCATACTCTCACATCTGGTGGTGTCTCATATTACCTCGATATCGAAAAAACGGAGGCTGATGATCTTGATCCAGTCACCCTAAAACACCTAATGACGATGGTAATGAATTATGACGTATTGGTCTGGCCGAGTGCTTCGCGTCTATTGAGTATTGTATTAGAGAATCTAGCGGAGATCGCCGGCTATCGGCTCCAACGCGGACAGAAGCCCCAGCGTGTCGGCGCCATTCTGGCACTCGAAGACGTCGAAGCAAATCTCCGACGATTCGAGAAGACGCTTGGAGAGGATATTCGATCCCAACGAACCCACCATTTAGGCGTACGCGCTTTGTTGGATGACTGCCGAGAGTTCCACGAACAATCGCCGTTTCCGCTGGAGGAGTTCGTCGATTTCCTGAATCAGAAGTTTCAACGCCATCGCGATCACCGATCTAAAATTCGCAAAGCCTCTTACGGTCTAGCCGCGACAATGCCTGCAGTCGAAACCGGGCAACGTACCAATGTATTGTTGTATGGCTATAGCGAGTTGGTCATGAAGGCGTTATGTGGTCTGCGAGACCACCGGTTGAAGACGCCGAACTTGAAGCCAAGGGACTTATACAATAGCAGCGCCGAACTCGACATGTCGCAGCAGTTTCGGGTCTTTATCTGCGAGGGGCAGCATAAGACACACACGGCCGTCCAAGATCGATTGATGTATCATGATGGGATATCCTATGCGTTTGCACTTCGCGATCGTAATTTTACCAATCTCGTTGTCATCCCGGATATGGCTATCGGGGCGACAATGCGCCGACACCCCGTGGACTTCCTGCTTGTAGGGGCCAACGGCTTCTGCGATGACGTGTTCTATCATGCGTCAGGGCACGGATCGGTGATCCTTCTGTTGCGCGGAATTGAGCAGGCGAAACTAGTCGAAAAGGTTCCCCGTATCATTCTTGTCGTTACAAGCGACAAGTATCTTCCGCGCAGCCAGCGGGTGAATGCAGCACCTGAGGATCTGAGTACTCAAGGTGGTGCGATTCGCGAGGTAGACGGCTATTCGTTTTGGACCGGTTCAAATGAAAGAACTCGGGATAACATTTGGATCAATCGCGATCCGAGAGTGCGTGCAGATCTGCGCGCGGAGCGCGATCATATCCAGTTCTACAATCCTCGAGAGGAAGCTATACCGATATCGCTAGTCGATTATGTCGTCTGCGATCTTGGGTTTTTCGCTGTGCGCTCAGACGACAATGTGGCCACGGGTCAGAATATCAATAGATTCCTGCAAGCTGTTAAGTCGATTCCTCCTGTTCCCAAGAGGAAAAGAGGTTTGGCATAGACCGGTACAAACGATCGCTGTTTGGCGGTGCGGACGTTGGCACTGTTTTTTACTGACCTTGATGATCAAAGAGGTGATGGCCTCCAGGCGGAATGCGTACGCGGACATTTCTTTCGTGCACAATGTTGAGCAAAAGGCCGGCGCCCTCGCGCGAGCCGCTGCGGTTGTCGGCGGCGGTCTCGCCTGTTTGACGCTGCTGCAATGCCGTCCGGACGCCGCGGGCGGCGGCGTTCGCGGTATCGGCGGGGGATCCAGGTTTCGTCACAGGCGTCGCGCGCGTTACAGTCGCGGTGTCGTGCTTGATCGCAAGCGGTGTATGCCGCGCGTCCTGGGTCGAGGAGAGGACGACCGGCGATACCGCCTCGGAGGAGTAAGGCAAGGAGTATGCTGGCGCGCAACCGTTGCCAGCAAACAAGAACGCGGCGGCGATCAGCACCAGGGCAAATAGTTTGAGGTTTTTCATCGTACACGCTCCTTGCGATCGGCCGGCGCTTGGCATCTGTCTTCCATAACGCACGAGAGCAGCGGGACCAGCGGTTCGAGCTCCCCGCGATTGACGCGGCATTTCCCCGCTAAAACGCGACCGCCGGATCGCGCGAGGGCTGATCCGGCGGCCGCTTACGGTGGCGAAGGCTTGTAGCAGTCGAGACGTCTACTGCACTGCCACCATCTTCCGCGTTTGCGTGAAATCGCGGCCCGACAGGCGGTAGAAATACACACCGCTGGCCACCTGACGGCCGTCATCGGTGCGGCCGTTCCATACGCGGGAATGCTGGCCGGCCGGCAGGGATTCCTCGGCCAATGTGCGCACTTTCTGGCCGCGCACGTCGAAGATCTCCAACCGCACCAGGCCCGCATGCAGCGGCACCGCGAAATTGATGGTCGTCATGGGATTGAACGGATTGGGCGAGCAGGGGGCCAGGGCGAACGCCGCGGGCAGATCGGCGTCCGGCGCGCTGACGGTGCCTGAATCGCAGTCGAAGCCCGTGATGTCGTAGAGCGCCCAGCTGTTGAGCGTGCCGGTACCGTTGGGCCCCTGGTCGCGGACCATCAGCTCCCAGGTGCCGTCCAACGGCTCATCCAGGAAGCCGCTGAACGACTGGGCCGGCGTGAGCGTGTTGGGATAGTTGCCGATGATGTCGTCGGCCGAGCCGCCGTCCAGCATGTGCAGGAACGTTCTGGTTCCCGCTGGCGACGTGAGCCAGATCACGAGCTCCCCGATGTGCGTGTGCCGCAGATCGATGTCCATGTTGAAGCCCTCGGAGACCAGCGCGCCCGTGCCGCTGATCGTGATGTAGCTATACAGCGCCGTGCCGTCATTGTCGGGAATGGAGGCGTACGGGGACGCGCTACCGTATCCGCCCTCAGGGACGCCGGTGAACGTCTGGGCCGCGAGGTCGTCGCTCGACGGGCCCGACCAACCCGTGAAACTGATGGTCAGGTTGAACTGCAGCAGGGTGCCGCACTCAACGTCCGAGCTCACGGCGAAAACGAAATCGGCCAGCGCGACGCCGGTGCCGCCGGCGGCGGCGAGGTCGGGGAACGCGGCGTTGGCCTGGACCACCGTGACACCGGGCGTGCTCGCCGACAGGACGGCGCTCACGCCGGTGGCGTCGGAGAGACCGCTGTTGCTCAGGGTCGCGCGGACGCTGACAATCTCACCGGGGTCGGCGGCGCCGTTGCCCGACGGCTCGTCGATAATCTCGAACGCGACGATGCCGAGGGACGGCTCAGGCGCCAGCACGATGTTGTGCACGAGGAATTTCTGGAGATAGACAAGCCCGTGCGGGCCTTCCGGGTACAGCTCCAGCGCGGTGGCGATGACGTTGTTGGCCAGGTCGCGCATCTTGAAGCCGCTGCCCATACCGAACTGCGACTCGAGGATGATCGTGTCGCAGGACTCGCGGCTCTCGCCGTGAGTCTCCACGAGCGTGCGCATAGACTGGTAGATGGGCGTCGACCAGAGCTCGTCGGCGTTGCCGCCGGGAATGCTCTGGTGTGCGCCGTATGTGGTCGAGTGCACGTACTGCAAATGAGTCGCATTCATGACCCGGCCCGCCCAGCACAGATTGCCCTGGCCGTGGCCGTCCCAGTGGAAGATCCAGTCGGGGTAGAAGATGGGGCCGTTCGGGGTGCTGTAACTGTATGTGCCGCCCCAATAGTCGCTGAGGCCCTCTCCGATCGCGCCCGTGTCGCCCCCGTACCAGGTCGAGTTGATGCCGTGCTGAACAGCGTGTTGGTACTCGTGAAGGATGACGTCAGCGTCCTCGTTGTCATCGACGCAACCGTGGCCGAAGGTCAAGCGGTTGGAGCCGGGGTAGTACGCCGAGTTATCCTGGCCGTTGAGACCGTCGGAGTCGGCGCTGATGGAGCCCTCTTGGATGCCCGTTGCCCCGGTGTAGCCAAGTGACTGGATGTAGCGCTGATTCTGGTCGATGTGGAAATAGGTCATGGCGTCGTTGAAGCTGTTGACGCCGCGCGCGCGGTCCCAGACACCGTCGGGGGTGGTGCTGGGCGCGGTGTAGGGCGGATCCCAGTCGAGGATGTTGACCCAGGGACCATTGAGGCGGTAGGCGCCGCCGGAGTACTCGATGTCGAGCAAATCGCGGGTGAAATAGGCAGCGGTGAACGCGCTGGGTTGGCTGTTGTCCTGCAGCGCGTTGTTGAGCAGGGTGGTGCGCGGGTCGGGGTCGAAGACGGTGGCGGTGCCGCTCGCGCGGTTGAATTTGGCGCGCTCGATCGCCTCGCTCCGCTGGATTTCGCGGATCTCGACCGCGGCGAACTCAGTCTTGCGGTCAGCCAGGGGGCCTTCATGCACCGCGAGCCGTTCGTGGATCGGGGGCATGGGTTTGCGGGAATGGAACGCGTCGCTGATTTCGACCACTTCGCCGGAGAGAGCGTCGACCCGAACCTGCCAGGCTCCTTCCGGGCCGGTCAGATCGAGGACGATCAGCCAGTTCAAACGGAAACGCGGACCCTCTGGCGTGTAGACCAGCTCGGCCGTGGGCAGGCTGCGTAGCTCGCCGTGGGCGCGCACGTACTGCCATGCCAGATCGTAAGCTGCGTTCTGCTCGAGACCGGCGGCTGGCAGGAACGCGGCGTCCGGGCCCACCGGGTAGGAGTTGTTGTATGCCTTCAGCACGCGGCCGTCAGCCTTGGCCACCGAGACCAGCACATCACCGCCGTAGACCGGCAGCTCGTTCAGCATCTGGAGGAAGCGGACGTGATAGCCCAGCAAGCTCTCCCGTACCTCGACCAGCTCGAGGTTCGCGAGGTCGGCCGGAAGCTCGAACCGGCCGGCGCGGCTCAAAAGGAATTCGCGGGCTGTGGCTTCGGGCGTAAGGCCGCTAGGGGCCGCCCATTGCGGGGCCACCTCCAGTTTGGGCGTTGTGCGATGGTCGATGTGCCGAGTGTCGAGCGAGGCGGTGTTGGCCGCGGCTGCCAGGGGTAGCAGCAGGGCAAGGCTGACGAGCAGAACGGATTTCATCGGCGAGGCTCCTTGACTGGCGACGTGAGTGTGGGACCCAAAGCACCTAATTATATCGCAATAATCCCGTTGTGCCTCGAAAATTGTTGCTGGTCTTACCTGAGATGAATTCTACTATCGATTTGCTTCATGTCGCCGGCCGCCTTCCTGCCGCGTACGGTAGGTGACCGCATTCGATTTACGGGGTGAGGATTCGTTCTCGCGAGTGGCTCCATTTGACTCCCAAGCCGGCCAGAAGGCTTCCCTCTCGGTCCCGCTCGAAATCACTGCCGAGCGTCAGATGGATCCACAGATCTTTGCGAGCCTGGCAAACTCGTGCTGATCGTCCGACTCGTGGAGTACGGTGAGTTCATCAAGATCTTCTACCCGCAACTCTTCAAATACCTCGACGGGTCCCACAAGTTGACGTTGATGCAGACGCTCCTCTTGGTCTCCTGGGAAACCAAGATGCTGCAGTGGGAATACGACCCGACCGAAGGCGAGATCCGCGCCATGGTCGAATTCCCGCTCGCGGATGCCGTGCTCAGCCGGCGCCAGTTCGAACGCGCCTTGACGGGTCTAATGCAGATGGTCGAAGCGTATCATCCCCGCCTGGAGGCTGTGATCGAGACCGGCGTCGATCCCGGTCGCGCGAGCGTCGGCGCGGACGCCGACGTCGATGTCCCAGTGCCCGACGCGCTATAGACGATCGCCTGCAAGCCCGCGCGGGTTAGACATCGATACCCAGGCGCGTGAGGCGACGATGGTACTGGGCGAAGCGACAAGAGAACTCCCGGAACGCGTGTTCAGTCGATTCGCCCGGCGCGGGCGCACGCCACAAGACCTCACTCCCGCCGCACATTCTCGGAAACACCTTGGCGTCCATTTCGCCCTGGTTGATCCGCTCCGTCCAGACGCACATTTCGCCGCCAAGTACCTTGCCGCCTCCGCCCGCGTGCTCGTTCGCGACGACGCCTGGATCGAACGCCAGCACTTTCTGCAGGCTCACTTTCTCGATGTCCTGATCGAGATAGACATGCGAAATCGGCGACACGATCGTGTCATGTCCTGCGCGCAGCGCCTCGACCGCTCCCTCGAACCCACGCCAGCTCTGGACGACTGAACCCGGCGCCAGTCCGCCGCCGAGGATCTCGTCCCACCCGATCAAACGCCGCCCGCGGTCCGCGAGCCAGCGCGCCATCCGCTGCACGAACCACCCGTGCAGTCCATCGGTATCGTGCAAGTGCTCGGATGCCATACGCGCCCGGCACCGCGGACATTCCCGCCATCGGTCCGGTGGACACTCGTCGCCGCCCACATGGATGAACTCGGACGGGAAGATGTCGAGCACCTCCGCGAACACATCTTCCAAGAAGGAGAACACGGCGTCGTTGCCGGCGCAATAGATGTCCGGGAACACGCCCCACGCGGTTTCGACCGGCAGCGCGACGCCGCGGCAACTCAGCCTGGGATAAGCCGCGAGTGCCGCCCGACAATGACCCGGCAGCTCGATCTCCGGCACCACAGTGATCCCTCGCGCGGCCGCGTAGGCGACGACGTGGCGCGC
>Ga0334888_1000679_pt1 | contig 51864 bp, 53 predicted proteins | sample GraSluR1_MG_FD_207227 | JGI IMG/M metagenome (GOLD analysis project Ga0334888, IMG submission 207227) | Sludge microbial communities from methane-producing bioreactor in Wageningen University, Netherlands - Granular Sludge_3_08-R1 | ecosystem: Engineered > Bioreactor > Anaerobic > Unclassified ...
CATGTGCCGCATCAAGGGGATGAAGGTGGACGGGTGGCGGCTGTCCAGATAGGTTGTGTATTCATCTGCCACTGCATAGCGGGCGCTGTCCCGATTTCCCGACTTGATCAAATAGCCCAGGGCGGACAGGGCGTCGAGCAGCACCTCTGTTCCCCGTTTGTCGCATGCACATTGCTCTGCGACTGCAGCAGCAGCAAGGCTGTTGCAGTTGCGCAGGATGACTGTACCGATATCCAGCTCGGCCAGGGCGGCGAGCACACTTGTCTGCATGTAACCGGACATTTCATTCCGGAGCCGTTCAAAGGGCGTTATGGTCATGGGAAGATTCTCCTTAGTCGCTCTTGAAAAAGGCCCTTTCTAATTTTCGGCTTGCGTCAAGCCATCATCTGCCTGGAGCCAATCAGGGCAGTCAAGGGGCCACAAAAGCCTATCCAGGCATCCAAAGAATCCAACAAGCATTCCAGCATACAAAAAAACAACAGCTCCCTCAGTTTTCTGAGGATAAGCCGGATAGTATGCCCAGCTCCGCACAAGAGCGCATGGATCTTGTCGCCCAGGCTGCCCAAAAGATCGTTGCGACCAAGCTTGCCATCTGCCTTCATGTGGCCAATCACCGGCTCGATCGCGTTTCGGCGGTTTCAACTTCTTGTTCATCTGCGGCGTCAGGCCACGCTTACTGCCGCGGATTAGCACCTGCGGCACTTTCAGCTTGTGGCCACAATAGCCCCCGATCAACAAAAGCCCGCTTGATCGCCTGTCCGGTGATGCGTTCCCGTTTCACTTGCGCGGTCGCCCTGGCCGCGGTTTTTGGTGCGCAGCTGCGGGCGGGTGATATGGTCTGGATGATAGAGCTGTTCGGCGGCAGAGACTCCCTTGGAACAGATGAAACCCTGACTGGTCGGGCTTTCTTTATCACCGGTGATCTGTACAATCCGGCCATTGTCGTCAATGTGGACCAGCCCCTGGCACACGCCTTGACAACTGCGGCAGGCACTTCTGATAACACGTTCTCCACTGGCCATGCTCATCTTCTTTGCGTTGGCGCGTGGCGGACGGTTTTGTATCTGTTGGTCACGAATGAGTTTTAAACCTTATACAATCCAGGCCAACCGCAGAATCTTTTCCGCCAAAAAATCCCATGCATTCTCTTTCTTTGCACGGTGAAGTTACCTTGGAGGGGGGTACCCTTTGGCACAAGGCAGCGGTGTTATTCAATGTGTTCTTTGGCTGTTTTCAGCGCCAATTCCCTGTCTTTGGTGAAAAGTTTCCACTGCATGGCACTTGAATGAATACCTGCCCGTTTGTCCTGGCCGCTTGCTGCATACCAATGACCATAGCGTTCCACCTTGGAAAAGGGGTGGGGCTCGGAACAAAACATGCCGCATGGTCTGATTTCTTTGAAATAGATGGTTTCATCCGGCTTGCTGTCAAAGGCTATGTCGCGGGGAACAACAGTCTGCGCTACATCGCCTTTTTCTGCCTCCTGTTGATCCAGCCAATCTGAAAGCTTCATGACTCTTCCTCCTAGTTGGTATGTTTGCGGCAAGGCAAGCAGCGCCTTGGCCTGGCGGGGGGAGTGACTCATCATTTCCAGGAAATATAGCATCTGGGTAGCGGATAACAAGGCAAAGACCACGTGTGTGGTGGTGCATGGACGGGGTGTCTGTCGTTGTGGTATGTGAAGCAATGTCACGGATAATGAGGTTCCTTTAGGGCGTTCACCTTTTTAAGGGCTCTGCATCGGGTACCTTGATGATTAAAAAAATGCAGGAGGAGTTTTTATGCCAGAATAAAAGATAACCCACCTTGAGCGCCGTACAATCGAGGCAGGTGTTTTGGTCCCTGGTGCAGGCTTTTCAGCGTGAAGTGGGGATTGAAACGGCCAACAATATAGCGCGGGCGTGATTTGTGCACTGGCACGCCAGGATGGAGAACGCTGGGTTGGTCTATTTGGCAAGGAGCTGGGGGCAATAGAGAAGGTCGCTGCCCTGTGGGCAGATGGCGGAGCGCTTGAAATCGACATGCTTGGCCAATTGGCACGACATCTGGATTTTAATGTCACCCGCTGTTGTTATGCAGAACTCTATCAGGAGCTGGGTTTGGCCGGGTTGGGGAACTTATTTCACTGCGAGCGTGATTCCGCCAGGATGGACTGCTTCAGCGAGGATATTGTTCTAAAGCGCTCACAGACCATCATGGCAGGGGCACGCTTTTGCGATTTTCGTTTTGAACGTATAGAGGCGAAATGAATTTTTCTGACAAGAAACCTGGAAAAGAAGCCCAGGTTTCTGCACTGCGCATTGAAGATTGCACAGCCATGCCAATCAGCTACCAAAGGCTAAGGGAAGAAGAGGGAATTCTCTGCTTTTCTTCTGCGCGCCTGAGGAATGTAGCGTGTTTGCGTGTGCAAAGAAAAGCAGAGTCACTGCTCTGAGACGCCTATTGCAAGGTCAGGTCAAAACTGCCCTTACGGAGGCGGAAAGCATTCGACACGGCCGTCCAGTTGAGAACGCGTTGCATGGAGTTTAAATTACTGCTCGAGTGCTGCCAAGGCCTGTTCGATACGCCTCATTCCTTCCTTGATGGTGTCCAGGGATGTGGCAAAGGAGAAGCGAATAAAGGCGTCGGCACCAAAAGCTGCGCCAGGCACAGTGGCCACACGGGCCTCTTCCAGAAAATAGTCTGCCAGGGCAACTGAACCATCAATGGGCTTGCCCTTAAAGGAACTGCCGTAGTACGCAGAAAAGTTGGGAAACACGTAAAATGCGCCCATGGGTGCCACGCAGTTCACCCCTCTGATGCTGTTGAGGGCCTGAACAAAAAAATCCCTGCGGGGGAAAAAGGCCGCCAACATGGTTTGGGGAAAGTCCTGCGGCCCGGACAGGGCGGCAAGGGCTGCATACTGCGAAAGCGCGACTGGATTGGAAACCGATTGGCTTTGTACCTTGTTCATTGCCTTGATGATCGCCAGGGGGCCGGCGCACCAGCCAATGCGCCACCCAGTCATGGAGTAGGATTTGGATACACCGTTGCAGAGAATGGTTTGTTCCTGCAGGGTTGGATCCACATGGAGGATATGGGGAATGGCTTTGTCGGTAGTGTAGACAATTTCCTCGTAGATATCGTCGGATACAATCAGCCAGCCGCGCTCGCGTGCCAGTTGGGCCACAGCTTTGAGCGATGCCTCCGAGTTGACGGATCCCGTCGGATTAGAAGGACTGTTGAGGATGAGCACCTTGGTCTTGCTGCTGGCATGCTGCCGCAGATCTTCCGCATCAAGATCAAAACTTTTTTCTTCACGCAGGGGAACCGATACTGGAACACCACTGGCCAATTCCACTATGGGTGGATAGGAGACCCAGTACGGGGTAGGGATGAGCACCTCATCCCCTGGGTTGAGCAGGGCCTGGAAAATATTGTACAAACCCTGTTTGCCACCACAGCTGATCTGAATTTGCTCTGGATCGTAGTGCAGACCCATTCTGTCACGATAGCGTGCACACACTGCTTCGCGCAGTTCAAGGATGCCGTTGGCCGCAGTGTAGCGGGTATGGCCATCGTCAATAGCGGCCTTGCCCGCGCTGCAGATATGGTCGGGAGTAGGGAAATCCGGCTCACCTACACTGAAGTTCAACACATCCACGCCAGCGGCCTTCAGCTGTTTGGCCTTGGCGTTGATGGCCAAGGTAGGTGAAGGGGCTATTTGCTCAACTCGTTGTGCAAGGGTAATGACTGCTGACATGATGAACTCCAAGGTATGCATTGAACATCGGACCGGTAGCGAAAAAGCGTAATACTTAAACGCGATTGCCTTGTTTTGACAAGTAAAAAACGTAAAAATTCAAAATGGGTGTGGTGCTGCGCTACCTGTCTGCAACATGAACGCCAAGCTGTACAAACCCCTTATGGTTCCTGGTAAACCGGACAGGGGCGCTTAGGATCATAGTGCAGGTACACCGGGTCGTCGGCTTGACTGTGGCAATCCAGACAGAGGCCGATACGGAGGATGCGACGGAGTTCCTCACCATTGAATGGGCGCAGATTGGCGCGGGAACGGTACTGCAGCGCCTCACCATCAATGGTCACAAAGTTGTCAAAGCCCGGTGTCTGGTGGCCGTCGGGATCGCGTACACCGCGGTCGACCGGGGTAAAATGCCATTTTCCATTTTTTCTCTGCACCGTACCCTCGCCCAACCCAACGGTCTTGGGCGAAGCGTGACAATCCTTGCAATCCCTGCCCTTGGCCTGGATAGTGTGCGGATTGATTGCTGCCATGGTGAAGCGGCTGAATCCGCCTTCTTCGGGCTGTCCCTGTTCATCAATCAGGGTGATCACATCTTGGCAGCCTGGTGTGACCACAACCACCTCGTCTTCCCATACCGCCAGCATGGGTTTTTCATAGCGGATATAGGAACGCCCTTCCTCCCACCAGCCCGGTGTGTTTTCCAAGGTGAGTTTGTCAAGGTGTGTTTCCCGCTTGTCGCGCTTGACATGGCAGCCATAACACTGGGGCACCCAGGTGGAATGACAGGCCTCACAGGTAACGCGCTTGTGCACCGGCGAGACGCAGGCCGTTGGATGCGGCTCTTTAAGTGGCCGTTCCACATTGTCCAGTTTGCCAGTAAGGAGAAACTGACCATTTTTTTGACTGACATTGGTGAGCTGGTTGCCTTTTTTGGTGCGTCCTGGCGTCTTGCTGTGGCAACTTTCGCAGGTAATTTCCAGCTGTTCCTCGTAATGGGCGTAATTGGTGCCGTCTCCCATAATTTCATCGCGGGTATGGCAGTCGATGCACACCATTTTTTTAACGTGATGGATATCCGGTGCAAGGGAGAGATAAAAGCGGTCGCCGGCAAGGCGCTGGGATGAAAGTTCGCCTTTTTCATAGGGCGTGCCATATCCTTCGGCCTCATATACACCGATGTAGGATAGACCGATGCGGCCTGAACGGTTGTGGCAGCGGATGCAGTTCTCTTCAGGCACCTGTTTTACCACCCTCGGATGAGGTTTTTTCTCGGCCTGTCTCGCTTTTTCCTCTGGACTCCGCTCAGCAAAAACAGTGTCTGTAGCAAAACCCTCGGGCAATACATAGTGACAGGCGGAGCAACCGCCACCTTTGTCATTGAAAAAATCCGGCGCACCCGGCAGGTCGCCTTTTTGTTTCCATAAATGGCAGGTGGCGCAGAGTTTACGGTAATAATCCAGGGCGAGCGAGGTTTCGCCGCTTTCAAGCAGCTGCTCAACCGTGATGTCGGCATCCTGATGATCGCGTTCACCCCAGTAATAGAGCAGGGTGGCAAGAATACCCCGGTTGGTGGCCATGAGCGAATTTTTGACCTTGACCGTGTCGGCCGGGTGGCAACCTTCAACCCCGCAGGTTTTTTCCACCACACGTAAGTCGCCTGGATTGAGCACCATGCCCTGATGCGCCTTATCCTGGTCAATGGCCAGGGCATCCCCAAGATGGCAAGGAGAGCAGCCAACCACTAGCCGGTCGTGGGCACCGTCGAGCTGCTCGGTTTCATGGCAGTTCAGGCACATTTCAATATGCCCGGCAGTGGTGAGCACCACCTGCTCGGGTCTGCTGGTGCGCTGTTCCTTGAGAATCAGGTAACCAATAAGGAGGACAAGACAGGGCAGAAAGATAAGGACGGCAAGCAGTCGGCGGGATTGTTGGTTCATACGCGACAGAATAAAACTGGAGCAAAGGAACAGGGGAGGTGGGCAAGATCATGCCACGCTCCGGGAACCGGATATCCTCGCACTATTGATCTACGTAACAACATCAGAAAGTTATTCGTAAAAACCATGAACCACCGGAATGCGACGGCCAGAACCAAAGGCCTTTTTTGACACCCTGATGCCCAGGGGTGCCTGCACACGTTTATACTCATTGGTGCGAATACGCCGGACAATATCCTGCACCAGGGCCAGATCCATCTGCTGGGTAGCGGCAATATGTTCCACCGACTGCCCTTGCTCCAGATAGGCTGCCAGGATGGGATCCAGCACTGCATAGGGCGGCAGATCATCCTGATCCAACTGATCAGGCTTGAGTTCTGCGGTGGGTGGACGATTGATCGTGTGTTCAGGGATAAGTTCTGTCTCACGGTTGATCCAGCGGGCCAGGGCATACACCTGTGTCTTGAACACATCGGCCAGCACGGCCAAGCCGCCGCACATATCACCATACAAGGTGCAATAGCCAACTGCCAGCTCTGATTTGTTGCCTGTATTGAGCAGCAGGCTGTTGAATCTGTTGGATAAAGCCATGAGCAGGTTGCCGCGGATGCGGGCCTGAATGTTCTGTTCGGTTGTATCTGCTTGCAGGTCTGTAAAAAAAGGACTCAGTGCCTGGGTGTAGACATCCATGGCCGGTTGGATGGGGATGCAGGCAAAGGAGCAACCTAAATTGCGGGCCAGTTGTTTGGCATCTTCTATGGACTGCCCAGAGGTATAGGGGGAGGGCAGAGCAACTCCGTGCACTTTGTCGGCACCTAAAGCCCGACAGGCCAGGGCAGCGGTGAGCGCAGAATCGAGGCCGCCGGACAGCCCGATGATGGCCTTGTGGAAACCACTTTTGTGCAGGTAGTCGCGCAGGCCGCAAACAAGAGCTTGGGCAAGATCGCTGATTCTGTCATCTGGTTGCGGGAGTATATGGGTGTTCAGGGTGGAGAAATTCACGATCAGCATGTCTTCTGCAAAACCAGCAGCCATGGCATGGACTGCCCCCATACTGTTCATGGCGTGTGAGTGGCCGTCAAAAACAAGGCTATCCTGTCCGCCCGCCTGATTGACATAGAGCAGGGGCAGATTGTAGGTGGCGCAGAGGCTGGAAAAAGTGTGGTGGCGTTGACGCAATATGCCGTAGTGATAGGGAGATGCGGAGATATTGATAAGCAAATCCGGCATAATGGCCCCGGACATGAAATCTTCGACCGGGTTGGACGTGCCAGTATCCTCCTGTCTGCAGATGTCTTCACCAATGCTCAGGGCACAGTGCAAGTGATTGCATGGGAAGGTTATCGCTTCCACACCCGTGGCAAAGTGGCGAGGTTCATCAAAAACATCGCCATTGCACAACAGGCGTTTATGGGCCTGGGCCAGGATGGCGCCGTTGTGCAGCACGTAGGCGCTGTTGAATAATGGCTTGCCGGGCCGGGGCGAGCGAGCAAGTGCTCCCACTACACAGGTAAGTGTCTTGACTTCTTGGGTAAAGTCAACAAGTTCGTGCAATGTCCGATCATGCGCCTCTAAGAAGGCCTTGCGTTCCAACAGATCCTGCGGCGGGTAGCCACAGAGGGCTAGTTCCGGAAAAATTGCCAAGGAACACCCAGCCTTCTGGGCCTGGATGAGCTTTTCTTTTATGTTTTGGATATTTCCAGCCCAGTCACCGATGAGCGGGTTCGTCTGGATGAGGGCGATATTCAAAAGAGGATAACCTGAGGTGAAGCACTGAAAAACGGAATACGGAGGACAAATATCACTTGCCCCACCCAGAATGTACTTCGTGGAGCAGCCCTTTGGCTGCAAACAAAAAACCCGACGGTGCTGCGTGCCGTCGGGTGTTCAGATCACCAGCAATTACTGCTTGGTGACGTTGGCGGCTGCCGGCCCTTTGGGACCATCAACGATTTCAAACTGAACCTTGTCTCCTTCGTTCAGCGTCTTAAAACCGCTTCCGGTGATGGCGGAATAGTGTACAAACACATCCTTTCCTTCTTCCTGCTCGATGAAGCCAAACCCCTTGGACTCGTTAAACCATTTGACTGTTCCTTTCAACATCGCTGCCTTGTTCTCCTTCTTTGTGACTGGATTTCCTACCATGTAGAACTGGTATTACAATTCAAGAGGAATGATCTTCAAAAACGGTATAAACACAGAAACCACATGGACCATCTCGCTGCACATTACCATCCTTAGCACGAAAAACAAGTAAATTGAGATGTTTTTTTGATCAACCCATCGTTTTTTTGTGCTGATGGGGTCTCTGGCCTTGCACTTGTACCCAAGCGGTGCAATTTTTGTTGAGTTTTTTTGATCATTTTTGTTAATCGGAGGATTATATTTCTGTTTTTATTATAAAAATTATGATTGTCGGCAAATTTTGCCTTTGTGGTCTGGTGCATGAGCCAGGTATGCGTTGCAGGGGAGCGTTACCCGCAAGGCCTGGGCAGCATGCAATTTTTTGACAAAAAACGAATCCACACATGGGTGTATGTACAGTATAATACTGCCCACTGTCTGCCATGGCGACTAGGCTTTTTTGCGTGCCGTAAACAGAATGATTACTTGTAACTGAACCCACGGATTAAATCCACGGCCTGTGCATGCATTGCTTGGTCTTGTTGTCCTGCACAGGACTGGGTATGGTCGGGTCGGTACAATACTTTTTTTCTTCTTGAATGGGTCATTGTGAAGAAAATTTTCCTTCCGGTTTTTGGCATCCTTGCTCTTGCTGTTGCAGGGGGAGTTTATTTTTTTACCAGAACCCCGGCCATCAAGGTGGCCGTGCAGGCGGTGGACAGCGGCACTGTGGAAGCCACGGTGTCCAATACCCGGGCCGGAACGATCAAGGCCCGCTATCGGGCCAAGCTCACCCCCACCATTGGTGGTCGCATTGCCGATTTGCATGTGCGTAAGGCAGACCAGGTGCAGGCTGGTCAACTCCTGCTGACTCTGTGGAACGATGATCTGCAGGCAGAACTCAAGCTGGCACAAAGAGAACGCCTGGCTGCAACGGCTGCGGCGCGTGAAGCTTGTTTAATGGCCGAACTTGCCAGTAAGCAGGCCCTGCGCCAGGCCAATTTGCGTCTAACCCGTGCCACCTCCGATTCAGACTATGACATTGCCCAGGCAGAGGCCAAGGCCAAGGGCGCTGCCTGCGCAGCGGCCAAGGCCAGGGAAACGGTCGCAGTCGCCCGCATCGACAGGGCCAACGCCACCCTGGAACAGACCCGATTGGTTGCCCCCTTTGATGGTGTGGTTGCCGAAGTAAATGGCGAGATCGGCGAATACCTGACTCCGTCGCCTCCAGGAATTGCGACCCTGCCAGCCGTAGATCTGATCAACATGGATTTTTTGTATGCGGCTGCTCCCATTGATGAAATCGACGCAGCCAATATTCGCCCAGGCATGGCAGTACGAATCAGCCTGGATGCCTTTCCTAGGCAGCACTTTACCGGTCGGGTACGCTCGATTGCACCCTATGTGCTCGAGGTTGCCAAGCAGGCGCGCACCGTGGAAATAGAGGCCGACTTTGACCAGGACGCCGTGCCGCCCCGCCTGCTGGCCGGCTACAGCACCGATATCGAGGTGATCCTGGCTACCAGAGAACAGGTGCTGCGGGTGCCCACCGAGGCTCTGCTGAGCGATGGGACGGTGTATGTGCTCCATGCCGCAGACAGGCGGGTGCAACGCCAGCAGGTGGAAACAGGCCTGGCCAACTGGAGATTTACTGAAATCCGTTCCGGATTGCAGGCCGGAGACCTGGTGGTCACCTCCATCGAACGCCAGGGTTTGGCCGATGGGGTATTGGTCGAAGTGGAAAACCAGCCCCTGGCAGCGGCAGGGAAATGATAGCGCTCAAGCAGGTGAGTCGCCTGTTTAGCGTGGGCGGGCAGGTGGTTCGGGCCATGGACGATGTTTCGCTCAGCATCACTGCAGGGGAGTATGTGTCCATTATGGGCCCTTCTGGTTCCGGCAAATCGACCCTGCTCAATATAATCGGCCTGCTCGACACGCCAAGCAGTGGCAAGTACCATCTGCAGGGCCATGACGTCACCCACCTGGACGACCGTCAACTGGCTGCGGTACGCAATCGCACCATTGGTTTCATCTTCCAGTTCTTTCATCTTATTCCCCGCTTGACCGCTGAACAGAATATAGAGTTGCCGTTGCTGCTTGCCGGTGTCCCCCGGCAGGAACGTCAGGCACGCAGCGCCCCTCTGCTTACAGCCTTTGGCTTGGCAGAGCGTAAACTGCACCGGCCAGATGAACTCTCCGGCGGCCAACGACAACGGGTGGCAATTGCCCGTGCCGTGATCAACCGGCCAGCCATTCTTCTGGCCGACGAACCCACAGGCAACCTCGACAGCCATTCTGGCGGAGAAATTATCGACTTGATGGAGCAGTTGAACCGGGAAGGGTTGACCCTGATCGTGGTGACCCACGATCAGGCAATCGGCCAGCGGGCAAGCAGGCGCATTCGGATGGTGGATGGCCGTATCGCCAGCGATATTAGCGGATAGCCATGCGTCCCTTTGATGTCATAAGCTTTGCCCTGCAGAGCTTGGGCGGCAACATGGTGCGCACCGTGTTGATGCTGCTGGCCATGGCCATAGGTGTGGCTGCGGTGGTGCTGCTTACTAGCATTGGTAATGGTGCTAAGCTCTATATTGTGGATCAATTTTCCTCGCTCGGCACCAATCTGGTGATTGTCATCCCTGGCCGTTCCGACACGGCCAGCAATATGCCCGCCACCCTGGTGGGGGAAACACCGCGGGACCTGACCCTTGGCGATGCCAGGGCCCTTGAGCGCCATGCAAGCGTACGTCTGCTTACGCCAATCAACTTGGGTGAAGTGTACATCTCCTGGCGGGGCAGGGAACGGGCAGTGCCCTTGCTGGGCGCCACTGCGCCTTTCTTGCAACTGCACTTTTTAGAGCTGGAGCGCGGTACCTTTCTTCCCGAAGAAGATATGGAAAGCACCCGGCCGGTGTGTGTGATTGGCTCAAAGGTGAGGCAGGAACTCTTCGGACAGCAGAATGCCCTGGGCGAACTGGTACGTCTTGGTGGCTTCCGTTGCCGGGTGATCGGGGTACTGGCCTCCGAGGGACGCTCCCTTGGCTTGGATACCGAAGAACTGGTGATCGTACCGGTGGCCTTTGCCCAGATGCTGCTCAATACCGAAGGGCTGTTACGCATTTTCATTGAGGCTAGAGACCTGAAAATGATGGAGGAGTTGAACACACACATCAAAACCACCATTGCCAGACGCCATTACGGCGAAGACGATGTCACCATCATCACCCAGGATTCCGTGCTGGCGGCCTTTGACAAGATTTTCAACGTGCTGACCCTCACGGTGGCCGGTATTGCCGGTATCAGCCTAATCGTGGCCGGTATTCTCATTATGAATGTGATGCTCATGGCTGTTGCCCAGCGTACAGCTGAGATCGGACTGTGCAAGGCCCTGGGGGCAGGGCAGGGGCAAATCATGATTTTGCTGATCAGCGAGGCCCTGGTTTTATCTGCCATCGGTGGCCTGATCGGGCTTGTCCTCGGCTTTTGTGGGGCATGGCTTGCCGTGCAGTTCTACCCGACCCTGCAGGCCACCCCTCCGGCGTGGGCCATTCTGGCTGCCCTAGGTACGGCCTTGGGCACTGGTTTTTTTGCATCGCTTCTACCGGCGCGGCGAGCGGCCCAACTCGATCCCATCCAGTCCCTGGCCCGTCATTGATGCCATGGATATTCAGGATCAAAGTCAATTTATCACTGGTTCCATTCGGGCCAGACCACTGCATTCCTTTCTCACCGGATTGGGCATTGCCGTGGGCATTGCCGCAGTTCTTCTGCTCACCTCCATGGGTGAGGGCTTGCAGCGTTATGTGCTGTCTGAATTCACCCAATTCGGCACCAACCTCATCGCTGTCAGGCCGGGCAAAGTCAGTACCATGGGCACTTCCCTCGGGGTACTTGGCTCGGAGCGACTTTTGACCCTGGATGATGCCGAAGCTCTGCGCCACCTGCCAGATGTTGAAGCAGTGGTGCCCGTGGTGTATGGCAACGTTGAAATCCGGGCTGGCAGCCGCACCCGGAGAATCACTGCCTATGGTGTCGGCCCCGAGATGGACAGGGCCTTTCGCATGCAGGTACAGCTTGGCCGCTTCCTTCCTTTTGATGATCTGCGCACTGCCCGGCCCTTTGTCGTTTTAGGGCACAAGGTGCGCCATGAACTCTTCCCAAACCAAAATCCTCTGGGCGAGCGCGTGCAAATCGGCAACCAGCCTGTGCGGGTGATTGGAGTCATGGAAGCCAAGGGACAGATTCTTGGGTTTGACATGGATGATACCGTCTATATTCCAACCATCCGTGCCTTGGATCTATTCAACCGCGACGGGCTGATGGAAATAGATGTTCTCTACCACGAGGGAAAGGACGCAGATGAGGTAGTGGCCGCCATCAAGCGACTTTTGCTGGCCCGGCACGGCCAAGAGGATTTTACCATTACTACCCAGCAGCAGATGCTGGATGTGCTCGGTTCTGTTTTGGGTATGCTCACTGTGGCTGTAGGCGCCTTGGGGGGTATATCGCTTCTGGTGGGCAGCGTAGGTATCTTCACAGTAATGACCATTGCGGTGCGTGAACGCACCGGTGAGGTTGGTTTGCTGCGGGCGCTTGGTGCAACCAGGGGCCAGGTTCTGCTCATTTTTCTTTTTGAGGGCACGTTACTGGCCATGCTCGGGGGGGCTGCGGGTTTGTTGGCTGGGCTTGCAGGCGCTGGACTGGTCAAGCTGTTTGTGCCGCTCATTCCGCTCCATACGCCATGGAGTTTTGTTCTGCTTGCAGAATTACTCGCCATGGCCATTGGTATAAGTGCCTCAATTATGCCGGCCCGACAGGCTGCCATGCTTGATCCGCTGGCAGCCCTTCGTTCGGAATAGAGAGTGGCAGGATACAACAAGGGGTGCCCCTATATGCGGTAAGCAGATGCAGACACTTTTCCCATGGCACAGCAACGAGCATGGAGAAAACGGTTTGTATGGAGTTTTTTCATTTTCTTGCGGCCAAGAGTGGCTATAGTCAGGGCAGTTGTCCGCAGCCTTGTGCAGCAAGTATGTGCCATCACCCTGCTGCCAGGGTAATGGTGCAGCACTTTGGGCACACTTTTTTGGTGGAGTGTGGTTGTTTTTTCCCTTCTTGCTCCTTTCTTTTTGCTTTGCACTTGCTCATATGCTTTCTACGCAGCTCTTATATTTTCTTGGTGTTGTTTTTCTGTTGACCGGCACCTCTGCTCCCAGGCAGGCCTGGCTCCCTTGGCCCCTGGCCCTTGGCCTGGCCTTTCTGGGACTTGTGCTGCATGTGCTCGTCTCCTGGCATACCTTTGTGGCAGCCCGTGAGCGCAGTGCCTATTTCCGCGCTGAAAAGAGGACTTTTTTATCGGCCTTTGTCCTCTTTGTTTTCTTTTTATACGGGCTTGATCTAAAATTCTATCTCAAGCCTTTAGTGTTTGCAGACACTGTAGAGGGGGTGGCTGATCTTGCTGGTCTGGCAATTTTTTTCGTGCTCCTGGTGGTCTCCTGGCTGACAGGCAGGGCGCGCCACCAGGAGCTGTTTTACGAGCCAATGGGCCGCCTGGCTTTTGTTTGGCAACAGCTCAGGATGAACCTGCCGCTGGTTTTACCCTGGGTTATACTTGTGGCAGGCCTTGATCTTTTGCGCCTGTTGCTGCCCGCACAGTTGTTTGCCCTGGTGCCCACCCCCTGGAACGAATTGCTTGTTTTTGTTTTTTTTGTAGTTGTCCTGCTCTTCTTTTTACCGCCGCTGATCCGCAGACTCTGGAATTGTCAGCCCATTCCACCCGGGCCACTGCGTGCAGGTATCGAGGATTTTTGTCGGAAAGAGCGTTTTCGTGCTGGATTGTACTACTGGTCCTACCTGGGTGGCCATGCGCTTACCGCCGCTATTTTGGGTATATTGCCTGGTCTGCGCTACCTGCTTTTCACCCCGGCCTTAACTATCGCACTGACAAAAGATGAGCTCATCAGCGTGACTGCTCATGAAATAGGGCATGTGCGGCACCATCACCTACTCTGGTATCTGGCTCTGTTTTTTGCCTTCAGTCTGTGCCTGCTGGTGATTGCGCCCCTGGTGAGCCTTTCGATCCTGGCCTCCTCTTTTTTTCCTTTGGCCCTGCGTGGGCTCGCATTGTCACCAGAGACCGTGGCCGATCTGCTCAGTGCTGTGCCGGTACTTGTCTTGGTGCTCTTGTATTTTCGCTTTGTCTTTGGCTTTTTTTTTCGCAATTTCGAGCGACAGGCCGATCTGTACGTGTTTACAGCCATGGGGAATGCGGATGCGCTTATCAGTTCCTTTCATACCATTTTCAGGGCAAGTGGTCGGGTACGCGAGAAAAGAAACTGGCACCACTTTTCCTTGAGCGAACGGGTGGCTTTTCTTATCCGCTGCCAAAAAAATCCAGCGCTCATTCAGGCACACCAGCGCAAACTACGCCTGGCTTTGCTGGCTTATGCCCTTGTCGTGGCCCTGTGCACAGGGCTGGCCCTGCAGCCAGACCGCGAAACCCTTGCTGCCAGGGCGGAAATTCAATACATTGAAGCAGTATTGCTCAGCGATGCAGCGCGTAAGCCACAGGATGCGGTGCCCTTGCTCATGCTGGGCGATTTCTACCTCAGCAAAAATATGGAAGACAAGGCGCTGCATAACTACGAGCAGGCCCTGGTGCGTGCCCCGGAAAATGTCACCTTGCTTAACAACCTGGCCTGGTTGCTTTTAACCGCAGAAACAACCGGCATGCGTGATGCTGCCCAGGCTCTTGTACTGGCCAAACAGGCAGCCATGTTGGCACAAGAGGCCTTTATCCTTGATACCCTGGCCACTGCCTACTGGGCCCACGGCCAAATTGCTGTTGCCCTGGAGTTGGAGGAAAGGGCCATAAGGCTCGATCCAGACAACAAGAGCTTCTATCAAGAACAGATGCACAGGTTTCGTCAGCAGCACTGGCGGGAAAACCCATAAATAAATTATAAAAATCTACATAATATAAGGAAAAAATATGGCCCCACCGCTTATCCTGGTTACCAATGACGACGGCGTGTACGCGCCGGGTATCCGTGCCCTGTTCGAGGCGATGCACAGCCTGGGCGAGGCAGTTATCGTCGCGCCCGAACGGGATAATTCTGCAGTCAGCCATGCCCTGACCATGAGCCGTCCACTGCGGGTGATGGAACTGGAAAAGGATATCCACACCCTGGATGGCACGCCGACAGACTGTGTGACCCTGGCAGTCAACAAGATTTTGCCGCGCAAGCCCGATCTGATTGTCTCGGGCATCAATCCCGGTGGCAATCTCGGTGATGATATCAGCTATTCCGGTACGGTTTCAGCTGCCATTGAAGGCACCATGTACGGCATTCCCTCCCTGGCCTTTTCGCTGGCAGGACCGCCGCCCTACAGCTTTGAGGTTTCGGCGGCCGTTGCCTGGAAACTGGCCTCCATGGCCCTTATTTGGAAACAGCCACCCGCCACCCTGCTCAATATCAACATCCCGCCCGTTGCCGCGGCCGACATCAAAGGCATCCGCTTCACCCGTCAGGGCACGCGTCGCTACAAGGATTCCATCCAGGAAACCTACGATCCATGGGGACGTAAACACTACTGGATCGGTGGCGGCACCGTGCATTGGTCGGGCGGCGAAGATACCGACGAGCAGGCGATTAGCAGTGGGTATATTTCAGTGACTCCCATTCAACTGGATCTCACCAACCATGAGGGTTTGGTGTATCTGGAGAAGGAATGGATGATGTAATGGTTTTTTCTCCATGGAGGTACCCTTGCTGCCGGCATGGTCTTTGCCCTGCAAGGGGCACGATGCGTAGGTGAAGCGTGGGCCAGTCTGTTGAGGAAAATGCCCGTACCGTGGCCATAGATGCGCTGTGCCAATGGGATGAAAGCCGTCTGCCCATGGATCGCATTTTTACCGAGGCAGCTGCCAGGCTCGACCCCATGGAACGCAGGCTGGCACGCACCATGGTGTATGGGGTGCTCAGGCAACGAGACGTACTTGATGCGGTACTTGACAACTATTCCCACCATGCGCCTGAGAAAATGAAAAGCCGTACCCGTATGACCCTGCGGGTGGGTATTTTTCAACTGCTTTTTCTCTCGCGCATCCCATCTTCCGCTGCAGTCAACACCACGGTCAACACCTTGAAGCGCGCCCGGCAGCCGTCTTGGCTGGTGGGCTTTGTCAACGGTCTACTGCGACGGGTGGCGGCCAACCGTGAAACCCTGGACAGATTTTTTCTGGATGCAGATGGGCTGCCCCGCACCAATCATCCACACTGGCTGTGCGCACGTTGGCAACAGCAGTACGGCGCAGAAAAGATGCGGGCCATCTGCGCTGTCAACAACAGCGAACCGCCCCTGTGCCTGCGGGTGAACACCCGAAAAATTGGCCGGGCGGATTTTTTGACAGAGTTAAAAAAAAGTGGGGTCAATGCGCAGGCAAGCAGTTTGTCGCCGGTTGGTCTGGTGGTAACTGGCTATCCTGGCCCGGTGGCCAGTCTGCATGGTTATGCCAGTGGTCTCTTCCAGGTGCAGGATGATGCAGCCCAACTGGCCTCCATGCTGTTGAGGATGTCCGAGCCTTGCCGAGTGCTGGACGCCTGTGCGGGTTTGGGTGGTAAAACCGGACACCTGGTAGAACTTTTACCTGCAGGCAGCACTGTGTTGGCCCTGGAACCGGATACGCGCCGCCATCGTCTTCTTCTGGAAAATATCGGCCGCCTTGGCCACCAGAGCCAGGTGCTGCCGGTGCAGGGTTCTCTGGCTGAATTTGCAGCCAGCAGACCCCAGGCTTTTGATGCCATCCTCGTTGATGCGCCCTGCTCCGGCACTGGGGTGATTCGCCGTCAGCCTGATATTCGTTGGAATCGCCAACCAGAAGATTTGTCCCGCTATGCCGAGACCCAGTTGGCCCTTGTACAACAGGCCAGAACTCTGCTTAAACCAGGGGGCACGTTGGTGTACGCCACCTGCTCCCTTGAGCCAGAGGAGAACGGTCAGCTGATCGGACGTTTTCTCGGCAGTAATCCGAACTTTTACCAGGAAGACGCTGCTGCTTACCTGCCGGAACAGGCGCGCAGGCTGTTGCGCAGTGATGGTTTTTTTGCACCGTTGCCCACAGACGATTGCGATGGTTTTTTTGCCTGCCGCCTGCGCCGCACCTTGTAGCCCACCTGGGAGTGCATATACTGCACACTGTTCACAGCTTAATTTTTTTTACGATAGGAGAATGACCATGGCTGAAATCAGATCCACCATGGATCTTGTGCTGGAGCGCGCCGCCCGTATGGGTACGGCCAGCGCCGAAGAGTTGCAGGATGAGAAGGAACAGCGCCGGGGCATGCAGCTGGGTGCAGAGTTTCTCGATACGCCAACGATGAACACCAAGGACCTGCAAGAGCTTCTGCAAAGCACGCCTGAAGAACAGCGCAAGGCCCTTAGAATGGGAATGCTGGCCACCATGTTTCGTAATCTCTTTCTCCCCCGTGACGAGGACGGGAAAAGCCGGGTGAAACGGGCCATGCAGGCCCTGGTTGCCCTCAATGGAGGTTCTGCCCAGGTCGATGCCCTCTGCCGGGAACTGCAGCAGGTTGCCGAACGTTACGGCCAACACCGCAGCCAGATTCAGGAGCAACTCATGGAACAGCTGCGTGGCCAGATTCAACAGGCGCTTGCCCAGGAAACCGGCATGAAGGTTGATGCCAACAAGATCGATCCGACCATGGATCCACGCTATGCCCAAGAATGGGCCCATATCGAGGCGGAGCTGAACAAGCAGTACGGTCAGGCACTGGAACAGTACCGGGCAGAACTCTCTCGCCTCTCAGGGGTGTGAGATGCGCAGTGCCCACCCCACCTCAGAAGCCCTGTTCAAACTGCAACATAAGCTGCAGGCAAGGGACCTCGACGCCCTGGTCGTGTCACAGCCGGACAACCGGCGCTATGTGAGTGGCTACACGGCGCCGGATCATGGCATCCAGGAAAGCGCCGGCCATTTGTTGGTCACCCAGGGGGAAAGACCGTATCTGCTCACGGATTCACGCTTTACCCTGCAGGCTGAAGCCGAGGCGAGCGCTTGTTGTATCCACGTGTACCGCCGCGGCTTGCTGGAGGCCCTGGAGGAGTTGCTGCCAAAGCTTGATGTGCGCAGTTTGGGGTTTGAGGCAGAGTATTTTCTCTACGCCAACTATCTGCACCTGCAGGAACTTGCGACCAGACTTTCTGTACAGTTGCTGGCGCTCAGCAATCTAGTGGAAGATCTGCGGGTGGTGAAGACAGCCGAGGAATTGGAGTTGATCCGCCAGTCCACCCAGCTCAACGAGCAGGTGTTTGTCCAGGTGTATCGGCAGATTGCCCCTGGTCAGAGCGAGCGGGAAATTGCCCGTTTGATTGAAAGCACCATGCTGGATCTGGGGGCAGAGCGGCCTAGCTTTGACACCATTGTGGCCTTTGGCGAGAATGCGGCCAAACCCCATGCTGTGCCCTCGGAGCGCAAACTGCAGTCGGGCGAAACCGTGCTCATCGACATGGGTCTGGTGCTCAATGGTTACTGTTCGGACATGAGCCGCACCTTTATGCTGGGCGAGCCGGATGCACTGTTTATCGAACGCCTTCGTCTGGTGCGGGCGGCCCAAAAGACGGCCATTAGCACCATTCGTGCCGGGGTGACAGGGGCGCAGGTGGATGCGGCTGCGCGCAAGGTGCTCAGTGACGGCGGTTATGGCGAGGCCTTTGGCCATGGTCTGGGGCATGGTGTGGGCCTGGCCGTGCACGAAGCCCCGCGTCTTTCTCCCCATGGCCATGCCCCGCTTCAAGCAGGCATGGTGGTGACTGTGGAGCCGGGGCTCTACCTGGCCGACTGGGGCGGCATTCGCCTAGAGAACATGGTGATCGTCACCGAGGATGGCTGCGAAGTGCTCAACCAGGACACCACCTTTCTTGATCTGTAGATACTGCACAGAAGCTGGATGATCGCTAGGTGTTCCGATGGCATTACAGTGGCACGCCCGAGTCCGAGTAAAGGCGCAGGGGCCACAGCTCTGCGGCAATACGTTCGGCGATTTCATCCTGGTTGAGGCCGTCGCAGGGGATGGTAATTTCCGCATAGCGCTGATACAGAATCTGCCGTTCGGCAAAGAGTTCTTCAAAGGTCTGTTCAGGGGCTTTGGCAATGCCGCGTGATTCAAAGTTGCGGATGCGGCGCAGCAGTTCGGCAAACGATACCTGCAGGAAGATAATCAACGAGGATTGCTGCAGATGATGCATGGCCTTTTCGCTGTAGGCAGCGCTGCCGCCAGTGGCGATGACATGGTGCGTCAGGTTGAGTTTGCAGATTTCTTCTTCCTCAATGCGGCGCAGGTACAGGTGGCCGCCCTCTTCGAGCAGCTGCTGCAACGAGCGCTGTTGATTGATCTGGATAAGCACATCGGTATCGATAAAGCCAAGGGACAGATTTTTAGCCAGGATGATGCCAATGGTACTTTTGCCCGCGCCGGGCATACCAATCAAGGTGATATTGCTGCGCATGGTGCAAGGGAAAAAGGGGCTCAGAGATGCGGAAGCTGCAGTGCGGAGTGCAGGGTCAGGTTCTATTTTTCCGTGTCGCTGAAATGTTTGAGCAAAAATTCGCAGTCTGCTGGGGAGAGGTCGTAGCGGAATAGGGCTTCGTTGAGCACCTTGTTGCGGCTCTGGTTCGGATTGTCTTGCATGGCTTCAGCAACCCAGGCAATGGCTTTTTTGAGTTTATCCGAGCGGCTGCTCAAAGGGGATTCATTGCTCATAACTGCTCTCCTTGTTGGTGGTAAAGGTCAAAGAATATGTTCTTCTTAAGTATTTCTTAAGTATTGGTATACTCCATCATGTCGGGTCAAACAACAATGGAGTGACGCTCTCAACATGGGATGTATCCCTGTGCTTTGGTCATGGGTAGCCGATACTTCAGGCTTGACCGCACAAGAAGCAGCGTGCTATACCTTAAATGACACCACAACATATTTCACCTTGATATACGCATGGAAAGTTTGGCCGGAAAATTTCTCATTTCAACCCCACAAATGCCTGACCCACGTTTCCGGGAACAGGTGATTTACCTGTGCGCCCACAGCGAAGCCGGCGCCATGGGCCTTGCGGTCAACAACCTCAATGCGCACCTCACCTTGCAGGATGTCCTTGTGGGTGCAGGTCTGGCTGCACCTGCAGGACCACCTGCACCTGTTTATATTGGCGGACCCGTGGAACTGGAAGCGGGGTTCATTCTTTTCCGTTCCGAGGCTGCCATCCATTATGCCATGGAAGTACAACCAGGTGTTTTTATTTCCCGTGACTCCCGCCTGCTTGAGGATATTGCCAAAGGGGAAGGGCCGGAAGACTTTCTATTCCTCTTGGGTTATGCTGGCTGGGGAGCAGGGCAGCTGGAGAGCGAACTGCTCGATAACGGCTGGCTGGTGGTGCCAGCGGATATGGACGTGATTTTTCATACTCCGGTTGAAGAAAAATGGAAAAAGGCGGCTGGTGCCTTTGGTATTGATATCACCCTGTTGGGCGATTTTGTTGGTAACGCCTGAATTTCCTTTTTTTGCCGCCATGGGCACCCAACCTCCTCCCAATCTTGCCAGTATTTCTGACATCTTTGTCTGCACGCGTTGCGGCTTCTGCTGCCAGGGGCAGACCACTGTTTCCTTAAACGAAGCCGACCAAGAGCGGATGGTGCAGCACCTCAACCTGCCACAGGAAGAGGTGGCACGTCGTTTTTGGCGTATTACCGGTTCAGTGGTGCAGATGCAGGTGCAGGATGGCCATTGCATTTTTTACGAGGCAGGGCACGGCTGCAGCGTGCATGCGGGTCGACCTTGGCGCTGCCGCCAATGGCCCCTGCACCCCAGCATCTTGAGTGATGAAAATAATTTTCAGAGCATTGCCGAATCGTGTCCCGGTCTGAAAACCAGTATGGGCTACGCAGCTTTCTGTCGAATTTTACGGCAGCTGCTGGAAGATTCGTCATCCTTGGCACAAGAAGAATGAGGTTTCTTGTTCCTCTTCTGGGCAAGACCAGGGAAAAATATCTTGATGCGGGTATCCGTGACTATGCCGGGCGTTTGCGGCGCTATGCCGAAGTGCACATGCCACTGCTCAAGGAGCGGCATGTGCACGGCGTTCCTGGCGAGCGCATCCAGTGGCGCCAGGCCGAGGAACTGCGCGCCTGCTGCGCTGGGGCACAGCTGCTGGTGGCCCTTGACCCGGGAGGCAGCACTATGGGTTCCGAAGAATTGGCCCATCTGCTCACCCGCTGGCAAGAGCAGGGCAGAGCAGAGATCGCCTTTCTCATTGGCGGCCATCTTGGTCTGCATCCAGACATTCGCAAGCGGGCAGATTTTTGCCTTTCCCTCTCACCACTCACCTTCACCCATGAAATGAGCCGTCTGCTCCTGCTGGAACAGCTCTACCGAGCCTGCACCATCCAGGCTGGACATAAGTATCATATCTAAACTGATGAAGGCAGTGGTGAAACGCCCTAGTCAGCCGCCAAGTATGGAGACGGCCTATGCAAGACGATCCACTCTATGAAGACCCGGCAATGCGCGCATGTATTAAGGCCGCAAAACAGGAGGCTGAACAATTGCTTGAACATGATCCACTGCGCAGGCGAATGGGATTTTGTCACTTGTACTGGGCAACTGTCAAAAGAATTTTGCGGGAAAGACACGGCATTGACTGGAAATCGCCTGCAGAAATGAATCCGGATGTGTTCTTCGATTAGACCTTGCTCTACCTTGAGCAGATAAAAACCCTAACTATTTATTTATCAGTTTCTTTATGACGTGGCTTAATTCACCTGTTCTGCCACGCCTGCTTGCACTTGCCTCTGATCTCCATTAATATGCGCCCCTTGTTTGATTGTTCCTATCCGAGTTGGGGCGCTCTATGGATCATGGCGAAAAACCGTGCTGCTCGCAGACTTACCTGGCGGACCTGTCTGCTTTAGAGCACATTGCCCAGGTGTTGGCAGAACACTTGCAGGCAGGCGATGTGCTGCTGCTCTGCGGCGGCCTCGGCGCAGGCAAGACCACCTTTACACAGCTCATGGCCCGCGCTTTTGGGGTGGACGAAGACGACTACGTGTCCAGCCCTTCCTTTGCCCTGGTGCATGAGTATCAGGGTCGTCTGCCGGTTTTTCACATGGATCTGTACCGCCTGGCCGGAGAAGATGATGTCGAGGCCAGCGGCCTTCTTGAATACTTTGAGGCACAGGGTATTGTGGTGGTGGAATGGCCCGAGCGACTGGGCGTTTATACCCCACCGGAATATCTGGCCATCATGTTGAACCGGGGCAATGCCGAAAAACCCAAACTGACCTTGGTGGCCCACGGCGATGCCTGGCTGAAACGCTTCCCCCTTATGCACAACCTCCTTCTTTCTTTTTCTACTGACTAAAATGGCTGCCCCTGTTGTTCCTGACACCCTGATTACCCTGCAATCCTGCCCCAAGCGCTATACACTCGATCAGGACAAGGCCTGCTCGCCAGAGCAGACCATTGAACGCTTTCTTGCGCGGCTGCGGCAAAGTGGTCTGGATATTTTGCAGGAAATACGGCGTGTTGATAATGGTCGTTTGGGTATTCCTGTCTACTTCAGCGTGTGTGGAACCGAGGCCAGGCGCATCATCGGCAACAAGAAGCAGATGGGCAAGGGCTCCAGCCCCGAACAGGCGCAGGCCAGCGCCTGTATGGAGTTGGCCGAGCGATTTAGTTTTTTCAGCTTTGTTCATCAGCCCAATCAGCTCCTGGTGGGCGATTACGCGCATATGGAGGCCCAGGGGTATCCGGTGCTGCCCACAGAAACTTTGTTGGCCTCGGTGCATGACAGCACCCATTCGCCGGCACTGCTGCGCCAGCTTTTACAGGGCATTCCCCTGCGCTGGGTGTGGGCCAGGCGTTTGAGCGACCACAGCCCCTGGCTGGTGCCGTTCAGCTGGTTTTACGCCATCAATGAATTCAATGGACCGGCTGCGGGCAACACCAATGAAGAGGCCGTGCTGCAGGGTGTCTGCGAGGTGGTGGAGCGCCATGTCTGCGCCCTTGTCAGCCGGGGAGAGTGCCAGGTGCCGGAGATCGACCAAAAGAGCATCACCGATCCAGTGGCCCTTGACCTGCTCGCAAAATTCAGGGCCAATGGCATCTGTCTGCACCTGTATGATTTTTCGCTGGATACTGGTATTCCCACTGTGGCTGCCCTGGCCTGGGATCCGACCACCTTTCCTGAAAAAAGCGAGATCGTCCTTACCGCAGGCACTACGCCAGACGCGAACAAGGCAGTCATCCGTGCCTTGACCGAGGTGGCCCAGCTTGCTGGAGACTTTAACAGTAACTCCAATTACCTGGCCAGTGGTTTGCCCAAACCAGCCTCCCTGGATGAAGTGGCCTACCTTCTGCAGGAAAACGAGCCCGTAGCACTGGCCAGCCTCAATGATATTGGCCATCATGATATCCTGCAGGAGCTTGCAACCTGCACCAAGCTGCTTGCCCGACAGGGTATGGAAATTTATATTGTGAACACCACCCACCCCGACCTGCAGATTCCTGCAGTATATACCATCATTCCGGGTGCGCATTTCCGGGAGCGGGCCATGGGCGGCAATGCAGTGCTTTTTGCCGCCAAGCTGGCAAGTACCCTGTTGAGCGGAGACCTTATGTCGGCCAAGCTTGCTGCCATGGAAGAACTGGTGCCCGATGAATACTCCCTGTATTTTTACCAGGGTCGACAACTGTTTGAAGAGGGCGAGCCAGAGGCCGCCATTCATCACCTTGAAAAGGCCTTGAGTCTGCCCTGTGCCGAAGAAGACCTGCCCTACATTTACTCCTACCTGGGTTGTTGTTTGCGTGATCTCGGTCGCTTTGACGAAGCACTGGGCGTCTTGCAGCAGGGGCTCGATCATGATGGGGAGCGAGCCGATATCCACAATACCATGGGGGTCTGTTGCTACAAGTTGGGACAATACGCCGAGGCGGCCCGGCATTTTCAACGGGCAGTGGCACTCAACCCCTCGTCTGCCATCGACTACGCTAATCTAGCCCTGAACCTGGAGATGTTGGGTAGGTACAGCGAAGCTCGGCACAATTACGCCATAGCCCTGGCACAGGACAAGTCCATTGCCTTTGCCAGGGAACACCTGGCAGCCCTTGCTACTAGCCACAAAGACGAATCCTGATGGGTCCCTTTCCTGGAAATCCGGCAAAAATTCTTGTTCGCTCCACCAACTGGATCGGCGATGCGGTCATGACCACCCCGGCGTTGCGCAGTGTTCGCGCCGCCTTTCCCGACAGCGAGATCACCCTGTTGGCCTACCCTTGGGTGGGGGATATCTTCCGCTACAGTCCCCGGGTGGACCGCATCATTGCCTATGAAAAACGGGGCCGGCATCGTGGCCTGCGCGGGCTCTGGCAATTGGCCAAGGAATTGCGGCAGGAACAGTTTGACTGCGCCATTCTTTTCCAAAATGCCTTTGAAGCGGCTCTGCTCGCTTTTCTTGCAAGAATACCGGTGCGGGGTGGTTATGCCACTGATGGCCGCAGCCTCCTGTTAACCCATCGGGTGTACAAGGCGCCCAATATCGTAGTGCGGCATGAGGTGCTGTACTATCAACGCATTCTCAGGGGATTGGGCATTCCCACCACTGACAGTGGTCTGGAAATCTTCATTCCGGGTTTCGAGATCGACACAGCCAAGGCACGGCTCCATGAACTGACAGGCGCGCGTTCCTCCTCATCACTGTTGATCGGCTTCAACCCTGGCGCGGCCTTTGGTCCGGCCAAGCGCTGGCCTGCCGCCCGCTATGCCGAACTGGCCGTGCTCTTGAGCAAGCGCTACGATGCGCACATCCTGCTCTTCGGCAGTACTGCCGATCAGCCCACCACCGCGGAAATTATCCGGCTGGCCGGCAAAAAGGCCCGGCTCATCGACCTTGCCGGCAAAACCAGGCTGATTGGCGCCATGGCGCTCATTGGCGAATGCGACGCCTTTGTTACCAACGATTCGGGGTTGATGCACATTGCCGCTGCCCTGCATACTCCCCAGGTGGCCCTGTTCGGTTCCACCGACCACATTGCCACTGGCCCTTATTCGGCAAGTGCTGTGGTTGTACGCAAGGAACTCCCCTGCAGCCCCTGCAAGAAGAAAAAATGCCCATTAAAGCATTTTCAGTGCATGAAGATGATTTCCAGCGAAGAGGTTTTTTCTGCCCTGGTGCAGATGTTGTATTGAAATTGGATCCATATATTCATGGCTGCACAACCCGTGTACAATCCGGCTGATTCATCGCCACCGTCTGCCTTGCTCAGGCCTGCGGTATTTTTGGACCGCGATGGTACCATCAACGAGCAGATGGGCTATATCAACCACATAAGCCGTTTTGTTCTGCTTCCCGGCGTGGGCCAGGCCATCCGTCAACTCAATACCATGGGGCTGGCAGTGGTGGTGGCCACCAATCAATCTGGCCTGGCCAGGGGCTATTTTCCCGAACCCCTACTGGATGCGGTGCACAAACATATGCAGAGCCTACTGGCTGCAGAAGGCGCATATGTGGATGCCATCTATGTCTGTCCGCACCATCCCGAAGCCAAGATGGCACAGTATCGCAAGCGCTGTACCTGTCGCAAGCCGCGCACCGGTCTGCTTACGCAGGCGGCGCAGGAACTTGGCCTTGATCTGCCCCGTTCCTTTATGGTTGGTGATCGCTGGTCAGATCTGCGCTGCGGTGCGGCCGCGGGTACGGCCACGGTGCTGGTGCGCACCGGTTATGGCCTGGGTGAAGAACTCTATATTGGACCGCAGGAAGCCCTGCAACCGGATTATGTGGCTGATGATCTTGTGGCAGCAGCTAACTGGATTGCGGTCCAGAAGGCGGCTGGAGGCAGATAGTGGTAATTCTTGCAGACCAATTTGGCTATTTTTTTTGAAAAGGAGACAATCCATGGATACTGTGCGGCGGTTTTCATCTTTCCTCTGTGTGCTGTTGTTGCTCTCTGGTTGCACGTACAATACGATGCAGCAGAAGGAGGAGGCGGTGTTCCAGGCCTGGAGCGATGTGGAGGCCAGTTTGCAGCGCCGGGCAGACCTCATCCCTAATCTTGTGGAGACCGTGAAGGGGTATGCCCAGCATGAACGGGAAACCCTGGATGCGGTGGTCAGTGCCCGCACCAGAGCAACTGCTGTACAAATTTCTGACAAGGATTTGGCCAATCCTGCCCTGATGCAGCAGCTGCAAGAATCCCAGGGTGAACTCAGCACTGCTCTTTCTCGGCTGATGGTCGTGGTGGAGGCCTATCCCGATCTGAAGGCCAATCAAAATTTTCTTGATCTGCAACATCAACTGGAAGGCACTGAAAACCGCATCAATGTGGCCCGACAGCGCTACAACGAGGCGGTGCAATCCTTTAATGCAATCATCCGTGGCTTTCCCGGCAGGCTGATCAACGAGCGCCTGCTCCATCTGGAACGCAAGGAATACTTCAAGGCCGCGACCCAGGCGCATGAAACGCCTGCGGTTACGTTTTAACAGATTAGAGCATATGGTACGCTGCTTCCTCTGTCTTTTCTGCGTAAGCCTGTATGCTCTGCTGGCAGGACTCCCTGGCCAGGCAGCTGCACTGGAGGTGCCCTCGCTGCAGGGCAGGGTGAATGATCTGGCCCATATACTCCTGCCCGCTACCCAGCAGCTTCTGGAGGAGAATCTGGCCCGGTTGGAGCAGGAGGAATCCACCCAGATTGTGGTGCTCACCATCCCCTCCCTTGATGGCGACAACCTGGAATCTTTTGCCCTTAGGGTATTTGAGCAGTGGCGCTTGGGCCAAAAAGAAAAGGACAACGGCGCCTTACTCCTCATTGCCGTGCAGGATCGCAAGATCCGCATTGAGGTGGGCTATGGCCTGGAAGACCGGCTGACCGATTTGCTCAGCGGCCGCATCATCCGCGACGAGATCGCCCCGGCCTTCCGCCAGGGCGATTATAACCAGGGTGTGATTAATGGGGTGGGGGCCATGATCCAAGCGGTACAGGGGGCCTATGTCGGTACCAATGCGGCTGCGGACAAGTCTCGCAACAATGACTCAGATGGGTCTGATGTTTTTACAGCGATGATGGTAAGCGTTTTCCTCATTGGTTCCACCTTCAGTCAGCGGCAGAAGCTGGCCGCTGCTCTGGGCGGCTTGTGCGGCATGGGCATAGGCCTGCTTTTTCCGAGTTCGATACCCTTTTGGTTCCTTGGCATCATGGGCTGCATCGCTACCGTGGTGTTTACGAAACTGGATGCGCTCCCTTCGCCGCGTTCCGGCCGTAGTTCTTCTCGGAGTGGCAGTGGCGGTTTCAGGGGTGGTGGTTTTAGTGGTAGGAGCGGAGGTTTTGGTGGCGGTGGTGGCAGCAGTGGTGGTGGCGGTGCCTCCGGAGGATGGTGAGATGCGTACTTTGGCAGAGACATTTTTCAGCACAGAGGAAGCAGAGCGCATCAAGGCTGCGGTGGCCAGGGCCGAGGCAGGCACTGCAGGTGAAATCGTGGTGATGGTGGTTTCCGCCAGCCACAACTATCCTGCAGCACATCTGCGGGCCGCCTTGCTCCTCTCCTTGCCACTGGCACTTGTGCTGGTCTATGTCCTCGCCCGTCTGCTGTGGTGGCCAGGTGATCTGCTCTGGCCGTTTTTAGCCATCTTCTGCACGAGCTTTCTCATCCTCCGTTTGTCTTTGCCCCTGACCCCCTGGCTATGGCGGTTGTTTATCAGGCCGGAGCAGGCTGCCAGCGAAGTTGAACGGGAGGCAGTGCTCAGTTTCTACAGCGAAAAACTGCACCACACCCGCCAGGGTACAGGGGTGTTAGTGTTTCTCTCCGTGCTGGAGCGCAGAGTCTGGATTTTGGCTGACAGCGGCATCAATGCGGTGCTCCCGCCTTCCACTTGGCAGGATCTGGTGCAGGAGCTGACCAGTGGCATCCGCAGGCGCGAGCAGGGAGAGGCCACCTGCAGGGTGGTTGAGCGCATTGGCGGCCTGCTTGCACAATCCTTTCCGCCAGAAGCCGAGAATAACAATGAACTGGTTGATTTGATCATCAGAACACCGCAGGATAGCTCGCACAGCGAGCATGCCCTGGTTATCAGGTAAGGGTTGCAGAGAGGAGTGGCATGGCGCAGGCACTACAGGCACAAGGACGCCTTGCTGCACGATGGCGGCGTATGGACTGGCCGCGGGTGCGCACCATTGCCCATCGGGGCTTTCGTGGCTGCTATCCAGAAAATACCCGCAGCGCCTTTGCCGCTAGCCTGGGCAGAAGCCATATGGTGGAGCTTGATGTACGCCTCAGTCTAGATGGGGAGGTGGTGGTTTTCCATGACGATACTCTTGGGCGCTGCAGCAATGCCGCCCTGATCGGGCCGCAATTGGGGCTTACCAGCTTAAGGGTTGATCAGTGGCGACTGGATCAGCTACGGCTCTTGGATCTTGGCAGCTGGTTTGTACCGCCTTCAGGCAAAGATGATGTGGCTGCACCGTTACTATCAAGGGGCAAACTGCCGCAGCCCTACCAGTCCAGAGGGCGGGAAATGCTGCCCACCCTGGCAGAAACCCTGGCCTGGGCCAAGGCGTACCGCATGCCTTTGAATATTGAATTAAAAGAGCAGGGTGAGGGGAGCAAAAACGAAACCCTGGTGCGGCACACCATCCGCCAGGTCTTTGCTGCAAGCTGCCTTGATTTGGTGCTCCTTTCCTCCTTCAGCCTGCAAATGCTCGCCCTGTGCCACTGTCTGGCGCCCCTGCTTTCACGTGCCCTGCTGCATGCGGGTACAGCGCCGTCCGACCTTTTTACCCGGTTGAGAGCCATTGATGCCTGCGCCTATCATCCGGAACACAGCCGTGTCAATGCCGGCCTGGTGCACGCCCTTCGTCAGCAGGATTACAGTGTGCATGCCTGGACGGTCAATGAACCGCAACAAGGCCTCTTTTTGCAACAATGCGGGGTCAAGGGCCTGATCACCGATTACCCCTGTCTGTATCCGGCCTGTTAAAGCGCAGATATGGTGACGGATGCCCTAGGAGGTACTGTTCCGGTGGTATGGATGAACATGCTTGACTTTCCGGGCGGTTTCTATTGTGAAAACTTGCGTTCAAATTTTTTTTACGGTATGAATATGGCCGGGATCATGTAGGCACTGACGCAGATTTCCGGGCATGTGTATGCGTAGCTGCACGTGTTTTGACAGGAGCTGAAACGAAGCTTTACCCTGGCACATCCAACCTATTTTTATGTAGAGGAAAGGGAATGAAAATGAACGAACTGGAAAAGTTAGTCAATGAGGGAGTAGACCAGCTCCCACCGCTTGAACGTCGAACCTTTCTTCGCGCCGGATTTGCCATCACGGGCTTGTTTCTGGGTGGCTCCATCCTTTCGCTGACCTCGGTGCGAACGACCCAGGCTGCAGTGCCTGGTTCCGCGTATACCAGCGGCGCCTATCCGTATAAGCCACACTACAGCATGGTTATGCGGCAGAACCTCTGTGTAGATTGCCAACTCTGTATGGATGCCTGCGTGAAGACCAACCATGTGCCTGACTACGGCTACCGCACCATTATTCTCGAGCAAGAGCGGAGTATTGGCGAGAATGCGCAGGAAACCATTTTTATCCCGGTGCTCTGCAACCAGTGCAACGAGCCGCCCTGTGTGCGGGTTTGCCCCACGGTGGCCACCTATAAGGACAAAACCCACGGTATTGTCGTTATGGATGATAAAAAATGTATTGGCTGCAAGACCTGTATGGCAGCCTGTCCATATAATGCACGGTATTTCAGTGAAGAACGACGCGCGGTGGATAAATGCGATTTTTGTCTGGAATCCCGCCTTTCCAAGGGCATGACCAACACTGCCTGTGCCGAGGCCTGTCCGGCGCATGTGCGCGTGTTTGGCGATTTGAGCGATCCGGAAAGCGAAGTGTACAAACTGGTACACCGACCGGAAACAGTCTTGTGGGTGCTGCGTCCTGAAACCGGGGCCTTGCCCAATGTCTTTTACATGAATGATACGGTAGCCTGAGGGGTGAGAGTGATGAAAGGATACAAGAACGTATTGTTGGCACTAAGCCTCACCCTTGCCGTCGGCTTTGCAGGCACGACCTTCCTGGTGGCGGACGAGACAAAGGACCAGGGGGATGCTGCGCCTCCTGCACAACCGGTTGCTACAACGCCGAGTCTCCTTGATTATTTGGGAGATACCAAGGTGATCAGTATTGAACCGGTGCGGCAGATGTTCAGCCACCGCAGCCATGTGGTGGAGTACAAGTTGGCCTGCAGTGATTGCCATACTGATATCTTTGAGAGAAAGTGGGGAGCAGCTCGGGACAAGGGAGATTACACCCATGCAGATGCCTTTGACCAGGGGCGGTACTGCGGTGTGTGTCATAACGGCGAAGCCGCTTTTGCCACGGTTGGAGAGGACAACTGTATGCGCTGCCACGACAGCAGCATGTCTGCTCCAGACACGATTTATTTTCAGAAACCGGTACGCACCGTGGTGTTCGAACACAAAGGTCATGTGGACATGGGCCTGAAATGTGGCGATTGTCATATGCAACTCTTTGACTACCGCGTGGGCGCTGCCGAAGAACAACCGGAAGAGTTTATCATGCAGGCGCTCTATGATGGTAAGTATTGTGGCGCCTGCCATAATGGCGAAGCAGCCTTTGCCTCTGATACCCGCTGCACCACCTGCCATATCGGTGTACGTGGCGATGTACGCCGGCTGGCCAGGGCAGCCGACAAAAACAAACAAAACGCTCAATAAACGAGCCGTAGTCTCCCAATCTGTTCAAATTACCTGCCCGGAAGAGAGTTTCTGGGCAGGTTTTTAAATTTTTGAACGTTTGGCATATCTTCTGTCCTGGCTGGATGTATTCATGGTACAAGTGCGGCAAGTCCTACACAGGCGCTGTTTTTTTTTGTTTGTGGCGATTTTGGTGGTAGGGCTGGCGTTTCTGGATCGTTTTTTTCCACCTCCCCTCCTTGAGACCGGCCCATCCCGTACTCAGGTGGTCTTGGCCAAGGATGGCGCCCTGTTGCGCGCCTTTCCCGACAAAGAGCATATCTGGCGCTATCCCGTGGAACTGGACGAGGTGTCATCCCGCTATCTCGAGGCGCTGCTCACCTACGAAGATCGTTTTTTTTACCGGCATCCAGGGGTGAATCCCCTGGCTTTGGGCCGGGCTGCTTGGCAATGGCTCGCCAATGGCCGCATTATTTCCGGTGGATCCACCCTGACCATGCAGGTGGTCAGGCTTTTGGAGCCACATGCCCGCACCCCAGCCGGCAAGCTGCGCCAGATACTGCGTGCCCTGCAACTGGAGCTGCGTTACAGCAAAAACGAAATCCTCACTTTCTATATCAATCATGTTCCCATGGGGGGTGTGCTGGAAGGGGTGGAGGCGGCCAGCCGCACCTATTTTGGTAAACCAGCTCTCCGTCTCAGCCATGCCGAGGCAGCCTTGCTCGCTGTGCTGCCGCAAAGTCCATCCCGCTTGCGGCCAGACCGCTACCTGGAGCGCGCTCAAGCTGCCAGGGATAAAGTCCTTGGTCGCCTGCAGCAGTGGGGCCCCACTGTACTGCGGGAGGCCCGGCAGGAGCCTGTCTACGCACTTTCCCTTCCAGTAGCGCAATACGCGCCACTCCTGGCGGAACGGCTGCGCCGCCGCCTGCCGCAGTCCAGTCGAATTGTCAGCACCATTGATGTGCAGGCACAGGCTAAGGTCGAGCAGCTGGTACTGGACAGGGTACAACAGTTGCCACCCAGGGTGTCCATGGCTGTTTTGGTTATGGAAAATGCCAGTGCCGAGGTGCGGGCCTATGCTGGTTCTGCCGATTTCAGTGATTCCTCCCGTTTCAGCCATGTGGATATGGTGCGCTCTCTCCGTTCGCCCGGCTCCACCCTCAAACCCTTTTTATATGGACTGGCCCTGGACGAGGGGCTTATTCATTCGGAATCTCTGCTGGCCGATGTGCCGCGTAGCTTTTCAGGCTATCAACCGGGTAACTTCCAGCAATCCTTCAATGGACCGGTCAGTGTGTCTGAGGCCCTGACCAAATCGCTCAATGTACCGGCGGTGGAGGTGCTGGACCAGCTTGGTGCTGTCCGCTTCGCCGCCATGCTGCGCCGCGGTGGTCTGCGCCTGGAACTGCCAGGTGGAGCAGTACCCAATCTGGCCATTATTTTGGGCGGGGCAGCCACCAGCCTGGAAGAACTGGTGGGAGCCTACAGCGCCCTGGCCCGACAAGGGGTGTCAGCAAAGCCTCGCTACACTGCTGAAGAACCTTTGGCAGAGCAGCGCATGCTTTCTTCGGGGGCGGCCTTCATTATCCGCGATATTTTGGAATCCGGCGGTACAGTGGATCAACGTCTGGGCACCCGTATCGGCGCGCGGCAAGGTGTTGCCTGGAAAACAGGCACCAGTTTTGGTTTTCGCGATGCTTGGTCCGTGGGGGTGTCGGATCGTTACAGTATCGGAGTGTGGGTTGGCCGTCCCGACGGCACACCCAATCCTGGTTTTTTTGGAGCCAACGTGGCTGCACCGCTTCTTCTGGACCTTTTTTATGCCCTGGATAACTCGTCACCTGCAGCCCGTGTACCACCGGTTACGGTTAGCCAGGCCCAGATTTGCTGGCCCTTGGGCCTGCGCCCCTCTGGACCGGACGATCATACCTGTCTGGAACGGCGTAGCGCCTGGCTCCTTAACAACACTGCGCCGCCCACCTTTCCAGACCCCCTGTACCGGGGCAGCCCGCGTTACAGTTATTTCACCAATCAAGAGAGAACAGCTCGGATGGAGCCGGGTTGCAGCGATACCGATATGCAGCTGGTACAGACCAGCCGTTGGCCGGTTTTACTGGAGCCATGGCTGAGCCCGGCACAGCGACACAAGAGTCTACCGCCGCCATGGATTGCGGCATGCAGCAGGCAGGAGCCCTCGGCCCGAGCACTTACCATCGCTGGTCTGCGGGATGGCGCAGTCTTACGACGGGCCGCCGATGGCGCTGCGCCACTGGTGCAACTGAGTGTACACGGCGCTACCACTGCAGTATACTGGATGATTAATGGTAAATTGCTTGCCCAGGTGCCAGCAAGGGGTAGTTTCAGTCATCGTTTTGTTGAACAGGGCAGATACGCCCTGACCGCCCTGGACGAGCAGGGGGCTTATGATAGTATCAATGTGGTTGTACAGTAGGAAGCGGCTTGTTAAAACATGTGCAGCGCATTGTTGTCATTGGGTTTTATTTTAACCCATGGAAAGGAAGAGGTATATGAAAAAATACCGGATGGTTATTGCAGAAGATCATGCTGTTCTACGAGACGGTCTGCGGTCTATGTTGGCTGAGGTTGACTGTCTGGAACTGGTGGGAGAGGCCAGCAATGGCCTGGAGGCGATCCGCTGTGTTGAACGGCTGCAGCCTGATTTGCTCCTATTGGATATTTCTATGCCACTGATGAGCGGCCTTTCCGTAGTCAATGATGTAAAGAGCCGCTACCCGGAAGTGAAGATCATCTTGCTGACTGTGCACGACTCAGAAGCGTATTTGCGTGAGGCCATACACAGGGGGGTGGAGGGCTTCTGTCTGAAAAAAAGTGATTTCAGTGAGTTGATCGATGCAATCAAGGCGGTGACCCAGGGGCAGGGATATGTGAGTCCTCTGTTGCAGTTACAGTCGGAATCGGCAAAATCTGCAAGCCATACTTCCCGTAGCCAGGGTACCGTGGACCCGGGCAGTGTGCCGGAAACCGCTTGGCAGCTCCTCACTCCCAGGGAAAAGGAAGTGCTGAAATTAGTGGGAGAAGGCTACCGGAACAAGGAAATTGGAGCGTTGTTGTTTATCAGTCCCAAGACCGTGGAAAAGCACCGCTCCAATCTGATGAAAAAACTTGACCTGCACAATGCCTCAGCCCTGACCACGTATGCCATCAAACAGGGATTGGTTATTCCGAAGGCGTAGCAACAGGCCAGCACGCTGAAATAGTGGTTCCTTTTCCCTTGGTAGAGCGGATGGTGAGGATGCCACCGGAAAATTCCACTCGTTTCATCATGTTGCGGATCCCCATGCCGCAGGGCGGTTCCTCGCAGTCTGCCCGAACCTCGGGGAAACCCACGCCTTGGTCGCTGATACGCAACACAACCGAGTTGTCCTCCTCAGTAAGGCAGAGAGCTATACTTGCACTGCGACTATGCTTAAGGGCGTTGTGGATGGCTTCCTGTGATACCCGGTATATGACAATGGGCAGTCCTGCTTTTATGCGGGATTCGTCAATATCTGCATCTACGATGATGGGACTGGTTTGCAGGCTGCTGTTCATCCGGTCTGCATGCCATTTGAGTGCGGCCACAATACCAAGGTCATCAAGAATGGGCGGGTACAGACTGGAAGTGATGCCCTGCAACTCATCCATGCTTTCGGTCAGCATGCGGGCAATGTGATCGACCCGCTCCTGCATATGCTCTTCGCCGGCAGTTATGGCGCTGGGCAGTTGGCCAAGGGCGAGCTTGATGGCGCCGAGGTAGCTGCCAATGCTGTCGTGCAGTTCCTGGGCGATGCGGCGGCGTTCCTGGTCGATGATGTCAAGCAGGTGAGCGGTGAGCTGTTTGAGTTGGAATTCTGATTTTCTCAGCTCGCTTTCCATGTTTTTCTGGTCGGTGATATCTTCCACCAGGCAGACGCAGAATTGCGCAGGTACTCCGGTTTCGCTGAACAGGGAAAAGGTCAGCTCTGTCCAGATGTAGCTGCCTGCCTTGGTGTGCATCCGACTCTGTAGTTTGGCAACGGGCAGTTTTTTTTCTTTGATCCGCTCAAAGGCGTTGCACACCATCTCTTGGTCGTGTGGGTGAATGAGGGTTTCGTTCAGGCCCATTTCACACAGTTCATCATCGGAAAAACCGACAGTTTCAGCAAAAGCAGGGTTGTTTTGCACGATGAGTCCTGTCAAATCCAGCAGGACAATACCGATGGAGGACCATAAAAAGATACCCCGCATCCGTTTTTCACTGTCATGAATGCCCTGAAAGGCCTTGACCCGCTCGATGCCTGTCATGACAGCCTGTTCAAAGAGCACCGGTTCATTTCGCCAACTCTTCAAATAAAAATCAGCGCCATATTGCAGATAATTAAATTCATCTGTATCACCTGGTTCTGTTTCCAGAATGATGACTGGCTGCAGGCAGTCCTGGCTGTGCACCTCCTTGATAAAATTTTGGTATCCCTGTATACCGGCGCAAGACGCGACCAGGATCACATCGGGTTTCTTTGCTTGGATAACATGCAGCGCTTCTTCAAAGGTGCTGACCTGGCTCAGGGCATAGTGCCTCTCTGTGCAACGGGAGAGGGTTTGTTGCAATTCGTCGAAGTAGGTGCCACAGACACCAATGAGGAGAGCGGTAATTTCGGGCATATGATGTGATATGGTGTGGGAGGAAAAATATTGATAAAGACTTACGAACTGTACAGGGATCAGGTCAAAGGAGCGTCCTGTCAGGCTGGTTTAAACGTCATGTATCATAGCATGACTTTCAGCAAAATGGCGAAAACTCTTCGCTGGCTGGAGAATTATACAGCCAGTTGTTTACCGGGCAGCGGAGCAGAGAAGGTACAAACGGATGGCAGGGCTTCTTTGGTTGATTTTGGTGGTTTAGGGAAATCAGAATATGCTTTTTGGGTCATTGTGAACCACTTTTTCAAGTGGCGGTGACTTGAGGGGTGGCATGTGTGGATGCCCGTACACACTCCACCCCATTTTATATACTTCGACTTTGTCTGGAAAAAAGAGCGTTGCTATTTTTTTGGTATGCCGTAATTTTTGATTATTGTTTATTTACAATCATTTTTTACAAGGAGGAAAAATATGTTGCAATGGGCTCTGATTTTTCTGGTGGTTGCAATCATTGCAGGCCTCTTGGGCTTTACCGGCATTGCAGGTGCTGCTGCAGGTATGGCCAAAATTCTTTTCATTGTTTTTCTGGTCATCTTTGTGATCATGCTGGTTCTGGGACGTAAACCCAGGGTGTGAGGACGGTCGTTGTCCTTGCACAGACGGCTTGATTGTCTCTTTTTATTCTACTGAAGGTGGGCAGTAAGAGACATCAAAAAAGTTTCCTGCCTGAATGATCCCCTGGCATGAATCTGACTCAAGCCAGGGGAAAAACTGCGCTGTTTTTACAACGTACAATTCGTGCGATTGGCTCGCAATATCGCTTTCCAGGGTTTTTCACAACCTGAAATTGCCTGTGTCAGAAGGATCACCTGTACAGTAATCGTCGAATAAACCGGGCTGGGTTCAGAGGGCGGGGTGGTTCTGCAGCGACAGACAGTTTTCGTTTGCTTTCTGCTGGCAGCGTCACTGTGGGGAAGATTTGCCTGCTTATTTTTTCTTGAGCAACTCCAAAGCCAGGCGGAGTTGGTTATCCTGTTCCAATCTCTTGCTCACTTCTGCGATGTTGTTGACCTTCTGAAAGGTTTCTTCCTGATCGAACTCGTCAGTTGCAGGTACAGATGTGGATTTTTCCCCTAGCAGGTCATTGTTGAGGTGACCAGGCAGGTCCTTCTCCCGCAGCATGCGCTGGACTGGGACATCATTTTCCATGCCAGGCAATTTGTTGAGCGCCACCATGACATCAGGGCGAATGCCCATGGCCTGAATGGAATCGCCGCTGGGTGTGTAGTATTTGGCTGTGGTTAGGCGGATGCCAGAGCCGTCCGGGAGGGGGATGATGGTCTGTACAGATCCCTTGCCAAAGGAGGTGGTGCCCAGGATACGTGCCCGCTTGTGGTCTTGCAGCGCTCCGGCAACAATTTCGGAACCACTGGCTGAACCGCCGTTGATGAGCACCACCATGGGATATTTTTCAACCCGTGCGTCAGGATGGGCCTCGTAGAGAATCTGTTCCTGGTTGTTCCGGCCACGCGTCGAAACGATAACGCCATGATCCAAGAAGATGTCGGCTACCTTGATCGCCTGGTCAAGCAGGCCGCCAGGGTTGTTGCGTAAATCCAACACCAAGCCCTTGATGGGGTGTTTTTCCCGCAGGACATCCAGTGCTGAGCGTACATCTTCGGTCGTGGCATCCTGGAAGTTGGAAATACGGATATAGTCGTAACCCGGTTCAAGCTCCATGGATTTGACTGAGAACACGGGGATATCTTCCCGCACCAGAGAAAAATCTCGGGTGTCACGCCATTGGGGCCGATGGATGGAGAGGGTGATGGTGGAGCCCTTGGGGCCGCGCATTTTTTTTGTCGCTTCCATCAAGGTCATGTTTTTGGTCAGCATACCGTCGATGCGCATAATCCGGTCGCCGGGCTTGATACCCAGGCGGTCCGCCGGGGTGCCTTCAATGGGTGCGACTGCGGTTAAAATGCCATCACGGATAGTGACTTCGATACCCACGCCGGTGAAACTGCCCGTGGTTTCCTCTTCAAGCTCTTGAAAATCCTCGGGGCTCATGTAGCCGGAGTGCGGGTCCAGTGAACTGAGCATGCCATTGACCGCGCCATGCATCAAGCTGCGCATTTCCACTTGGTCCACATAGTATTGCTGCACTAGGGACAACACATTGGCAAAGGTTTCCAGTTCTTGGTAGGTGTCCTGCAGTTCCTTCTCTTCTCCGGCAGTTTGCATAGCATTGGTGAACTGCGGTGCAAAGAGCACAAGGGAGATGGACAGACAGAGGGGCAGCCAGAGCAGACGCGCCAGCATGACAGGGCGAGGTAACTGCATGGGGAGAGAACTGAAGATTTTGACAGGAAAAGTATGCACAGCAACAAGTCAATGAAAAAGGGAAAAGTATGCGTATATACTACCCATTCAGCAGAAGAGCGGCAACGGCAATGTTCCGATTCCAGAGTACTTTTCCTCAAGATTCGGGCAGGGATTTGACGATTGAGCCTGGTTTGAGCCAGGACAGCGGATCTTCTGCAATGGCGCCATGGCGAATTTCAAAATACAGGCCCTTACCCACCAAGGTGGCAAAGCTGTCTGTGGTGCCCAGTACCTGTCCCTGGGTAACACGATTTTTTTCACCCACATTGATCTTGGCGAACTTGGCGGTCACTGTATAGTACTGCTGGGCATGCTCGATAATGACCATTTTGCCGTATCCGGGCATATAGCCGGCATAGATGACTACCCCGCTGTAGACGGCCCGCACTTCCTGTTCCGCGTCTACGCCAATGGTAATGCCATGGGCAAAGGGAGCTGCGTCCGCAACTGAGCCCGGCTCCATAAAACCCCGCACCAGGGGTCCGTGCAGGGGAGGCGGCAGCTTGCCCTTGTTGTGTGCAAATCCCTGAGTAGACCGTTTTTTCTTATCTTTTGCAAGTCGGGTCATCGTGACGGTGAGTTTGCGCTGGGCCTTTTCCATTTCCCGCAGAGCCTGTTCATACAAGCCCCGCTCAGTCTGCACCCGTTGCAGAAACCGGTTTTGCTCCTCAAGTGCCAGCAGGAGTTTTTGCTCCTTTTCACCAGCCTCGTGGATTAACTGGTCAAGCCGGGATTGTTCCTGTTCAAGGGTTTGCTGAAAGGTGTTTATCTCTTCTGTGCTCTTGCGAAAGCGGAGAAACACGGCCCGGTCGTAGGTGACCAAAGAGTGGAAGGCCCCATTGTTCCGCACCAGTTCAGCCAGGCTTTGGCTGGCAAAAAGGGCGTTGAATAGTCCGGTTTTGCCCAGCAGATAGTAGGCTTGCAGCCGCTTAATCAGATGTTGCTGAAGGTGTTGATGCTGCTCGTTCAATTTGGCCAGTTCCAGTTTTTTTGCGGCAATCAGTGCCAGCATTTCTGCCTGGCGTGTCTGCAAGACCTCCAGTTGTGTGCGCTGTTCGTCTAGGGACGCATCCAGACGCTGCAATTCCTCAAACAGGCTCCGTTCCCTGTCTGCACTGCGCGCGAGTTTGTCTTGGTGCTCTTGGATGGATTCCTGCAATTTACCGATATTGCTGCGCATCTCTTCACTGGCATTCCGGGCATGGGAGCAGGGAGGATGCACTGATATCAGGATGAGCAAAACCAGGAGCAAGCGAAACATGCCAGCCACTATAGATGGAGTATGGGCCGGGTGGAGTGGAAGCTGCCCAAGGCGCACAACAGCGTGGCTGCGAGCATGATACAGGCGGTCACTGGCCAGGAAAGAAAGGTGAAGGGGACCACGCTGAACAAGGCCGGACCGACAAACTGGAGTTTGATCCAGCGGAAGAGCAGATACAGGGCAACAATGCCGGCGGTGGAGCCACAAAAGCCAATGAGTGCCCCTTCGAGTAGAAAGGGCATACGGATGTAAGTGGTGGTTGCCCCCACCAGGCGCAGTAGTTCCAGTTCTTTTCTGCGGGAAAAGAGGTTGAGTCGTATGGTGTAGGCCACCATGAAGGTGGTGGTTATGATAAGGAGGGCACCTGAGAGGACAATGACAATACGCATCAGTTGGATAAAGGAATGGAAATGGTCGATCCACTCCTTGCCGTACTGCACCTTGAGTGCGCCGGGCAGGGTTTCCAGATAGTCGGAAAAACGTTTGATACGGGCCAGGCTGTCCAGTGAGCGCAGAGGATACACTTCGATGGAGGGTGGCAAAAAATCTGCTGGTACGCCGCTGAGCACATCACTGTCATTGGCCAACTGCTTGGCGAAACGCGCATAGGCCTCTTGGCTGCTAACAAAATCAATCCGTTCCACCCGGTCAAATTTGAGGATTCTGCTACGGTACTCTTCCTGTAGAGCAGGTGGTGGATTTTCGTCCAGATAGACCACCAGGCGCAAATCATTACCCATCTCTGCGCCCACATGTAGGGCATTGGCATGGGTCAGGTAAAAAAAGGAAAAGATGAGCACAGAGAGCATGACTGCAAAAAAGGTCATGAGCTGGGGCTTCCAGGTTAGAAGCAGGTTGCGACCGGTGTGCTGCAGGATCGTGCTTAGAGATCTCATGACAGTGCCTTCACGACAGGCGCAGCAATGTTGCTGGTGGAGAAAGGTGTTCCTGCAGAAAGCAGGCGGCCGCCGCGCAGTTCCATGATCCGCCGGTTACCGACACGGTACAGAGATTTGTCGTGGGTGGCGATGAGCAGGGTGCAGCCTTGGCGATTGAGCTGGTAGAATAGGCTCATCACCCGGGCGGTGTTTTCCGCATCCAGGTTGCCGGTGGGTTCGTCGGCGAGCAAAATTTCCGGATGGTGCGCCACGGCACGGGCAATGGCAACCCGTTGTTGCTCTCCGCGGGAGAGTTCCCCGGCCAGGGTAGCGTATTTTTTGCCCAGATTGAGCTGTTCCAACAGGGTACGCACCCGTTCTGCAATGTTGGATTTTTTTTGATGGACTACCTCCATGCTAATGGCAATGTTGTCGGCCACGTTTCTGTTGGGCAACAGTTTGAAATCCTGATAAGCAACACCGATTTTGCGGCGGAGGAGATGGATGCTACGATGGTTCAGTTTGCCAAGATCAAAGCCGGCCACATCGAGCACGCCCTTGCTTTCTTTTTCCATGCGACTGATGAGCTGTATCAGGGTTGTTTTACCTGCACCGCTTATGCCAGTGAGGTAGACCATTTCTCCTTTGGCAACGCTAAAGGAAATATCAGAGAGGGCCTCGACATCGGGCGGATAAAACTTCGATACCTTGATCAGTTCAATAATGGGCGGGGGCGGCAAATCCTGATGCATGGTGCTCTAAAACACATATTCAAGGACAAAGAATAAGTAGTTTTGGCTGGGACAATTTGGGGCGACGGCCAGCGGAGTATGGGAGAAGACTGCAGCAAAAGTCTGTCCAGAGGCAAACACCCTGCCACATCATACTGCAATCCGCCTATTATAGCATGGATACGATAAGGTCCATAGTTTTTTCAACACAATAAGGTAGTTGCCTCTTCTTCCCCAGTTAACGGCAATGACGACGCAGCTCTTGTGCTGCCCAAGATGCGCTGGAGCAATACTGCCTTTGTACTGGAAGGGGGCGTTTTAGGCTGGTATAGTCATATCAGTGCACAGAAGCACACCATAAAAGAACCTCGTACTGGAGAAAAGCAAGAATGCGCTATCAGGCAGTCCTTTTTGACCTTGACGGCACCCTGCTGGATACCCTTACTGATCTGGCTGAAGCGGGTAACCGCGTGCTGGCGGGACTGGGCTTAAAACCGCATCCAACACAAGACTATCGCTACTTTGTTGGCAATGGTATGCGGCACCTGATGGAATGTATCCTGCCCAGGTCACTGCGGGAACAGGAGGAGGCGCTTGAGGCAGCCATGGTCGCTTTTCAGCAGGAATATGCCAAGACGTGGCAGATACATACCAAACCCTATGCCGGTATTGCCGAATTGCTGGATTATTTGAGTGCCAAGGGCTGCCCCATGGGTATCTTGTCCAACAAGCCGCAATCCTTTACCCAGCTGTGTGTCGACAAGCTCCTGGCAGCCTGGCGTTTTCATCCTGTTTTGGGACAGCGCGAGGGCATTCCCCGCAAACCGCATCCTGCAGGTGCCCTGGAAACCGCACGCATACTCGGCTTGGCACCATCTTCCATTCTATATGTGGGCGATACCGGCGTGGATATGCGCACTGCCCAGCAGGCAGGTATGGATGCGGTCGGTGTGCTGTGGGGCTTCCGCGATGCAGAAGAGTTGCGCGCAACCGGCGCCGAGACTGTGGTGCAGACCCCAGAGGAACTGGTCCGCATAATCGCTGCCTCAAACACATCCGCAGAGTAATCCCTTGGCCGGTTCCGGCAGTATGCTTCTGATCCTTCTGGCACAACCTTGCGTGGGCGCCTTTATCGGCTATCTCACCAATAAAATAGCCATTCGCATGCTGTTTCGGCCCCTGCAACCCTGGTACGTCTTGGGCTGGAGGGTGCCGCTGACCCCTGGTGTCATTCCGGCAAAACGCCGCGCCCTGGCTGTCAATATCGGGGAAATGGTGGGCCTGCACCTCCTCACCAGCGAGGAGATTGGTCGCTCCATTTCCGGTGAACCGTTCCAGGAACATCTGCACAATCTGGTTACACGCCAGCTTGATGCCTTTTGCCAAAAGAAATTGCCTGCCTTGGGAGACTTGTTCCCAGTGGAAAATAATCCCGTACTGCTGACTCTGCAGGTCAGCCTGATCCGGGAGTTGCAGGAGTCCTTCAACCGTTATCTTGCCAGCCCCCTGGCTGCAGAGCAACTAGCTGCCTGGTTGCAGGCTGCTGGCAAAAAATCGGCTGATGAACAGGCGGATCGTACAGTACTGCGGCAGCTGGTAGAAAAGATACTTGAAAAGATGCTGGCCAACGGTGGGCAACATGTGGGCACAGTACTGGCAACGATGTTGCAACAGGCTGGTAGCGAAGGCAAGCAGTTGCGTGATCTTATCCCAAAAACGCTTGCACAGCATCTGCACGCACTTGTTGAGGCACAGGCCCCTGGCATCCTCGAGCGGATCGCTCAGCAGTTGTTGGCACCAGAAGCGCGGCCCGCCCTGTTACACGCCTTGATTACCGCTGTGCATCAACTTCTGGAGTCACTAGGGCCCATGGGCGCGATGGCGCGAGGTTTTTTTGAGACAGACACCTTTAGCCGCAAGATCAACGAGTATTTGAATAAAAACAGTGGCGCGATCAAGGGCTGGCTCAACAGCCCAGAGATGCAAAGACGCCTGTCCGGGGTTTTGGGAGAAAGTGTTGATACACTTTTAGACAGGGATGTTGCAGAAGTATTGGCTGGTTTTGCCCCTGGTCAGGTGGATGCCCTCTGCATTGCCATTGGTGGCCATTTTGTGGCGGCGCTGGATAATGGGGCAGTCAGGGAAGAGCTTGGCCGCACCTTCACCGGCACCTTACATCATTTTTTGCAGGGCGCACCAGGCAATCAGGGGATAGACTCAGCCAGCTCTGTGCTTACCCTCCTGCGCAGCGATCAAGGGACATCCTTTGTTGATGCTGCTGTGGAGTCGTTTGTGCAGTGGATTTTTTCTCTGCCACTGGGCGTGCTGGTCAAGGGAATTCCCCAGGAATTTCGTGAGCTAGTGGTGGCACGTATAACCAAGCATGCCAATCTGCTCTTTCTGTACGAGCTTTCCGGGCTGGTGCAGGCGCTCAACATCAAGGAGCTTGTCAGTGACAAGGTGGATTCACTTGATCTCTTACGCCTGGAACGACTCATTCTGGGGATTATGGAGGAGCAGTTCAAGTATATCAATCTGTTTGGTGCCCTGCTCGGCTTTTTGATTGGCCTGACCAACCTGCTCCTCTTCCAGCTCTTGTAAAAAGTACCTGCTACCTTTTTACACTAAACCCAAATGCTTGGCTTGTTGCCACAGTTGGGTTGCCAGACGCACAGTGGCCTGGTCCACCATCCTTCCCTCCACCGCCACGGCCCCGCGTCCTTCACTTTTGGCCTGTTCATTGGCCTGAATAATTTTGACCGCCAGATCGATATCCTGCTGGGAAGGGGTAAACACTTCGTTGATCACCTCAATCTGGGCAGGATGAATGGCCCATTTGCCGTCACAGCCCAGGGCGCAGGCCATGACTGCGGAGCGGCGCAAGCCGTCAGCATCTTTGAAATTGCCAAAAGGCGCATCAATGGCCATGCATTTGGCTGCCTTAGCAGACATCACCATGTTGCTGATGGCAAAATGCCAGCGATGTCCCGGATAGATTTCTTCTTCCTTTTCTCCGTGTCCTGAAATGGAAACCAGCCTAGCCCCGATGGAGGCGGAATAGTCGGCAATGCCGAAAACAAGCGTTTTTACACGGGGACTGGCTTGGGCAATGGCACTGGCACTTTGCAGGCCTTCTGCGGTTTCAATGGAGGCTTCAATGCCTATGGAAGCGGTATTGCCCTGCTGCAAACCAATACCGGTGAGCAGACGTTCGGCAAAATAGATGTCGCCAGGATGATTGACCTTGGGAATGATAATGGCATCCAGCACCTGACCAGCTTGTTCAACTACTTCGATCAAGTCGCGATAGGCAAAAGGTGTATCCAGCGCATTGATGCGCACGGTCACGGTTTTTTGTTCCCAGTTCAGGTTAAGCAGGGAGTCGATAACCTGGGAGCGGGCCGCCTCCTTGGCGTCTATAGGAACGCTGTCCTCCAGGTCGAGCATAACCACATCAGCGGCACTTTCGCAGGCCTTGCCGTGCATCTTGACCATATGGCCGGGTACAGACAGGTTGGATCGGCGTGGTTTCATCAGCTTTCTCCCTTATTGAATATGACGCCAATATGGCGGATAAATGGCTCTTTGCCGTGCATCATCCATCATCTTACCTGCTCCGTTACTGGAAGCAAGGGATAATGCGAAAGCAATTTAAGGAGATTGTGCAGGTAAAAGCCCCTAGAAAGCATGTATTCTTATTCAATGTAGCGCTTGCCTGTTTTTTAGCATGGAACGACGGAACTGATCGAAGGTAAAGAGCAGCAGGGCAAGCCAGATGAAGTAGAAGCCCCTTTGCTGTGCTATGGGGAAATGTTCTTTGTAAAGAAATACGCCAAGGAAAAAGTTCAAAGTAGGGGAGAGATACTGTACAAGACCTGCAGTGGCCAGGCTGATTTGCCGTGCACCGTTGATAAAGAGGAAAAGCGGTGCCAAGGTTGCCAGTCCAGCACCCATTAAAAGGGCGGTGGTTGGGCTGGAGGTGAGAAAATGCGCATCACCGTGTGTATGCAACAGGATAATCACCAGCAAACTGGGTACAGACAAAATCCCCATCTCCATCATCAAGGCTTCCAGGGCCGGTGCCTGGGATACCTTGCGCAACAGGGTGTAAATGCCAAAGCTCATGGCCAGGCCCAAGGCAATCCATGGAAATTGTCCCAAGGCCAGGGTCATGTAGAGTACTCCAATGGCCGCAAGAGCAACAGAGAGCCACTGTAGCGCTCGCATCCTTTCCTTCAATACCGTCACCCCGAGCAGTACTGCCAAAAGCGGCGTGATGAAATAACCAAGACTGCTGTCAATGACATGGTCGTTGTTGACCGACCACACATACAAGAGCCAGTTGCAGGCAATTAGTACAGAAGTGCCCACCAGGGACAACAAGGTTTTTCGTTTGAAGAGCAGTCGAAGGGGGTAGTGGTGGCTGACACCGGATGTATAGAGAATAAGGGCCAGTACAAACGACCAGAGGATGCGGTGGGCGAGAATTTCCACTGCTGGAACCTGGTCAAGCAGTTTCCAGTAGATGGGGAGCAGGCCCCAAGCAACATAGGCCATAACAACAGCGGCAAGACCGCGCTGGGGTGTCATGCAGGCGGAACCAGGCCGGAGGCGCGCAGGATCACAACTGGTTCATGCGTTGCGATCATTTTCTGGCCAGACAGTATTCGGATAAACACCGTTTGTACCGGTGTAGGTGGTAAAGGTGCAATCTTCCTCCAATCTGTGCACGTAATTGGGGGCAAGGGGGATTTTGCCGCCACCTCCGGGTGTATCCAGGGCATAGGTGGGTATAGCCATGCCCGATACCTGGCCGATCAACTGGCGCATGATGTCTTGGCCCGTATCGATACTGGTGCGAAAATGTGAGGCGCCGCGGGTTAAATCTGCCTGGAAGAGATAGTAAGGTTTTACCCTGGCTGCCAAAAGGTGGTAGAAAAGCTCCTGCAGCACGGGTGCAGAGTCGTTTACTCCGCGCAGCAGTACGGTTTGACAACCCAGGGGAATGCCTGCGTCAGCCAGAACGGCACAGGCAGCCCTGGCCTCGGTAGTGAGTTCGGCTGGATGGTTGAAGTGCAGGTTGATAAACAGGGGGTGAAACTTGCGAAGTAGGGCAGCGAGGGTGCTGGTTATGCGGGAAGGCAGCATACAGGGCATGCGGGTACCGATGCGAATGATGCGCACCGTTGGAACGCTGCGCACCAAGTGCAGGATGTGTTCCAGGTGTTGATCGCTGAGCATGAAAGGGTCTCCACCGGAAATGAGCACATCCGCAATAGCGGGTGTATTGCGGATATAGGCAATGGCCTGGTTGAGCAGGTCAGGACTTACCACCATGTTGCCAGTACCAACTTTTCGTTTGCGCGTGCAAAAACGACAGTAGCTGGCGCAATCTTTGCTAACCAGCAGGACTGCCCTGTCTGGATACTTGTGGATGAGGCAAGGGGTTGGGCTCAGGTTTTCCTCATCCAGAGGATCGGGTGGGGTGGTGTTGTCTTCAAGTTCCAATACATCGGGCATGATCTGTTTAAGCAGCGGCGTACCATGCTGCTTGGCAAGCTCCAGGTAGTAGCGGCTAACCCGAACAGGATAGCGGGCATGTACCGCGGCCACCTGCTCATAAGGAATGTCGAGGAGCTGGCTCAGTTCTCGTGGATCGGTCACTAGGGAAGATGCAGGCACACCCATGTGGTTTGGAGTGATGTGTTGAATAGTCAAGGCATTGTCTGTGGCCTGAAGACAAAAAAGATCGTCACCGCAATGCACGGTGACGATCTTTTTGTGCTACTACAGCTATGTTCTGCTTATATGCAGAATCAGTGGTCGATGGTGGCAGATGCTTTCATGAATTCACGGTTCAAGCGAGCGATGTTGCGAATGGTGATGCCCTTGGGACATACATTCTCGCATTCCCGATGGTTAGAACAGTTGCCAAAACCATCCTTGTCCATCTGCAGAACCATGTTGATAGCGCGTTTTTTGGCTTCCTGCTGTCCCTGCGGAAGCAGGGCCAACTGGGACACCTTGGCGCTGGCAAACAACATGGCCGAACCATTCGGACAGGCAGCTGCACAGGCACCACAACCGATGCAGGCTGCTGCATCCATGGCCTGCTCGGCCACATGCTGGGGAATGAGGATAGTATTGCCATCCTGCGGTGAACCGGTGTTGACGGAAACAAAACCGCCAGCAGCAATGATTCGGTCAAGGGCGGAACGGTCAATGATCAGGTCTTTGATGATCGGGAAGCCCTGGGTGCGGAACGGCTCAATGACGATCGTGTCGCCGTCCTTGAAGCGCCGCATGTGCAACTGGCACAGGGTGGTTTCCTTGTCAGGACCATGGGCGATACCGTTGACCATGGCGCCGCACATGCCGCAGATACCTTCACGGCAGTCATGGTCAAAGGCAATGGGCTCAAGTCCCTTGCGGGTCAGCCATTCATTGAGCACGTCGATCATCTCAAGGAAAGACATATCGGTGCTGATATCCTTCAGGGCATGCTCTTCAAAGGCGCCTTGGGCCAAGGGGCCGTTTTGCCGCCAGATTTTCACCAAGATATTTATTGTTTTCGATGCCATGGTTTCTTCCGTATTTTTAGTTGAAGTTCAGAAGCTAAGCTGTGTACGCATTCAGGTTACTTGTAACTCCGCTGCGAAGGAGTCACGTTCTCGAAGGTCAGCGGCTCTTTGTGCATGACAGGCTCCGCTCCTTCTCCCTTGTACTCCCATACGGAGACATGGCTGAAGTTTTCATCATCACGTTTGGCTTCGTGTTCTTCGGTTTGGCTTTCCTCGCGGAAGTGGCCACCGCAGGATTCCTCGCGGGCAAGGGCATCCTTGACCAGCAGTTCGGCAAACTCAAGGAAATCAGCAACCCGGCCAGCGCGTTCCAGCGACTGGTTGAGTTCCTGACCAGAACCGGGAACTGTGACATTTTCCCAGAACTCGGCGCGGATTTCCGGAATCTTGTCGAGGGCTGCCTTCAGGCCATCGGCATTGCGGGCCATGCCGCAGTTATCCCACATGACCTTACCCAACTCACGATGGTAGTGGTCAACGGTTTCCTTACCTTTACCACTCCTGGTGTTTTTCATGAGTTTTTCGGTCTGTTCCCTGACCATCTCGGCTGATTCGTCAAAGGCGGAATCGCTGGTATCGGTCGGAACAGGTGCGACCGTGGCCAGGTAGTCGCCAATGGTGTAAGGCAGGACAAAGTAGCCATCGGCCAAGCCCTGCATGAGTGCAGATGCACCCAGACGGTTTGCACCGTGATCGGAGAAGTTACATTCTCCAGTGGCATACAGGCCGGGCAGGGTAGTCATGAGATGGTAGTCAACCCAGAGACCGCCCATGGTGTAGTGAACCGCCGGATAAATCATCATCGGTTCCTTGCCCGGATCGGAGTCCACGATCTTTTCGTACATCTGGAACAGGTTGCCGTACTTGCGCAGAATCACATCCAGGCCATCGCGCTTGATGGCATCGGCAAAGTCCAGATACACGCCCAGACCAGTTTCGCCGACACCGTGACCGGCGTCACACATTTCCTTGGCATTACGGGAAGCCACGTCGCGCGGTACCAAGTTGCCAAAGGAAGGATACTTGCGCTCCAGGTAGTAATCGCGCTCTTCCATGGGTATATCGCTGGGCTTGCGGGTGTCACCAGCCTTTTTGGGTACCCAGACGCGACCATCGTTACGTAGACTCTCACTCATCAGGGTGAGCTTGGACTGGTAGTCGCCGTGTACCGGAATACAGGTCGGGTGAATCTGTACAAAACACGGGTTGGCAAAGCCTGCACCGCGTTTGTATGCACGCCAGGAAGCGGTCACGTTGGAGGCCATGGCATTGGTGGACAAAAAGTACACGTTACCATAACCGCCGGTGGCCAAAACCACGGCATGGGCTGAATATTTTTCGATTTCGCCGGTAATCAGGTTGCGGCAGATAATACCGCGGGCAACACCATCCACCACTACCACATCCATCATCTCGCGGCGGGTGTACATCTGCACCTTGCCTGCTGCCACCTGACGCATCATGGCAGAGTAAGCACCGAGCAGCAGCTGCTGCCCTGTTTGACCGCGGGCATAGAAGGTACGGGATACCTGCGCACCGCCGAAGGAACGGTTAGCCAAGGTACCGCCGTATTCGCGGGCAAAGGGTACGCCCTGGGCAACACATTGGTCGATGATGTTGTTGGACACCTGGGCCAGACGGTAGACGTTGGCCTCGCGGGCGCGGAAGTCGCCACCTTTGACCGTGTCGTAGAAGAGGCGGAAAATGGAGTCGCCATCGCCCTGGTAGTTTTTGGCGGCATTGATACCACCTTGGGCAGCGATGGAGTGCGCACGGCGTGGGCTATCCTGTATGCAGAAAGATTTGACGTTGTAGCCCAATTCGCCAAGGGTTGCTGCTGCAGAGGCTCCGGCCAAACCGGTGCCTACAATGATGACCTCGTATTTCCGCTTGTTGGCGGGATTGACGAGTTTGTTGGAAAAACGGCAATTATCCCATTTTTCGGCCAACGGTCCTTCAGGAATTTTGGAATCAAGCTGCATAGTAGTATCTTTTGGCTATGGGTTAATAAGTAGTTGAACGCCTTTTAAGGCACGCTGGGCTGCTGTGTTGCGCTGCCCGGGCTTGCCTGTAGATCATGGGTGGAGCTCAGCGTGGAATCATACTTATAGGAGCTGGGTGCGCGAAATCACCATGAGCAGGGTGATGAGGATGTAAATCGCTCCCATGATCGCAGCCACAGCCCAAGCAACAACACGCAGGGGTTCGTCGTACTTGGGATGGCTGATTCCCAGCGTCTGCAACAAAGACCAGAAGCCGTGGCTGAGGTGGAGCAGCAGCATGCTCAGGCCAATCAGATAGAGCAGGGTGTAGGCCGGATTGGTCAGTACCTTGGTGACAAAATCAGAAATGGTGACAACCTCTGTTTTCTCAACAAAATGGAAATTGGCCATATGAATCATAATGAACAAAAAGATGACAACGCCGGTGTAGGGCATGGTACGGGAACCCCAGGTAACTCCACCTGCGCTGGTCCATACCTCGTATTTGCCGCCACGTGCCTTGCGGTTTTCAAGGAAAATATAGATGGCCGTGATGACATGCAAAAAGAAAATGGTGTACAGGCCGATTTCAAAGAAGGTGACAAAGATCCCCAGTGAATGGAGGTGATGCGCATAGGAGTTGAAGGCTTCTCTTCCCCAAAAAATAGTGCTGTTGCCAATCGCGTGCACAACGAGGAAGCTGCCCAGCAGGAAGCCGGTGATCGCCATGATGTACTTCTTGCCTAGGGACGACTTGAAAGTTTGGATGAACCAGGACATAGCTGCTTTTCCCTTGTTGAATTGAAGAAAAAAAGGCCTGAATAAAAGAAATGAACAGTCATTCATTACCAACGAGTCGTGAGGGCTGTCAAGCAAAAAAAGGATTACCCGCAGCCTTCGTGTGGCATCCGGACTACGGCCAGAGTGAACGGTAGTCAGTGAAAAACAGCTCTTGTTGCCTGGGTGTAGATTCGTGAATGGTACGAAAATGCTGCCTCTACAGGCGCCCTTGCCCTTGCCAAAGGACAAGGCAAGGGACAAGGGCGGAACTGGCAACAGTTACCAAGACGAAATTCAGACACTTTTCAAAACAGTAGCGAGCAACACAGACTTGAGCACATCTGTCAGATACGCCAGTTTGTGATGCCAAAATGTTCCTGCAAAATTTGATCAAAGTGAGCGTCTGACTCGATTGGCTGCTCATCACGGGAGCCATCGAGCCCTGTGCAGATGAATTTGCGTCCACTGGCGGTAATGCGCCCCTTGGCGGTTGCCATGGAAGCCATGGGAGCTTTTTGAAAGTGCGAATCCGGGGAACTCATGTGATAGGAACACATACCCAAAAAGTCCGGATAGTCGCGCGGCTCCAGTGAAAAGCGGAACACGTCGACCCACGGCCCGCCAAGGATCGCCTGTTGCAGGAGCAACTTGCCCGAATCCTTGCTCAGCCGATAGGCACGACCAGGTTCTTCTTGAACAAGATTGGGGATCAACTTGAGTGGGTAACGGAACGAATCGCCAAACCCCACATCCGCGAGGAGCGGCACCTTGCCGTCCACAAAAATTGCCATGTGATCGTGTTGTGGTGTATAGCTCCCGTCGTTCCGAACCACTTCGGCTGACACCAGGTGACTTTGGAACCCCAGATGCTTCACAAGCCAGGCAAATGCACCGTTGAGTTCGTAGCATAATCCGCCACGCCTGCGGGCAACGATCTTGTCGAGCAGAAACGAATCAACGAGTTCTATGGGCTCGTTTGCGTGGATACTAAGGTTTTCAAAGGGGACGTGGAGCAAGTGGTGGTGGTGTAGACTGGCAAGTCCTTCCGGATCAGGCTTGGGCGTTTCTTCCAGCCCAATACGTCTAAGGTACTGTCTAAGCAAGGTCTGGGTGTTCACAATGCTCCAAGATGCACACCTGACGCCTGTTGCCATTCTTGCTAAACGGCTTTCGCCGTGTATATATTCCCTTGTATTGTTGTTGGGTTATGGCCTTTTGCCAAGGGGTGGCCCAGGCTGGGGAAGCCATTTTTGAATACAACTGCCTGATTTACTACCCAACCAAGGGGAAAAGGCGTCAGGTGGATGTTTTTGCTGTGCAGTTTTTTATTTTAATTCAATTGTTCCTGCCTGTTCGTCGTTATCAAACCATTTGAGTTCGATCTCCAAGCTGTGCTGGATTCCTCTAGCTTTTTTTTCTTCATCTTCTACCTGCACTTCGAGAACTACATTTTGCGGAATTTGCAGGACGATTTCCTTGGCACCTTGGCTGAGGACAACGTTTCCATCCGAAATTTTGCCGGCAAGTTGATGAAGAAAAGTGCTTACATCTGCTCTGGTTTTTCGCTCTTCGCTTTTAAACAGTCTGGTTTCTTTTCCCATAGCTGCCTCCATTGCAAAAAATAATCTCGGTTTCCTTACTTATCTTAGCATAGCTATGTTATAATTCATAATATTATTTTGGATGTTCACCTGTCAAATTCTGTTCATTGTTGTGGGTGATTGAAGTGGTTGCGTTTATTGAGACATGGGCATAAGCAAGGAGCTAATCCATTTAAAAGGAGAGGTTCGATGAATCGCCGCAACCGTTACAACGCTGAATTTAAAGGCAAGGTCGCCTTGACCCCCTTGTCAGACTCCAGAACGCTGGCGGAACTGGCTAGTGAATACAGTTATCCAGGAAGCAGCTGCTCCCGCTTTGGACGGGTCGAGCTGTCAATTTCGTCACATCCGGCTCAGGCTGGCCTTTTTTCCACTCGCCCCGGGGAAAATCCGGCATGAGCCACGGCTTGAACCGCTAAAAGCTGG